>VFQT010003620.1_pt1 | contig 13880 bp, 17 predicted proteins | sample 3512381 | NCBI WGS metagenome assembly VFQT01 (sample SAMN10412376, study PRJNA504923) | tailings metagenome | isolation source: Relicate 2 Philex TSF3 active mining site | place: Philippines: Tuba, Benguet | collected 2017-08-29 | reverse complement strand
AGCAGTATTTGACGCTGTCCCAACTACGCGCCCAGGCCTTGCGCCAACTCATCGAACGCCCGCAACGGACACAGGGCTTGCTCGGCAGCGAAGCCTTGTTGCCCTTGAAGCCGGCGCGTTTCATTCACCCACGCCCTGCCTGGGCGACCGAGGCCAGCAACCGCTCCGCCTGCAGCACGTGCGGCCTGTCGATCAATTTGCCATCGACTTTGACGGCCCCGGCGGCGGGCGCAGCAGCGACCGCCTCCAGCACGCGACGAGCCCAGTCGAGCTCAGCCGCGGCGGGCGTGAACGCGGCGTGGATCGCCGGGATCTGCGCGGGATGGATCGCGAGCTTGCCGAGGTACCCGGCGCGTCGCGACGATCGGGCTCGCTGCTCGACCGCCGCGATATCCCGAATTTCGGTATCGACGGTGTCGATGGCGAGGACGCCGGCCGCCGCTGCGGTGATGAGACAGAGCGAGCGCGCGAGCTCGAACGCCGGTTCGTACTCACCGGTCGAGGTGCGGTTGCCGAGCGCCCCAAGTTCGGTCGCAAGATCCTCCGCGCCCCAGGTCATCGCCACCACCCGCAGGGGTGACGGGGCGAAGCTTGCGAGCGAGAGCAGCGCACCCGCAGTCTCGGTGATCATCGGCATCACCTTTATGGTGCCCAAACCGAGGCCGTGCTCGCCCTCGAGCATTTCGAGCCAGTGATCGAGTCGCGACACGTCGCGGCCATGACGGGCCTTGGGCAGGATCACGCCCGCAGGTCGCGCCGGAACCACCGCGGCAAGGTCAGCCAGTACATCGGCGGAATCGACCGGGTTAATGCGCACCCAGACCGGCACCCCCTGTCGAGGGCTCGTCAGGTATTCGGCAATCGCCTGCCGCGCGTAGCCGCGTCGGTCGGGAGTGACGGCATCCTCCAGATCGAGGATGACCGCATCGGCCCCCGATCCAACCGCCTTGGGAAAACGGTCGGGTCGGTCACCGGGAACGAACAGCATGGACCTCATAGCCGAATCATACTGCAGGCCGGGCAGACAGGCCGAGCGTGGCTCACGTATCCTCCCACCCACTCGACTTGTGGTCGCAAAAGTGGACGGCAGCATGCGCGAATTGCCCAAGGAATGTCTGGATGTGCTGATCGTCGGCGCCGGAATTTCCGGCATCGGCGCCGCTGCGGCTCTGCGCAAGACCCTGCCAAACAAACGAATCGCCGTACTCGAGTCTCGCGCGCAACTCGGCGGCACCTGGGACCTGTTTCGTTACCCGGGCATACGCTCCGATTCGGACATGTACACGCTGAGTTTTCGCGATCGACCCTGGCGTAGCGAGCGCTCCATCATCGACGGCCCCAGCATCCTCGACTATCTGCGCGAGACGGCCGAGCAAACGGGCGTGGCGTCACTCATCCACTACGGCATCGAAGTGCGCGCCGCTCACTGGTCGAGCGCGGAGCAATGCTGGACCGTCGAAGTCCATGATCGCGAGGCCGGCAGCGATCATGAGCTGCGCTGCCGCTTCCTGCACCTGTGCGCCGGGTACTACAGCTACGCCGAAGGCCATAGACCTCAGTTTGACGGTGAGGAAACCTTCAACGGGCAGATCGTGCACCCACAGTTCTGGCCCGAGAATCTCGACTACGCAGGGCGTCGTGTGGTTGTCATCGGCAGCGGCGCCACCGCGGTCACACTGGTGCCTGCGATGGCCGAGCGAGCGCAGCACGTGGTGATGCTGCAGCGAAGTCCGTCCTACATCGCGAGTCAACCCGCAAAGGACCCTCTCGCACGCGTTCTTACGCCCTGGATGCCAGCATCGCTCGCCTATTGGTTCGTGCGTTGGAAGTGCATCCTCGGTAGCGTACTCCTCTACGCGCTGGCGAAGCGCAAGCCACGACCGTTCCGACGGCGCGTGATCGAGTTGGCAGCCGCGGAGTTGCCACCGGGCTACGACGTGAAGACGCATTTCGCGCCCGACTACAATCCTTGGGATCAGCGGCTGTGCGCCGTGCCGGATGGAGATCTGTTCAAGTCCATCCGCGACGGCAGCGTCTCGGTCGTTACCGATCACATTGAGCGCTTCGTGCCGGAGGGGATACGGCTTCGCTCCGGCCAAACGCTGCAGGCCGACGTCATCGTGACGGCGACGGGTCTTAAGGTGCAGCCGATGGGCGGCATCCGGCTGCGCGTCGATGGCCGCGAAGTCACGCTGAGCGACACCATGGTGTATCGCGGCGCCATGTTCAGCGGAGTGCCGAATATGATCCACACCTTCGGCTATACGAATGCCTCGTGGACGCTGCGGGCCGACCTGATTGCCGCCTACCTCTGTCGATTGTTGCGCTACATGGACCGGCACGGCTACGCATACGCTGTAGCACCGCGCGATCCCACGGTGGGCGAGCAAGCCTTTATCGACTTCAATTCAGGCTACGTCCTGCGGGCGCTATCGCAATTGCCGAAGCAAGGCGACCGGTTCCCCTGGCGCATACACCAGAACTACCTGCGCGATCTCATCATTACGCGCTACAGCCATATCGATGATGGCACCCTGAAGTTTTTCGGAGCATCCGCGTGAGAGCACTCGATTTCACCGACAAAGTCGCCGTCATCACCGGCGCGGGCAGCGGCATCGGTCAGGCTCTGGCGGTGCAATTGGCCGCGGCAGGCGCTCACCTTGCACTCGCGGACATCCGCATCGAGGCGCTTGCCGCGACCGTCGCACTGCTTCCTGCAAGTGGCCGACGCGTCAGTCAACATCTTGTCGATGTCGCTTCGACGAACGCGGTGGCGGCGTTTCCCGCCGCGGTACTCGAAGCCCATGGTGGCGTTGATCTGCTCTTCAACAACGCGGGCGTCGCGCTCGGCGGACATTTCACGGACTTGTCCGCCGAGGACTTTGACTGGCTGTTCGACATCAACTTCCACGGCGTGGTCCGAGTGACGCGCGCCTTCCTGCCGCACCTGCTGCAGCGACCGGGCGCTCATCTGACCAACATCGCGAGCCTGTTCAGCCTCGTCGCCCCAGCCGGCCAGAGTGCCTACAGCGCAAGCAAGTTTGCGGTGCGTGGCTTCACGGACGCACTGCGGCACGAACTCGAGGGCCGCGAGCTTGGGATCAGCGTGGTCTGCCCGGGCGGAATCGCTACTGCCATCGCCCGCAATGCGCGGATGGCAGCCTCGCTACCCTCGGAAGTGATCGAGCGACAACAGGCTCGTGCAGCGACACTGCTGCGCATGCCCCCAGAGCGCGCCGCGGCCGACATCTTGGCCGGCATTCGCCGCCGTAAGCCTCGCATTCTGGTGGGTCACGACGCGCGGATCGGTGCACTCCTCGAACGTCTGATGCCCATTCGCTACTGGTCCTTGGTTCGCGGGTTCACAAAGTGAACGTGCTTATCGACGTGGTGCTGGTGCTGCTCGCCGTATTGGCGTTGCTCGGTGCGCTCACATGGTTCATCGCTCGTGCGGTCGAACGACGCATCCCCCCGGTCGGCCGTTTTGTCGACGTGCCCGGCGTCCGCTTTCATGTCATCGATCAGGGCACAGCGCCCGCGGGGTCCCCGCCGATTTTGATGCTGCATGGACTCGCCGGCCAGGTGCATCATTTCAACTTTCATCTCGTCGGTGCGCTGGCAAAAACCACACGCGTCGTCGCGATCGACCGACCAGGCTCGGGCTACTCCACCCGGGCTCGCGATACCGCCATCCGCATCGATGATCAGGCCGACGCCGTGGCGCAACTAATGACGGCGCTACAGATCGACAAGGCGCTCGTCGTTGGCCACTCACTGGGCGGTGCCCTGGCGCTCACCCTGGCCCTGCGTCATCCCGAGCGTGTTGCTGGTCTCGCCTTGATTGCGCCGTTGACCCGTTTGCTCGACAACCCGCCCGCAGTCTTCCGGCCGCTCGCAGTGCGTGGCTATCTGTTGCGTCGACTACTTGCCTGGACAGTGATCACGCCAAGCTTCTTATGGCGCGGACGTCGGGTGCTGCCCATGGTGTTCGGGCCCGAGTCACCGCCTCGGGGCTATACGCATAAGGCCGGTGGACTGCTGAGTCTGCGCCCCAGTCAATTCATTGCTGCCACCGAAGATCTCGAGGGTGTCGTGGCCAGTTTCCGTGACATCTCTCCGCGTTTTGCCGAATTGGCTCAGCCGCCCCGACCCATTGGCATGATCTTCGGTCGCGAAGATCGTGTGCTCGACCACGATACTCATGTCAACTTCCTGCAGTCGGCCTTGCCGCAGATCCGAGTGGACTCGGTCAGCGGCGGGCACATGCTGCCGGTGACACAACCCGAGCGTGTGGCGCAGTTCATTAAAGATCTCTGGCAAGCATGCCGCGCTTGAGCCGCAGTCGCCTCGCAGCCCTGTATGCGCTCGCTATCGTCCTCGGCATTGCCAGTGCGTGGCTGTGGCTGACGAAGGTCGGCCCCTCCGGAGTCGATGCCGGCGTGTGGCGCGTGAACCTGCTTGCCGGCAGTACGAGTGCCGATGCCTACACCCGTGCACGAATCGCACTCGGCGCACTGCTCGCCCTCGACCGACGAGAGACGCTGTATTACATCGCTCGAAGCGATGAGCGCGGCGCATCGTTGCGGGCCGACTGCCGCTATCGGTTGAGCGGACCCGCGCCGGCTGCGCGCTGGTGGAGCGTCACCGCCTATGACGAGGACTTCTTTCTCTTCGAAAATGCCGCGAAGCGCTACAGCGTGAATGGCGATACCGCGCCGCGCGGTCCGCAGGGCCAGATCGTCTTCGAAGTGGGTCCGGAGGTCGTCACCGGGGACCCACCGGATCTGCCCACGCATGGCGCGGGAACTTTGCTGTTGACCCTGCGCCTCTACAACCCTGCCATCTCGCTGCAACGTGATCCGGGTTCGTTGGTGGCACCGCGGATCGATGTCGTGGGGAACTGCCCGTGAGTCGGTCGGAGCACCCTCGGCCTCGACTGCTTCTCGCCCACCTGATCGGCCTGCTGATCGTCGCGGCCACGGCCCATGCACTGACGGTATGGGCCCTGCCCCGTGTGATCATGGCCGAAGTTTTGCGGGTGACGCGAGTCGAGGGAAGCGCCAGTGCGGACGGCGTACTGCGGCCGCCTCCGGCCGATCACACGGCGCGCCGCATCGTGATGCCGAGTCCCGATCTGCTCTATGCCACCTGCAGCCTGGATATCCGCGATCGGCCGGCGCAGATCACCGCGAACATCGACTATCCCCGCTATTGGTCGATCGCACTCTACGCAGATAATTCCGACAACTTCATGGTCCGCAACGATCGCGAGCACGGTGCCCGCGCATTACGCTGGTTGATTGTCAGCAAGGATGCACGGTACCCCATTCCGGTATTGAAGGACGTCGAAGTTATCGAAGCACCAGGTACCAAGGTGCTGTTGTTGATGCGAATGCTGCTACCCGAGGATCCTGCCGGTCGCGCTGCGGCGGAGGCCGCACGGCAAACCCTGGGCTGCGGGTGAGCAAGATCATCAAGCTGGCACGACTTACTCAGCGCCTCGTCCTGTGCACATGTCGGCCGTGAAGTCGCCGCTGGACGCAAAGACGCGGCCCGCAGCCAAGTCTCGGTAACCGGTGAGGATGGCGTCCTGCAAAAAGTGGCCGTCACGCCGTTCCATGTCGCGGCGGATCAGGTCGCGCACGTATTCGCTGGCGCTGCTCCTCGATGCGATACCCCATCGCCCGGTAGCCTCGTTTCTGCGGTAGAAAACCTGGATGGCTCCGCCTCGCGGGTCAAGGCGACGACAGATTGGGGCTGTCGCCATTCAATGCCGTGCGATTCGAGCAGGTCGATCAGACGGGCGTTTTCCGCCAGCAGATCCTCCAGTTCATCTCTCATGGGATGTGGTGCCGGGAATAGGATTCGAACCTACGACCTACGCATTACGAATGCGCCGCTCTACCAACTGAGCTATCCCGGCAACCGACCCCGGGCGAACGCCGGGGGGCGCATCTTAAACGCGCCGCAGACGAATGAAAAGTTCGACCCCAGCGTACTCCATGCCCGGCGGGGGTGGTGGCAGTCGGTCGAAACGGACCTCTTGTGGCGCGAGATCCGTGAGCGCGCCCGTCTCGATGTCCTGAAAATGGTAGTGCGGCTCGGTGTTGGAATCGAACCAGGCGCGGTCGCCATCGACGGCGAGCCGGCGGATGACGCCCTTGGCCGCAAAAAGATTGAGTGTGTTGTAGACCGTGGCCTTGGAGACCCGCATGCCACTCTCGCGAAGCCGGCAGAGGATTTGCTCCGCCGTCAGATGCTGCGGAGAGGCCAGCAGCAGCGCAGCAATCCGCAGGCGCTGCGCCGTCGGCAGTACCCCGTTCTTTTTTAAACGCTCCACCAAAGTGACCGGCCGAACATGCATCGGCGAAAGTATATACACCCTGCCGCCCCATCGGGTCGAGCGCCAACGGCGGTCAGCGACTCAACGCCACTTGCAGAGCACCGCTACGCGAGGCAACCAGGTAAGGAATGGTGGCCCGAACCACTTGACCGCCGTCGTACGCAACGGTGAATCGGACCGACGCGCGACACGATACCGTGGCGATGGTTTCGTCGGTGAACAATGTCTGAACACCTTCGTTAGTGGCCTCCACAGCCGTCTGCGCCCACGATGCGCAGGCTTTCAAGCACCCGGCGCGAGACCCCTGATCATTGACTGGACACGCCGCCGTAACCTCGGGGATCTTTTTGTAGAGATCGCGTACGCACTGCTCAGCAACGTCCTCAATGACTCCCTCCCGACCCAACGAAAGCATCTGTTCGATCGCTGCGGGCTCATCGCACGAAGCCCGCGGGCTGCAGGCTACCAATGCGGCGCAGAGCGCACCGAGAAGAGTCAGTTTAGCCCCCGCGAGCCCGACCGACCGCAGGTCAAAGCCAAGAATCGACCGTTCATCCCACACTGCCCATCTCCACAAAATGCACACGCGATTTCGTAATGGACCAGACGGCGACCCGCCGCAGGGTGCCGTCCGGGAAAACATGTTCTGTGCCATGGTCTGTCCACTCCCCGCTGCAACCAAGTTCGCCGAGCATGGCAGCGTCCATGCTTCGGGTGGACGAAAAACTCGCCGCGACCCGCCCTCGAAGGTCTTGCCCCAACGAGGAGAATCGATCGTGAAAACTGGCCCACCGACGGCCCGAAAGCCGGAGTTTCAATGCGGCCAATTCCACTTGATAGTCAGATCTCTCCAACCCCAGCTGCCCAAGAACGTTGCAAAAAAGCACAGCCGCCTTGGGTCGCGCTGCCAACACTTCGGGCAGTCTGGTCACGAAATCCCCCATCAACCACGTGGTGGACGCTTGAGCCTGACGCAGCGACCGTCCATGACGTAACTGGAAAAAAAATCGTGCCGACGTATCCAGTTCCATCATCAACAGCCGACTGAACCGCGTGAGAAAGGTCGCTGGCAGAAACCATCCGGCACTGGGCCCGACCAGCACGAGATCAGTCGTGTCCGGTTCCCAGGCAGCGAGGAACGACGCCACTTGCTCACGGAATGGACCATGACATTCCCGGTACCGAAGGGCTCTCAGATGCCATCGAAGCCCGCCGCTCGGGCGCATGAGGCTGGGCCGAAGGTCGGCGGAGACTTGACCTGCGCGACGGGGCGACCTGTCGACCGACGAACGTTGATTTGGAGTACGTAACACCATGCTGGCTTCCACAGACAATCTACTACAGCGCCTCGTCGCAACGACACTGCTCACCTTGGCGATCTGGCTTGCGCCCGGCGCAGCAACGGCAGCGCAATCCGCGAAGACGGATCCCGCGCCGACGGCCTGCGTCTATGCCAAGGAGTCTGAGGTCGCGGACTTGTTCAGCAGCTGGAATCTCGCTCTCGCCTCCCTCGACCCCGCCAAAGTCACCGCGATGTATTGGCCGGATGCCGTGCTGCTGCCGACCGTATCCAACGTCCCACGGAAAAATGCGGCGGCGATCAAAGACTACTTCGTACACTTCCTGCAGCGCTTTCCGCGCGGCGAAATCACTGAGCGAACCATCCACCTCGGCTGCAACACGGCGATGGATATGGGGCTCTACGTTTTCTCGGTGATGGACGCTAACGGCCGGGCATCCAGCGTCGCGGCGCGATATACCTTCGTGTATACCCAAAAGAACGGCGTCTGGAAGATCCAGCACCACCACTCCTCTGCAATGCCTGAGACGACGTCACCGGCGTCGCCCAGCCATGCGGCCGAACCCAGTGAGCACGCCCACGACGCGCCGCCGCCGAGCGCACGACAAGAAGCACCAGCAGTTTCGGCAGAGGTGACCCCACGGCCCGCATCCGCCGCAAGCAAAGCCCCTGCGCAAATTCGCTTGGCTTCAGCTTCTAGGACCGCAAACTCCTGGCTGTCACCCGAACAGCGACGAAAAGTTGGCCGTGACACCGTGGGCTTGAAGGTCTGCGCGACCGGGCGATCCACCGCCAGGACCTTCGAGGTCTCAGCGCCGTCACCGTTCGCCGAGGCGAACGAGGCGGCCCTCTCATGGGCGCGCGCCGCACGCTGGACGGTGTCCGGCGAGCCTGAATCCCAAGAGTCGGTCTGCGCCCAGGTCGTGGTCCGTTTCACCGACGCTGGGCTCTGATCACATCAGTCGAGTGTGTTGAATTCTCGGGGCAGAGCCCACTTTCGCACGAAGGTCGCCAGGATTTGATCCGCCCGCTGCTTTTCTTTATCGGTCAGCAATGGGCGTAACATTTGCAAGTTTGCGTCTGCATTTTTAACGAACGTCGTGTCCCATCCGGCGGCACTCAACTTGCCGGCCGAAAGCCATACATAGGCTTTGAAAGCGTTGGGTTTAACGCCCCGGCCGTAAGCGTACCGAACACCTAATTCGGCGCGTGCTCTCGAGTTACCGCGCAGAGCCGCCGTCAAATACCAACGAGTCGCGAGGCGATCGTTCTGCTTGACGCAGAAGCCACGGGCGTAAAGCTCAGCGAGGCCGAATGCGGAATTTGAATCACCATCGCGCTCACTCTTCAACCAATAATCGCGCGCTTTGCAGTACTCGCCAGCCCTAAACGCATCAAAGCCACTGAGAAAGCGTGCATCGGCCGTCGATGCTGCAACCGCAAAAGCGGCAAACACAACCAAACGCTTTAGCCGCGGTAACGCACTCCCTGCGCTCATTTTTTAGGCAACTCGCCGTCGCGATAAAGCACCGTAATGCTGATACGGCGATTCTTCGGATCTGCAGGGTTCATTGGATTGACCGGCTGCGAGTCTGCAACGCCCTCGATTCGTGAGAAACGCGATTCGTCCACTCCGATAGAGGTCAACACTTGCCGCGTCATGTCGGCACGATTGGCCGATAGCGTCCAATTATTATTGCCCGCCGCCTTGAACTGCGTGCTGTCCGTGTGTCCGCGAACGGCGACCTCGTTCGGCACGCCCTTCAGGCTCTCACCCACCTTGGCAATCAGCGCAGCCGCCGGCGCCGACAAACTGGTGGTGCCGGAGTCAAACATCGAGAATCCCGCATCATCAAGGATCTCGATACGCAGGCCCTCTTTTTCACGTACAAATTTTACCTTCGACAGCAGTTCTGATGTCGCCTCATCAGCGCCGATCTGCTTTTCCATTGCGTCCTGCAGCGACTCGAACGCCTTCTCATCCTGCTCCGCAGCGATCTTCTGACGCTCCTCCTCACTCAAACCTTGCGGCAACGCCTGGTCTTCCGCGGTTGACTCGTACTCCTCGGTGCCCGGTGCCGTCAGTTGATTGATGCCCGTTTGCGTCAGCGTCATCGGCAGCGATTTTGGATCGATCAACGACATGCCACCAAAGAAACCGCTGGACCCGCCGGACTTGTCGACTACCGGACGATTGGTGGGCTGAAAGTATTCGGCGATGCTTTTGCGTTGATCGGCGTTCGTCGCGCCGAGTAACCACATCAACAGGAAGAAGGCCATCATCGCGGTCATCATATCGGCAAGCGCGATTTTCCACGCGCCGCCATGCCCACCGGCATGACCCTCGTCGATGATTTTCTTGATGATGATCGGCTGCAGCGGGGCGGCCGCCGCAGCCGCGTCTTCAGCTGCAGCCGGCACTTTCTCTGCCGTCGGCGCCGCGCCTTCAGGCGCTGCCGACGTTTCCCCGCTCACCCCCTCAGAGGGCGGGATTGCATCACTTGCCACGGAGGCCATCAAACACCTCGGCAAAACTCGGGCGGGAGTGGTGGTCGATCGCAGCGCGCGCCGACTCGATGATCAGCGGAACAGGAAAGTTTTTCATGTGTCCGATGAGCGCGAACTTGGCCACTTGGTAGATCTGACCCTCTTCATCGACGATCTGCTTCATACGCTGTGCCAAGGGACCCACGATGCCATAGGCGAGGAACACGCCGAGAAAGGTACCGACCAGCGCTGCACCGATCAGTCCACCGAGGACCGACGGCGGTTGATCGATGGCAGACATGGTCTTAACCACACCGAGCACGCAGGCCACGATACCGAGCGCGGGCAATGCGCCTTCAAGGGCTGCCATGGCTTCGGCGGGCTTCAACGCACCGTGGTGGTGGGTCTTGATCGCAACGTTCAAGCTGTCTTCGACCGCGTCGGGGCTTGGGGGCTGGTTGGAGGTCACCAGCAGCCGAATCGTGTCACAGATCATGGCAATCAAGTCATGGTCCTTGAGGAGTTTCGGATACTCACCGAAGACCGAACTAGCTTCCGGATTTTCGATGTGCGGTTCAAGCGCAACGGCACCCTCTGCTTTGAAGAGCTTGAAGAGCTTGACGATCAAGGTAATCGTATCTTGATAGTCCTGCTTCTTGTACGCGGGCCCACCAAAACATTTGCCGAGACCACCCCCGACTCCCTTGAGGACCTCTAGGCTGTTACCAATCACCATGGCGGCGACGCCAGCCCCAAAGATGATGCCCATTTCCGTCGGGGCGGCCTCGATGATCGGCGCCATCGGGCCATGGTGCAGGATGTAGAAGCCGAAAACACAGCCGAACAGCATTACCAGACCGATGATTACGAACACGTTGTTCTTCCTCTCGAAGTAAGTCTTGGATCCGAGCCACCAAGACCTTTGGGGTTTTGGCGAGTGTTTCGCGTGTCAGTGTGACCCGCACCCATCGTTTCACGCAATTTCCGCGCAACGGCTGACAGCATCTGACTGACTCGCGACTCGCTGACCTCAAGCACAGCGCCAATTTCCTTCAGGGTCAGTTCCCGATCGTAATATAAGGCAACGATCATTTGCTCTCGCTCACTGAGCGTCAAAATACCTGCTCGCAAGGCCGCATGGGAACTCTCCTCCGCGACCACCTCTTCGGGCAACGGCCCGTCACTGGCGAAATCCAGATCATCCAGACTGACCGTTGCAGATAGGCCTTGGTTCCGTCCCCGCAGACTTTCGTATCGAGCGACATCGAGTCCGAGCGCGTCGGCGATCTGCCGGTTGGTCGGTGCCGCACCCTTGTCGTTGGCGATCCGCTCGGCCGCCGCACGAGCTTCTACCGCTACTTTGACCGTACTGCGGGGGGCCCAGGATGCGCGGCGAATTTCATCCAGCATCGCCCCTCGAATACGAAGTTTGGCAAACGTCTCGAAGTCGTTGCCGCGGCTTACATCAAAGGCCTCCAAGGCTTCCATCAAGCCGACAATTCCGGCCTGCACCAGGTCGGAGTGCTCGATTGATGCGGGCAGACGCCCGCGAAAGTGGGACGCACACCGCCGCACCAGCTTGACGTGCACCGCGAAATCGTCGGTGCCAACGTCAACGGCCGCGATGGCGCTCGCCACTTCCGCGTAACTGTCGCCCGACCGCTTCATGGCATCGCCACCCCACGGCCTCGACCAAGCTTGTCGAGCAGGAAACGCTTGGCATCCGTCGCGAGCGCCGCGTTCGATAGCTCCCCTGCCAAGCGGCGAATAGCCGCTGCAGCACGGGACTCCGGAAACGCCGTCACGACACTCTCGCGACGTCGCATTGCGTCAGTGATCGAATCGTCATGGGGCACAACGCCCGATAAGGTCAACGGCAACCCCAGAAAGCGCATTGCGACGTCCTGCAGGCGCGTAAAGACTTGCTGGCCTCGTTGCGCATCCTTTACATCGTTGACAACGATGTGAAACGACTGGCACTGAAACTCGGTGTGGGCCACCTTAATGAGACCGTAGGCGTCAGCGAGTGAAGCCGGTTCATCGCGCACGACGACGACGACGATATCGGCCAACTGAACCAGCGTCGTGACGTGCGAGCCGATGCCGGCGCCCGTGTCGATAATCAGATAATCGGGCGGAGGCTGAACGTCCTGCAGACCTTGCAGCAGCCGGGCGAATTCACCGCTCGGCAGGTCTGCGAGGTCGCGGATGCCTGAGCCGCCAGGAATAATTTTGATGCCCTCTGGACCCACGAACATGGTCTGGGCCAGATCGCAGCGCCCGGCCAGAACATCGGCCACGGTCGCACGGGGCTGTGTTCCAAGCAGCACATGCACGTTGGCGAGACCCATGTCACCGTCAAACAGCACCACACTGTGATGCTGCCTGGCCAAGGCTACGGCAGTATTCAAACTGAGCAGCGTCTTGCCGACACCGCCTTTCCCGCTGGCGAAAGCCAGGACCCGAGTTGTCTTTATGCTGCCACTCATCATGCGTCTCGCGTCGAATCCGTGGCCAACAACAGCGTGATGCCCTGCCGGATCGAGCTTTCGAGACCTTGAAGCGCAGCGGAGTCCATAGCGAGGCTCGGATCAGCATCCTGCGATACCCCAATCAACGGCACTTTCCGCTCCGCGAGTTTGGAGAGCAGCGCGAGCGGCAATTCCATCGGCGACCAATGCGAAACGATCACACCGCATGATGGGGGGCAGGCATCGAGCCAACGGGCAGCAGCTGTGCCACTCAGGTACGACGGCAGACAGAGGGCGATTCGAAAACCGGGGAACTCCTCTCGCAAGGCTTCGACGTCTTCTGCACGCCGTCCACCCGCGTCGACCACCGTCACCTCGTTGGGCACCGCGCCCCAACACGGCAACACAGCCGCGGCATCGGCGATGGCAAAAAATCTCTCACGTGCACCGCAGCGGGGATCACGCAACGCAGCCACCACAGGCCTGCCTCCGCTCGTCGCGGCGACTCGATGCGCAACCTGCATGGCAACTGTCGTCGTACCGGCAGAGACGGGACCAGTGACCATCATCGGTTGTGTCGATGACTCGAGGTCAACGTGTTCGACACGCAGCTCCGCGTACAAACGCTGTGCCACGCTGGCACTGTCATTACCCTCTGCCAGCAAATGCTCGGCGTACGCCGCCGATACCCCGTGTTCGAGAAGCGCCATTTTGGCTGACAGGGTCGCCGATCGGCTTCCACGTGCCAGTCGAGACTCGATGGCCTGCAACTCCTGACGAATGGCATTGACGAGCTCGATACCCGATACCTGGGGACCCGTGGCACGAGCCTCGTGCGATGTTTCGGGCGCAGACGTCGAAGCAGCGAGATCAGCTTTGAGGTTTTTACCGCGTATCGGCTTGCGCTTGACCTCGGCTTCCATCGCAGCGGCAAATCGCTGCTGCTTGGCCGGATCGACTTTTGTGCCTGGTACGTCGTCATCACTGACGTCTGTGCACACAAGCAACTCGTGGCTGTTCCCCACACGGCTTGAGGAGATCAGCAGGGCCTCAACCCCGTATAACTGCCTCGACAGCTCGCTGGCTTCACTGAAGCTTCCAGCAACGACCCTTTCAATTCTCATCGATGACTCCGTTAGGCGGCCGCACTCGTTCGCGGCTGGACGGTGATACTTGAGTTAACGCGCAGGCTGGTGTCTTCGGGAAGCTCCGCATAAGAGAGCACCGACAGGCCAGGAATTCGCGGCCGCAGTACGCGCGACAACCATGGCCGAAGTGT
>VFQT010003618.1_pt1 | contig 13886 bp, 11 predicted proteins | sample 3512381 | NCBI WGS metagenome assembly VFQT01 (sample SAMN10412376, study PRJNA504923) | tailings metagenome | isolation source: Relicate 2 Philex TSF3 active mining site | place: Philippines: Tuba, Benguet | collected 2017-08-29 | reverse complement strand
ATCCCGTTTTTGATCGGCAAGCCCATCGGCGCCGAGCTCTCGGCCATCATCACCTTCATCGCTTTTGAAGCTGCCTACTTCAGCGAGATCATGCGCGCCGGCATCCAGTCCATCCCGCGCGGCCAGGTGTTCGCCGGCCAGGCGCTGGGCATGACCTATGGGCAGAACATGCGGCTGGTGGTGCTGCCCCAGGCTTTTCGCAACATGTTGCCGGTGCTGCTGACGCAGACCATCATCCTGTTCCAGGACACTTCGCTGGTCTACGCGATCGGCGCCTACGACATGCTCAAGGGCTTCGAGGTGGCGGGCAAGAACTACGGCCGGCCGATCGAAGCCTATCTGGCCGCCGCCGTGCTGTATTTCGTCATCTGTTACGCGCTGTCCTGGGCCGTCAAGCGGCTGCACCAGCGCATTGCCATCATTCGCTGAGACTCCAGAAAGCGTTGCCATGATCGAACTGAAAAACGTCTCCAAGTGGTACGGCACCTTCCAGGTGCTGACCGATTGCTCCACCAAGATCAACAAGGGCGAGGTGGTGGTGGTCTGCGGCCCGTCGGGCTCCGGCAAGTCCACCCTCATCAAGACCATCAACGCGCTGGAGCCGTTCCAGCAAGGCGAGATCTGGGTCGACGGCGTGCCGGTGCACGACCCCAAGACCAACCTGCCGAAACTGCGCAGCCGCGTCGGCATGGTGTTCCAGCATTTCGAGCTGTTTCCGCACCTGTCGGTGACGGAGAACCTCACCATCGCGCAGATCAAGGTGCTCGGGCGCAGCCCGGATGACGCCAAGGCGCGCGGCCTGAAGATGCTCGACCGCGTGGGCCTGTCGGCGCACAAGGACAAGTTTCCGGGCCAGCTCTCGGGCGGCCAGCAGCAGCGGGTGGCGATTGCACGCGCCCTGTCCATGGACCCGATCGTCATGCTGTTCGACGAACCGACCTCGGCCCTTGACCCCGAGATGGTGGGCGAGGTGCTGGACGTGATGGTCGGCCTGGCGCAGGAGGGCATGACCATGATGTGCGTGACGCACGAGATGGGCTTTGCGCGCAAGGTCAGCAACCGCGTCATCTTCATGGACGTCGGTGGCAGGATCCTGGAAGACTGCTCGCGCGACGATTTCTTCGGCAACCCCGAGGCGCGCCAGCCGCGCACCAAGGACTTTCTCAACAAGATCCTGGCGCATTGAGCCCGCTGGCCTACAATCCGGCCATGACTGCTCCCACCCGTGCCCGCATTGCTGTCGTCGGCTGCGCTTTCGCGCCGCTGTGGCATGCTGCCGCGCGCGTTGCGGCTCTGCGTCTGCCGCCCCACGCAGAGTCCTGAGCCCGGCGATCCCTCCCCCACAGATTTTCTCGCGCCTTTTTCTGGATCACCGGGCCCCGCCAGGCGCAGCCCGGCCCCGGCATGTCCCGGGGTCATTGATCCAGGAGCGCATCCATGACCTTCCCTTCCTCCCTTCGCCTCTTGAGCGAACTCGACCACGCGCGCATCCGCAAGCTGTTGCCGCAGCAGGGTGTCCCGGGGCCGCTGGCTGAACTGCTCAGCGAGGCCGATCTGGTGCCGCCGCGCGAGGTGCCGGCCCATGTCGCCACCATGCATTCGCGGCTGCGACTGGTGGACCTGGCCACGCACGAGCCGCGTGAGCTCACACTGTGCTACCCGGCCGACGCCGACCCGGCCCGTGGCTTCGTCTCGGTGCTGTCGCCGGCGGGCACCAGCCTGCTGGGCCTGTCGGTGGGCGAGGAGGCCCGCTGGCAGACGCCGGACGGCCGGCAGCACGCCCTGCGCCTGCTGGAGATCCTGTTCCAGCCCGAGGCCAACGGCCACTACACGATGTGAGGCCGCGCCCGCGTGCAGGGCCATCGTGCGGGGAGGGTGAGACAATCGGGCCATGGATACCCTGACCCTGACCCGCCCCGACGACTGGCACCTGCACGTGCGCGACGGCGAGCCGCTGCACACCGTGGTGCCGCACACGGCGCACCAGTTCGGCCGCGCCATCATCATGCCCAACCTCAAGCCGCCGGTGACCACGGCGGCGCAGGCGCTCGACTACAAGCGTCGCATCCTGGCCGCGGTGCCGGCCGGCGTGGCATTCGAGCCGCTGATGACGCTGTACCTCACCGACAACCTGCCGCCCGACGAGATCGCGCGCGCCCGGGACGCCGGCGTTGTGGCCTGCAAGCTCTACCCGGCCGGCGCCACCACCAACAGCGATGCCGGCGTGACCGACCTGCGCAAGACCTACAAGACCCTGGAGGCCATGCAGCGTGCCGGCCTGCTGCTGCTGGTGCATGGCGAGGTCACCTCGCCTGAGATCGACCTGTTCGACCGCGAGGCGGTCTTCATCGAGCAGCAGCTTCAGCCGCTGCGACGCGACTTCCCCGAACTGAAGATCGTGTTCGAGCACATCACCACCAGGGAGGCCGCGCAGTACGTGGCCGAGAGTGACCGCTACCTGGGTGCCACCATCACCGCGCACCACCTGCTGTACAACCGCAACGCCATCTTCACCGGCGGCATCCGGCCGCACTACTACTGCCTGCCGGTGCTCAAGCGCGAGGTGCATCGCCAGGCGCTGGTCGCCGCCGCCACCAGCGGCAGCCCGAAGTTTTTCCTCGGTACCGACAGCGCGCCGCACCCGGTGCACCTGAAGGAGCACGCCACCGGCTGCGCCGGCTGCTACACCGCGCACGCCGCGATCGAGATGTATGCCGAAGCGTTTGATGCCGCCGGCGCGCTCGACAAGCTGGAGGGCTTTGCCAGCTTCCATGGCGCCGACTTCTACGGTCTGCCGCGCAACACCGGCACCATCACCCTCAAGCGCGAGTCCTGGACGCCGCCGGAGAGCTTTCCCTTCGGTCAGGCCGAGCTCAAGCCGCTGCGTTCCGGCGAGTCGCTGCCGTGGCGCATGGTCTAGACAAGATCGACTGGCAGGCGCCCTGGTTGGAGCCTTACCGTGCCGTGGGTGAGCCGCTGGCGCAGCAGGTCATGCAGGGTGCCAGTTGTGCGGTGGCCCTCAGCAACGACTTGGCCATGCCGGTGCGCTTCGTGCCGCAGGCCGAGTTACCGGCGGGCATGGCCTACGAGCAGTTTATCTTCGAGCAGGGCGCGGTTCCGACGCGCGACGGCCTGCACGACTTCTTCAACGGCCTGATCTGGCGCCACTTTCCCTTGAGCAAGCGCCAACTCAACCGGTTGCAGGCGGCACAGATTGCCGCTGACGGTGTGCAGGCGGTGCGCGGCCCGGTGCGCGACGCGCTCACGGTGTTCGACGAGAACGCCGCGCTGCTGCGCGCGCCCGACGCGCTCTGGAACGCGTTGGCGGCGCGCGACTGGCCGCGGCTGTTTGGCGAGTTGCGGCCCTTGTGGGCGCAGGCCTGGATCGTGCTGTTCGGCCATGCCTTGCTGGAGAAGCTGGTCCAGGCACGAAAACCGATCACCGCCCATGTCTACCGGGCGCATCCAGCTACAGATTCGATAGCGGATCTGGACGCCTGGCTGGCGCAGGACCTGACGGCGCCCAAGCTGGCGGGCAAGCCTTTCGTGCCGCTGCCGGTGCTGGGGGTGCCGGGTTGGTGGCCGGCCAACGAGGCGCCGGCTTTTTATGACGACGCCCAGGTGTTCCGGCCGCTGCGGCCGGCCGCTACATCCTGAACACTGTGCCGCCGGGCATTTCGCTACAAGCGCAGGGGAATTGCGCCACACCGGCTTGAATCCGCTGTTTTCGCCCTTACCATTCGCGCCAACGGCCCGCGTTCGTCGGGCTGTCTTTGAAGGAAACCATGAAACGCATCGTTCTGTTCGTTCTGACCAACCTTGCCGTCGTGGTGGTGCTGGGCATCGTGGCCAGCCTGCTCGGCGTCAACCGCTACCTGACGGCCAACGGCCTGAACCTGGGTGCCCTGCTCGGCTTTGCGCTGGTGATGGGTTTCGGCGGCGCCATCTTCTCGCTGCTGATCAGCAAGCCGGTGGCGAAGTGGAGCGCCGGGGTGCGCGTGATTGAGCAGCCGCAGTCGCCGGACGAGGCCTGGATCGTCAACACCGTTCGCAAGTTCGCCGACCAGGCCGGCATCGGCATGCCCGAAGTCGGCATCTTCGAAGGTGACCCGAACGCCTTTGCCACCGGCGCCTTCAAGAACTCGGCCCTGGTGGCGGTGTCCACCGGCCTGCTGCAGAACATGACGCGCGAGGAAGTCGAGGCCGTGATCGGCCACGAGGTGGCGCACATCGCCAACGGCGACATGGTCACCATGACGCTGATCCAGGGCGTGATGAACACCTTCGTCGTCTTCCTGAGCCGCGTCATCGGCTATGCGGTCGACAGCTTCCTGCGTCGCAACGACGAGGAGAGCAGCGGCCCCGGCATCGGCTACATGGTCACCACCATCGTGCTCGACATCGTGCTCGGCTTCCTGGCTGCCATCATCGTGGCCTGGTTCTCGCGCCAGCGCGAGTTCCGTGCCGATGCGGGAGCCGCCCAGCTCATGGGCCGTCGCCAGCCGATGATCAACGCCCTGGCCCGCCTGGGTGGCCTGCACGCGGCCGAGTTGCCCAAGAGCATGGCTGCCATGGGCATTGCCGGCGGCATTGGCCAGTTGTTCTCGACCCACCCGCCCATCGAAGAACGCATTGCGGCGCTGCAGAACATGCAAGGCTGACGCGCGACCGCCTTGCCATAACCCCGCGCAGCGTGACGCTGCGCGGGGTTTTTTCATGCCCAGCCGGGCCGCAGGGGCGTTCTTGCATCCTTGCGGTGCGGCGCCGACAATGGCTCTGCACCCACCATGCAGGAAAGGAGGCCGCCGTCCGGCGACCGTCATGCAGACCCAGTCCTCACGTACTGGCGAGTTCCGCAGTCCGCGCAGCTTCGTGGCGCGCCTGTGGCTCGCAGTCGTGGTGCTCAATCTGGTGCTGATGGGATTTGCCGCCTGGGCGCTGCTGCAGAGCCGGCAGCAGTTCGAGGCCGCCACTTCGGCCACGGTGGGCAATCTTGCGCGGCTGATGGAGCACGATGTCCTGGCGACCATTCGCCTGGTCGATCTCGCGCTGCAGACCGTGGCCAGCGAAGCCGCGCGGCGGGCTGGCGGCGGCGACGCGCAACGGCTCAACCAGCTGATTGAGCAACAGCGTGCGCAGGTGCCGGAGCTCGACGGCCTGCGGCTGGCCAACGCCGAGGGACTGATGACCCATGGCACGGGTGTGGACGCCACCAGCCGCATCAGCATTGCCGATCGTGGTTACTTCCAGCAACTCCGGTCGCAGCCGCAGGCCGGCCTGGTGATCGGGCGGCCCGTGCAGGGGCGCGTCAGTGGCAAGTGGGGCATTTCGCTGGCACGGCCGGTCCGGCTGGCGGATGGCCGCTTCGCTGGCGTCGTGGTCGGCACCGTGCCGCTGACCTATTTCACTGCGCAGTTCCTGCCCCTGCAGATGGGCGCGCAGGGATCGTTCACCCTGTTCGATGCCGATTTCCGGCTTATCGTGCGGCATCCCGAGCCTGCCGGGACTGCAGCCGCCGTCGGCATGCCCTTCGGCTCGGGCGAGTTGCACCAGCGCATCCTTGGCGGCCAGACCAGCGGCACCTACAAGGCCACCTCCATCGTCGACCACGTCGAACGGATTTCCTCCTTCCGGCAGATCCCGGGCACCCGGCTTTATCTCGTGCTGGGCATGGGAGCAGACGACTACCTGGCGGGCTGGTACCAGGAGGCGGCCAAAGCCATCACCATCGTGTTGCTGTTCGTGTTCCTGAGCCTGGGTGTGGCCTGGCTGGTGCAGCGCGCCTGGCGCCGGCAGGCCGCCGCCCTGCAGGCGCTGGAACAGGCGAACCGCACACTGGAAGACGAGAAGCAGCTCAACCAGACCATCGTGCGCTCCTCGCCGTTTGCCATCTACACCCGCGACCGCTACGGCGTCGTCACCGCCTGGAACCCGGCTGCCGAGAAGCTGTTCGGCTGGCGCGCCGAGCAGATCGTCGGCAAGCCGCTGTTGACGGTGCCGGCCGGCCGGGAGCGCGAGACCAAGGCGCTGCGTGATCGGGTGCTGGCCGGCGAGAGCCTGATCAACCTGGAGGTGCAGCGCCAGCGCAAGGACGGTACGCTGTTCGACCTCAGCACGACACTGGCGCCGCTACGCGATGCCAGCGGCGCCGTGACCGGCTACCTGGCGATTGCATCGGACATCTCCGAACGCAAGGCCGCCGAGAAGCGCATCGAGTTCCTGGCCTACCGCGATGTGCTGACCGGCCTGCCGAACCGTCTGCTGCTGCTGGACCGTTTCAGTCAGGCGACGCACCAGGCCGACCGCACCGGCAGCCAGATCGCCCTGCTGTTTCTCGATCTGGACAACTTCAAGACCATCAACGATTCGCTCGGCCATGCGGTGGGCGATGCGCTGCTCAAGGAGGTCGCCCAGCGCCTGCTCGGCTGCGTGCGCGAGTCCGACACCGTCAGCCGCCAGGGGGGGGACGAGTTTCTGGTGGTGCTGCCGGATCTGCGCGGCATGGATGCCATCACGCCCGTGTTGCTCAAGATCCGTGACCAGCTGCAATTGCCGTTTGAATGCGACGGCCACGAGCTCACCACCTCGGCTTCTATCGGCATCGCCCTCTACCCGGACGACGGCCGCGATTTCGACACCCTGCTCAAGAAGGCCGACACTGCCATGTACCAGGCCAAGGACGCCGGGCGCAACGGCTACCGCTTCTTCGACGCGCAGATGAACGTCACCGCCGTCGAGCACCTGCGCCTCAAGAGCGGCCTGCGCCGGGCGCTGGAGCGCGGCGAGTTCGAATTGCACTACCAGCCGCAGATTGAGCTCGCCAGCGGGCGGGTGGTGGGGGTGGAGGCGCTGCTGCGCTGGAACCATCCTGAGCGGGGAATGATTGTTCCGGCGCGCTTCATTCCGGTGGCCGAGGACAGCGGCCTGATCGTGCCGATCGGCGACTGGGTGATCCAGCAGGCCTGGCGCCAGGCCGTGGCCTGGCAGCGCACCGGCCTGCCGGACCTGGTCATGGCCGTCAACCTGTCGGCGGTGGAGTTCAAGCGCGGTGACGTCGAGCACAAGGTGACGCGCGCCCTGGACGACAGCGGCCTCGATCCGCACCGGCTGGAGCTGGAATTGACGGAGTCGGTCCTGATCCACAACACGGAGCAGGTGCTGGCCACGGTGCAGCGGCTCAAGCGGCTGGGCGTGACGTTGTCCATCGACGACTTCGGCACCGGCTACTCCAGTCTGTCCTACCTCAAGCGCTTCGAGGTCGACAAGCTCAAGATCGACCGCTCCTTTGTGCGCGACCTGGCTACCGACGAAGACGATGCCGCCATCATCCGTGCCATCATCCAGATGGCGCGCAGCCTGGGCCTGCGTACCATCGCCGAAGGCGTGGAGGATGCCGGCCTGCTGGCGCGGCTGCAGGCTTTCGGTTGCGACGAGGCGCAAGGTTATTGTTTGGCCCGGCCGATGCCAGCAGACGGTTTTGTCGACTTCATCGGGCAATGGCGGAGTCGCCCGGTGCAGAGGGAAGGAGAGGAAGGTTCATGACACAGTTGCCGTTGCGCGCGGGCTGCTGCCTGTCACTGTTGTTGATGGCGTCGCTGGCCTGGGCGCAGGTGCCGCAGCAGGGCGCGGTGCCGACGCCCGAGCAGGTTCGGGCCTGCGAACAGGCTTGGGCCGAGTACAACGAGTTCAAGGCACGCTATGTGATGGAAGAATCACAGTACCCGCTGACCGTGCAAGGCGCGGCCGTACGCGCCGCCTGTGGCGCCGAGGCCTTGCCGGCACCGCCTGGCTCCGACGATCCGCCGCCGCCACGGGTTCGCCGGCCCCGGCCGCCCGAGGCGCCGCGCAGCCCTTAGGCGGCGCGCACCAGATCGAGCGCTACCGCCTCGGCCACCTTGATGCCGTCCACGCCGGCTGACAGGATGCCGCCGGCGTAGCCGGCCCCCTCGCCGGCCGGGTAGAGGCCGCGCACGTTCAGGCTCTGGTAGTCCTCGCCGCGCGGAATGCGCAGTGGCGACGAGGTGCGGGTCTCGACGCCGGTCAACACGGCGTCGGGCATGTCGAAACCCTTGATCTTGCGGCCGAAGGCCGGCAGGGCCTCGCGCATGGCCTCGACGGCATAGGCGGGCAGGGCGCTGTCCAAGCTGCCCAGGTGCACTCCCGGTTTGTAGGACGGCAGCACGCTGCCGAAATCCGTCGACGGTTTGCCCGCGATGAAGTCGCCTACCAACTGGCCTGGCGCCTCGTAGTTGCGGCCACCCAGCTCATAGGCATGCGCTTCCAGCCGGCGCTGCAGCACGATGCCCGCCAGCGGGTGGTACTGACGCGGCTGCCGGCGTGCCATCTCGGTCGCCTGGGCAGCATAACGCGTGCCATCCTCGGCGCCGAAGGCCGCCTGCCAATCGGCGATGTCGGCGATGCCATCGGGAAAATCGGCCGGCTCGATACCGACCACGATGCCCGCATTGGCGTTGCGCTCGTTACGCGAATACTGGCTCATGCCGTTGGTCACCACGCGACCCGGCTCCGAGGTGGCGGCCACCACGGTGCCACCCGGGCACATGCAGAAGCTGTAGACGGCGCGGCCGTTCTTGGCATGGTGCACCAGCTTGTAGTCCGCGGCGCCGAGCAGCGGATGGCCGGCATGGCGGCCCCAGCGGGCGCGGTCGATCACGCCCTGGGGGTGCTCGATGCGGAAGCCGACCGAGAAAGGCTTGGCCTCCATGGCCACGCCGCGGTCCCACAGCATGGCGAAGGTGTCACGCGAGCTGTGGCCCAGTGCCATCACCACATGGCGTGCCGGCAATTCGTAATGCTTGCCGGTGGCTTGGTCCAGCACCTGCAGTCCCTTGAGTATGTGGCCCCCACGCTTGCTCACTGCGTGTAGCCGCTGCCCCCCGAGGGGGCCCTCGCCGCCTTGGGAGCGGCCCGGCGGCGACTCGCCCCCTTCGTCGAACAGGACGTCGGTCACGCGCTGCTCGAAGCGGATCTCACCGCCCAGGGCGATGATCTGCTCGCGGATGCTCTCCACCACCTTGACCAGCTTGAAGGTGCCGATGTGCGGATGAGCCTCGACCAAGATTTCCTCCGGCGCCCCGGCCTGCACGAACTCGTTCATCACCTTGCGCCCGAGGTGGCGCGGGTCCTTGATCTGGCTGTAGAGCTTGCCGTCGGAAAACGTCCCGGCGCCGCCTTCGCCGAACTGCACGTTGGACTCGGGCGTCAGCACCTTCTTGCGCCACAGGCCCCAGGTGTCCTTGGTGCGCTGGCGCACCGTGCGGCCGCGCTCCAGCACGATGGGCTTGAACCCCATCTGCGCCAGCAGCAGCGCGGCGAAGATACCGCAGGGGCCGAAGCCCACCACCACCGGGCGTTCCTGCAGGCCGGCCGGCGCTTGCGTGACAGGGTGGTAGGCCAGGTCGGGGCTGGGGCCAATATGCGGGTGCTTGGCGTGCCGCTGCAGCAGCGCGGCTTCCTGCGCCGGCTCGGTGAGCTGCAGATCGACGATGTAGACCGCCTGCAGATCCGGCTTGCGTGCGTCGAAGCTGCGTTTGTAGACCTGCAGTTCGGCGATCTCGTCTTCGGCAATGCCCAGCGTGGTGGAGGCGAGTTGACGCAGCTGGGCGATTGGGTGGGGGGCCGGCACACGGTCGGCCTCGGTCTCGGCGGGCGCATCGGCGGCGCGCCGCTCGGGCAGGGGTAGTGCTGCCAGCGGCAGCTTGAGTTCGGTCAGTCGGATCATGGCTTGTAGCGATCAAGCAGAAGAAGGGCGCCATGATACGCGCGAGCAGGAAATCGCGGCTGCGGGGATAATCGATACCGTGAAGTCAGCCAGACCGCCGCTGGTGCAAGCGTGGAAACACGGCACTGGAGGAACGTCCGGACTGCACAGGGCAGCGTAGGAGGTAACACCTCTCCACCGTGAGGTGAGGATCAGAGCAACAGAGACGAGTCGTCGCCGGGCAACCGGCGACGGGTGAAACGGGCAATCTCTACGCGCAGCAATACCAAGTAGGCACACGTTGACGCGGCCCGCGGAGTGTGCGGGTAGGTAGCACCGAGCCGGTGGGGCGACCCCCGGCCCAGATTAATGGCGGTCACACCGGGGGCAACCCCGGCGCACAGAATCCGGCTTATCGGCTGACTTCACACTTTTATCTGCGTACCGCAATGAGCGGCACGACGCACTTTCAGTTGTCATTGACGCGCCGCGCCACCCATGGCGCATGAAGCGGGGAGGCGCATAGGCCGGTCGCACCACGGAACCGGCTTGGCCGGGCCGTCGGTGTGGTCCCCCTCCCGCCGAAGGCGAAAGAGGGGGAAGACGCGCAGCGACTCAGGGGGGCTTCTCAGCGGCCGCTCAAGGCGCCGGCCAGGGCGAACACCGAGTTCGGGGCGGTCACTTTCAACGGCGCCGGTTTGGGTTGCACGAAGACGCCTCGCTTGTTGGACGGCCGTGCTTCCACCCGCACCCCCTTGGCATGCTGCTCCTCGCAGAGCTGGCGCAGCGTGATGGACTGCAGGTGCTCCATCATGCGGTTGCTCAGGCTGGCCCACAACTCCTGCGTCATGGCGCAGCCGGCCTCGCCGGCGCCCTTGCTGCTTTCGTTCTCCAGCGCGCGGCTGCCCTCCACCGCACTGATGATGTCGGCCACGCTGATGGCCTGCGGCAGCCGGCCCAGCGTGTAGCCGCCGCCGGGGCCGCGGGTGCTTTCCACCAGCCCCTGCTGACGCAGCTTGCTGAACAGCTGTTCAAGGTAAGACAGCGAAATCTGCAGTCGCACCCCGATGGAGCCCAGGGCCACAGGGCCCTGCTGCTCGCGCAGGGCCAGGTCGATCATGGCAGCGACGGCAAAACGGCTTTTGGTGCTCAAACGCATGGCGATTCCTTTCGCATCAGTTGATGACGGATCAGTTGATCCGACCCATGCACTGTAGGGATTTCATCGCTTTGCGTAAATTCGTATTTTTAATGAAAATAGTTCGAGAAAATCGAAATATGGAGCAGCCATGAATTTCAAGCATCTGCACTACTTCTGGGTCGTAGCTCGATCTGGTGGTGTTGTCCGCGCTGGTGAGCAGTTACACACTACCCCCCAGACCCTGTCGGGCCAGATCAAATTGCTGGAGGAACGGCTGGGCCGCAAGCTGTTCCGCAAGAGCGGCCGCGAGCTGGAGTTGACGGAGGACGGGCGCGTGGCGCTGGACTATGCCGACGACATCTTTGCGCTGGGGGCCGAGCTGGAGGCCGCCATGCGCCAGCCACGCAGTGGCCCGCGGGTGCTGGATTTCCGCGTCGGCGTGGCCGACTCGGTGGCCAAGTCGGTAGCCTACCGGCTGCTGGAGCCAGCCATGGACCTAGAGGTGCCGGTGCGCCTGATCGGCAGCGAAGGCAAGTTCCCCGACCTGCTGGCGCAGCTGGCGCTGCACCGGCTCGACCTGGTGATTGCCGACGAGCCGCTGACGCGGCGCATCAGTGTGAAGGCCTTCAACCACGCACTGGGCACGTCGAGCATGAGCTTCTTCTGCGCGCCGGCGCTGAAAAAGCAGCTGCAGGGCACGTTTCCGCACTGTCTGCACGGGGCGCCGATGCTGATTCAGGGCGCGGCTTCCTCCGTGCGCCAGCAGCTCGACGGCTGGCTGGCGCGGCAGCAGATCCAGCCGCGCATCGTCGGCGAGTTTGACGACGGTGCGCTGATGACCGCCTTTGGCCGCGAGGGCCGTGGTGTCTTCATGTCCCCCAGCGTGTTGGAAGCCGAGACGGTGACGCACTACGGTGTGGAGGTGATCGGCCGCAGCGACGAGCTGGTGGAGGAGTTCTTCGCCGTCTCGGTGGAGCGGCGCATCAAGCACCCGGCGGTGGCGGCCATCACGCAGGCGGCGCGCGGCCGCCTGTTCCATGCCTGAGCCTGTGGTTCAGAAGCGCTCGTAGGGCATCAGGTAGCGCCACCGCCCTTCGGGCAGACCGGCCAGCGGCAGGCGTCCGATGCGCAGACGCTTGATGGCCAGGATGTCCAGGCCAGCCGCCGTACACCGCTGCGCCAGCTGGCCGGGACGGTAGCCCTTGAGGGCAAAGCGCAGGCCGGTGATGCCGCCGGTCTGCCGGTTCACGCTGACGCGCGGCGGGGCCTGATTCAGCCGCTGCAGCGCTTCGGGCGACACCATGCCGCGCACGTCCACCATCACTTCGTGTTCTACCAGCGCGCCGTCGTCCACCAGCTTGCGCTTCACGCGCCAGTCCTGGGTGTAGACCAGCAGGCCGCTGGCAGCGGTCTCCAGTGGGGTCACGAGTTCCAGGCCGCGCATGTGGCGCTGCAGGTGGCGGATGCCTGAGCGGTCATGGGGGTCGCGCTGTTCCGGGCGCAGCAGATCGCCGGCGGCGGCTGTGGCATCGACGCCCGCCGGCTTGTGCAGCACGAAGGTGACGGGCGCCGGCGCCGTGACCGGCTGGCGACGCGCCGCCGGGTCGAGTTCGACCGTCTGGTCCAACACACGGAACTGCGGTGTTTCCACCACTTCGCCGTCCACGCGCACCCAGCCGCCTTCGATGTAGAGCTCGGCCTCGCGGCGCGAGCAGCCGGCCAGTTCGGCCACGCGCCGCGCCAGGCGCACGCCCTCAGGTGTCGTGGCCTCAGTCATTGCCGGGCGGCAGCGCCTGCAGGCGCTCCACATGGGCCAGCAGCGAGCGTTTGGCGACCGGCCACATGCGCTCGGGCACATCGTCGTAGGCGCGGGCCACCCAGTCGTCCAGCGTGCCCTCGGGCAGCGCCTGCATGGCGCGCAGTACCTTGGCCTCGCGCTGCAGGCGGTGGGCGCGCAGGCGGGCTATTGCCGCGCGGGCCTCGCCCAGCACGTAGCCGTGCGCGGGCAGGATGAAGTCGATGCCGTGTTCGGCGCAGACGGCGTCGAGCAGGTCCAGCGAGTCGAGGTAGGCCGTCATGTTGCCGTCGGGCGGGTTCACCACCGTCGTGCTGCCATTGAGGATGTGGTCGCCCGAGAACAGCAGGCCGTCTTCCACCAACACCAGGCACAGGTGGTTGGCGGCATGGCCGGGCGTGTGCAGCACCTGCAGGGTATGCGTCAACTCGGGCTCCAGCTCTTGCGGGACAAGCCGGAGCAGCTCCTGATGTTGCAGCGCCCGGTCGGGCACGAAGTGACTGGCGGCGTTGGCGGTGGGGGCCGAGGGCAGGCCGAGCACCGGCGGTGTGCCGTGCGGCGCGCCGGCGGCCAGACACAGCGCCTGCAGCGGCCGGGCACCGGGCGCGTGGTCAGGGTGCGAATGCGTGCAGATGATGGCGCGGATGTCGCCACCAGCGGCGCGCCAAAGGCGTTCGAGGTGCGCGGCATCGTCCGGACCAGGGTCGATCACGATGTAGCCGGTGCGCGGGTCGCCCACCAGGTAGCTGTTGGTGCCGGGGCCGGTCATCACGCCCGGGTTGGCCGCGGTCAGGCGCTGCACGTTCTTCAGCAGCGGCACCGGCTGCTCGCATTGCCAGTCGAGGTGGTGCAGGATCTGGCCGTCGGGGCAGACCAGGGCCAGCTCGCCGTAGGGGGCGTCGTCCTCCATGTAGCGCGCCTCGTGGCCACCCTTTCGGCCGGCGCGCGGGCAGCTGGTCCACAAGGGCTCCTCGGTGGCGGCGCAGGCCTGCAGCACGGCGGCCACGTCTGGGTAGTGCTGCAGCCGTTCCAGTGTGCGCACGGTGGGGAAGATCATGAAGAAGTTGCCGTCGCGGTGGCGCGCCAGGGCATCGGCCGGGCGCACCCAGACCGGGTCGAACTGCTCGTGGTCGTCGGCCACTGGCGCTTGGTCGGCAGGCATGCGTGCCACCAGGAAAGGCACGTCGAAGCGGCGCGGCAGGTCGCGGTCGGTGATCCAGCGTGCAAGT
>VFQT010003617.1_pt1 | contig 13895 bp, 12 predicted proteins | sample 3512381 | NCBI WGS metagenome assembly VFQT01 (sample SAMN10412376, study PRJNA504923) | tailings metagenome | isolation source: Relicate 2 Philex TSF3 active mining site | place: Philippines: Tuba, Benguet | collected 2017-08-29 | reverse complement strand
TCATCGTCGCCGATGAAGGCGCGGTCGCAGATCGCGGCGATCAGGTCTGCCCGCAGGTCGTCGGGGGCGGCGACGCCACGCAGCTGCAGGGCTGCCTGGTCAAAACCCTTGAGGCCCTTCTCCAGCTGGCCCAGCTGCGCCTTCAGCGTCAGCCGCATCAGGCGCACGACGCCGGCGCGCATCGACGCCTGCGCAGCCTGTTCGACGTCAAAGAGGCGGATCGCCACGCTGTCGCCCTCGTCGGCGAGCGCGGGGTAGCCGGTGACCTTGCGTCCGCCGCGGGTGAAGGTGATGGTCGGCGGCAGGTCGCCGAAATCCCAGACCTTGATGCCCTCGCGCTCGATGCCCGGTGCGCCGCCTTTCGCGCCGGCGCTGAAGGTCAGCTGCGCGGCCTCGCCCAGTTGCGCCTTCAGCGCGGCAAGGTCGCGGCCGGAGGCCAGTTCGCGGCCCGACTCGTCGATGACGCGGAAGTTGCATCGCAGGTGCGCCGGATACTCGATGCCGGCGGCCTCCTCCTTCGCCAGCGGCGCGCCGGCTGCGCGCGTCGCGTAACGCGCCACCGCGTCGGCAAAGGCGCCTTGGGCGGCGCCCTCGGTTTCGAGAAACCGTGTGACATGTTCCGTGGGCGGGGTCAGGTGGCGGCGCCAGTTCTTGGGCAATGCCTTGAAGGCGAAGGCCACCTTGTCGCGGATCATGCCCGGCACCAGCCAGTCAAAATCGGCCGGCTCAAGTTTGTTGAGCAGCGCGAGCGGCACCGTGGCAGTAATGCCGTCGAGCGGATGGCCGGGATCGAAGCGGTATTTCAGTTTGAGTTCGATCTCGCCGGCCTGCAGCGTGTCCGGGAACTGGTTCTCGGTGATGTCCTCCGCGGCGTGGCGCATCAGGTACTCGCGCGTGAGGCGCAGATAGCCGGCGTGTTTCTCTTCCGCCTCGCGCCGCCATTGCTCGAAGCCGGCGCCGTTGACGATGTGCTGCGGGATGCGCTCGTCGTAGAAGGCGTAGATCGCCTCGTCGCTGACCAGCACGTCGCGTTTGCGCGCCTTGTGCTCCAGCGCCTGCACTTCTTTTATAAGTTGTTGATTATATTGAATAAATTTTGCAGGCGTGGCGAACTCGCCGGCCACCAGCGCCTGGCGGATGAAAATCTCGCGCGACTCTTTGATGTTGATCGCGCCGTAGTGCACGCGGCGCTTGGGCACGATGGTGAGGCCGTATAGCGTCACACGCTCGAAGGCAACGACCATCGCGCGTTCGCGCTCCCAGTGCGGATCGAAATAATGACGCTCGACCAGATCCTTCGCCAGCGGCTCGATCCATTCCGGCTCGATCTTCGCCACGCCGCGCGCATACAGGCGCGCGGTGTCGACCAGTTCACCGGCCATGATCCACTTGGGCTGTGCCTTGCGCAGGCCCGAGCCGGGGAAGATGCTGAACCTGATGCCGCGCGCGCCCAGATACTCGCCCTCCTCGTTCTTGAACCCGATGTTGCCGAGCAGGCCGGCGAGCAGCGCGCGGTGGATCTGCTCGAAGGTCGCGGGTTGCTCGTTGGGATGCATGCCCAGTTCGCCGACCAGCGCGGCGAGCTGGCCGTGGATGTCGCGCCATTCGCGCAGCCGCCGCTGCGACAGGAATTCCTCCGCCAGCTGCTGCGCCAGCTTGCGGTTGGACTGCTTGTGTTTGATCGACTCGTCGAAGTAATCCCACAGCTTCAGGTAGGCCATGAAATCCGACTTGTCATCGGCGAACTTCGCATGCGCGCGGTCCGCGGCCTCGGATTTCTCGAAGGGCCGCTCGCGCGGGTCCTGCACCGACAGCGCCGCGGCGATGATCAGCACCTCGCGCAAGCAGTTCTGCTGTTTCGCGGCGATGATCATGCGCGCGATGCGCGGGTCGATCGGAAACTTGGCGAGCTGCCAGCCGACGGGAGTGAGCTGCTTCTGCGCGTCGACCGCGCCCAGTTCGGCCAATAATTGATAACCGTCGGCAATCATGCGCGGCGTCGGCGCCTCGAGGAACGGAAAGTCCTCGACATCGCCGATTTTCAGCGCCTTCATGCGCAGGATCACGTGAGCCAGCGACGAGCGCAGGATTTCGGGGTCGGTGTACTGCGGGCGGGCGTTGTAGTCGTCCTCGGCATAGAGCCGGATCGCCACGCCGGCTGCGACACGGCCGCAGCGGCCGGCGCGCTGGTTGGCCGAGGCGCGCGAGACTTTCTCCACCTGCAGCTGCTCGACCTTGTTGCGGTAGCTGTAGCGGTTGATCCGCGCCAGCCCGGTGTCGACGACATAGCGGATGCCGGGCACGGTCAGCGAGGTCTCGGCGACGTTGGTCGAGAGCACGATCCGCCGTGCGCCGTGCGGCCTGAAAATCCGTTCCTGCTCCTCGAAGGACAACCGCGCGTAGAGCGGCAGGATCTCGGCGCCCTTGGGATGGTGCTTGCGCAGCGCCTCTGCGGCGTCGCGGATCTCGCGCTCGCCGGGCAGGAACACCAGGATGTCGCCATCGGATTTTTCTCGCGCGAGTTCGGCCACCGCCTCGACGATGGCTTCTTCAAGATCCTGCTCCTCGTCTTCCTGCGGCCGGTAGCGCACCTCGACCGGGTATGTCCGCCCGGAGACTTCGATCACCGGCGCCGGCCTGCCGCCGACGGCAAAATGCTGCGCGAAGCGTTCGGCGTCGATGGTGGCCGAGGTGACGATGATCTTCAGGTCCGGCCGCCGCTGCATCAGGCGCTTGAGGTAGCCCAGCAGGAAATCGATGTTGAGGCTGCGTTCGTGGGCCTCGTCGATGATCAGCGTGTCGTAGGCGCGCAGATCACGGTCACCCTGGGTCTCGGCGAGCAGGATGCCGTCGGTCATCAGCTTGACGTAGGTGTTCTGCGACAGCTTGTCGGAGAAGCGCACCTTGTAGCCGACGGCATGGCCGAGCGGGCTTTTCAGTTCGTGGGCGATGCGGGTCGCCACCGTGCGCGCGGCAATGCGCCGCGGCTGGGTATGGCCGATCAGGCCGTGCACGCCGCGCCCCAGTTCGAGGCAGATTTTCGGCAGCTGAGTGGTCTTGCCCGAACCGGTCTCGCCGCAGACGATGACGGCCTGGTGTCCGGAGATGGCACGCGCGATGTCCGCCCGCTTCGCGACCACCGGCAGGTCGTCGGGATATTCCGGCCGCGGCAGGTTGCGCAGCCGGTGCTCGAGTTCTTCTGGCGTGCGGGGTTTCACGATGGCCGTGACGCAAACAAAAAAGGCCGGCGGTCACCGGCCTTGCGGAGTCTGCGGCGCAATTACAGTTTCACTTTCGGGTTCAGCGTGTAGAGCCCGGTGATCTTCGCTTCCCCGAGCACATGTCCGGCAATGGCCCTGCGCACGTCGGCGCCGCCGAACTTCCCCTCGACCGGGCATTTCGCCACGTCGAGCGCGTAGAGGGTGAATACATAGTGGTGGACGATGCTGTCGTTCCACGGCGGGCACGGGCCGTCATAGCCGAAGTAGTCGCCGTTCATGTCCTTGTCGCCGGCGAACCACGCGGTGTAGTCGTTGATGCCCTGGCGCGTGCCGCGCGGCCCTGCGGGACCGGCCTTGCCGCGTGCGGTCACGGTGTTCGAGAACTCGCCGGCGGCAATCGGGCCGGAGGCCGGATCAAGGTCAACCAGCACCCAGTGGAAAAAATCGACGCGGGGCAGCGAAGCCGGAATTTCGCGGCCCTCCTGGTTGACGTCGTCGGGCTTCGACGGCACGTCATGATCGTGACAGACCAGCGCCAGCGACCGGGTGCCGGCAGGGAGGTCGCTCCAGGCGAGCTGCGGGTTTTTGTTGGCGCCGAGCGTGCAGTGGGTCCTGGCATCGGGCGCGCAGAATGCGAAGTCGGCGGGGATGGCCTGGCCGTCGGCAAAGCTGCTACTGGTGAGTTTCATGGCGTCTCCTCGAACGGGTTGCGGTGATGCGCAGGCGTCGCGGATTATAACAACGGCGCCAGTGCATCCAGCCGTTGCCGGCGCTGTTCCGCAGGCAGCGCGGCCAGTTCCCGCACCGCGTCGTAAAAGCGCGCCAGGTCATCGCCGTTTTGCGCCAGCAGTGTCTCGAACGCCGGCACCCGCTGCGTGTAGATCGACACGGCGGCCAGATGGGCATTGCCCAGCGGCTGCGCGAACCAGCGGTCATATCCGGCGAAACCGCCCCAGTCGAGACGTTGGCGCTCGTAGGCCTTACGCAAGCCGGCGAAGATTTCCGCCTTGCGGCGACGCTTGTCTGCCGCCGCTCCGGGTCCGGCGTACAGGATGGCCAGTTGGCGGCGGGCGTCCTCGACCAGGCGGCGGAAATCGGCGCGGAACAGCCGCAGCCGCTCAACGCGCTCACGGTCCCCGGCACTGCCGTGCCTGGCCAGCCAGCGCGCGAGACCGGCCTGCTCGACCACGGTGGCGAAGGATTCGTTGAACACCGAATCGTCTTTCACGTAGACAAGCTGATGCGCCAGTTCGTGAAACAGCAGCCGGGCAAGCTCCGGTTCGGGATAGCGAATGAAGGTATTGAGCACCGGGTCGGCAAACCAGCCGATGGTCGAGTAGGCGGGCACGCCGCCGACATGCACATCATGGCCTTCGGCCTTGAGCCGGTCCGCCATCGCCCTCGCCTCGGCTTCACTGAAATAGCCGCGGTAATTGACGCAGCCGGCGAAGGGAAAACACCACTGCTTCGGCTGCAGGGAAAACTCCGGCGCCGCAAACACGTTCCAGACCACGAAGGGCCGCGCGAGGTCGGCATACGAGCGGTAGCTGCGGTTGTCGGGCAGTCCCAGTTCGCGGCTGGCGTAGTCGCGGATGCGCAGCGCGCGTTCGAGCTGCGCTTTCAGCGCCGGATCGATCCCGGGATCTGCAAGCAGGCGTTCGATCGGGACCTCGCGCTGCCAGATGTCGAACTGCCCGCCCACCGACTGCCAGTAGTAGCCGAGGTTGCCGCAGCCGGCGAGCGCCAGCACGGCAGCGAGGACCAGGAAGCGCAAGGGCCGCGTCATGCCGCGGGAGCGAAGCGCCCGTCGCGCAGGAAGGCGCAGCACTGCCAGGCCACTTCCGCAGAAAACAGCATTTCGGTATGACCGGCATGCACGGTGATGCGTTCCGTCATGCCGGGAACCGCGGTTTCCCCGACAGCCACCACGCCATCGTGCGGCCCGGACAGATCCGAACCGATCAGCGCGCCGAGGCCCAGCCCCCGGGTCCCGGCGATCACGCCGAGCGCTTGCGCGCACAGGGCCGGCCGCGGCCCGTCCAGCCACTCGCGGATGCTGTTGCCGAGCAGCAGGTCGCCGCCGGGGAATTGCCGCAGCCGCCGTGCGGAGGCGCTGTCGGCATAGGGCGAACCCAGCATCAGCAGCCGCTCGCAGCGGATGTCAGGCGCGAGTTCGAGCATCCGCAACGCAACGAGTCCGCCCATGCTGTGGGCCACGATGTTCAGTCGCGGGAGCGCTGCGTCGCGGCAATGCTGCGCGAAGCGTTCGGCGTTCTCGCTCAGCGTCAGCCGCATTGACGGATAGGACCAGGTCTGCGTGGCGAAGCCCTCGCTGCCGATGCGGCGGGCAAGGAATTCCATGACCAGCCCATGCACCCAGAGACCATGGACAATGATCACCGGGAGGCTGCGGGGATCATTCATAAGTATTTGTTTTTGTTGTTATTTTATATCCGGCGGTCACCGAACAGGGTGACGCCATCCGGCCCCAGGTGCCCGGCATCGCCCCAGACGCCCGCACTCCAGTCCCTGCCGTCGAAGTCAAACCAGTTGAGGCTGGCGTTGACCAGCGGCACCGGCCGCTGCGCCTGCAGCGGCAGGCCGGTGGCGGCGCGATACGCCGAATCGAGCACCAGTCCGTGGGTGACCACGGCGATGGTTTCATCGGCGTGGCGCCGCGCGATGTCCTCCAGCGCGGTGCGGCAGCGCGCGAAAAATGCCGCGGGACTCTCGCCGCCGGGCACCGCGTAGTCGGGATCGCGCGACATGAAGCGTTCGTAGGCTTCGGCGTCGCGCGCCTGCATCTCGGCCTGGGTCAGCCCCTCGAACAGGCCGAAATGCCGTTCACGCAGCCGTTCATCGCTGAGGATGTCGTGGCCGGTTGCCGCGGCAATCTGCTCGGCGGTGCGCGCCGCGCGCGGCAGATCGCTCGCATACAGCGCGCTGAATGCCTCGGAGCGGAGCCGGATGCCGAGCTGCCGCGCCTGCCAAAGCCCGCGCTCGGTCAGCGGGCTGTCGAGCTGGCCCTGCATGCGGCGCTCGGTATTCCACAGCGTTTCGCCGTGGCGGATCAGTATCATTCGGGTCATCTTGAAACCATGACAGGGTGCCTGGTGAACGGCGGCGATGCGGCCGGTGTGCCGGATTGTACCGGTTATACTCGGCACGATGCCTGTCACCGACCTTCTGCAGCCACAGATCCTGATCTTCGCGCCGCTGATCGTGTTCGCGGCTTATGTGGTCTTCGGCATTTCCGGCTTCGGCTCGACGCTGATCGCGGTGCCGCTGCTGGCGCACCTGTTCCCGCTGAAGTTCGTGGTGCCGTTTTTCGTGATTCTCGACTGCGTCGGCGCCTTCAACATGGGCCTGCGGCTGCGCGCCGACCTGATGCGGCGCGAGCTGATGCTGCTGATTCCGTTCATGGCGGCGGGCATCCTCGCCGGCGTCTGGCTGCTGGTGCGGATGCGCCCGGAACTGCTGCTGGGCGGCCTCGGCGTGTTCGTGCTGTTCTTCGGTGCTTCCTATGTTCTGCGCAGCGGCAGGGGGTTTCCGCTGCCGCGCTGGACTGCGGCACCGATCGGCGCCTTCGGCGGCGCGACTTCGGCGGTGTTCGGCATCGGCGGGCCGATCTACGTGTTCTATCTCGCCGGCCGCGGCGGCGGCCCGACCGAAATCCGCGCCACCATGCCGGTGATTTTCATGTTCACCACGCTGGCGCGCATCGCGCTGTTCATCGCCGCCGGCCTCTACTCGCCGGCCGCCCTGCTCGCCGCCCTGGCGCTGATGCCGGTGATGGCGCTTGGGGTATGGACCGGCCACCACCTGCACCTCAACCTGTCGCGCGAGACCGTGATCCGTGTGATGGGCGCGCTGCTGATGGTCAGCGGCGTTTCACTGATCGTACGCGCCCTGGCCTGAACGCCTCCGGGCAGCGCCACGCAGCATGCCCGGCAAACCGGCCGGGCTTTCAGCAGGGAGACCCCCCCGGCATCCAGCACGGCCGGGAAGACGCCGTTATTGCGCGGCCGCGCCCTGCTTGGCCTTGCCGCCGGACCCGTCCTTCTTCTGGTCCTTCTTGGCCTTCTGGTCCTTTTTCTGAACCGTACCCTGCTCCGCTGTGCCCTTGTGCACCTGCTCCTGTTTCTTGTCCTGAGCCATCACCGGCGATGCCAGGGCGCACGCGAAAAGACCGGCGGTCAATGCAGCAAACAGTTTTTTCATCTTGAACTCTCCAGTTTAATCATTGAACAACACCGGCGGACGCCGGCCACACTTTAAGGCGCCGGGACTGTCACCAGCCTCCGGCACCGGTTCCTGCAGATGCACTCAGGCGTTTTCGCGAAGTATCTGCGCACGCCGCTGCGCCTCCACAGCGAATTCCTCCATTTCAGGATCCATCGCGTTGCGTGCCGACACGATGCCGGCCAGCCGGCCGGCTTCGAGCACCGGCAGGTGCCGGAAGCCGTTTTCGTGCATCAGCAGCAGGGCATAACCGTATGTCTTGCCGGCATCGATCGTCTTCACCGGTGCGGTCATCACTTCGGCGAGTCGCGTCCCCGTGACATCCAGACCGCGGGCAATGACCCGGAACACCACGTCGCGTTCCGTGAAAATTCCGGCCAGCCCGCCATCCCGCACCACCAGCACGGCGCCAACCCCGCGCTGCGCCATCAGGCATGCGGCTTCGCGCACTGTCATTTCAGGCGGCACAGTCAGCAGATTGCGTTCCATCAGACTGCCCACTTTTTCGCTGAACACGATTCCCGGTCCTCTGTGACAACTTGACGGCAGGCCGGGCGGCATCAAGGCCGCGGGCCGCCCTTCCAGGAAAACATCCTAGGGTTGCGGCCGCGCGCCGCGTTGACGCAGGTCAAAACTGCGCCAGATTGCGCGGAAAACGCGGGGCGCGAAGTCCGGTCAGCGCCCGAGGAAACGGGCGATCCGCGCCACACCCTCGCGCAACACCGCCACCGGCCGGGTGTAGGCGAAGCGCACATGCCTGTGCGCGTCGTGCGTGCCGAAATCGATGCCGGGCGTGACCGCCACCCCGGCCTGCTCCAGAAGGTCGCGGGCAAAGACAAAGCTGTCCGCAGCCAGTGCCGAGCAGTCGGCGTAGATATAGAACGCACCCTGCGGCGGCTGCGGGATGCCGAAGCCGAGTTCGCGCAGCGCGGGCAGCAGGCAATCCCTGCGGGCACGGAACTCGTCGCGGCGCGCATCGAGCAGCGCCAGCGTCTCCGGATCGAAGGCGGCGAGCGCGGCATGCTGCGACGGCGTCGGCGCGGCAAGGAACACGTTCTGCGCAATGCGGTCGAGCGCATCCACATAGCGCGCGGGCGCGACCAGCCAGCCCAGGCGCCAGCCGGTCATGCCGAAATACTTGGAGAAGCTGTTGATGACGAAAAGGTCGTCGCCCAGCGCCAGCGCGGTCTGCGCCTCGCCTTCGTAGACCAGGCCGTGGTAGATCTCGTCGACGATCAGCGCGCCACCCCTTGCCGCGGCGAATTGCGCCATCGCGCGCAGTTCATCCGGCGCGATCAGCGTCCCGGTCGGATTCGAAGGCGTGGCCACCAGCGCGGCAACAGTACGGCTGCCCCAGTGCCGCTCCAGGTGTTCGCTGCGCAGCTGGTAATTGCTGTCGGGCCCGACCGCGATGGCCGCCGGCACGCCGTCCATCAGGCGCACGAAATGGCGGTTCGCGGGATAGCCGGGATCGGCCATCAGCACCTCGTCCCCGGGATTGACCAGCGCGGCCATCGCCAGCAGCAACGCACCGGAAGCGCCCGGGGTGACGATGATGCGCCCGGCATCGATCCCGATGCCGTGACGCGAGCGGTAAAACCCGGCGATGGCTCGGCGCAGTGCGGGCATGCCGGTGGCCGGGGTATAGAACATGCCACCCTGCCCTATTGCGCGTGCGCCGGCTTCGCAGACCGGCTGCGGCGTCGGGAAGTCGGGCTCGCCGATTTCCATGTGGATGATGCTGCGGCCTTCCGCTTCGAGCTCTCGCGCCCGCGCCAGCAGTGCCATCACATGGAAGGGTTCGATATGGCCGACGCGCCGCGCCAGCGGCCAGCCGCTGCGGCCGGCCGGTGTGTCAGAGGTATTCATCAGGCGGACAGTAGCAAAAAAGGACCGCAACAAGGGCCGCAAAAGAAAAGGGGTCCCGCAGGACCCCGTGGCGTGGATGCCGTGGCGCGCGCTCAGACGCCGTGTTTCTTGAACCAGGCCGTGGCGCGTTTCCAGCCGTCCTCGGCCTGCTCCTTGCGGTAGCTCGGGCGGTAGTCGGCATGGAAGGCGTGAGGAGTGTCGGGATACAGATGGATCATCGACGGCTTGCCTTTTTCCTTCAGCGCTGCGTTCATCTTGTCCACGGTGTCGTTCGGAATGCCGGCATCGGCGCCTCCGTAGAGCCCCAGCACAGGCGCATTGATCTGGTCGACGACATCCAGCGGATGCCTCGGCGTCATGTCGCTGGCCTGACCGACGAGGCGTCCGTACCAGGCCACGCCGGCCTTCACGTTCTTGTTGTGCGCGGTGTAGAGCCAGGTGATGCGCCCGCCCCAGCAGAAACCGGTAATGCCCAGCCGTTGAGTGTCGCCGCCGTTCTTCGCAGCCCAGGCCACCGCGGCGTCGAGGTCGCCCATCACCTGCGCGTCAGGCACGAAGTTGACGACCTTGGCGAAGATTTCCTTGTTGTCCTTGAGTTTCGACACATCGCCCTGGCGGTAATACATTTCCGGCGCGATCGCGAGGTAGCCGAGCTTGGCAAAGCGGCGGCAGACATCCTTGATATGTTCATGCACGCCGAAGATTTCCTGCACGACCAGGATGGTCGCGAAATTTTTGCCGGTGGCCGGCATCGCGCGGTAGGCCGGGATATCGCCATTGGCGGTGGGGATCTTGACTTCGCCCGCGGTCAGGCCGGCGCTGTCAGTGGTGATCATGGTCTGCGCGGCCACCGGCTGCACCGCCAGCGCGAAACCCGCAGCCAGCGAACCGGCGACGAATTCACGGCGCGACACCGTGGTGCGGTTGGAAACCAGGGCCAGCAGGTCTTCACGCTGCATGTCGTTCATGGTCATCTCCGTGGAAAGTTCGTGAAAAACGGGGCAGAGAAATCGTGGCAAAGACTAGGCTCCCCGCCGCCGCATGACAAGATACAGCAGCCGGGGCGTCATTATTCCGTGACGCCACCCCTCAGTTGCCGCTTGTCCTGGGCACGTAGTCGTCGGGCGCACCGGACGGAATCGGCGGATTGCGCTTCAGCCCCTCCTGGAAGTCATGCATCATGCGGCGGATCGGCGTGCGCGCCCAGCCGGCCATGGTGTTGACGTCGGTTTCCTCCTTCGGGTCCTGGATCAGGTTGAACAGCAGCGGCGACTCGAGGTGGTTGACGCCGGCATTGGGCTCGGACTCCCAGGCAAGGTGCATTTTCCAGTCTCGCCATTTCACTGCGCGCAATTCCGACTTGATGTAGAACAGGAAGCCCTCGCGCGCCGATTGTTCGCTGTTGCCGGTGATAAATCCGGTCTGGTCGAGGCCGTCAACGGGGCGGTCGGCAGGCACTTCGGCGCCGGCAAACCGGGCCAGCGTGGTGTAGAGGTCGACGACATGCACGATGTCGTTCGACACCCGGCCCGCGGCGATGCGTCCGGGCCAGCGCAGGATGCAGGGCGCGCGCAGCCCGCCTTCCATCGCGGTGTGATAGGTGCCCTGCCACATGCCCGCGGAGCCGCGCCAGGGCCGGCGGAACTCCGGACCGTTGTCGCTGGCAAAAATGAACAGGGTGTTTTCTGCGATGCCCAGCCGGTTGACGGTATCGAGCAGCTCGCCGACACGATGATCCATTTCCACCATCACGTCCGCAAAGTCGCCGGCACCGGTCCGGCCCTCGAAATCGCGGTGCGGTATGGTCGGGTAATGCATCTGGGTGATGGGGACATAGGCAAAAAACGGCGTGCCAGCCCGATGCTGGCGCGAAATGAAATCCGCCGAACGCGCGAAGAGTTCGCCATCGATGCGCCGGCGCATCTCCAGGTCGTAGATGGCCGCCTCGCGCGGCATCTCTCCCGCCCTGGCTTCAAGGACGTACGGCAGCGGCGTCACCTTCGGGTCGTAACCCGGCGTGCTGGTGAACATGCTCTCGTTGGTGGTGCGCGGAATGCCGTACCACTCGTCGAAGCCGCGGTCGGTCGGAAACCGCCCCTTGCGGTCGCCGAGATGCCATTTGCCGTGGATCGCGGTGGCATATCCCTGCTGCTTCAGCAGCTGCGCCAGCGTGATTTCCCAGGGAATGATGCCCTGCGGCAGACCCGCCGGCACTGACTGCAGCGCACCGGTGCGGATCGGATGGCGGCCGGTCATCAGCGCCGAGCGCGTCGGCACGCAGTCGGATTCGACGTTGAAGTTGAGCAGGCGCAGGCCTTCGCCGGCCAGCGCGTCGATGCGCGGGGTCGGCGCACCGCGGAGCGCACCGCCCCCGTAACAGCCCAGCTCGCCCCAGCCGAGATTGTCGGCAAGGATCAATACGATGTTGGGACGGGCTGTCGGCTTTGATTCGGGCATTTCAGGTTCTCCCGGTGTTGGGGTTCAAGGCCTGCAATCGCAGGGTGAAAGAAGGATTTTCAACGATCGGCGGCTGTTCAGGAAGATTCCGGCTCGGCTCCTTCAAGCACCGGCAGCTCGCGCCCCCGGGGCCGGTACTTCCGGCGCAGTCGGCCCAGCTGGCGGCCGAACTTCGTATCGAGCTGACTGCCGAAGGCCCCGTGAATTTCGGCGAGATAGACCTCGTGCAGCAACAGGGTCTCGATCACATAAACAATCGAGTAATCCCTGGCGAAGGAGGCCTTGGCCGCGCCGGCAAACGAGGCGATCAGCATGCCTTCACTGTCGACCGTCGCGGTGACCATGCGGTCAGAGGGTGGGCCATGGGGCTCGCCATCACCCTCGTGCGGGATCAGTTGCAGGTGCTTGTGCGGCTTCAGCCCGGCGACCGCCTTGCCAAACACGATCAGCCGCACCATCACGCCGCGGCGGGCGGCGGCAGCCAGTGCGGCAGCATGCGGTTCGATCAGACCGACCGGGCCTTTCATCCAGATGTGGTCGTGCGCGCCTTCGATCATGTCCGTGAGCTTGCGCCGGACGTCCTCCCCGCCGCGAAAAATCGACACATAGGCATTGTCCGCGCCTTGCGCGCTGTGGCGCATCGCCCGCACCACGTCCTCGCAGAGCTCACTGGTGTCGCGCTGGACGCCGCGGAAGAACCGCTCCGGATCGACCGGCACATACCGCACGGGATTTTCGGTGACCGGCTGGATCGCACCACGCGCTTCCAGCGCGCGCAGGGCAGCGTAGACATTGGCACGGGGCAATACGGCCTTTTTGGCGATCTCATACGCGGTTGCCGGCTGGGTTGCCGACAGCGCCGCGTAGGCACGTGCCTCGTAATCGGTGAAGCCGAGGCGGCGCAAGGCCTCCGCCAGCGGCGTTCCGGCACGCCGGGGTCGCGATCCGAGCTTTTTCTGTTTTTCAGAAATCTGTGGCATAGTAGTTGCTAATGCTACTTCTAAAGGTCTCCGATGGCAAAAGCCATCATGGCTGCAGTGAGCGGCCGCAGACCGGGATTGCGAATATAACCTGTTGAAAGGAATGACAATGATTTTGCCGCGCGCCCTGCTGCTCCGCCTTGCAACGACCGTTTCGGTGCTGACAACCGCACTGTTTCCACTCGCCGCGCAGGCAGCCGCCCCATCCTGGCCCAGCCGCCCGATGCGCCTGGTCGTGCCCTACGTGCCCGGCGGCGCTACCGACCTGGTTTCGCGCATCATCGGCGAACAGCTGACCGCCCGCCTCGGGCAGCAGGTCGTGGTCGACAACCGCCCGGGCGCCACCGGCACCATCGCCTTCACCGGTGTCGCCACGGCTGAAGCCGACGGCTACACCCTGGTCACCACTGCGGATTCGCTGACGGTCGTGCCCTTTTCCTACAAGAACCTGAAATTCGACCCACGCAGCAGCTTTGCCCCGATATCCACCATGTCCACCCAGCCCCTGGTGCTGGCCGTTCATTCCGCCGTCCCGGCGAAAAGCGTCAAGGAGTTCCTGGCCCTCGCCAAGACCCGATCGCTGTCGTTCGCCACCTCGGGCACCGGAACCTCCCAGCACCTGTCCGGCGAACTGGTCAAGAAAATGGCCGGCATCGACATGCTGCACATCCCGTACAAGGGCGGCGGACAGGCGATCATCGACCTCAGCGGCGGTCAGGTGCCTGCCGCAGTGCTCGGCTCATCGACCGTGATTCCGCAGCACAAGGCCGGCCGGGTCAGGATACTCGCGGTGACCTCAAAGAAACGTTCGGCCGTCCTGTCCGACATTCCCACGCTGGATGAATCCGGGTTAAAGGGATTCGATGTCTATCAATGGACGGCCATGCTCGCGCCGGCAAAAACACCCAAGGCGATCATCAGCCGGCTGAACACCGAGATCAATGAAATTCTCAGGCAACCCGCTGCACGCGACAAGCTGCAGGCCGCGGGTTTCGAAGCGCAGCCGAGCACCCCCGAAGAAGTTTCAAAACTGATCAACGACGGGATGGCGCGCTGGGGCAAGCTGATCCAGGAACTCAAGCTGGATCTGCGGTAAACGGATTCATTTTTTCGACAACTTCCTGCC
>VFQT010003616.1_pt1 | contig 13896 bp, 11 predicted proteins | sample 3512381 | NCBI WGS metagenome assembly VFQT01 (sample SAMN10412376, study PRJNA504923) | tailings metagenome | isolation source: Relicate 2 Philex TSF3 active mining site | place: Philippines: Tuba, Benguet | collected 2017-08-29 | reverse complement strand
CCCGTCATCCGCGGCACGGCGTCTAACCCCGACGCCTACTTTCAAATCCGCGAAGCCCAGAACCCCTACTACGACGCGGCCCCCGGCATCCTCCAGGAGACGATGGCCCGCTTTGGCGCGCTCACTGGCCGTCACTATCGCCTCTTCGACTACGTCGGCCACCCCGAAGCAGAGCGCGTCATCGTCATCATGGGCTCGAGCGCCGAATGCACCCACGAGACCGTCCATCACCTCATCGCCCGCGGCGAAAAAGTCGGGCTCCTCAAGGTCCGCCTCTTCCGCCCCTTCTCCGCCGACCGATTCCTCGCGGCCCTACCCTCGACAGTCACGGCCATCGCCGTCCTCGATCGCACGAAAGAAGCCGGCACGACCGACCCTCTGCATTCGGACGTCATTTCCTCGATTTTCGAGGAATCCATGCGCGGCGCTCGCCCCCTGCCCCGCGTCATCGGCGTCCGCTACGGCCTCTCCTCGAAGGAGTTCACGCCCGCCATGGTCAAGGCGGTCTTTGACGAGCTCACGGTCCCCGCTGAACAGACGCCCCGCTCGCGCTTCACCGTCGGCATCGTCGACGACGTGACCCACCTCTCGCTTCCGTATGACGAACGCTTCGACATCGAGCCCGACGACGTCGTCCGCGCCATCTTCTACGGGCTCGGCGCCGACGGCACCGTGTCCGCGAACAAGCAGTCGATCAAGATCATCGGCGAACACACCTCGCTCTTTGCGCAGGGGCACTTCACCTACGACTCGAAAAAGTCTGGCTCGACCACGACCTCCTACCTCCGCTTCGGCCCCCGCCCCATCCGCTCGACCTACCTCATCGCCCGCGCCAACTTCGTCGCCGTCCACGACCCGGGCTTGCTCCAAAAATACGACCTCTTCGAACGCGCCGCCCAGCGCGCCACCGTCCTCGTCAACACCCCTGTCCCACCTGGGGCCTTCTTCCACAGCCTCCCAGAAGACGCCCAGCGCACTCTCATGGACCGCCGCTGCAAGCTCTTCATCATCGACGCGAACGCAGTCGCCCAGAAGGCAGGCCTCGGTCGCCGCATCAACACCGTCATGCAGGCCTGCTTCTTTGCCCTCGCGAACGTCATCCCGCGCGACGAGGCCATGGACCACATCAAGCGCTCGGTCGCCGAGACCTGGGGCAAGCGCGGCCCCGAGGTCGTCCGCCGCAACATGGACGCGCTCGACATGGCGCTCGCCAATCTCATCGAGGTCCCCCTCCCAGACACCGTCAAGACCGGTCGGTCGCGCCGCCCCCTCGTCCCGGCTGACGCCCCGCCCTTTGTCCAGCGCGTGACCCGCGCCCTCCTCGAAGGTCAGGGCGATCGCCTCCCCGTATCGGCCTTTCCGACCGATGGGACCTGGCCGACAGGGACCGCCCGCTATGAAAAGCGCGCCATCGCGCAGGAGATCCCCATCTGGGAGACCGACGTCTGCACCCAGTGCAACCGCTGCGCGATGTACTGCCCACACGCCGCGATCCGCATCAAGGTCTACCCCGAGTCGGCCCTCGCAGACGCCCCCGAGGGCTTTCGCTCCGTCCCCGAACACCTCAAGGAAGACACCCTCGCGGGCCTTCGCTACAGCGTCCAGGTTGCCCCCGAGGACTGCACGGGCTGTGGCCTCTGCGTCGCCGTCTGCCCGTCGAAGGACCGCACGAACCCGCGCCGCAAGGCCCTCAACATGCAGCCACTCGCGCCCCATCGCGAGGTCGAATCCCGAGCCTTTTCCTTCTTCGAAACCCTGCCCGACCCACCGCGTGAAATCATCCCCCGCGACGTCAAAGGCGTCGTCATGTTGCCCCCGCTCATGGAGTTCTCGGGCGCCTGCGCGGGCTGCGGCGAGACCCCCTACCTCCGCCTCCTCACCCAACTCTTCGGCGACCGCATGGTCATCGCCAACGCGACCGGCTGCTCCTCGATTTACGGCGGCAACCTCCCGACGACCCCATACACGACCAACGCCGAAGGCCGCGGCCCCGCCTGGGCGAACTCGCTCTTCGAGGACGACGCCGAGTTCGGCTTCGGCATGAGGCTCGGCCTCGACTTCCATGCCGAGCACGCCCGCGCGCTGCTCGTCTCCCTCGCCCCGACGCTGCCCGAGGCCCTCGTCTCCGCCCTCCTCGTCGCCCCCGACCGCACCTCGGACGTGGCCTTCGATGCCTGGACACGCCTTCAGCGCAGCCACCTCGAGACCCTCCGTAACCACCTCGCATCCCACCCCGACCCGCGCGCCCGAACGCTCTCGAGCCTCTCTGAACACCTCGTCCCACGCTCCCTCTGGATCGTTGGCGGCGACGGCTGGGCCTACGACATCGGCTACGGCGGCCTCGATCACGTGCTCGCGAGCAACCGCAAAGTCAATATCCTCGTCCTCGACACAGAGGTCTACTCGAACACCGGCGGTCAAGCCTCCAAGGCGACCCCCATCGGAGCCGTCGCCAAGTTCGCCTCGGCCGGAAAAGAGACCCGCAAGAAGGACCTCGGCCTCCTCGCCATGAGCTATGGCCACGTCTACGTCGCCGAGGTCGGCCTCCAGGGTAAGCCCGCCCAGACGGTCAAAGCCTTTCAGGAGGCCGAGAGCTACCCCGGCCCCGCGCTGATCATCGCCCACTCCCCCTGCATCGCGCACGGCTACGATCTCGTGATGTCCCCCGAACAGCAGAAGCGCGCGACCCAGGCCGGCGCGCTTTTGCTCTACCGCTACGATCCCCGCCGCCTCGACCTCGGCGAACCACCCCTCGTCCTCGACTCGGGCCCGCCGACCCTGCCCATGCGCAAGTACATGGAGGAAGAGGCCCGCTTCCGCATGGTCGAACTCGCCGATCCCGCCCGCTACCTACGCCTCGTCGAGGCCGCCGAACGGGCCGCCAAAGAACGCCGCGCCTACTACGAGGAGCTCGCGAAGCTCCGCATCCACCCGCACTAAATCAATCCACAATATTTATCACCACACCAAAACCCATCTAAATTTCCTATCGGAACCACCCCGAAGGAGGCCCCCATGACCCCGACCGATCTCTCGACCCGCTGGCTCGGCTTCGATCTCGAGAGCCCCATCGTCGTCGGCGCCTGCCCGCTGAGCGACGACGTCGACGCGCTCGCCGCCTGCGTGGAGGCTGGCGCGGGCGCGGTCATCATGCGCTCGCTCTTCGAAGAACAGCTCGTCGCCGAACAGCTCGCCGCCCACCGCTACCTCGATAGCCACGTCGACATGGACGCCGAGGCCCGCACCTTTCTCGCCGACTCGGACGTCTTCTCGCTCGGCCCCGAGCCCTATCTCAAACAGCTCGCGCGCCTCCGAAAACGCCTCTCCGTGCCCGTGCTCGCCTCCCTCAACGGCGTCACCCCTGGCGGCTGGATCGATCTTGCGGCCCGCCTCGCAGGCGCGGGCGCCTCCGCCCTCGAGCTCAACCTCTACGAGGTCGCGACCGACGCCAACGAAGACGCCACGCGCCTCGAAAGCCGCCACCTCCGCACCGTCGAGACGGTCGTCGCCGCCGCGAGGATCCCCGTCTCGGTCAAGCTCTCCCCCTTCTACAGCTCGCTGCCCGCCTTCGTCCGCCGCCTCGGCGAGGCTGGCGCCGCGGGCGTCGTCCTCTTCAACCGCTTCTACCAGCCCGACATCGACCTCGAACAGCTCGACGTCCTGCCGACGCTGACGCTATCGACCCCCACCGAGCTTCCCCAGCGCCTTCACGCCATCGCCATCCTGTCGCACCGGACGAGCCTCGACCTCGCGCTGACGGGCGGCGTCCACTCCGGCGATGACGCCGCAAAGGCCATCCTCAGCGGCGCCCACGTCATCCAGATGGTCTCGCACGTCCTTCATCACGGCGCAGGCGGCGTCCGCGGGGTCCTCCACGGACTGCGCGCGCGCCTGACGAGCATGGGCTATCGCAACCTCGCCGAGGCCCGCGGCGTCATGGACCTCGGCCGCTCTCCCGACCCCCACGCCTGGGAGCGGGTCAACTACATGAAGGTGCTGCGCGGCTGGCAGGCGGTGCTGAGAAACGACCGCCTGCGGTAGCCCCCCTCGTCACGGAAGGGTGTGATAGACCTTCTGGACGTCGTCGTCGCCCTCGAGGCGGTCGATGAGCTTCAGGACGTCCTCGACCTGCTCGTCGCTGATCTCCGCAAACGTATTCGGGATGTACTCGGGCTCGGCCGATACGATCGCGAGCTTGCGCTCTTCGATCGCGGTCTGGAGACGCCCGAAGTCCGAGAACGGGCAGCGGACGACGAGGTGCTCGACGCCGTTCTCGTCTGAATCGAGCTCCATCTCCTCGAGCCCGAAGTCGATGAGCTCGAGCTCGAGGCTCTCGCGGTCGAGCCCCTCTGGCTTCAACTTGATGACGCCCATGCGCCTGAAGTTGAACGCGACGCTGCCGCTCGTCCCGAGGTTGCCACTGCCCTTCGTGAAGTGCATGCGCACGTTGGCGACCGTCCGCGTCGGGTTGTCGCTCGCGGTCTCGACGAGGATCGCGACCCCGTGCGGCCCATAGCCCTCGTAGATGAGCTCGCTATAATCCGCGGCATCCGCGCCGCTCGCCCGCTTGATTGCCGCCTCGACGCGGTCCTTTGGCATGCTCGCGGCACGCGCGTTCTGGATCGCGCGGCGCAACGCCGGGTTCGCCTCCGGGCTCGTCCCGCCCGCCTTGACGGCCATCGCGATCTCACGACCGCACCGGGTGAAAGCCTTGGCGAGCCGGTCCGACCTCGCCTCCATCGCCTGCTTGCGGTTTGCAAACGCGCGTCCCATGTCGTCCTCCAACATCCCGAGGGGCCGCATCCATGGGGCCCCGATGGGAGATATTCAAATATTCCGAGGCGGCTATACCAAAAACGGCCCAACCTGCCACCGATTCGGTGCGCACATCCTATCGCCTCAGGGGACGAGGTCGACCTTCGCGCCGCACTCGAGCATCGCCTTGCCCATGTAGGGGTTGCGCATCGGCTCGCCGAACTGGACCCACTTCTTGTAGCCCTTCGCCATCGGGCAGCGGAAGGCGACGAGCTTCTTGTCGGGGTCGAGGTCTGCCTTCGCGTTCAGCAAAGCGATGTAGGCCTGAGACATATCTCCGAAGGCAAGGCGCGCGGCGTCGAGATCGACCGAAGACGCGACCTTCTGCGCAGCTTGCGCGAGGGCCGCCTCGGCCTTGCCCGCTTCGGCGAGGGCCTTCGCAGCCGCCTGTGTCGCCGCGAGGTCATCCACCGCAAGAGCCTCACGCACCGCATCGTAGGCGAGGACGAGGGGGTGCCCCTGGGCAGCCTTTGGGGCCGCTGCAGGCTCGGGCGACTTCTTATCGCACGCCGCGAACGGCATCGAGAGAACGAGGGATGTCAACGTGAGCGAGAGAAGGTGCTTCTTCATGCGGCCGAGATACCCCATCGGACCGCGCGAGGAAAGCCCCTCTGCTCAGAAGCCAAGCGCCTCAGTAAAGGGGCTCGTCGTTGCCCTGAGTGACCGTGATGAGGAGAATCGTGTCGGTCTTGAGGTCCGCGCCGATGCTATTCCAGGCGTCTTTGACCGTCTGGACGTGTGGGTCGCCGTACGCGATGACATGCAGGATCTGCTTTTCCCACTTCTGGGCTGCGACCACGTTCGCGCTGCTCTCGTTGATGGCGGCGAGCTTCTTCTCGAGGAGCCCCTTTGCCTGCTCGACCGTATAGGGCGCATCGAAGGGGAAGCCTACCGCGCGGGTGACGCTCACGCCGATCTTGACGCCATCCATCTCGACGAGGATGTCGGTCTTCTTGCTGCCCGCTGGGTCGTAGACGACCTCGGTCTCGGTCGCGAGCATTGTCGCGAGCTCGCAACGCGCGAGCACTTCGATCGAGAAGACCTCGCTCAGAAGAGAGCTCCCACCTGCGTTCGGGGTGCAGACCATGCGCTTGCCAGCCTCGGTCAGCGCGCCGTAGTCCCCAGCCTGCTCCGACGGGGTCCCGAGCGTGTCACAGACGGGCTCGTCGAAGGGGTCGGTGCCAAAGTCGATGGCATTGACGAAAACCGCGGAGTTGTTGTCCGTGAGCTCGGTATCAAGGACGCCGCACTCACCCGTGATGAGCCCGAAGCCCGCGAGCGGAACGGTCGGCGTGGGCGTCGTGTCGTTCGGGACCGAGGTGTCGGGCATCGATGTGTCGGGCATCGATGTATCAGGAACGAGCGTGTCCATCGTGTTCGGGTCGGTGGTCGAGGTGTCACCGACAAGCGTATCGGTCGGGACGAGAACGTCGGTCGAGGTGTTGGGCGTGGTCGTACCCGAGTCACTTTCACAAGCCGCGAGCGGCATGGACGCGATGGCGAGGGATCCGAGGAGAACGTTGAAGCGACGGTGCATCGTGTGTCTCATAGCGATGGCAACCTAACCCGCGAGGCACGTTTTGGGCAACAGGCCGATGCACGCACCCTGCGCTCTCTCGGCGAGGCGGCGGCTTGAGAAGCCTACGGCTCGAAGGGATACCAGACTACCGATAGCGGCGACGACAGCGGGGGCAGGTTACAAAGCGGTGGTCCAGGCCTGTCGGAGCCCGGCCCGAAGAGAGGTCGCGGATTCGGAGCTGCACTTCCAGAGGCTGAAGGGGGACCGATTTGAACCACAGGCAGATTCGAGGGGGGCTGCAAAGCCGAACCCGTCGCTGTGGCCGTTGGTGCTAGCCCCTTGGGGCGCGGTCGGTCCGAACGCTCGACCACCCAGCGCACAACATAGTCCTCGCGAAGGTGGAGCGTGGCCCTGAGAAAGCTCTCGGTCGGGCTGAAACCCCCTCGCGATTGAGGACCCGAGGGCACTTCCACGCGGTCGTAGAGGACGAGCTCGAGCTGCCCGTCCCCCCACTCGAGATGGGTCACCTCGGCCGCAGTTGGCCCGCGAAATCCAGTTCCAACTCGGAATCGAGGCGCAGGCGATGGCCCGAAACTCGCGAAAAAGCCGACCACCCTGTCGAGGTCCCAATCGCGCCGTTCGAGGAGCCGTATTCTCCGGAGGTAGTCACTGAACGCTGATTCATCACGGTCGGCGAAAGGCGCGTTCTCACGCAAGACCTCGGCCCCCAAGACGAGCAGTCGGGCGACGATAGCGCCACTGATGAGCACCTCGTAGAGCATCGGCAGATCGCCCGAGTAGCGGATTTCGACCTGCTGCCCCGGACGCGCGAGGGTCGTCATGACCCATCGGAACGCGGTCTCCAGGCCGTGCTCGATTTCCTTGGAGGAGGGTTGCATTCCTGAGAAACCTGCTACTCCGAGACCTTTTGTTGCGCCGCGAGGGTCGCGCGCCGCTCGCACACGAGCGGGTCATCGGGGTTGAGCGCATAGGCGACCTCCATCATCTCGGGAGGGAAGTCGACGAACGTCACCGAGCCATCGTCGTTGATGATGAACTCGAATTTCTGGAGTTGCTCCGCGGCGAGACCGTCGAGCGCCGCAAGCGGATTGTCGTCTGGGGGATTGGCCATGATCGCTCCTTGGGCCTCAGAAGATGACCGTCAGCGGGAAGTCCTTGTCGGGGGCGAGCGGGACGCGCCCCTCGAAGAACTCCTTGTCGAAGCCATAGACGTCGCTCAGGAAATTGATGCGCCCAGCTTCGTCGATGGTGGTGGTCGTGTAGTCGATTGAGATGGGAATGCGCGGCTTGATGGCAAAGTGGCGCTCTTCGCGGGCCTCGAGGACGGCGTCGAACTCCTCGTTGGTCATCTCCTTGTCGACCTCGACGAGGATCCAGCGCGCGAGGTCGAGCGGGTTGTGAGTGCGCATGCAACCATGGGAAAAGGCCCTGACCGGACGATCAAAGAGTGCCTTCTTGGGCGTGTCGTGCATGTAAATCGAGAACGGATTCGGGAAGAGGAACTTTGCAAGCCCTAGCGCATTCCCCGGTCCGGGCTGCTGAACGACCCGCTCGGAGCCATCCGCGTTGAGTTCGACCTTGAAGCCGTGCTTCTCGTAGTAGTCGGGCTCGTCCATCAGGAGCTGGTCGAGCTCCTGTTCCTTGATGCGTTTCGGCACGTTCCAGACCGGGTTCAAGACGACGGTCTGCATCTCCGCCGTAAAGAGCCGCGTCTGGTTGAGCTTGCCGCGCTTGCCCGTCTCGGCGTCGGTCTCGGTGTCGTTGTTGCCGACGATCACCCGGTGGCGCCGCGCGAGCTCGGTCCCGAGGAAGAAGCGCGCCTCCATCGAGGGGATATTGACGCGAGCGCGAATTGGGCCCTCGCCAAATCGGAACTGCCCCTGGTGCAGGTCGCTCTCGCGATAGCGCTGAAGCGAGAGCTCGAGCTGCTTCAAACGCTCCGCATAGGTCCGGTTCATCGACTGACGGGTCGCCTTGTCCATCTTGCCCGTCGGCTTCATCTGATGCGTCTCCTGATACGCAGAGACCGCGGCGGTCAGCGCCTCCCCCCACTTTCCGGTCGGCGCCCCGGTGAGATACTCCTCCTGGATGAGGCGCTCCTCGAGCTGCTTGACGAGGTCACCACTCCTGCCTGCGGCGAGCTTGTCGACCTCCTTTGGCAACTCGATGTGCGTCGGGTATTGCGCCGCATATCCGCGATAGCGACGCAACGCCTCGCGCGTCGGCTCGTAATCGGGGAACTTCGGCGTCACCGCCGCCACCGTCGCATTGAAGGACTCGAGGCTCTTCCAGTCGAGGCCGCTCATCGACGCCACGAACTCGGTCTCGACCCGCGCGAGCCCCGCGCCAACGCTCTTGTCCGCGAGGAACGGGTGCGCCCTCTTTCCAAACCTCATGTCGTAGACGAAGCGATGAAACCGCGTCACGAGCGCCACGTCGAGCTCGGCGACGACGTCATTCAGCTTCTTGCGCGACGCAAAGATCAGATTCAGACGCTTCCGGAGCTCCGACAGGCGCATCAGGTCCCCATCCGAGAACCCGGCGGCCTTTGCCTTCTGAGCCAGATCGACCGGTGGCGCACCTCGCGAGGGCCGCTGTGAGACGACGAAATCCCAGAGCGCCTTGTCGCTGTCTGCAAGCGGCGGCGCTGCGGTCTCGGCCTGCGCCACCTTGGCAAGAATTTCATCGAGCTCCGAGACCCCGTAGGCCGCACGATCGAGGCCATGACTGTCGACCGTCTTGATGACCTCGAGGACAGCGCGCCCTACCTCGGTGAGCTCACCGCCACGAGTGAGCACAGGCGTACTGCCCGACGCCTGATAGACCTTGCGAACGAGTGCCTCGAACTCCTGAGCCTTCTGCAGAGCCGTCTCGAGACGCGCCGGAAACTCCGAGAGCAGCGCCCCCTCCTCTCCTTCCCAGCTGCGGTAGAGGCTCGCGAGCTCGCCCTCGAGGCTCTCGGCGCCAACGGTCGCCCCACCTCCAACCTCGACGTTGGGCGGCGCCTCACCCCCCTGGGCCCCTGAACCATCACGGGCACCGATGACCGGTGGCGGCTCGCCCTCTTCGCCCGGGATCGCGACCCGACCGCTGTTCGTATGGCTCTCGGCCTTGTCGTCGCAGCCGTACGCAGGTGCCATCGTCGCGAGGATGATCCAGATCGTTCTATCGAAGACGCGCTTCATGTTCCCGTTCTCCCGCGCGCTCAACGATCGTGCAGTGGCCTTTCATCCTGCTGCGATCTGCGAACGCCCCTCAACTCGAACCCGTCACGAGGCCTCTTGCCGACCTTCGGCCATCGTTCCGGCGCAATCTAACAGAGGACTCGCCAGGGGCGAAAAATGGACACCATCCATTCCCCGGGTAGTGTCGCGTTCCACTCGGAGGCGCGGCCAACCTGGCCTGCATCCTCACGCTGGAGGCACGACATGACCAACATTCTTTCCGACTCGCTGCGTAAGCTGATGCAGCGCTCCGCCTTCGCGCCCCCGGTTCGCACGCCCGCTCCGGCACCTGCCTTCACCGAGCCCCGCAAGGGCCCCTACGAGGCCGAGGTCATCGCCGTCTGCGCCCAGAAGGGCGGCGTTGGAAAGACGACCACCAGCGTCAACCTCGCCGCCGGGCTTGCCCTTCTCAAGGGGAAGAAGACCCTCCTCGTCGACATGGACCCGCAAGGCCACTGCGCGCTCGCGCTCCACGCCGAAGTCCCCGCCGAGAGCCAGGACCCGCCACAGGGCCGCCGTCTCACCGACGTGCTCGTCCATAAAAAGCTCGATATTCAAGATATCTCGCTCGACACGAAGGTTCCAAACCTCCGCCTCTGCCCCTCCGACAAGGAGCTCGCCCAGTCCGAGGCTGTCATTTCCGGCCGCATCGGCAAGGAGTTCCTGCTCCGCAAGGCCCTCGAGCGCGCCCGCACCTTTGCCGAGGTGATCGTCATCGACTGCCCCCCGAACCTCGGGACCCTCACCCTCAACGCGCTCCTCGCGGCCGACTGGCTGCTCGCCCCCTGCGACATGTCGACGCTGTCGGTCGAGGGCGTCGGCGACATCTTCGACACCGTTGAGACGGTCCGCGACACCCTCGGCCATCACCTCTCGGTCCTTGGCGTCGTCAGGACGCGCCACGACGCGAAGAACAAGAAAGTCAACGACGCCGTCGAGCACACCCTCGAGCAGTGGGCGCGCCACCTCGTGACGACCCGCATCCCGGTCAACACGGCGCTTGCCCAGGCCCAGCTCGTCGGGACCCCGATCTTCAAGCACGACGCCGATTGCCGCGGCGCCAAGGCCTACGCCGAGGTCGTCGACGAGGTCTACCGCCGCGTCGGACTCGGCGGCTGATCTGACAGCGCCCTCTCGAGGGCCCTCGCCTTGACCTCGGTCTCGCGCCATTCGTCGGCGGGATCGGAGTCCGCGACGATGCCGCCGCCCGTGCAATAGACGAGGCGACCGCGGCTCAGGGTCGCCGTGCGGATGAGGATCGAGAAGACCGCCTCGTCCTCGCCCATGACCACGCCGAGGCTTCCGCAGTAAAAGCCGCGCGCGAAGGGCTCGTGTGTCGCGATGGCCTTCATCGCGGCAATGCGCGGGGCACCGGTGATCGAGCCCCCAGGAAAGAGGGTGCCGATGAGGGCGGCGAGATCGTGTTCGGGCATAACCGTGGCGGTCACCTCTGAGACCCTGTGCCGCACAGTCTCGAGCGGCAGCTCCGCATAAAGCGACGGGACCTCCACGGTGCCCGTTTCGGCGACGCGACTCAGATCGTTGCGAGCGAGATCGACGATCATGACGTGCTCGGCGCGGTCCTTGTCGGAGTCTTGCAGCGCGAGACCGAGAGCCCTGTCTTCTGCCGCATCTCTTCCACGAGGCCTCGTGCCCTTGATCGGGAAGGTCGAAGCCCTTCGCGTTCGCCTGTCCCATCGCAGGAGACACTCGGGCGAGCCCGAGATGAGCCAGCCCTCCGAAAGGGCCCAGAGCGCCCCGAAGGCCGTCGATTGCACGGCCCTTAGAGCCGCATAGATGGCTGGCCCCGAAGCCTCCGCGCAGTCTCCCTCGAGACGCCGCGCGAGGTTCACCTGATAGAAATCGCCGCGCGTGATGCCCTCCTTCAGGCCGAGGACAGCCGTCTCGTGCGCCTCTCGCGAAGCCAGATCCCGAAGCTCGATGGCCGCTTTCGACACCGGGCTCAGCGGACCTTCGAGCGCAGAATCGAACGCAGAAGCGAGCGCAGAGAGGAGCTCCGTGCAGTCGCCCACACTTTCCCACGGGCCACATTCGGAGGGCCCGATAAGATAGCCCGGATAGGTCGCGATGACGACCGCTGGCCCTTCTGGGAGTGCGAGCCCGGCGAGACCGTCGCGATTCGACGACGCAAAGACTCCCGCCTCGTAGGTGAGTCCGACGACGTGAAGGGGCACTCGCCCCGAACCTCCGAGCCTCGATCTGAGCCACCCTTCGAGCCCTTCTCGGGCGAGGTCATCGAAGCTCGCGCAGGCGACAGCGCTCGGCATGGCCGCGATGATATGCCGCCCTGGGGCGAGCGACGCAGCCATTGACCCATCGGTCAATCCTTGACCCTTGCGTCCGCCATCGCCCCAAAATGGCAACACCCGCGCCATCCCCCATCGCGAGGCTGCAGTCAGCAGCCGCGCGACGAGTTCTAGAGCGGGTGTGTCGACGATCGACGAAACGCTCAGACGTCTTCCTTGAGGAGCGCCTCGAGCTCAGCCTCGACCGAATCGGAGGCCGCCGCCGGAGCTGCCGCACGGGCCGCAGGCGCTGGGGCGACGCCCATCTTCGCCTTGAGGGCCGCGAGCGCGTCGGACTGCGCCACCGAGGTCGACTCGAGCGACTTGAACTCGCTCGCGAGCTTATCCCCTTCGAGCTCGCCCGACAGCTCGACCGAAGCTTGGGCCTCAGCCTCTTGCTGCATGACCTTCTCTTCCATGCGCGCGAAGGTATCGAAGGCGCCGTTGTCTCCAAGACCCGCCATCGTGTCCTGGATCTTCTTCTGCGCCTCAGCCCGCTTGGCGCGCGCGATGAGCAGGTTCTTCTTGCGGCTCGCCTCCTGGATCTTCGCGTTGAGCCGCGAGAGCGCGTCGCGGAGCTGGTCGCTCGCCTGCTTCTGCGCCATCCACTGCTGCTGCCACTCCTCGCTGAGTTTGTCGTGCTCGGCCTTGCGCGCGAGCGCCTGCGTGGCGAGATCATCACGACCGGCCTTGATGGCCACCATCGCTTTCTTCTCCCACTCCTGCGCCTTCTCGAGCTCGGCCTCGTACTGTTGCTTGAGCCGCTTCTCGTCCGCGATTGCGACGGCGACCTGCTTCCTCGCTTCGAGGAACTGCTCGCGCATGTCGATGATCAGCTGATTTAGGATCTTTTCGGGATCCTCCGCCTTGCTGATCATCGCGTTGATGTTCGACTTCATCAGTGTCGATATGCGTGCCCAGATACCCATGTCGACCGTCTCCTCTCAGCCTGCGACCGTGTGGTGGAACTGCTTGAGCATGTCGTAATGCTCGGTGATGGCGAGCGTGAGGCCATCGATCGCGGCCTGGAACTCATTGTAGTCGAGGTTTTCCGACTGCAGCGTCTCGAGCGCGATGACCGAGTCGCCCTCGAGCGCGTAGGCCCCGGACACCATGGAAGTCGCGTTCAGTTCGAGCAGCTTCTTGCAAAGTGCTGCGACCTGAGCTGGGTCCTTCGGGACCCCCATCAGCTTGACGCGGAACAGCACGACCGGAGGCGCGAGCGTCACGACGATGTTGTCGACGTTCTCGATCTCGTCATGGACCATCCAAATCCCGTCGCCGAGGACATCGTATCCGACGCCCGTTCTGACGAGATACCCCTCGATTTGATCGCTCTCCATCTTGACTGCTCCCTGTCCGGGTCTGCCCGGGGTGAAGACGTATTCATGCATCGATGGATGACGCGCGGACTGCCGCCACGTGCTTGCCTCGACGCGCCCTCGGGGTTATCAGCACCACACCCGGAGCGTCAAGCGCACCCGGGCGTGTTTCCGCAACCGCGAGCGCGGTTTCGGCCACTCGATCGCGGCAAGCCTGCCGCCATTGACCGACAGACCATCGCGCACTCGCATCCGAGCCCGACATGACAAGCCGCCTTCTACCCCTGACGATTGCGCTGATTCCGGGCCCCATCGCTGCTTGTGATGGCGCCGTCACGCTCGAAAACGGACGCCCCCGCGTGACCTGGGTCGCCTCCGACCCGGTCGATGGCAAGGCCGCCCTGACCCTGTGGATCGCCGACCCCGAGGGCGACTCGGTCGACGTATCCATCGCCTGGGGGCGTGGAGACACCACGACACCTCTCGCGCTCGCGCCCTCGAGCCCGCCGCTGCTCGGCCTGCCGACCTTCCTCGGGCTCAATGACGACAATGGCCAGGCACACCGCATCCTTTGGGCCCTCGACGAGGTCCCCGAGGGCGAGGTCGACCTGCTCATCACGGTCGACGACCGCCCACGCGACGGCGACGCAGGTGACACCTATCGCATCGAGGGACTCGACCCGCGAACG
>VFQT010003615.1_pt1 | contig 13907 bp, 14 predicted proteins | sample 3512381 | NCBI WGS metagenome assembly VFQT01 (sample SAMN10412376, study PRJNA504923) | tailings metagenome | isolation source: Relicate 2 Philex TSF3 active mining site | place: Philippines: Tuba, Benguet | collected 2017-08-29 | reverse complement strand
CCTGATATACCAAACTCACTCGGACCTTGCATGGTAACGTATAACGACTTATTCAATTTAGCAAATGCACGATTGACTGGATCAGGCCATTCATCAGCGGGTAATCGCAGGATATGTTTTTCATAAAAATTAGGGACCAACAAACCCATGTAGTTAGGGTTATCGAAATCACTTCTCTTCTCCATCGCCATAACAGAGTCTAGCACTACAGGATCAAATTGTTTTGCTAAAACATTTTCGGCATATTTATCGTAATCAGGACAACTAGACATCATATTTGAAACAATCAATCCTTTTAAATTGTCCTGATACTTTAATGCATATTGCATTGCCAAAATTCCACCCCAAGAATGACCAAGTAGATAGAAATTATTTTTGTCTAGTTTAAGCGCTTTACGCACTTGTTCAACCTCTTCAACAAATCGAGCTAAATCCCAGTAGGCTGTATCATCGGGATTATCAGAATTACCGCAACCCAATTGGTCATAATAAATAAATTCAATCCCTTCTTGTGGTAAAAAATTTTCAAAACACTGGAAATATTCGTGCGTGCCACCTGGACCACCATTGAGCAAGAGTATTTTGACTTTTGGATTATTCCCAATTCTTTTCGTCCATATGCTAAATGTCTTCCCCATACTCTGTATAGGAATCATTTTTACGTTACCTGTTTGAATACCTGCTTCGTGATTATCAAAATAGGATGAATCAGATTCAACTTTTGATTCACCACAATTAAATCCAAATACTACTAATGCACTGATGATAAAAAACCTTGTCATATTTATTTTTTTCTAGGTAATTTTTCGTCTCGTTGAGCAGTATTATAAACAAAAGCTGCAATAATAGTTGCCATTTGTTTTAAATCAGCTTCAATCAAATGATCATACACATCCATATTACTATGGTGCGTTCTTGTATCGTATTCAATCTCATCCTGAATAAATTGAAAACCGGGGAGTCCTGCTGCATCAAATGCCTGATGGTCTGTTCCACCTGTATTGAGAATAGTAACAGTTGTTGCACCTAAATCTTTAAATGGTTCAAACCACTGCGTAAAAATAGATCTGCAGTCTTCATTGCCTTGTAAATAAATACCCCTGATTTTACCTGTACCATTATCGATGTTATAATAAGCAGAAAACTTTTCATGAGCCGGTAACTTCTCTGCACCTCTTACACCACCAAAAGTCTTTGCTACATATCCGCGAGAACCCATAAGTCCTTGTTCTTCTGCACTCCACAACCCAATACGAATAGTTCTTCTGGGTTGAACGCCAAGTGCTTTTAAAATACGCATTGCTTCTAACATTACTGCAGACCCTGATGCGTTGTCAGTCGCACCTGTACCCGCTTGCCAAGAATCCAGGTGTGCCCCTAACATTACAATTTCATCCTTCAACGCTGGATCAGTCCCTGGAATTTCAGCAATCACATTATAACCTTTCAGGTCGTCTGTAAAAAATTTTGTTCTTACCTCAGTCTCCACCTTAACAGGCATTCCTGCTTTTAAAATTCTTTGCAATGTGTTGTAATCTTCAACACCGATGGCCATGTCCAGGAAGTTTTCTGGATCTGTACCCTTGTAAGCTCCGCCACCTTGTGCAAAAACTGTACCATCATGATTTCTGGTTGAAGAAGATACCATAGCGACTGCACCTTCTTCTTTAGCCATGGCCTTTAATTGGTTGAGCAGACGTGGATCAATAAAACCAGGACGAACAGGCGCTCTTTGTGCTTGCTCACGCATTCTTCTCATTGCTGCTGTATCTCTGGCAGGTGCAGCAGTTTTTGCATTGGCCATATCCTGCAATTCTGCATCTGTATACCTGACAGCATCTGGCTTGAAGCTATGTGTATAATTTAATTCTACAGATGGAATAATGACTTTCCCTTTAAGTTTGCCTTTGTATGTAGATAAGGTGGATGAATCTTTTAATTCAACTAAGATCATCTCAGCTGATTTCAAACCTTTTGTACCGCTTGTCCATGTTTTGGGATAAAGCATCATCGGTTTATAATACGGAGATGTCATAGCGAAATACATCTTTTCTAATTCCCATCCTTTTCCAAATTCACCCCATGGATCTAACTGTGCATTTTGTACCCCCCATTCAGTAAGTTTATTTTTTGCATAGTTAGCAGCTCTTGTGTAACCTGGTGAATTGGCAAGTCGATTACCATTGAGATCAGTCAAGTGCAAAGCAATATCCATGATTTGTGATTTCTGCAATCCTTCTTCACGAATTTTAGCCATCATGGCAGCATCAATTTTTTCTTGTGCAAAAACAGATGTTCCAGACAAAATAAGTAGGGCAATGATTAACCTTAACTTGTACATATTGAAAAATTTGAATTAAGTAAATGAATATACAAAAAAGCTTATTTCTTTTTGGGTATAAGTAATAGAATAGTCCCTGCAATTCCCATGATTACGCCAGCCGCCATTAACCCAATACCCAAATCAAAATTGGTTTTGAACCATACGAACATCTCCGGACTAATAAACCCGCCCAAACCACCTATTGAATTGATAAAAGCAATGCCAGCAGCCGCAGCACTACCAGATAAAACCATTGTTGGAAGCGACCAGAAAGTGGATACAGCACTCATCAAACCAATTGCGGCAATTGAAATCATCGTTAGGACAAAAACAGCACTGGTATGGTGAAGTCCGCTACCTATAAACCCAACCATACTTAGAAAACAGGCGCCAGCGACATACTGCTTGTACTTTCCACTTTGGTCGGCTTTCCTACCAAAAAGAACCATTCCAATAGCAGCGGCAGACCATGGAATGGCAGCAAGAAATCCAATTTCCAGCTTATCCTTTGTGATGTTGTTTTCTATGATTTGAGGTAACCAGAATGAGATGCCATATAATCCTATTGCAATGCAAAAATATGCTGAAGCAAAAAGCCAGACTTTACCTGATTTAAACGCATCAAAAAAATGACCATTTCCAACAGCCATTGATTTTTTATCATCCTCTTCATCGATTAAATCTTGTCGAACAATGGCCTTTTCTTCATCCGACAACCACTTGGCCTGTTCTGGCTTATTGGTCAGTAAGAAAGGAATAAACAAACCTAATAAAATACTTGGACCAGCTTCAATGACAAACAACCATTGCCAGGGTTTCAAATGATCAATTTCTTTGGTTGACTCCATGATAAAACCGCTGAGTGGTGAACCGATAATTCCCGCAAAATTGACGGCAACCATAAACAAGGCAAACATGGAAGCTCTTCTTTGTTTAGGGAACCAATAGGTCAGGTATAAAATGATGGCAGGAAAAAAACCAGCTTCTGCAACACCCAATAAAAATCGAATCCAATAAAACATGGTTGCTGACGAAACAATAGCACATAAACCGGAAATAATTCCCCAGGTCAACATAATCCTTGTGATCCAGATTCTTGCCCCAAATTTGTGCATCAATATATTACCCGGGACCTCAAACAAAAAATAGCCAATAAAAAAAATACCAGAAGCCAATGCGAATACTTCGTCACTAAACCATACTTCTTCTTTCATACCCAATTTGGCAAATCCAATATTTACACGATCGAGGTAAGCAAAAATATAAGCAAGGAAAAGTACAGGCATTAATCGCCAGGCAATTTTATTGTATACAGCATCTTTTGCAGCAATTTTTTCTGTCATGGTAAAAATTGAGTTAAATGACTATAACAAGATAAGTCATGCAGGTCATAAATACTTAACCGTAATAAACATGTGAACAAATCTCTTAAAACTGATGTAAGACAAACAAAATCAAGCAATTTCAGACTTCATTAAATCAAGATGAAGCCAATATTATTAATCATTGCACCGAAGGATTTTCGTGATGAAGAATTATTTGTCACCCAAGCTGAACTGGAAAAATCAGGATTTCATACAACTATTGCAAGCACCATTAAAGGCGAATGCATAGGAAGCAAGGGAGGGAAAGCAATTTCTACGTGTTTACTTGATCAAATCAAGGTCAATGACTATTCCACAATCATATACATCGGCGGCATTGGGAGTCGTGTTTATTTTGAAGATCCTTATGCCATTGCACTGGCAAAAGAAATGCATGCAGCAGGTGGAACAGTTGCCGCTATCTGTATAGCTCCAGTCATTTTAGCAAAAGCAGGATTGCTCAATCATAAAAAAGCGACTGTCTTCAGCAGTGAAATAGAAACTATTGAAGCACATGGGGCCTATTATACAGGCATGGATGTAACAGTAGATGGGAACATCATCACCGCATATGGACCACAAAGTGCACTCAGGTTTGCTAAAAGAATTGCAGAAAAATTAGGTCAAAAACAATTGCTCTAAAGCGGCGTATTGCTACATTTAGCAAAATAAGCTGGGAAAATGCAATTTTACGATACGCTGACTATAGAAAATAAAGACTACCAGGAAGAAAAATTTCCAATAGGCGAATACGAAAATTGCACATTTAATAGCTGCGATTTTAGTACAGTCGATATATCAAATACAATTTTTATAGATTGCTTTTTTACCAACTGTAATTTCAGTGCTGCCATTATCAATAATGTTGTTTTCAGAACTGTAAAATTTACAGGTTGTAAAATGCTGGGCATGAACTTTCAGTCTGCCAATCAAGTTGGGTTAGACTTCAGCTTTCATCACTGTAACCTGGATCATTCCTTGTTTACTAAATGTAAAATCAGGTCAACTACTTTTGCTTTCACTTCAATCAAACAAGTTGATTTTTCAAGAGCAGATTTATCAAGCGCTGTTTTTAATCAGTGTGATTTAAGTGAAGCTGTATTTGACCAAACCAATCTTGAAAAAGTAAGTTTTACCAGTTCATTCAACTATACATTTAACCCGGATCAGAATAATGTAAAAAACTCTAAACACTCCATTCACCAGCTAGTTAGACTATTTGAAAAATACAAGATGATCATAGAGTAAAGTGATTGTATAGCAGTTATTAAATTTTATCTGAGCATTTTAAGCAAGCTTTCAACACTATAAACAGGCAGATGTGGCATTGCCAGTCTTTTCAATTTTTTATCCTCGGAAATAAAAAAATCAACTTTATGATGCAAAGCAGTGTAATATTGAATAGCATCCTCGGCATCATCAATTTTTGAATGCAGAGCCATTACTACCTGTTCATGATTAATATCAATCACCTTAACATCATTTAGTAAGGTGAGTAGAATTTCCTTTGACATTTCGATCGTATATGCTTTAGTCAGCCAATACCCTAAAATTTGAATTATAGAGGGAGAAACAAAAGCATTTAATTTACCTGAGATAATCAACTCCATCAAACTTTTATTGGGATAGTAGTTGGTCCTTTTCAAAGTAAAATCCAACAATACATTAGCATCTAAAAAAATACTAGAAGCCATATTTTTTTGATTGCATTTTAAAGTATTCCACTTTCAAATCGATATCATCCGGAATTGCCGACTTTCTTAACCCTTCAACAAGTTCAATTATATTCTTACCCTCAGTAACTTTTGTGATTGTTTTGAAATAAGTCTCCACCATTTCTGAAACACTCATTTCATGGCTTTCAGCATATTGTTTCACTTGCGACAAGAGCTTCTCATCAATTGTCAGGTTTAAACGAGATTTCATAACTCAAATATACGCATATTTTTCATTTATGCGCATTGTAACCAAGTAGGTTACTTAACAAAACAGTTTTACTAACTTTCCTTAACCGTAATTTTAAAAATTCTAGATTTATTTTACAAAAATGACAAAAATGCAAAAATACGTTTGGGCTCTTATTGCCCTAACCATATTTTCCTGTAAAAAAAGTAATCAAGTTCTTGATATCTCTATTGAGAAATTCAATAACCCGATGTCGAATAGCATTGATAGTGCAATTCATGCTGCATACCTAAAACATAAAGATTCAGTGAATACCGTTGGAATGAGTATTGGTTTGTATAAAGGTGGAAAAATTTATAATTATGGGTACGGAGAAACTGTCAAGGGAAACAACACACCGCCTAATGAAAAAACTTTTTTTGAAATTGGTTCTATAACAAAGACATATACAGCTATTGCCACCCAATTGATGTTACTTGAAAAAAACCTTACCATAAATCAAACAATTCGAGAATCACTCCCTGATTCAATCCCCATATTAGAAAAAGAAGCAGTAGAAATAACATATAAACATTTACTCAACCATACATCGGGCATTCCTTACTTCCCTGAAAATTTCGACATATTTAATTCTGGGGAAGAATTAGCAGCATCCATTAAAACCTATGATAAAAATCGACTTTATGGTTTTCTAAAACAAAATCCACTTCTATTCAAACCAGGAGAATACTTTCTATATTCAAATGCTGCATATGGATTATTGGGAGCACTATTAGAAGAACATTATAAAAAAAATTATGCAACCATATTACAAGAAAAAATCTTTAATCCTTTGGGTTTGTCAGAAACAAAAACATTAATTGAACAAACCGATTTAACTAGATGGAGCAAAGGATATGAAGAAGGAGAACCAGTTGCTTACTTAAATGACTGGAATGTTTTAGCAGGCTCTGGTGTACTAAAATCGACACTAATAGATGTTTTAAAATATGGTATTGCAAATCTAATCCCACCACCTGGACTTTTAGGAGAGGCAATAAAACAAACTCATCAGGTATCTTACTTACCATTTAGTGACGCAGGAAGATTTAAAATCAACGGAAGACTAGGATGGTTTCAATACATTAATAATGAAGTACCAAATGGTAGATTTATATTTCACAATGGGTCAACAGCCGGATACAATTCTGAATTGTTTATCAGCACTGAAACCAACACTGTTCTGGTAATATTATTTAATACCAGATATACTGGTTCAGATAGACAAGGCTTTATATCAGATTTACACAAAATAATGCTACAATAAAGATCAGTTTTTCAGAACTACTTCAGGTATTCATCTACCAAGAGTTCCATTGTCATATATAACGGAATCAAATTATTATTGATTAATGAATTTTTGTCATCAGTAAGATCCCAAAAAGGCAAGTACCCTAGAATTGATACGTCTGTAGCTTTATTATAAATAACGAAACAAAGATTACCGGCTCTGGCACCACTATGACCAACTCCTAGATTTCCAATATTTTCAGTACCAAACGTATATTCACTATTACTAAAGTCAGGACTGAATGGCGTATAAAGTTTTTGAATCGTATTTAATGATAATACACCGTTCCCTTTTATATTATTTCTAAACCAATCATGAACTGCTTTTATAGTACCCTGACCATTTCCTTGTCCGATTAGGATTGTTGGATTATAAGTTGTTATACTTAAGGTGTCATTTTTACCATTATAAATCATTCCGTTTACACCAGGGAAAGGAATTGTATTATCTAATGCTTTATCCGGGAACCGAATAAAATTTGTTGAAGAAGGCACTGCAGGAAGGACTACCTCTTGCATATAATCTGAAAATGATCTGGGAAATTTTACCTTTTGACTATACACCCTAGAAATAATTGTGGCCAACATGCTGTATCCAACATTAGAATATGAATAGCCTGCTCCAGGTTCAAAATAACTTAGGTTACGCGACTTATTGATCAACGTAAAATCTTCTGTAGTGAATGCATGATGTGGATTTACAGACAACATAAAGTCGGTATACTTCTCTCCAAAAACCTGATCAACTTCATTATCTGAATCATAAACCCCAGCAGTATGCGACATCAACTGTTTGATTGTCATTTGTTTCTTAAATGGAATATCCCACTCAGCTGTATTAGGCACATAAGGTATTGCTGTTCCAGGTATGAATGAAGTAATAGTATCATTTATATTTAACCATCCGTCTTCTTCCATATTTAGAATAGCGACTGAAGTAAAATGCTTAGTAAATGAAGCAAATCTAAACCAGTGTAACTGTGTAATCTTCTTACTTGAATCTAACACAGAGGAAACGAAAAAATTCCCTTTTGGACCATCTATGTATAAATGAATGCCTGGAATTGAAAAACCCACTAACTCATTAATCTCCAAGCGCATACTATCAGCCACTTCTTGCAACTTTAATGCAAGTGGTTGATTTGTGGGGAAATTCTCTTCTTTTTTACATGATATTATGCTAATTAGAAGACCAAAAAAGATAACAAATCGCCTTTTCATTGTTAATATTTTTTTTGAATCAACAGTTAAATTAAAAATAATTATGAACTCTTCGTAAAAGTGGAAATTGTTTTTTAAACTTCACTTTTGTTCCTATCTCCCCACCCCCATTCATCTTCAATTGATCCAAAGATTAACCACCTAAAATCCAGCGGTACAATACAAACATCATTTGAAAGCATAGCAGTATCTAGGAATGCTGCAATATGTTGTTGAAGGTCTCTTAAATTAAGCTTAATAACCGGACTGTATTTACAATAAAAAAAGTAAACAGTTTCATCTGATAAAGCTAATAAGTTACATGCGTTCAAAAAAGCTTTTGATCTTAAACCTAAAGACTTCTCATAATATGGTAGTCTAGGAAAATAACGCAGTTGTAAAGAGGAAGGAAAAATTTCTTCAACTTTTTCATGGACATAATGACTATCCGCTAACTTGATTAGCTCTTTATCAAAATGATAGTTACTCAAATCAGTATCACTAAGTGCCTTTAAAAATGCAATATGAAGCTCTTCAGTTACACATGCGAGATATTCAATTTCGTATTCGACTTTATTACGATTAAGAAATTCGATGATATACAAATAGTCATTGATTGTAGATTTAATCAAATCATCTACTTTAAGCTTCAAAAGAAGTTGGCTTTTACGGAAATTTAGTTCTTCTAGTTTGTCTTCATTCATACACTAATTTAAATACAATCATAAAAAAAGAGCACCAACAGCTTGATACACTTTTTTTATGCTTGAACTTTAAGGTATAGTTTTTTCACAATTTATATCCTACATTAGCTTCTATATGCCCAATCGTAAAAAGTCCATTTTGCTTGTTGTCTTACAGTTTGTATTTATTTTGCTGTTGCTTTCAGGTTCTCCTTTAAAAAATATTCCAACATTATCTTACATATTTATTATTTTATCTATCCTATTGGCTTTTTGGGCTATTGCGACCATGAAAAAAAGCAAATTAAGAATCCTGCCCGAACCTTCACCTCATGCTACTTTAATAACCAATGGCCCCTATCGCTTTATCCGTCACCCAATGTATACAGCTATTTTAATGGGTAGTGTTGGGTTATTAATTCATCAGTTTACATTGATGCGTTTATCAATTTTAATCGCCTTGGCTATTGTATTAGTCATTAAACTGACTTGGGAAGAAAGCATGCTGTTTCAAAAATTTGAAGCCTATAGGGATTATATGCGGCGAAGTAAAAGACTATTCCCTTTTATTTATTAATCTAGTAAAAGGTGTTAAAAAATACATTTTACAGTATTGAGTAACTAATTTACTGTCAAACGGGCTGTCAAGGCTTAAAGAATACCCTTCCCCCTGATATCTCCATCTTAACCTGATTTTTTCTTTGTAATTTGTTTCTGACACTAATTCCTTTGGAGACTCGTAATCCAAAACGATACCCATTCGATACCCAAATTTGATGGTGAAGGGAATATTTGTGGAATTATTTTGCTTTTGAAATACAACTTGAAAAACAATCTTTGCAAACCCATTTTATCCTGAAACGCTTATCTGGAGCTAGTTTCAGGCATAAAAAAAGAGCACCAATTTCTTGATGCTCTTTGTCGGGAAGACAGGATTCGAACCTGCGACCCCCTGGTCCCAAACCAGGTGCGCTACCGGCCTGCGCTACTTCCCGAACTTATATTTTTCCAGGTGCGTTACTCCCGCAACTGCGGGACTACTTCCTGAATATTTTTAACTGCGGTGGGGGCGGGATTCGAACCCGCGGTACAGAGTTACCCGTACGGCAGTTTAGCAAACTACTGATTTCAGCCACTCATCCACCCCACCGTCTGAAACCTGTTGTTTCAGGGACGGCAAAATTACTAAAGAACATGCAATCCCCAAAAGATTTATGCAACTAATGTTGAATAAGGTTACATGGCAGCCAACTGCACCTTCTGCTGAAGCTCCATTACACTCTCCCTGAACATGTTGTCCGTATCCATCAAATCCTTGACGGTCTGGCAGGAGTGAATTACTGTGGTGTGGTCTCTTCCCCCAAAATGCTCTCCAATGGTCTTGAGTGAGTTTTTGGTGAATATTTTGGCTAAATACATGGTTATTTGACGGGCTTGCACAATCTCGCGTTTTCTGGTCTTCTGCAAAAGCCTATCATATGGAAGATCAAAGAATTCACAAACCATCTTTTGTATAGTATCAATGGTGATTTCTTTAGATGAAGTCTTGATGAAATTACGCAACACCTTCTTCGCCAAATCAAGATCAATCTCTCGCTTGTTCAAAGAAGACTGTGCCAGCAATGAAATCAAAGCACCTTCCAGCTCTCTCACATTATTCTGAATATTGTAAGCAATGTACTTCACCACATCCTTTGGAAGGTCAAGTCCATTGTTCTTCATTTTCTTTTCTAGGATCTCTATTCTGGTTTCATAGTCAGGCACCTGCAAATCTGCACTCAATCCCCATCTGAATCTGCTCAACAGGCGCTCTTGCAATCCTTCCAAATCTTTTGGCGGTTTATCTGAGCTCAAAATCAATTGCTTGCCTGATTGATGCAAATGGTTGAAAATAGCAAAGAAAGCATCTTGGGTTTTTTCAGCCCTATTGAAGAACTGAACATCATCCAGAATCAAAACATCGATTAATTGATAAAAATGGATGAAATCATTAATGGCATTATTTCTGCTATGGTCTTGAAACTGATTGATGAATTTCTCGGAACTAACATACAAGACTACTTTATTAGGATGAAGACGTTTTACTTCATTACCGATAGCTTGTACCAAATGTGTTTTTCCAAGACCAACACCACCATATACAACCAAAGGGTTGAAAGAAGTACCACCTGGCTTTTCAGCGACAGTCTTACCTGCTCTGCGTGCCACTCGGTTACAATCACCTTCTACAAATGCATCGAAAGTATAAATAGGATTGAGCTGTGAATCGATCTGCATTTTCTTTAGACCTGGAATCACAAATGGATTTTTTACATGGTTATTGATAACCAATGGAAAATCCATTTCATTATTAGAATAGCTCTTGAAAGTTTGTCCGCTAACATCCATGGTAAGTGGCTTTGATTTTCCATTTCCACTATCTACCATGATTCTGTATTCTAACCTTGCATCTTTCCCCAACTCACGCTTTAATGTTTTTGCGAGCAGGTTGATGTAATGTTCTTCAATGTATTCGTAAAAAAATTGACTTGGAACTTGAATGGTCAAGACATTGTCTTTTAGTCCAACCGGCTTAATCGGCTCGAACCAAGTTTTGAAGTGCTGCCACTCCACAATATCTTTTATGATGGCCAAACAATTATTCCAAATTTTCTCAAAAGGTTTCTCCATTAGTCTCGGTCAGTTTAAGGCTTTGATTTTTACAATTTCATTTAAGGTACATCGATTCGAATTCACAACAAAGCATATTTGCTGACCACTGTTCCTATTAGCACTTATAACCCAGTCTGTATATCTTGTTGATTACTTAAGAGTCGACTCCATCTCCGACATGTTTTCTTTATCACTTATCCACATCTTTCAATTCCTATAAAAACGTGTCGGATGGCGAATATAAATTCAGTTTACAAATAAAAAAATTTTTTATTCTACAATATTTTTCACTACCAAATTTGATGGTGTTTTGTCTAATTTTTGGGCCTTTCCTTTTAAAAATTCGAAATCCAACCTGCCCAATTGTAATCCTCCCCAACCAACCTGGTTCACAATCACTTTTTGTCCTTTTTTATTATTATATTCTCTGGGTTTTTCAAAGAAGCGGTGCGTGTGACCACCCAGTATCAAATCAATATCAAACGACTCTTTAGCCAATATTTCATCACTCACTTTATTGTCGGCATACCTGTCTCCTAAATGTGAAAGGCAAATAACCATATCACATCTATGCTTTTGCTTCAAAAGATTAGCCTGTACAGAAGCATATCGGATAGGGTCCAGGTAAACAGTCTTGCCATATAACTGCTCAGGAACGAGCCCTTGTAATTCAATACCAACACCAATTAATCCGATTTTCAAACTTCCTTTCCTGAAGATTTTATAAGGTTGATTGATGGCTTCCATGGCTGTTCCCTCAAACCCATAATTACTCATCACGACAGGCATCTTACCAAAAGCGACCAATTTCTCAGCAAAATTCTCTAAACCAGCATCAAAATCATGGTTACCCATGATAATTGCATCATAACCCATCATCTGCATGGCTTTCAATTCAGGCTCACCTTTAAATACATTAAAATAAGGTGTCCCTTGAAAGATATCCCCAGCATCAAGCAACAAGACATGCTCCTCCTCAACTCTAATTTTTTGTATCAAAGCTGCCCTTGCTGCTACACCACCCTGACCAGCATTTCTTGTACCATCCATAGGAAATGGATCTAACCTGCTGTGTACATCATTTGTATGTAGAATTGTCAATTTCGATCCCCCCTCTGCAGCTTCTGCCTGATAAGGCCCAATGAGAACCGCACCTGCTGCAAGACCTGAATCGATGATAAATTTCCTTCTGTTCATTTTGAAATTCTTTTGGGTTCCGCTACCACTATTGTTTTACCCTGATTCATGTGCATTTTGCAATAATCCAGTATGGCATCCCGCTGTAAATAATTGGTGCGGTTTTGATCCATTTTCTTAAATGCTGTAAATCCACCACCACCATCAACCGCATAATCAGAATTGGCCATGAGGTATGTCTTATTAGGATCAAGGGGGGATCCTGTGATAAGGATATCGACTGCCTGCTTATCCTGTATGCGGTAAGTTAGTCCAGCCACACCTCCTCCACCACCATCTGCAGCAAGGAAGTCCAGGTAGTTTTTCAAAACATTGCCCTTCACTTCTATGATTACAAGTGCGTTATCAAAAGGCATCACTTCGAAAATATGCCTCCGGGTTATATTGCCTGCTGGCATTCTGTTTACTCTGATGCCACCATGGTTCATAAAAGCAACATCAACCTGTTTATTGATGTGTTTAGATGCTGCCCATAGATAGGCATCGGCTAAAAAATTACCTAACGTACTATTGGGAAGCTCTTTTAATAATTCAGCTGATGAAACCGCCATAACCTCATCCATGTTCTTATCAACACTATCTCTATAGCTTTTTAGCATAGACAAAACCAGGCTATCCCTTTTTAATTCTTTTGAGACAGGATAATCTTTAAACCCTATTCCAGATAACTGTTGAGCAGTTTGACAAGCTGTAAACCCCAGGAACAATATTGCTAAAAAATAGATACGTTTCATAAATCTTCAGAAGAACGGAAGTTACACTTTTTAAAGCACCTTTTTCTTTTTCATCTCACCCAATTTTATGGTTAACTTCGCGCAAAGACTTATTTATATGGGATTTGATTTAACAGGAAAAATTGTTGCGAAATCTGATACTGTTCAAAGAAGCGCAACTTTCAAGACAAGAGAATTCGTAGTAGAGACCAGCGAAGATATCAATGGCAGAATCATTACAAACTTTGTAAAGTTCCAGACTGTACAAGATAGAACCAGTATTTTAGATAGATTCAATATAGGCGATACCGTAAAGGTGCATTTCAATATCAAAGGATCTAAATGGGAGAAAAACGGACAAATCAACTACATAACCAACTTGGATGCCTGGAGAATAGAACAAATGAGCATGTCTGGCGGCACTGGTTATGTTGATACTCCTCCTGCCTTTTCACCAGACCCGGATAGTCAGCATAGCATAGCCGACGATCTGCCTTTCTAACTCCAAAGTAATGCGGCGCGAACTCCTTTTGCAGCTTTC
>VFQT010003614.1_pt1 | contig 13909 bp, 17 predicted proteins | sample 3512381 | NCBI WGS metagenome assembly VFQT01 (sample SAMN10412376, study PRJNA504923) | tailings metagenome | isolation source: Relicate 2 Philex TSF3 active mining site | place: Philippines: Tuba, Benguet | collected 2017-08-29 | reverse complement strand
GAAGAAACTCCAAGCGCATAATGATTGATGAAGCTCTCGAACATCTCGTAAAGGGAATCGTTGATAACCCTGACGATGTCAATGTGAAGGAGAAGACGCACCGTCGTGGCACCACGCTCGAAGTGCGCGTTAATCCTGAAGATATCGGCAAGGTAATCGGTCGTAACGGTCGCACAGCAAAGGCGCTTCGCACAGTCGTAAGCGCTCTTGCAGGTCGAACCGTTCGCGTCGATCTCATCGATACCGACGAGGTTCGCTAACTCTTCTTCTACCCATGAAATTAAACGTGGGCCGCATCGGTAAAGCTCACGGAATCTTGGGTGAAGCTACTATCGAAGTCCGTACAGATGAAGCAGAAAATCGCTTTGCCATCGGCGCAGTATTAGAGACAGAAAGCCACGGTAATCTCACCGTGGCTTCTGCACGTGTGCATAATGGAATTCTCTTACTGGCTTTTGATGGCATTGAAGATCGCAACTCGATTGAGGCGCTGCGCAATGAACTTCTGTACGCAGATGTAGATATCAATGCGCCAGGGGTTGATGAAGATGATTATCACGTCCTTCAACTCATCGGCTGTAAGGCGTATCTCGTCGATGGCGATGAATTTGGAGAGGTAACAGAAGTTCTTAATCTTCCAGGCCAAGATGTCTTGGTGATTAAGTCAGAGTCTGGCGAAACGCTTATTCCCTTCGTCCGCCAACTTGTACCAATAGTAGATATTTCGGCACGCCGCTTGGTAGTTATTCCACCTGAAATTGAAGGAGAGATGAAGTGAAGATTGATGTCATCTCAATCTTTCCTGAGTATTTAGTGCCGCTTAATCTTTCACTTCTAGGCAAGGCGCAAAGTTCGGGAATTGTAGAGATTAACGTTCATAATCTGCGAGATTTCACCAACGATAACCACAGCACCGTAGATGACACTCCGTACGGTGGCGGAGCGGGCATGGTCATGCTTCCAGAAGTATGGGCGCAGGCAATTGACTCGATCATTGAGAATGGTGCAGAAATCATCATTCTGACTCCCAACCCAATTGATCTTTGCATGTGGACGATATGAAGGAATCGATGATCGCATTCGCCAGTATTACTCACAACCAGAGTTTCAAACTCGAAACATCAGAGTCCATGAAGCATCAATCGGCGACTATGTCCTCGGTGGTGGAGAAGTAGCGGCCATGGTGATGATTGAAGCAATCACCAGACTGATTCCAGGCGTTCTTGGAAATCCAGAATCACTGGCTGAAGAGTCACATAACAGCGAGGGATATCTTGAATATCCAAACTTCACTAAACCACAAGAGTGGCGCGGAATCTCAGTTCCCGAGATTTTACTAAGCGGTAATCACGCTGAGATTGCGAAATGGCGCACAGAACAGGCTCAAAAACGCGCGAAAGATAATTTATAACTCGTAAGTAACAAAGTTACTGCCGTACTGTTGCAGGTATGAGTGAAGAGTCAGCACAAATCCAATCACGCTTGATTCGAGATCTCGAGCCAGTTGTTGCCGTGGAACTCGAGCGCCATCTCTCAGTTCAGAAAAATTGGTATCCCCATGAGTATGTCCCATGGTCCGAGGGGCGCGATTACGCAGGTCCGCTTAACGGAGATGCTTGGGAAGCTAAAGATTCACGACTTACTCCAGTGGCGCAAGATTCTCTTGTACTGAACCTGCTCACCGAAGATAACTTGCCGAGCTATCACACCGAGATTGCTATCTCTATGGGCCGTGATGGCGCATGGGGAAACTGGATTGAACGCTGGACGGCAGAAGAAGCGCGCCACGCTATTGTGATTCGCGATTATTTGATGGCTACCCGGGGAGTCGATCCTTATCAGCTCGAAGATCTTCGGATGGCTCATATGTCTCTGGGTTACCAAACTCCATATGAAAACGACATGTTGCACACAATCGCCTATGTCTCCTTCCAGGAGTTAGCAACTCGTATTTCACATCGCAATACTGGAAAACTCTCTGACGATCCCATTGCTGAAAATATGATGCAGCGCGTTGCGCTCGATGAAAACTTACACATGCTTTTTTATCGCAACACTCTTTCTGCAGCTCTTGATATGGAGCCAAATGCAGCCATGCGTGCAATTGCAGATGTAGTAACAAACTTCGATATGCCGGGCGCCAATATGCCGGGCTTTGGGCGAAAGGCAGTTCAGATTGCCCTCGCCGGTATCTATGACCTGCAGCAGCACTTAGATGATGTGGTGGCGCCAGTATTGCGTGCTTGGAAAGTTTTTGAGAGAGAAGATCTCTCTGGTGATGGCCTTAAGGCTCGCGATGAACTTAAAGCATTTATGGATGTGACTTACAAGGCTGCTGCAGTCTTTAACGACAAGCGCGAGGTCCATTTCGAGCGTCAGATTGCTCGTGGTATCGCACCAATTCGCATCACCAACTAGTCCTGAAATAAGATGAGTCTTATGACTCGCACATATCTCGTTGAAACCTACGGGTGTCAGATGAATGTGCACGATTCCGAAAGAATCGCTGGCCTCTTAGATGAAGCAGGGTATCTTCCCGTCGCAGAAGGAAGTCAGGCAGATATCGTCGTTTTCAACACCTGCGCAGTCCGTGAAAATGCAGATAACAAACTCTACGGAAACTTAAGTTTCTTAGCTCCCATCAAGAAGAAGAATCCGGGAATGCAGATTGCTGTCGGTGGATGTCTGGCCCAGAAGGATCAATCACTCATTCTCAAAAAAGCCCCGTATGTCGATGTGGTTTTTGGAACTCATAACGTAGGTTCGCTACCTGTGCTGCTTGAGCGCGCCCGCATCGAGGAGGAAGCGCAGATTGAGATCTTGGAATCTCTCGAGCACTTCCCATCTACCTTGCCTGCGCGCAGATTCTCAGCGTTTACCTCGTGGGTCTCAATCTCAGTTGGATGCAATAACACCTGTACTTTCTGTATCGTCCCAACTCTGCGTGGAGTTGAGAAAGATCGCCAGCCTGCAGAAATCTTGACCGAGATGAAAGCGCTGGTTGATCAAGGCGTTATCGAAATTACTCTCCTTGGCCAGAACGTCAATGCATACGGCGTTGAGTTTGGCGATAGAGGCGCCTTTGCCAATCTATTGCGTGAGGCCGGCAAGATTGAAGGCTTGGAGCGAGTCCGCTTTATGTCGCCGCATCCACGTGATTTCACAGATGATGTCATTGAAGCGATGGCGCAGACAGCCAATGTCATGCCACATCTTCATATGCCACTTCAATCTGGTTCGGATTCAATTCTGCAGAGTATGCGTCGTTCGTATCGCACCGATAAGTATCTGGGGATTCTTGAGCGAGTACGAGACGCGATGCCAGAGGCGATGATTACGACGGATATCATCGTTGGATTCCCAGGGGAGACTGAAGAAGATTTCCAGGCAACGCTCGATCTAACAACTCAAGCAAAGTTTGCCGCTGCATACACCTACAAGTATTCAATCAGACCAGGCACTCCAGCCGGTGCTATGCCTAATCAAGTGGCAGAAGAGATTGTTGGAGAGCGCTATACCCGTCTCCATGAGCACCAACAGAAGATCTCCCTTGCAGTAAATCAATCAGCGATCGGAAGCGTTCATCGTGCACTTGTTTCAGAAGTTGAGGGACGTCGTGATGAAGCGCAATCTCGAATGACGGGTAAGACAGAAGATTTTCGCCTCGTTCATTTCAGTGCAGATACCGATGCTCGCCCTGGAGATATTGTCGATGTGAAGGTTTCTGAGGCGTCTGCACATTACCTGCTAGCCGATGCCATCTCAGTAACACGCACTCGTGGGGGCGATGCACACCAAGCACGCACCGCACCTGCATCTACTACTTTGGGAATGCCAAAAGTTCGTGCTTAAGAATGAGTAAAGTCATTGTTATTTGCGGTGCTACTGCCACTGGAAAGAGCGACATTGCCCTGGATATCGCTGAGCGCATCGGCGCTGAGATCATCAACGCGGATTCAATGCAGCTGTATCGAGGAATGGATATCGGAACCGCCAAATTGAAAGTCACTGAGCGCCGAAATATTGCCCACCACATGCTCGATGTTCTCGACGTCACGGAAGATTCAACTGTCGCCTGGTATCAAGAACGCGCCCGCACTGCCATTGCGGAGATTCATGACAGAGGACTACACGCCCTAATCGTGGGAGGTACTGGCCTTTACATTAAGGCAATCCTGGATGATCTGAATTTTCCAGATACAGATCCCCAGGTTCGCGCCAACCTAGAAAAATTGGGAGAAGAGTTCGGTGCCAACTATCTCTTTGAACGCTTGCAAGAGTTAGACCCGGCAGCAGCGCTGGCCATTGACCGCGCCAATATCCGCCGAATCATCAGAGCTCTCGAGGTCATTGAAATTACCGGTAAGCCATTTACTGCCAACTTACCTCGTGAAGATAGTTCACGCTTTCCTGATGCGCTTCAGTTTGGCTTGGTCATGGATCGCGAGCATTTGCGTGAACGTATTGATCTGCGCGTGGATCGCATGTGGGAAGAGGGATTTGTCGCCGAAGTAGATGAACTCATTACACAAGGAATCCGTCGCGGATCTACTGCGCAGCGCGCTCTGGGGTATGCGCAAATTTTGGCGATGCGCGCTGGCACTCTCTCTGAAGATGAAGCGAAGGAAGAGACAAAGAGAGCTAGCCGCCAATATGCCCGGCGCCAAGAAACCTGGTTCTCTCGTGACCAAAGAATTCAATGGGTAGCCACACATCAACCTCGACTCGAGACCATCCTAGAAAAGATAAACTCTTAGCCTGATGAGTTCACCGATAATCGCCACATATGGCCACGGAACCGAAAATGATTTTGTCATTCTCTTTGACCCTGATTCGCAGAATTCAATTACCTCAACTCAGATAGCTGCCATCTGCAACCGTAGCTCAGGCATCGGCGCCGATGGCTTTATTCGAATAACTAAACCAGATGGAAAATGGTTTATGGATTACAGCAATTCTGATGGGTCGATCGCTGAAATGTGCGGAAATGGTATTCGCGTGATGGCTCGCTACCTAGTAGAACGGGGCCATCAGCCAGAGGGTATCTTCGCTATCAATACTCGCGCCGGCGTTAAACATTTACGTGTTCCCCTTGAAGGAGATATCTCAGTAAATATGGGGCAAGTTACTGACGAGATGGAAGAAATCGAGGTAACTCACAATGGAGCTACCCACTCAGGGCTTAATATCAGCGTTGGAAATCCACACGCAGTTGTCTTCATCGATAGCCTTGAAGAAGTAGGCACACTTGAAATAGCGCCCCTTGTCTCACCGCGATCTTCTTATCCAGAAGGTGTCAATGTTGAGTTTGTTGAACTCATGGCCAATAACGAGGCCCGTATGCGAGTTCATGAACGGGGTAGCGGTGAGACTCGTTCATGCGGAACAGGCACCTGCGCAGTTGCGCTTGCTGCAACTCTTCATACTCGTGGAACGTTGCCGAGCCGTTGGACCATCTATCCACCAGGAGGACGTTTGATTGTTGATATCGATGGTCACTCAAATGCAACCCTGATTGGACCTGCTGTATTGATTGCAGACCATGACATCTCAAAGTATTTGGCGTAATGACGACCCCCGAAGATAGCTATGACAAGTTATTTGATGAGCTGCTCCGTGAATCAGCACGCGCTGCGGCAGATTTCGATGCTGATGAAAATAGTTACCAAGAAGATTCTCAGCAAGAGCTTGTAGATCGCCACGCACTTCGTCGCGTTAAAGGTTTTTCAACAGAACTTCAAGATATTTCCGATGCTGAGTATCGCCAGCTCCAGCTGGAGAGAGTTGTACTTGTAGGTGTTTGGACTGAAGGCAGCGCTGAGATGGCCGAAAATTCTCTCGCAGAACTCAAGGCGCTTGCCGAGACTGCGGGTTCTGAAGTATTAGAAGGTTTGATTCAACGTAGAGATAAGCCTGATCCTGCTACCTACATCGGTTCAGGAAAGGTAGTCGAACTACGGCAACTCGTTGTCTCAACTGGTGCAGATACTGTGGTCTGCGATGGCGAACTCTCTCCTTCACAACTTCGAACATTGGAAGAGAAGTTAAAGGTCAAAGTTGTCGATCGAGTCGCTCTCATTCTCGACATCTTTGCCCAGCATGCCAAAAGTAAAGAAGGTAAAGCTCAAGTTGAATTGGCGCAGATTGCATATCTTCTGCCACGTCTTCGCGGTTGGGGTGATTCACTTTCACGTCAGGTAGGAGGTCGTGCTGCAGGGGGTGCAGGTATCGGTGGCCGTGGACCTGGTGAAACTAAGATTGAGACGGATCGTCGCAGAATTCGCGACAAGATGGCAAAGCTACGACGCGAGATTGCTGAGATGAAAGTCTCGCGCGATACCAAAAGACAAGAACGTAAACGCAACAATATTCCTTCAGTTGCCATAGCTGGGTATACCAATGCTGGTAAATCTTCACTTCTCAATGCGCTCACTGGTGCTGGAGTGCTGGTGGAGAACGCTCTCTTTGCAACCTTGGATCCCACAGTTCGCAAATGCGAAACTACTGAAGGGCGCGTCTACACTCTCTCCGACACAGTCGGTTTTGTCCGCCATCTTCCACATCAGCTCGTAGATGCCTTTAAATCAACGCTCGAGGAAGTTTCTGGTGCGGATTTGATTGTGCACGTTGTTGACGGTTCGCATCCTGATCCCTTTGAACAGATACGCGCCGTCCGCCAAGTTATTGCTGAGATTGGTGGGGGAGATATCCCCGAAATTATCGCAATCAACAAGGTCGATATTGCTAGCCCTGATGTTGTTATGGAGATTCTGCGTAAAGAACCGAATAGCTATGCATTCTCTGTCAGATCAGGGTTTGGAATCGATGGCCTTGTCCATGCAATTGAAAAATCGCTGCCACATCCTGCGATTGAAATCTCCACAGTGATTCCGTACCACCGAGGAGATTTGGTCAGCGCTATCCATGAAACTGGAGAGATCTTGAGCGAAGAGCATTTGGCGCATGGAACTGCGATTCACGCCTATGTTGATGGTGGATTGGCTAAAGCCATCGAAATTGCCACCTCAAAGGTGGAATAAACGCGACACGCCGAGGGTTGTAACCTCCATAGAGCCGCTCTATGCGCGACTATTCGCGCAGGTTAAGGCACAAGTAATGGAAGCGAGGTGAGAGCAGTGGCAACAGATTACGACACACCCAGAAAGACCGATGAGGAACTTCATGAGGAATCGTTAGAAGAACTCAAGGCTAAGCGCGTAGATGCGCAATCAGGTCAGATTGATGTGGACGAAGCAGAAGCTGCAGAGAATCTTGAACTTCCAGGTGCGGATTTATCAGGCGAACAGCTAGCAGTCAGAGTTGTTCCGGTACAGGTTGATGAATTTACATGTTCACGATGCTTCTTGATCCATCACATCACACAACTTGCTAAGGGCGAAGGCGCTAAAGCAGTCTGTAAAGAGTGCGCGTAAGTTCTTCAGATTTTCTTACGCTGATTAACCAGTAGGGAACGCTATCTCTTTCATCGCTCAGGACAATCTTTACCCCTGTCGGAATCCAGAAAGCAAGAGATAGAAATGCAGCTGGATCAGCATCTCGAGTGCGCATTCGGCGCATATCCTCGCTGCTAAGCGCAGATACCTCTTTGAGATACTTAATCTCTATATGAGCAGCTCCAACTCGTAACTCTTTGCCATCGAGGGTGATTTCAGTACGCCAACGAATTGCAATTGCGATAATTCCGACAGTGGCGGCGATCCATGAAATCAGCGCGCTGCGGTTATCGAGCGCGGCCCAGATCGCGATAACCAGAGAGAGAAACATGAAGTAGATAAAGCCCAGCACCCAGAGTGGGGGACGAATCACTTCGCGGAAGACCATGCGCGCTAGGTTATCTTGCAATTCTCTCCTTATGCACTCCATGAAGTAACCTTGCTACATGAGTCGCGTTCCCAGTACAACGCCTCCTGAAGGGGCGCTCATCCCAGAGCGACACCCGCAATCACCAGAAACGGGAACTCAAATCCCTTCCCACTTCAAACATTGCTTTGGTTGTGGAGAGCTTCACCCAACTGGCTTACATCTTGTTGCGCACGTTGGTGAGGGCGCTGATATCACCGCTGAATTTATCGTGACAGAAAATCATCAAGGCGCACCAGGGCTGGCACACGGTGGTCTCTTATCTCTTGCCTTCGATGAAGCGCTTGGAAAGTTGATGTGGTTGCTTCGCGCACCTGCTGTTACTGCTCGTTTAGAAACCGACTTCCTCAAGCCAGTTCCAATCGGAACCCGCCTTCACATTACTGCGCGCATTACCGGACAAGTAAATCGGAAGGTTTACTCTGAAGCAGAGGGCAGACTCGGTGGACCAGATGGTGAAATTGCAGTTCGTGCCGCTTCACTCTTTGTCATCGTGCCGATGAAACACTTCCTTGAGAACGCACCGGCTGAGTATTTAGAGACTATGCGTAAAAATCCAGAACTACTCTCTTTTGTTGATCCAGAGTTTGATATCAATCCATGAGTGCTCTCAAAGTTTTGATTACGCGGCTAGATCCTGATCTTCCGCTGCCGAAGTATTCCAAGGGGGGAGATGCTGGAGCAGATATCGTCTCTCGTATCGATATAACGCTGGCACCTGGTGAGCGTGCACTTGTTCCTACTGGAATCTCTATCGCGTTGCCAGATGGCTATGTCGCACTTGTGCATCCGCGCTCAGGTCTTGCGATCAAGCATGGTGTCACTATGGTCAACGCTCCCGGCACGGTCGATGCCGGCTTTCGCGGAGAGCTACAGTGCATCATGATTAATCACGACCCACACGAAAGCGTCACATTTAAACGTGGTGATCGTATTGCGCAATTAGTCTTCCAAAAAGTAGAGCGCGCTGAATTTATCGAAGTAAAAGAGTTACCTGGTTCAGGCCGTGGCACCGGCGGCTTTGGATCCACGGGGCGGACATGAGTCAACAAGAAGATCGAGAGAAAGTACTCAGCGCCTTTGGCGGGAAGAAGGGGTTGATTGATTCGGGTATCCCAACAATTATCTTCCTCATTGTTTTCAATGTTACAGATGAGTTGCAGAGCGCCCTCTTTGCATCTATCGCAGTTTCAGCAATTCTTACCATTACGCGCTTGGCGATGCGCGATACCGTTCAACACGCCGTGAGTGGATTTATCGGAGTATTGATTTGCGCCTGGTTTGCCAACCGAACTGGTAACCCCAGCGATCTCTACATTCCAAAGCTTCTCACCAACTTGGGTTACGGCACCGTCTACCTCATCGCTAATTTAGCTGGCTGGCCAATACTCGGCCTCTTGCTCGGACCGATTCTTGGCGAAAACCTCAAGTGGAGAAACCATCCCGAGCGAAAGCGCGCTTACATGCTGGCCAGTTGGCTCTGGGTGGCGATGTTCTTTACTCGAATCGCTGTGCAGTATCCGATTTACAGAACTGGAAATGTGAATCTCTTGGGCACGGTTAATTTGGCGATGGGCTATCCGCTCTTTCTAGCAACTGCATATGGGTCCTGGCAGATTATTAAGAACGCGCCACCTATTCCGGCTGAGCGAACAGATACTACTGAGCGATAAAGCAGCCCTTGATCTGATCTTCAGCCTCGGCTGAGGCAACGAAGAGAAGTTCATCGCCGGCGGTAAAGACATCACTGGAAGTCGGTGCAATAACGCGGCCATCGCGGACAATAGCTGCAAGAGATGCATCATCTGGAAGCGTTACTTCTTCTACAGTCTTCCCAATACAGATGGATGTATCTGGAAGTGTAATTTCAACAAGATTTGCTTGGCCTTTTCTAAATGAGAAGAGACGCACTACATCTCCGACGCTCACTGCTTCTTCAACGAGTGCGGCGATAATTCGTGGGGTAGAGACGGCAACATCCACACCCCATGATTGATCAAAGAGCCATTCATTCTTAGGGTGGTTGATACGTGCGACCACGCGTGGCACGCCATACTCGGTCTTTCCAAGGAGCGCCGTCACAAGGTTGACCTTGTCATCACCAGTTGCTGCAACTAAGACCTGACACTTATTGAGTTGGGCATTATCAAGAGCGGCGATTTCGCAGGCATCTGCCATCAACCATTCTGCATCTGGAACAGAGTCAATCTTGAGCGCCTTTGGATCGCGGTCGATCAGCAGAACTTGATGACCGTTATCGAGAAGTTCGCGAGCGATAGCTCGACCCACATTTCCGGCGCCGGCGATTGCAATTCTCATAGGTTAATTCCCTGGCCCTTGTGTAAGTGCGCTTTCAGCGATTGCCATCTTGTCATCCTGAATTGTCATATGGACCAGATCGCCATCTTGAAGAACTGTGTGATGTTCTGGAATAAGTCCTTCACCGAGGCGCGTAAGAAACGCTACGCGAGCCTCTGTGGCTGCTTCGAGCTCTGTGATGGGGCGACCGTACCAATCAAGGTGAGGATGAACTTCGAGAAGTTGCACGGTTCCGGTGGCATCGCGCCACTCAGAACGCGCACCACCTGGTGCGATGCGACGCAAGATTTGATCGGTAGCCCAAATAACAGTTGCAACAGTTGGGATACCCAGGCGTTGATAAATTTCTGCACGGCCTGGGTCATAGATACGAGCCACGACATTGGTAACGCCATAGCTTTCGCGAGCCACGCGCGCCGCCAAAATATTTGAATTATCACCGTTGCTAACTGCCGCAAATGCTTCGGCGCCTTCAATGCCTGCTTCGAGCAGAGTATCTCGGTCGAAGCCAACACCGACCACAGTGCGGCCCTTAAAGTCTGGGCCGAGGCGACGGAAAGCTTCCTTTGATTGATCGATGACTGCAACTGAATGTCCGGCTGCTTCTAATTCAATTGCGAGTGAGGATCCCACTCGACCGCAACCCATGATTACTACGTGCACGGGACTAACTTACTACTAGGCTAGCCATTATGTCTCCACACAGTCGAAAAGCTTTATCCGTTGGAGACCGCTTTACCGTCACAATTGAAAAAATCGCTCATGGTGGCCACTTTATTGCGCGCCATGAGGGCGCTGTGATTTTTGTGCGCCACGCAATCCCAGATGAGGTCTGCACCATTGAAATTACCAGTGTGGGTTCTTCATTTAATCGTGCTGATGTCATCTCAGTAGAAAACAGCTCCGCCGATCGCGTCACCGCTCCTTGCAGATACGCGCATCGCCAGGGCTGTGGAGGTTGCGACTTTCAACATATTTCGCTGGATCGACAACGAGCGCTCAAAGGTGATGTCATCACAGAACAGTTTTCTCGTATCGCCAAAATGGAAGTTTCAGTAGAAGTTGAGGAGGTTGCCGGACCTCTTGGGTGGCGCACCCGTTGCACTGCTGTAACGACCAAGGCTGGTGCGCTCGGTTTCTATCAAGCCAGAAGCCACTCGATTACTCCGGTGGATGATTGTCGAATTCTTGTCCCAGAAATGAAATTCGCAGAGCTAGCTGCACGCGGCGCCAAAGGTGATCAGCGTATTGAGATCTCGCTTTCGAATACAGGCGAACGAACAGTTGCAACTGCGAACACTCGTGAAGAAACTCCAGTAAGAACATCAGATGGTCCAGATGTGGCGCACTATGAAATCGCCGGAAGGGTATTGGAGGTAAGTCAGAAATCATTTTGGCAGAGCCATAAAGATGCGCCTCGAGTTTTAACAGAGGTTGTTAAAGAGTTTGCCCAAGCAGTTCCTGGGGATCACGTACTTGATCTCTATGGGGGAGTAGGGCTCTTCACGGCGGCGCTGCTCGCGGAGGTCGGAAGCGAAGGTGCAATCAATCTTGTCGAAGGCAGCAAGAGCGCAACGGCTGATGCGCGCAGAAACTTTTCAGAAGATTCAGTTGTAACTGTCCACACAGGCGATGTCGCAAAAATTCTGCCGCGCTTTAGCAAGGCGAACGTCATAATTCTTGATCCGCCTCGAGAAGGGGCGGGCAAAGAAGTAGTTGAGCAATGTGCGCGTCTGCAGCCGCGAAAGATTGTCTACGTTGCCTGTGACCCGGCGGCGCTGGCGCGCGATGTCTCATACCTGCGCGAAAACGGGTATTCACTCCAACAGCTCCGCGCCTTCGATCTCTTTCCTATGACACATCACATCGAATGTGTTGCGCTCCTGACTTTAGATAAGGTATCTTGACGTCAAGATACTTATGAAAGAAGGCTCGGGATGAGTAAGAACTCCCTCGGTACCAAAAAGAACCTCTCTGTTGCCGGTAAAGATTATGAAATCTTCGATATCTCAACCTTGGCAGCTGCAAAGGATCTTCCTTTCTCACTCAAGATCCTTCTAGAAAATCTCTTGCGCACCGAAGATGGAGCCAACATCACCGTCGATCACATTAAGGCGCTAGCCGAGTGGGATCCATCCATCGAGCCAGATACTGAAATTCAATTTACCCCTGCCCGCGTTGTTATGCAGGACTTCACCGGCGTTCCTTGCGTTGTAGATCTTGCAACGATGCGTGAGGCAATTGTTGAGCTAGGCGGAGATCCAGCAAAGGTCAATCCACTAGCTCCAGCAGAACTCGTCATCGATCACTCAGTTATCGCCGATGTCTTTGGCACTAAAGATTCTTTTGAGAAGAACACAGATATTGAATACGAGCGAAACCGCGAGCGTTATCGCTTCTTGCGTTGGGGCCAAGGCGCATTTGATGAGTTTAAGGTCGTTCCACCTGGAACTGGAATTGTGCACCAAGTAAATATCGAATACTTAGCTCGCGTAGTCATGACTCGTACCGTCGGAGGAGTGCTTCGCGCGTATCCCGATACAGTCGTCGGCACAGATTCTCATACAACAATGGTCAATGGCCTTGGAGTTCTCGGCTGGGGAGTAGGCGGAATTGAGGCAGAAGCTGCTCTGCTAGGTCAGCCAGTGTCCATGCTCATTCCACGCGTCGTTGGATTTAAATTATCTGGCGAACTTCCAGTCGGAACAACCGCAACTGATATGGCCCTGACAATTACTGAGATGCTGCGCAAGCATGGCGTTGTTGGCAAATTTGTTGAGTTCTACGGCCCAGGAGTTGTCTCGGTTCCGATGGCTAACCGAACAACAATTGGAAATATGTCGCCAGAATATGGTTCTACCTGCGCCATCTTCCCAATAGATGAAGAGACTCTTCGCTATCTTCGCCTGACAGGTCGCACAGAAGATCAAGTAGCGCTTGTTGAGAAGTATGCGAAGGCGCAGGGAATGTGGCATGACCCAGCTGCTTCTCCTCGCTTCTCAGAACATATCGAGCTCGATCTTTCTACTGTTGTTTCATCTATCGCCGGACCAAAGCGTCCGCAAGATCGCATTTCTCTGACTGCATCAAAGAGCGCATTTGAAAAAGTATTGCCTTCTTACTTCACCGAGAAGACTGGAAAGAGCTCATACCCAGTTAAAGTTGGCGAGAAGGCGACCACAATCAAGAATGGCGATGTTGTCATCGCATCCATTACTTCTTGCACCAACACTTCTAATCCATCAGTGATGATTGGCGCAGCGTTGCTTGCTAAGAAAGCGGTTGAAAAGGGGCTTACCTCAAAGCCGTGGGTGAAGACCACTCTGGCTCCAGGATCTAAAGTCGTTACAGATTATTACGATCGCGCTCAACTCACCCCATATATGGAGGCGCTTGGCTTCAACTTAGTCGGCTACGGATGCGTGACCTGTATTGGTAACTCTGGACCTCTACCTATTGAGATCAGCAAAGCGGTCAACGAGAACGACTTGGCTGTAACGGCTGTTCTTTCAGGTAACCGCAACTTCGAAGGAAGAATTAGTCCAGATGTGAAGATGAATTATCTGGCATCGCCTCCACTCGTAGTTGCGTATGCCCTTGCTGGCACCATGGATCATGATTTTGAAAAGGATTCACTTGGCAACGATAAGGATGGCAACCCAGTTCTTTTGAAAGATATCTGGCCATCAGCTGCTGAAATTCAAGCAGT
>VFQT010003613.1_pt1 | contig 13910 bp, 12 predicted proteins | sample 3512381 | NCBI WGS metagenome assembly VFQT01 (sample SAMN10412376, study PRJNA504923) | tailings metagenome | isolation source: Relicate 2 Philex TSF3 active mining site | place: Philippines: Tuba, Benguet | collected 2017-08-29 | reverse complement strand
ATCAAGCGCCTCATCATGGGGTAGCTCATATTAAAAAGTTGGTTTTCACAGAATTATAGGTTGCCAAATATTCGGCAATGCAAATCTACTTCAAATTGCTCGTAAGGCCACCCGAAAGGGTGTAAAAAAAGAGTTAACCGAGCAAGGTTTTAAGTACGAACAATTTAATAATCAATTATTTAAGAGTAAAATCTTAGCAATTAAGCCATCGCCTTTAAAACCAATTCTTTTAGAGCTGTAATTGGCACTCGTTCCTGCTCCATCGAATCGCGATGACGAATCGTTACCGTTTGGTCCTCCTTGGTTTGATAATCGACCGTTACACAAAATGGAGTACCCAAAGCATCCATTCGACGATAGCGTTTTCCGATAGAATCTTTTTCCTCATAAAAACAACGGAAATCATTTCTACAAGACGCGATAATTTCTTCGGCAATTTCTGGAAGTCCATCTTTTTTATTCAACGGAAGAACAGCCATCTTGATAGGAGCAAGCGCGGCGGGTAATTTTAGAACCACCCGGCTATCCGTTTTTTCAGGGGTACTGAGATCCTGTTCTTCATACGCATGACTGAGCACGGCCAAGAACATACGATCCAATCCAATTGAGGTTTCAATTACATATGGAATATAATTTCCATAGGGTTTACCCGTGGCAGGGTCCACCTCATTATCAAAATACTGCTGCTTCTTTTTACTAAACTCCTGGTGTTGCTTGAGATCAAAATCTGTACGGCTGTGAATTCCTTCCAGTTCCTTGAATCCCATAGGGAATTCAAACTCGATATCACAGGCGGCATCTGCATAGTGCGCCAGCTTTACATGATCGTGATAACGATAACTAGAAAAAGGAATACCCAATGCCAAATGCCACTTCAGCCGCTCTTCTTTCCAATATTCATACCATTGTTGCTGTGTGCCAGGACGAACAAAAAACTGCATTTCCATTTGCTCAAATTCACGCATCCGGAAAATAAACTGTCGCGCCACTATTTCATTACGAAAAGCTTTTCCAATTTGTGCAATACCAAAGGGCACTTTCATTCGCCCGGTTTTTTGCACATTGAGGAAGTTTACAAAAATTCCTTGTGCTGTTTCGGGACGCAAATACACTTTGTTATCCTCATCGTCCGTTGAAACGGTAGATCCAAATTCTGTAGCAAACATCAAATTGAATTGACGGATATCCGTCCAGTTGCAAGTGCCGCTCACGGCACATTTGATTTGCTTTTCTTCAATCAACTTTTTCAAGCCGGTAAAATCATCAGCACCCAAAAGTGCTTCCATGGTTTCTATTAGTTGCGCAGCAGCATTTTCGTTACCAGCTGTACGTAATTCGTCGGCGAATCCTTCTATTAAATGATCTACCCGATAGCGTTTTTTACTATCGCGGTTATCAATCATAGGATCATTAAAATTATCAACGTGTCCACTTGCCTTCCAGGTGGTGGGATGCATAAAAATAGCTGCATCAATGCCCACGATATTATCGCGGAGCTGCGTCATACTTTTCCACCAATAATCTTTGATATTCTTTTTTAGCTCACTGCCCATCTGGCCGTAATCATATACTGCCTGCAGTCCATCATAGATTTCACTGCTGGGGAAAATAAAGCCATACTCTTTACAATGAGAGATAATTGCCTGAAAACGGTTACTGTCGTTCGCCATAGGCTGCAAATATAAACCGCAAAAGCTCAGCGAAGCTTTGAATTGTCTTGATGGCGGCTGGCATCCCGGGTAGACTTTTTTTCCATGTTGCGGGCAAATGCCTCGGTTAAATTCACGCCGGTTTGATTGGCGATACAAATCAGTACCCAAAACACATCGGCTAATTCGTCGGCCAAGTTGGCATCCGACTCCTTTCCCTTGAAACTTTGATCACCATAGGTACGCGCCATGAGCCGGGCCAATTCTCCCACTTCCTCGGTTAAAATAGCCATATTGGTGAGTTCGCTGAAATAACGAACACCCACTGTTTTGATCCATTGATCAACCTGTGCTTGCGCCTGTTCGATTGTTATCATTCTTTATTTTTTGTATCAATTACTATGGTAACGGGCCCATCATTGATCAACTCTACTTTCATGTCAGCTCCAAATACACCCGTTTGGATGGGTTTACCCAATTCTGCGGATAAAAGTTCGATCATTTTTTCATAGATCTGGATGGCAATGGCGGGTGGCGCCGCTCGACTATAGGAAGGCCGGTTCCCCTTTTTGGTGGCCGCAAACAAGGTAAACTGACTAACCAATAAGAGCCCACCCCCTGTTTCCAACAATGAACGATTCATCACGCCTTGTTCGTCATCAAAAATTCTAAGATTAACCAGTTTGCCAGCTAACCAGTTCATATCCTCAAGCGTATCGGCTTCCTCAACCCCCAGCAATACCAATAAACCCTCCCCGATAGCCCCTGTTATTTTCCCCTCCACTGTTACCGAAGCCCGCTTGACCAGTTGAAGCACCGCTCGCATAATTAGAGTTAATTTTGAAAAGATAAATGTAGGATGAATTTAACCGAACTGATAAAGGAGTTGCGTTTTGTTAGCTCCCGCAGCGGAGGCAGCGGCGGGCAAAACGTGAATAAGGTGGAGACCGCTGTTACCGCGCAATTAGACCTGGATCAAACCATGCGATTGAGTGCAGCTGAGAAAGGGGTGATTCGTGAAAAATTAAAAAGCCGAATCAACTCGGAGGGGATCCTGTCAGTACGTGCACAGGTACACCGCACCCAATGGGCCAACCGTGAGGAATCTATCAAGGTGCTGGTGAAGCTTCTAAAAAATGCATTAGAAAAAAAGAAGCCCCGTATTGCTACCAAGGTATCTGCAAGCGCCACCGAAAAAAGATTACAAGTAAAAAAAAGAAAGGCCGAAATAAAATCTGGAAGAGGTCGTATCCGTTTTAATAAAGATGAATAGAAAAGGAATTATTCTCCTTGGTGTGATTGCAGCAGTGGCGGGACTTCGATTTTTATCGGGCTGTCAAAAACCTTTTATTACCAGGGAACTTGCCACCGTATCACTGGAAGCTCCAGCTCATTTTCCACCTCCACTTGATATTTTTCGGGATAATCCATTGAGTAAAGAAGGCATCGAGCTCGGAAGAAGACTCTTCTATGAGCCCCGATTGTCCATTGATAATAGTCACCCTTGTTCATCTTGTCATGAGCAAGTGGCAGCATTTGGAACTTTTGAACACGACAGAAGCCATGGTGTTTTTGAATCGCATACCCTTAGAAATGCACCAGTATTATTCAATTTGGCCTGGTATCCACAGTATCACTGGGAAGGTGGGATCTATAGTTTGGAAGAACAAGCCATTCATCCCATCACCGGCCCTACTGAAATGGGAGACAACTTCACCAATATTATTAGAAAATTAGAGAGAGTTCCCTACTACCGAAGAGCATTCCAAGCAATTTTCAACACCAGCAATATTGAATCAACACAAATCTTAAAAGCACTTGCACAGTTTACCGGCACCATGATCTCTGCCAATAGTAAATATGATCGTGTACTAAAAGGGCAAGCTGTTTTTACAGCGCAAGAAGCCAGCGGTTATCAAGTTTTTCAAGCTCGTTGTAATACTTGTCACCAAGAACCACTTTTTACTGACCATAGCTTTAGAAATATCGGACTACCCGTGGATCCCTCATTAAAAGATTATGGACGAATGCGGGTAACAGGAAGGCGGCAAGACTCCTTGAAATTTCGGGTACCCACCCTTCGTAATGTGGCTCTATCCTCAAATTATATGCATGATGGAAGATTTATGACGCTCCAGCAATGTATTAATCATTACCGCGTGGGTATTATACCCAGTTCCACCTTGGATCCCTTATTGCAACATGGAATTCAACTCACCGACCGCCAAAGCAGTGACCTGGTTGCTTTTTTAAGAACACTTACGGATTCGTCTTTTGTCCGGAACCCGAACCTGGCAAAGCCGGAGTAACACGCTTTGATTTGAGAATTTGAAGCCCCTCTTGTTTGGCCTTTATTTCATTTTCTGTATCCTGCTGCGCCTTACCATTATTTTCCAACTTACGCTCTAACTCTCCTTGTTCTTTTTTTAGCCCCTCTAATTTTTTTTCTGCTTTTAGAATAGCATCTTCCTGGGCTTTGATATCCAACTCTAAACTTTCAGCTGCTACGTCCGGAATAATACTCTTTAAATAGCTTTTCACTTTGTTAGCCCGCTCCTCACTCACCGAACGGCCCAATGCTTCTCCATTTTGTAGGATAATAATGGTGAGTAGTGAAATCTCTCTTTCCTTACGGCTACGTTTTTCTACTTTAACTAAATAGTCAGCTTGCCCCTCGGTGATATCATTCATGATGGAACCGGCAAATACCTTAAACCCTTTATCACGATTGAGGAGTCCTTTTTCCTCGCGGGGTCTGTACCCTAATTTAGAAAACCGCTTCAGTAATGCATTCTCAACAGCAGGGGCCTGGTAATCATACTCCGCTAAAAAAGCTGTATACTTTTTCTTGTCGTACTCAGCAGTTCCCTCATAGACCTGAGCCCATAGTGCAGAGCTGAATACAACTGTCAGCAAGAATAGCGCCATTCCCTTTTTCATAGACGGTGATTTGACTTTAAAGATACAGCATGCCCGCAAAAGGTTATCTTTATGGGCAAACAATTCTGTTTGAGCGGTATCAAAAATTTAGCAGGACAAACGCTTTGGTACGGACTACCCAGTATCACCAGTCGCTTTTTAGGCTATCTGATGAATCTGAGTTTACCCCTTTTTTTTAGCGAGCCCGCAGTTACTGCAGATCTCACGCTAGTCTATGCAGCTACTGCCTTTCTGAATATACTCTTCACGTATGGGATGGAAACAGCCTACTTCCGGTTTGCCCAAGAGGAAAATCGAGCTACTTTATATAGTACACTCTCGATTACACTTTTTATAAGCACACTACTTTTTTCATTGCTACTATGGATCAATCAGGACAATTTGGTGCATTGGGCTCGTTTGGAGAATGCCCCTGCATTGATTCGATGGATGATTGGAATTCTATTTTTTGATACGCTTTCAACGTTAGCTTTTGCCAGATTAAGACAGGAGAACAGACCCCGCCGTTTTGCATTTGCTAAAATGGCAACTGTAGTAATCAACGTAGCAGTGGTAGTAACTTGTCTGGGTATTATACCACATTATTATCCAGCCTGGAGTTTTATAACGGATCGTGGAGTTGAATGGTATTTAATTGGAAATTTTCTGGGAAGTGTGGGCACACTGCTACTACTAATACCCGAGCTCAAGCAAATCAAAATTGCACTTGATACCGCTTTACTAAAAAGAGTACTCCAATATAGCTGGCCACTAGTCATTGTGGGGATGGGTGGAATTGTCAACGATATGCTCAGCCGTTTACTCTATCAGTTTGTGGTAGATCTTCCTACAGAACAAGCAAAACATGAGCTGGGCGTTTTTGGAAATATCATTCGTCTATCAATTGTTATTACCATTGCCATACAGGCATTTCGCTTAGCCGCAGAACCATTCTTCTTTAATCGGAGCAAGGATAAAAATGCGCCAGAAACCTATGCACGTGTCTTAAAATACTTTGTAATTGTATGCTGCTTTTTATTCCTCTGCGTATCTCTTTATATTGATTTAGCCGCCTGGTTTTTTGATGCCATTGATCGTGAACGCTGGAAAGAAGGGCTCTATGTGGTTCCTTTCTTTGCCATGGCCAATATTCTTTTAGGGATTTATTACAATCTGAGTATTTGGTATAAGCTAACAAATCGTAACCTCACTGGAGCTTTTATAACAGTAGGTGGCGCAATCATTACCATTGCGCTCACTATTTTGCTAATACCCCGCTACCACTATTGGGGCGCAGCCATGGCTAGTTTTTCTTGTTATCTATTTATGATGCTGGTCAGTTATGGGCTGGGACAAAAACATTTTCCGGTTCCCTATCCGGTAAAACGAATTTTATTTTACTTGACTGGAAGTGCTGGTTTATACCTCTTGCATCGTTCACTGGTCAATTGGTATACGGATCCCCTTTTCAATATGGGATTAGCCAGTGTATTATTACTTCTGTTTATTGGAGTAGTTAGAAAAACAGAGAAACAAGATTGGGCTGGCATTTAACCAGCAGGTACAAATGGATTATTGGCCTTTTCGTAACCAATGGTGGTAGGCATGCCATGTCCACTATATACATGTGTGTTATCGGGTAAAGTGTATAGTTTAGTACGAATGCTTTGTTCCAGTGTAGCAAAATCCGAACCGGGTAAATCAGTTCGTCCTACACTTTCTCTAAATAAAACATCGCCGCTGATCACCCACCCCCCTTTTTGATAGTACAACGAAATACTGCCCGGAGAATGACCTGGTGTGTGAATGATTTCAAGCTGTTCGTCTCCAATTTTCAAAAATTCCCCCTCTTTTACATGATGAACAGGACCCGTGTAATTTTCAAAAGGTAAATTCCAGAGATCTCCCGCTGTGGGAGCATAGTCAAATACCTTTTGCTCACTCTCGTGAAAATACAATTCCAGCCCCCAGGTTTCATGAACAAACTTATTGCCAAACACGTGGTCCAAATGGCAGTGGGTATTGACCAATTGTGCAGGCTTGAGCCCCTTGGATTTAATTTTTTCTTCGAGGGTTTTGCGTTCCTCCGGAAAATAACAGCCCGGATCTATAATCAGGGTATCCCCCGCTTCGTTATAAACAAGGTAGGTGTTCTCCTGAACGGGGCTGAAGAGTAAGGACTGGACGGTTAACATAGCGGGGTTTTCGTACTTTTAGAGTCTATTTACAAAGATAGTTATGAATAGAATGAGGTGGTTTGTTGTGTTGCTCCCCTTGTTGGGACTTTTACAGGCGGAAGCGCAGGTCAATACGGTACAGTTTGGAAAAAACCGTGTGCAGTACCAAAAGTTTAAATGGAAATATCATCAGACTGATAATTTCAATTGCTATTTCAGCCAGGATGGGTTAGGCCTCGGAGAATACGTAGGTCAAATTGCAGAACAGGAACTACCCGGACTCGAAGCTTTTATTGAGTTCGGCATTCAGCGAAGGATCAATATTGTTGTTTATAATAATTACGACGAAATGCAACAGTCCAATATTGGGCTGGGTATCGATTGGCAAAATACTGGTGGACTCACCAAACTAGTCAACAACAAGATGATTGTTTACTTCGATGGCAATCACCAACATCTTCGTTATCAAATTCGGGAAGGAATTGCCAGAAACCTGGTGGAGAATTTATTATTTGGAGAGGACCTTGGAGACTTTGCAACTAACCAAGCTTTATTGGATCTTCCCAAGTGGTTGACCGACGGATACATCACCTATGCCGCAGAAAACTGGAATACTAATTTAGATGACCAACTGCGTGCGGTGATGCTGGCCGGACTGTATCGCAACTTTTATCAGTTTGCCTTTGAGAAACCAGCCTTGGCCGGTCATGCTTTTTGGAAATACGTTGCAGACAAGTATGGCAAAAACAAGGTCACTTACTTTTTATACCTCGCAAGAGCCTTTCGGAATCTGAATAATGCTTCCTATAAGTTATCCAAGAAAAAATTTAAAGTTCTCCTGCAAGATTTCATGACGGATATGCAGGATGTTTATTTTAAAGATATCCGAGGCAGACGCAATGCCCCCCGTGGTCAATTGGCGGTAAGTGAGTACGCCGGCAAAAAAGATTTTTATCGGTTCAATGCCAATCCCGTTCCGCGCAGTTTCTCCTATGCAGTTACCGAGTACAAGCAGGGAAGAATTCAGCTGGTGCTGATGGAAAATTTTGTGAATCGTCGCGTACTCCTCAAGCAGGGTGTACTATCCAGAGAAGAAGATAAGAACCCTAACTACCCCCTGGTTGCCTGGGATGGGAAAGGTACTCGCTTGGCTGTGTTATATAGTGATCAAGGTAAGATCAACTTTTTTGTATACGATGTTGTACGCCGGATCAAGATCAACAAGCAGGTGATTGAAAAATTTGATCAGATCACGGACATGAAATACATGTTGGACAACAACACACTCATCTTTAGTGCCGTACGTAGCGGTCAGTCTGATATCTATACTTATAAAATCGATAAGCAAACCATCGAGCAAATCACTAACGATACCTACGACGATCTTGATCCTTCCTTTGTTGCTTTCCCCAATAAAACCGGAATATTATTTTCTAGTAATCGTCCTGCTGCAACCGGAAGCGAAACAGAAAACGCAGCCCCCAGCAAATCCTTCAATATATTTTTAGTTGACAATTGGAATAAAAGTGAACTCCGTCAGGTTTCAAAGCTGACTAATCTTTCTCGGGGCAATGCCAGGTATCCTTCACAATACAATAGCAGCCATTTTACGTTTGTGAGTGACGAAAATGGAATTAATAACCGCTATGCCGGTTTCTTTACTACTGAGCGGGCGGGGCTGGATACACTAGTATTTATTGGAGACGAAGTACTTCGCAATCCGCCGCAAGCAGAAGTAGACAGTGTCATGAAGGATTGGGATAAAACAGATATCGACTCCGTTGGATTTGTCTCTGTGACCCTGGACTCTGCCTACATCTTCCCGCTCACTAATTATCAAAGCAGTTTATTGGAAACACGTACCGCGGGAGATAATCAGCAAGTGAGTGAAGTAGTTCGTTTGGGCGATGCAAAATTGTTATACCGCTTAAAGATTGATGAGAATACGCTTCGTCGCAGAAATGTTACGGCTCGACCAACAGAGTATGTTCGCAAACTCATTGAGGAGGAAAAAAAGAACTTACGAAAACCCGCTGCACCGGTTGTACCCGTTCCCGTAATTGATACTACCAAAAAAACCGAACCTGTGTTTAGTACCGGATTTGAAGAGGAAACTACAGCCGCTCCGGTTGGTACGCAAGCAATTCCTTTGAAAAAACAAAGCACGTCAAAGAATAAAATATTTGAATATCGACCTCCAAAATTCTTTAACGACTACTTGGTTTCTGGTTTTAATAACAACGTACTGGTTACACGTTTCCAGCCTTATCAAGGTGGATACGGACCCATTACATTAAGTAATAACAATCCGTTAAATGGTATTGTAAGAATTGGCACTTCTGATTTGATGGAGGACATCAAATTTGCGGGAGGCTATCGAATCAGCCCCAATTTGGATGCGAATGAGTATGTGTTCACTACGCAATATTTGAAAAAAAGAATTGACTACGGTATTACCTATTATCGTAATACGGTTAAGAATCCTCCTTTGTATACCGATACTATTTTCTTTGACACCAAGTTGCATTCCAATCTATACCAGGCTACGGTTAGTTATCCTTTCAATAAAGTAAGAAGCCTTCGCATCAATGCAGCGTTTAGAAGTGACCGATACGTAAAGCTGGCAAATCCTGCTTATCCTGATCAATCGCTTAAAGGAAAAGACCTGGTCAAAAAATATGCATTGGCACATGTTGAGTTTGTGCATGATGATGCTATTACACCTGCTTTGAATATTTGGAACGGATTACGCTGGAAAATTTACTGGGATTATAATGCACAGATCGGCAACAATATAAAAACAGAATCAGGCGATTTTCCATTCACGATGAACATGGGATTTGACGCGCGTTATTTTCTTCCCATCTATCGAAATGTTACCTGGGCCGTGCGAGGCGCTGCCGATTTTTCCTGGGGTAGTCAAAAAATCATTTACTACCTGGGTGGCGTAGACAACTGGCTACTCTTTGGGCAAAACAGACGTAGAGATGGATCCTATCGATACTTTGATCCTGCAAATACACCTGATCCCGATGCAGAATATGCTTTTGAATCCTTGGCAGTTAACCTGCGTGGGTTTAAACAGAATGTAGCCAACGGAAACAATACCATGGTGTTCAACAGTGAAATCCGTATCCCGGTCTTTACTACTTTCATTAATCGGCCTATCAACAGCGCCTTTCTTCGCAATTTCCAATTAGTACAGTTCATTGATCTGGGAACAGCCTGGAATGGAGCCTATGATAAAATTGAAAGGCCTTTTGTATCCTACAACTCAGCTCCTGTAACCTTCCGTGTACGTGCCGGCGGGATCGGACCCTTTGCCGGAGGCTATGGAGTTGGGGCAAGAAGCACCTTATTGGGATATTTTCTACGATTGGACGCTGGATGGCAGATGAATGGTTTTTTCAAAGGAAAACCACAATATCATTTGGCAATGGGACTTGATTTTTGATCCTGAGACTGATTTCGATTCAGACATTTCCCTAACTTGAGGCAACCAATAACGTTGCATGCAAGCTTCCTATATCCTGGCACTTGATCAAGGCACTACCAGTAGCCGCAGTATTCTATTTGATCAGCAAGGTGCCATTGTAGGCATTGCCCAAAAAGAATTTAAACAACATTATCCGCAACCCGGTTGGGTAGAGCATGATGCGCATGAGATTTGGGAAACACAGCTGGGCACCATGGTGGAGGTAATTGCCAAAGGAAGAATACAACCCCAACAAATTGCAGCAATCGGAATCACCAATCAGCGTGAAACAACCGTACTATGGGACCGGGAAACAGGAGAACCCATTGCACCCGCCATTGTTTGGCAGGACAGAAGAACCGCTGCTACTTGCGATACGCTACGAACTGCAGGACATGCTCCAGTTTTACAAGAAAAAACAGGTTTGATTTTGGATGCATACTTCTCGGCTACCAAAATCAAATGGTTATTAGATCATACACCCGGCGCCCGTGAGAGAGCCGCCAAAGGACAATTAGCTTTTGGTACTATGGACTGCTGGTTGATCTGGAAATTATCCAAAGGAAAAGTGCATGCTACGGATGTGACCAATGCATCCCGCACCATGCTTTACAATATTCACACGCTACAATGGGATCAAGAACTGCTAAAACTTTTTGATATTCCTCAATCAGTACTACCAACAGTGGTGCCCAGTTCAGGAGTGATAGGCAATTGCGAAGTAATTCCCGGACATACTATTCCAATCGGAGGTGTAGCCGGAGATCAACAAGCAGCACTCTTTGGTCAACTATGCATCGATCCGGGTATGGTAAAAAATACCTACGGTACCGGATGCTTTATGTTGATGAATACCGGAGCGCAAGCCATTCGTTCTACTAATAATTTATTGACCACTATTGCCTGGCAACTGGATGGAAAAACAGAATACGCACTCGAGGGCTCTGTGTTTATTGGCGGAGCGGTTGTACAATGGTTACGCGACCAATTGAAAGTGATACATAGTGCGCCTGATATAGAGAAGCTGGCTTCAAGTGTACCGGATAGTCAGGGTGTTTATGTGGTTCCTGCCTTTGCAGGACTCGGTGCACCCTATTGGAATGCCTATGCACGCGGAACTATTTTTGGATTGACCCGTGGTAGCAATCAAGCCCATATTGCAAGAGCTGCTTTGGATAGTATTGCCTATCAATCGGCGGATTTACTTCGTGCCATGCAAGCAGATGCAAAGATCCCCATTCTGGAATTACGTGTGGATGGGGGTGCCACGGTCAATGATTTGCTGATGCAATTCCAATCAGATCTTCTCGATTGTAAGGTGGTAAGACCTGTTATCACAGAGACCACTGCACTCGGCGCCGCTTATTTAGCTGGACTAGCAGTTGGCTATTGGACCTCTAAGGAACAATTACGATCACTTTGGAAATCAAATCATTTATTCACCCCGCAAATTGATGCAAGTACGCGCGAGCAACTACTCAAAGGGTGGCAGCGTGCTGTCAATGCATCGATTGCATGGGCAACAAATCAATAAAATTTTAGTATGAACATTTTTTTCAGCGAATTAATTGGCACTGCGTTTATGTTGCTATTTGGAGGCGGTGTAGTAGCTAACGTATTACTCGAAAAAACAAAAGAGGCACAAGGAGGCTGGCTGGTGATTACACTCGGATGGGCCCTTGCAGTTTTTGTTGGCGTGTATAGTTCGGTACATCTTGGTGGACAAGGCCATCTGAATCCGGCTGTTACTGTGGCCATGTTGGCGCTGGGTAAAATTGCACCAGCAGATCTGTTTTATTATGTCTCCGCCCAATTTGCAGGCGCTATGCTTGGTGCCACTTTAGTATGGATCTTATACTACCCGCATTTTGCTATCACGAACAATGCAGATTTTAAACTAGGTGTATTTTGTACTGCTCCAGCCCAGCGTAATTCACTACACAATTTGATTTCAGAAGCCATAGGAACTTTTGCGTTAGTGTTTGGAGCCCTTTGTATTTCTCCAGCTGCTGCAAAAATGGGAAGCCTCGACGCACTACCTGTTTCTCTTTTGGTATTAGGCATTGGACTTTGTTTAGGAGGCCCCACTGGTTATGGCATCAATCCTGCTCGTGATTTGGGGCCTCGTATCATGCACTTTTTATTACCGATAACCGGCAAAAGAGATAGTGACTGGTCGTATAGTTGGATTCCGGTGGTGGGTCCAATAGGTGGAGCCTTACTTGCTGCCTTTTTATATGGACAATTGATGGCGTAAAAGAATGCGCATGCTTTGCCGGCGTACGGCTACTCATTAGCAAGCATCACAAGCTGTCAAAATCACTTCACAAGCTTTCTCCAATTGTTTTTCGTGAATTAGGAGCGGCGGTGAAATACGCAAACAATTTGATGCAAACAAAAACCAATCGGTCAAGACTCCTTGCGCTAAACAAGTATCAATAACTTTTTTACAAGTGTCAAAAGATTCAAAGGCAACGGCCATCCAAAGACCTGCACTTCGCACGGCAGTAATTTTAGGATGAACTAGTTTTTGATGGAGGAGTTCTTCTTTGGCAGCCACTTGCTCCATCCAACCTTCCTCCAGTAAAGCCTCCATAGCAGCTTTGCCCGCTGCACAACAAACCGGATGACCCCCAAATGTGGTAATATGTCCCAGCACAGGAGCTGCCGTAAAACAATCCATATGCTGTTTAGAGGCTATAAAAGCGCCCAAGGGCATACCACCTCCCAGCGCTTTTCCTAGAACCAAAATATCTGGGACAATATCAAAAGCAGTAAAGCCCCATAGTGAACCCGTTCGTCCAAATGCAGCTTGGATTTCATCGAGCACCAATAGTGTTCCGGTTTCCGTACAGCGTTTCCGAAGAGCCTGTATCCAAATTTTATCAGGAGTCAAAATTCCTGCTTCCGCTTGGATAGTTTCCAAAACAACACAAGCTGTTTTTGAAGTAATTGAATCCAACACAGCCGAGTCATTATAAGTGGCATGTTCTATATCCGGAAGCAAAGGTCTAAATGCATTACGCCAATATTCGTCCCCCATTAAACTCAAAGCCCCTTGTGTTGAACCGTGATAGGAATGCGTAAAAGAAATAATATGAGTGCGATTGGTCACCCGCTTTGCCAACTTCATGGCTCCTTCGATGGCTTCCGTTCCTGAATTTGTAAAATAAACTGACTCGAGTGGGGCCGGGAGATGATTGGCTAATAATTGTGCGTATCTAACCTGCGGAGATTCAATAAACTCACCATAGACCATCACATGCAAATAAGCATTCATCTGTTCTTGCATGGCAGCCAGCACACGAGGATGACGATGTCCAATATTTGCTACACTGATTCCTCCAATCAAATCGATATACTCCTTACCTGCCGCATCATAAAGCGTAGCACAATCTGCTTTGACAATCTCCAGCGCCAGCGGTGCCGGAGAGGTTTGTGCCAGGTGACGGTAAAAGAGTTCACGGTTTTGCATAACAGGTACAAAGATCGACCTTTTAATTTTTACTACTTTGCAAAGAAAAAAAATGGCGCTGGTCTTACCTGTTCGAGGAAAAACTCCGGTTCTGGGAAATAATGTCTATCTGGCCGAAAATGCTACACTTATCGGAGATATAACGATGGGAGAAAATTGCAGTGTGTGGTTTCAGGCAGTAGTCAGAGGCGATGTAAATTTTATTCGCATCGGCA
>VFQT010003612.1_pt1 | contig 13911 bp, 14 predicted proteins | sample 3512381 | NCBI WGS metagenome assembly VFQT01 (sample SAMN10412376, study PRJNA504923) | tailings metagenome | isolation source: Relicate 2 Philex TSF3 active mining site | place: Philippines: Tuba, Benguet | collected 2017-08-29 | reverse complement strand
CGGGAAGACGGTAAGCCTGATCCACCTCCCCTACCGTTGCCCCTGCGCCTTGTCCGGGTCAGGGTTGCAGGGTTGGCGACACGCACCTTGCGCAGGATCAAAACGGCGACTTCATCGGGCCTGTCGGCTCGCCTGTGTCAGGGGACCTGTATCGCTTCCAGGTATCGCATCAGGTCATTCGCGGCGTCTGTCGAAAACTGGAACTCGGGCATTTCGGCATGACCGGTCATCAGTCCCTCAACGAGAGATTCTTCAAGCCCTTCGATGGGATAAAGCTGCGCGAGCTGACGGAAAGGAATGGCGTCCGGGTGGCGGCTCCGGTCGCTGGCGCCGACTGCGTGACATTGGGAACAGTTGCTGTCTGCGATGGCATAGCCGCGCGCTACGGGGCCATCGGCGGCTGACAACGGGTCCGGCGCACTGGTGCAGGCGGCAGCTGTCGTCGCCAGGGCAACGGATAGAGCAGCGATCCTGGACGCCATGCGAGGCTGAACTCCAAGCGATTTGGGAACAGTCATGCCAGAGGACGCTTCACCCGTTGATGCAAGTCAAGAAGCCGAGGCCTATCCCGCCTGCGCGCGATAGGCGACATACGCCGCAACGAGAATGATCAGAACGGCGAACAACTTCCGTGCAAGGGCAGCATGCCTGACAAGCGCCTTCGCGGCAAATAGTCCAGCTACGCCCCCTGCTGCGCCGCCGAGCAGGAGGAGGCCTGCAAGCCGCCAATCGACCTGGTCTGTAAGGGCGTAATTGAACGTAGTTGCAGCGCCAAAGAGAGCAACCGACAGGAGCGAAGATGCGGTGGCGTTCGCCATCGTCATGCCGGTGGCGAGCATGAGGCCTGGAACGATCAGGAAGCCGCCGCCGATTCCGAAGAAGCCCGCGGCCAGGCCTGTGAGCAGACCGAGCGGGGCGAGGCACGCGACCAGCTTCATGCTGATATGCACGTCCGGGTCGCCCTCGCTCGCCGGCCTGCGGAACATGGACAGACCGATCGCAGCCATCGCAAGTGCAAAGGCGAGCAGCAAATGCTGACCGCTGATCAGCTTGGCGAGACTCGATCCCAGGAAGGAACCTGCCAGGCCGGCAAGTGCGAAGACCGTGGCGCAAGGCCATTTGATGCGACCCCCGCGCCAATGCCCAAGCAAGTTCAGTGCGGCATTTGCGGCCACGGCCGCGCTTGCCGTTCCGACCGCGACATGTGCATCCGTCACGCCGCCCAGATACAGGAGAACTGGCGCTGCAAGCACCGATCCGCCGCCGCCAAATACGGCCAGAAGAAAGCCGACGGCTGCGCCGCCGAGCACGACTGCGATGGCGGGATCAAGAGGCATGGGTTCCGCCTAGGCCGTCCGGCGATTCCACGGCATCGCAGCCAGCAGTCTTGCCATACCGCACCAGCCCGTTGAGCCCGCAAAGACGAGACCCGCGCCGATGAAGGCGGACAACCACACAAAGGCGGGGTTCACGGTTGCCGCAAGAATTGCGCCGATCACCACGATGCCGCCGGCTGTGATCTGAACCTGACGCATGATGTCGATCGGCGCCTTGCGATCAGCGTTGGTTGCAAGGCCAGCCTTCTTCCAGCCGTCAAGACCGCCATCGAGCACGTAAGCAGGCTCCCCGACGTGACCGGCAAGCCGATCACAGTTGGAGTTCGTGCGCATCCCGGTCCGGCATGTGAATACGACGGGCGTTGCGCTTCGAAGCGCAAGATGTCCGGCTTCGAGGCGTGAGAGCGGGAGCGAGATCGCGCCGTCAATGTGCTCGCGCGCGAACTCGTCTGGTTCGCGGATGTCGATGAGGGTCAGCTCTCCGGACTTCATGCGGCGTGCGAGCGATGCTGCGTCGATGGTCGTGAGGCGGGTCATGGGATTGGCGCTCATTGTTTCTTTCTGCGGAAGGGTTTGGGTTTGTCGGGGCAGAAAATCGCGGCCAGCGTTTCAATTATTCTGACAGCGGCCGGATCAGCGATCCGGTAGTAGATCGTCTGAGCCTCGCGACGCGTCTCAACGACGCCAGCTTCCCGCAGCACGGCCAGGTGCTGCGACAATGCGGATTGCGACAATCCCAGAGGCTCCTGCAGCGCGCCGGCCGGGAGTTCTCCCTCGCCGAGCTGGCAGAGGATCATCAGTCGCTTCTCATTGCCGAGCGTGCGCAAAAGCCCGGCAGCCTTGCCGGCGCTGGCTTCAAACTCCGAGAGCGAGAACGTCGTCAGGTTCATCATCTCGCCAATATAACAGCACTTGCTAATGTAGCAAGAGCTAATATATGGAGTTAAACCCATTCAGGAGTTCACTTCCATGCCCGGCGTTGAAGCCTTCTTTGATCCCGTCACATCCACAGTGTCGTATCTTGTATGGGACGCCGCGACGAAGGATGCGGCCGTAATCGATGCGGTGCTGGATTTCGAGCCCGCCGCGGGCAAGCTCTCGACAGCCTCCGCCGACAGGATACTGGCCCGCGCGGAGGCGCTTGGCCTCAAAGTGGTCTGGGCGCTCGAGACCCATGCCCATGCTGACCATTTGTCCGCGGCCGACTACATTCGCCGGCAATCCGGAGCAAAGGTCGGAATCGGGGCCCGGATCAGCGACGTGCAGGCGCGCTTCCGCCCGCTTTTCGGGGCGCCGGAAGCAGAAACCGGAGCATCCGCATTCGATACGCTCTTCGCGGACGGAGACGTTGTAGCGATCGGTCAGATGAAAGCCCGGGTGATGCATACGCCGGGACATACGCCCGCCTGCGTGACGTACGTGATCGGTGACGCCGCATTCGTTGGCGACACGCTTTTCATGCCTGACTACGGAACCGCACGCGCAGATTTTCCCGGCGGCGATGCAGCTACGCTCTATCGATCCATCCGGCGGATACTGAGCCTTCCCCCGGAGACGCGCATATTTGTGGGGCATGATTATCTGCCTGAAGGTCGCGTGACGCCGACCTGGGAGACAACCGTCGCCAAGGAACGCGCCTCAAACATCCATGTCAACGACAGCATCAGCGAAGAGGAGTTCGTGCGGATGCGCACCGCGCGTGACCGGACGTTGCCGCCGCCGCGCCTCATCCTCCCTTCGCTGCAGGTCAACATTCGGGGTGGCGCCTTGCCGAAGCCCGAAGATGATGGCCGGGTCTATCTGCGAACGCCTGTTGTGGCCACCTGATCCGGCAGACTGATCGATGCGTGGGCGCAGCCTGACCGGGAATCAGGCATCCCTTGCGTTTCTGGGTTTGGCCTGGCGCGGTCCTGCTGTGCCCCTGATCACCTGCGACTAAGATCGCAACGTGTTCGAGGGGAGCATCTCATGGGTCTTTTTTCTCTTCTGTTCGGCGGCAAGAAGGACAAGGCAAAAGCCGCCTCCATACCGGCCGCGAAGCCTGTCGAGAAAGCCGCAAGCGCTCCCAGTGTGGGCCTTGCATACGTGCCGGCATCTGCGACTGCAGGCGTCGCGCAGGCGAGGCTTCGGCTGAAGCTTGTCACAGCGCTGCGCAACCGGGCGCACACAGCCGCTTACGAAGCCGCCAGGGGGCTTGCAGATATCCAGCTGCGCGCAGGACGCAAGACTGTGGCTCGCGTGTGGCAGCAGCAGGCCGAACGCATCAAGGCCGAAGCGGAGCTCGCGAACTGACATGAGCAGCAGCCGCGTTGCGTGACTGCCAATCAGCACATGCAACAGTTGAGGCGTGTTGACCGTTAACGAATGGCGCGCACGCTGGTCATGCATGGAGAGGAGTTGAGCAACCGTGAGCAATCCAAGGTGTGGCAAGCCGATCGCAACGCACGCGCATGGTGAGGGCGAGCTGGAACGTCGTCTCAACGGCGCTACGCTGCTCACCGCTGAGGTTCTCTACTACATGCCCAAGCATCCGAGCCTGCTGCAGACCTTCATGTGGCAGACACTCGATGAAGCGCCGCGCTTTCCACGGCTGGAAAAATTTCTCGACTTCTGGCGGCGTGAGATCGACGCGGTGATTCATTCGGTGCGCGTCGCCTCGGGCGAACCACTCACGCCGGCGGCGTGGCGCAAGGTGGACGGGATCATCCAGCGCCACTGAACGGTCGCCCCCTCAGTATCGTTCGGACTTGATGCCGCGCAGCTTGAGCTGCTGCTGGAGACTGTCTGCGCCGACCAGATGGGCTGCTCCGACGGCGATAAAGCTGACGCCAGCGCCTTCCAGCATATCCTCGACGACGCCGGCCCAGGCCACGTTGCGGTCCTTTAGCAGCGCGTCAGTATTGCCCCCTGTCGCTGCAGCGCCGATGGCCTGGAACATCATCAGCGCTTCGGCGCCGTGGATTTCTCCGCGCACCCAGCTGCCGAAGGCGATATCGGCGATCCGCGCCATCTGATTCCTGTAGGAGGGCGGCGCCTTGATCAGCGTTCGCAATGCTTCGACCTGATCTTCCTCCGATGCGTCCAGCACCAGAGCAATCTGGACCTCAAGCTTCTCCATGCCCCGGATCGGCTTGCCCGCTGCTATGGCCATGCGGGCAAGGGCGTTGTCGATACCGTTCTCGGGTTTGTAGCCGCCGCCAAGGAAGAAGCCGCGGCCAAGTGCGTCTATCGCCATCCAGGGCTGCATGTCGCCGGCGGATTCGACAATCTCCGCCGGTACGCCCGCCTGTTCGAGCAAGCCGGCATAGGTCGCCAGCTCCACAGCATCGAGATGATCGCCGATCGGCTCGCCGTCCAGGGCGCCAGCTTCGCGCAGCAGGACCTCCACCTGCTCTTCGAGTGCGTCTGGATTTCCGATCTCTTCAAGCTCCAGCCACAGTTCGGAGGCGGCGGCGAAGGCCGCTTCGAGTTTCGCGCTGCTCCAGACATGCTCATCCCGCAACAGGTGCACGGTTCCAGTGATGTAGATTGTCGAGTCTGCGTCCCGCACCACCCACATCGGCAGGCCCGGGCCGTAGATCGCGTGCTGGGCGGCGGCCTGTGTCGGCAGGACAAGAAGCGCGCCGCTGACCAGAGCCGTTGCAAGCCTTGTGATCAGACTGGACTTGCCGTGCATCACCAACGATGCTCCCAACCGAACGGTTCCAGACTGATCGACAAAGCCCGCTCGATCAAGCGCGCCTTCGCGCGTTCGGCGCCGCTCAGTTCAGCTTCAGGTTCTTGAGTGCTGCGAAGGGGTTGGCGTCTTCGGACGGCTTGGCGGGGCCTGCGGAGAAGCTCTGCGGGCCGTGTTTTGCGCTCTTGTCCTTGCCAGGGGATGCGGGCTTGCCATGCGCGCCCTGCGTGCCGGCAATCTCGCGTTTCATCGAGAGGGCGATACGCTTGCGCTCGGCGTCGATCTCCTTGACGCGGACAGTCACCACGTCGCCCGCCTTCACCACGGCGTGGGGATCCTTCACGAAGGTGTCGGCCAGTTCGGAGATGTGGACGAGGCCGTCCTGGTGCACGCCGATATCCACGAAGGCGCCGAAAGCCGTGACGTTGGTGACCGTGCCTTCGAGCTTCATTCCGATCTTCAGATCAGAGATCTTCTCGACGCCTTCCTGGAAGGTTGCCGTCCTGAATTCAGGGCGCGGGTCGCGGCCGGGCTTGATCAATTCGGCGAGGATGTCGGTCACGGTGGGCACGCCGAACTGTTCGTTCGCGAACGCCTCCGGCTGCAGCATGGAGAGGAACGCCTTGTCGCCGATAAGCGCCTTGAGGGGTCTGCCGGATTTCTCGGCAATGCGCTCGGCGACGGGGTAGGCTTCCGGATGGACGGCCGATGCATCGAGCGGGTTCTTGCCGTCCATGATGCGCAGGAAGCCAGCCGCCTGTTCGAACGCTTTTGGCCCCATCCGCGGAACCTTCTTGAGCTGCGTGCGCGACTCGAACCGTCCATGCTCATCACGATACGCCACAATGTTCGCGGCCACCGCGCTGTTGAGCCCCGACACGCGTGAGAGCAATGCGGCGGAGGCGGTATTCACATCCACGCCGACGGCGTTGACGCAATCCTCGACCACGCCGTCGAGCGAGCGCGCAAGGGCGTTCTGGTCGACATCGTGCTGATACTGGCCGACGCCGATGGCCTTGGGCTCGATCTTCACCAGCTCGGCTAGCGGGTCCTGCAAGCGACGCGCGATCGAGACGGCGCCGCGCAGCGACACATCAAGCTCGGGGAATTCCTTGGCTGCGAGCTCAGAGGCTGAATAGACCGATGCGCCGGCTTCAGAAACCATCACGCGCGTCAGTTTCAGTTCCGGCATTTTGGCCGAGAGTTCGGCCACCAGCTTGTCGGTCTCCCGGCTTGCCGTGCCATTGCCGACCGAAACCAGCTCGACGCTGTGTCGCTTGGCGAGCTGCGCCAGCGTCACCAGCGAGCCGTTCCAGTCCTTCTTGGGCTCATGCGGATAGATGGTCGCGGTCTCCAGCAATTTCCCTGTTGCGTCGACGACGGCGACCTTGCAGCCGGTGCGAATTCCAGGATCGACGCCCATCACCACTTTCGGACCTGCGGGCGCAGCGAGCAGGAGGTCCTTCACATTGCGGGAGAAGACGCGGATTGCGTCGGCGTCGGAGCGCTCCTTGAGGCGGTCGACCAGGTCGCTGTGGGAGGAGGGCGCAAGACGCTGCTTCCACGCCTGCCGCGCCGTTTCGGCCAGCCACTTGTCCGATGGGCGGCCGCGTTCCTGAATGTTGAAGGCGGCCATGATGGTGCTGACGGCCGGATGGCGCGCCTTCTCGTCATGCGGAATGTCGAGGTCGACCTTAAGGATGCCCTCCTTCTCGCCGCGCAGCAGGGCGAGCGCGCGGTGCGAAGGCATGTTGGCGATGTTCTCGTTGAACTCGAAATAGTCCGAGAACTTCGCGCCCTCGGTCTCCTTGCCCTTCACAACGCCAGTGGAGAGCTTCCCGGCGCTCCAGACTTTCTCGCGCAGCTGGCCAACCAGCTGGGGCGATTCAGCCATGCGCTCGACCAGGATGTGGCGCGCGCCTTCGAGCGCAGCATCGGCATTCTCAACGCCCTTGTCGGCCGAGATATAGGCCAGCGCTTCGGCGACGGGATCGAGCGCGGGGTTGGCGAGCAGCCGATCGGCGAGCGGTTCGAGGCCAGCTTCGCGCGCGAGGCTTGCCTTGGTGCGCCGCTTCGGACGGAACGGCAGGTAGATGTCTTCCAGCTCCACCTTGTTCATGCAGGCGATGATCTGCTTTTCCAGCGCCGGCGTAAGCTTGCCCTGGTCGCGGATCGAGCGGAGGACGACTTCCTTCCGGTCCATCAGCGAGACGAGATAATCGAGGCGATCGGCGAGTGTGCGCAGCTGTGTGTCGTCGAGTCCGCCCGTCCGCTCCTTGCGGTAACGCGCGATGAAGGGGACAGATGCGCCTTCCTCCAGCAACTGTATGGCTGCAGCGACCTGGCCTTCGCCCGCTCCGAGTTCCCTGGCGATGATGCGGGCAATCTCGGCGATGACCAGGGGATCCTTGCCGGACATGTTCTACCTCATCTCGCAGTTGTTCGGGTCAGTAAGGCGCGAGGCTAGAAGCAGTGGTCGCGCCTGTCACGTGTCGCGCAGCAATGGTTAGCGAGTGGTTAGGCGAAGGGCTTTTGCACAGCAAACGCCAACCTTGTGGCGCTCTCGAAATAGTCCGCCCGCCTCAGAACTCGAGCTTCGTCGTCGTCACCGAGACATCGCCCGTCTGGATCTTCACGGCTGTCTCGGGTCGGGCGTCTGCCAGCTTTTGGGCGTCGGGCGGCAGGCGGGTCCAGTAGCCCTGCACGAGCCAGCCCATTTTGCCGGCGCTGCTTGCGGGCTTGGGAGCCAGTGTCACCTCCACTGTTGCGCCATTGGCGCCGCGGCCGATGATGTCGATGACATAAGTCTCGATGCGCTGCTCACTGGAGTTGATGCGGAAAGGATACTCGGCGCCGCCAAAAGATATCGACAGCGGCATGTCTGTGGCAGGAATGCGAACGCGGACCTGCCGTGCGTCTGGCGCGGAAAACTGAAGGCGGATGGTGCGCTTGCCATCATCGGCGGTTGTGTCGCTGAGCACCGTCGCGGTTGCCGGGCTGGGTGGGTTGAAGGCGATGGCCTTGCTCGCAAGGCCTGGCTGGGCGCCAGGCGGGGAGGGATGGGCGTCTACACTCAACTGTGTACGGATGGCATCCGGCAGGGCGCCGGCCCGGGCGCCGGCAAAAACTGCGGCCTGACCTTCATCGATGTCATAATGAGCGGTGAAGTTGAGCGCGAGCGGGCGCTCGATGCTATAGGCCGGGGCGATCATGGTGAGCACGCTGGCGACCAGCGACACCAGGCCGAGCGGAAGCGCCACCTTGAGCTTGCCTGAGCCGATCCCGCCAATCACCGCCAGCATGGGCGCCAGCACCAGCGCCGCGATGACGCCGAACATTGCAGCCATGCCGAGCCCCATCGTGACGTCGAGAAGATGGATCAGCGGGAAGAAGATGAGCGCAAGAAAGAGGCTTGCAATGCTGTAGGCGATCAGCTGGAACCGCGGAAGCAGCCAGGCCGCCGCGCCGGCCATGACGAAGACCAGGCCAGGGATCAGGAAGATCATCGAGAAGCCGGGCACGGCGAAACTCAACCCCATGCCGACGATCAGGAACCAGAACCAGCCCGAGGCATAGAGCGTCTCGCGCGATGAACCTGGCGCGATCCGCAGGAGTGCGAGGGCCGAGAGCAGCAGCGTGAGGGTGAAGATCGCCATGTTGAACGCCTGTGGATGCGCCATCCAGAAGGCGGTGTCGGGCCGGAACAGGGAGATGGCTTGCTGGAGTGCGAGGGCGGCAATCCCCGATGCCACAATGAGACTGGGCGGAAGCAGGAGCGCCCTTACGTCGAGCTTGCGCCAGCCGCCGCTGCGGGTCGGCCGGACGAGCAGCATGGCCGACGCGCCAAAGCAAAGACCCAGCAGAACAAGTCCGAACACTTGCGGCAGCGACACGAACAGGCGCGAGCCTATGTCCGAATAGACCAAGTCGCCTGCGCTGGCGTCCGCGCTCCAGTCGCTGGCCAGGAAAGCGCGGGTCGCGCCGAGCGCCTGATCGCCCATGTGCTGGACGCTCGCGCGATCGAGCTCGGCGAGATCGTCGCGATTGGTGTGGTAGAACTCGACACCGTCCGAGATCGCGATGTTGACGCCGTTGAAGCCGGCATTGAGAAAGACTGTGAGGTCCGTCGAATTGGGCAGGAGTTCATAGACTGCCGTCATCATCGAGTTGGAGAAGGGCCGCGCCCCGCTCTTCGCCCAGTCAGAAACCAGCGCGGCGTTCGGCCTTCCCGTCTCGAACATCATCGCCGGCCCGGTGACGCCACGCGCCTCGAGGTTGATGATGCGCCCGACGGTGAAGGGATAATCATCCTGATTGTCGACGAAGGCCTGCGCGCCGAGCAACCCCGTTTCCTCCCCATCGGTGAGCAGGAAGGCCACCGGCCGCGACGGCGGCTCACGCTTGAGGTGGTGCGCAACCTCGAGCCACACGGCAAGGCCAATGCCATCATCGCCGAAGCCGGGGCTCGCCTCGACGCTGTCATAGTGCGCGGCCAGGACAAGCGCCGGGCCGTCCTTGGGTCCTGCAGTGAAGAAGATGTTCTGTACGAAGGCGCACCGCGCCGCCACGCCGGACATCGCCTGGCATACGCTGTGGGCGCGCAGCTCTGGCGCATAACCCAGCGCGCGGATTTCCTGCAGCAGGCGCGCACGGGTTTCATCAAGAGCAGCTGAATCGACCGGATGTGGCGTGCCGTCGAGCACGCGGCCCAGCCGTTCGACCGCGCGCGGCGTATCAAACTGGTCGGGCGCATTCGAGGTGCGGACGCCGTCGAGTTCGAGGGGCGCCGCCCGGAAGAAGAACAGGGCAAGCAGCACGGCGAACACCACAAGCGCCCAGGGCGCGTCGTCGCGGAGGTCTGCGCGCGATTGCGTCGTGCCGGTTGCCAGTTGCGCCCCCTTTGGTGTGTCTTTCTCGGACGATAGGAAAGACGCGCGTTCAGCGCCAGCGCAAGGTCTGGCCGGTTTCTTCGACCTTGGGCGGCGACAACCGACGCGCAGCCATGCAGGCGAGATAGCAGCAGATCAGGCTGGTCGCGCCGGCAGGCGTTGATCCCGACAGCTCGAGCACGAGGATCGCAGCAGTCACGGGCGCATCCAGCAGCACGGCGACGCAGACGGCCAGGCCGACAAGGCCGAGGAAAGCCTGCGGCGCGGGCGTACCAAGCAACCACCCTGCGAGCACGGCAAGCGATGAACCCGCCATCGCGCCTACGAACATGGCGGGCGCAATCGCTCCTCCGCCCCATCTGAATCCGAAGGTTACGGCGGCCGCTGCAATCTTTGCAAACGCCAGCACAGGCATCAGGGCGGGCCCGTAGTTTCCGCTGAGCCCGGCGCCGAGGGGCTCAAAACCGATACCGAGCACCTGCGGATAGGCCATCGCCATGACGCCGAGTATCAGGCCGCCGACAACCGGCAGCAGCCAGAGCGGAAGGCCGATGCGGCTCGCCGTTGCCGCAACCAGCACCGGCATCCGCCTCCAGGTGAGGCTGCACAGATAGGCAAAGCCAATCAGCACCGGAAGGCCGACGAAGGCGGCAAGGTGCGCCACAGGGGCAACCTCGCCGACCGGCGGCACGGAGATGAGCACCCGGCCGTCCAGCAGCCAGACCGAGACCAGCCATGCCGCAACCGCCGACACTGCAACGGGCCCCAGCGCGGAAATCCGCTGCCGACGCAGGATCAGTTCGCGCGCGAGGAATACGCCCGCGATCGGCGTGTGCATCACGGCTGCAATAGCCGCGGCTACACCCATGCCGACGAGCATGCGTCGCGATGCGATGTCGAGGCCAAGCAGCCGTCCGTGGAGGACGGCTATCGTCGCGCCGAAATGAGCCGCCGGCTCCTCCCGACCTGCGCTGCCGCCCCAGCCAAGCGACACGATGGCGGTCAGGATAGAGAGGGATCCGTCGCGAAGGGTCAGCGTCGAGGCTCGGATTGTGCCGCGCAGCCGGCGATGCTGGACAACGTCCTGCAGGCCATAGGCGCGCGGCGCTCCGCCCCAGCCAAGCGCCATGCCCAGCCGCAGCAGCAGGGCGATGACCGCCCCGCCGACCAGCGGGGAGATCAGCCGGCTCCACAAAGGCAGTTCAACCAGCCGCGATGCAAAGCGCCCGGGTACGGCGCCGAATGCGATCCATTGCGCATAGGCGATCGCCCCCACGATCAGCACGACCGCAGCCCCGATCAGGGCCCCGACCAGCGCTGCCAGCACCCAAACAGCAAGGCCGCCCCGTTGGGGGCGGTCAATGATTTCGCCAGATGGACGAACAATCGCACGCGACATTGGGCCCACGTTCTGCGTGAGCTGTGCAAAGGGTCAAGCGCGTGGACAAAAATTCAGTATCCTGGCCAGGTTTCCGGCCTGAGGGTCATGCCTTGCGTCATTGCAGGTGCGGTCCCACTCTCCGGCCGAGATCGAAGCGGAGCGAGAATGCGCGCTTACCTTACGGCTATCCTCTGCTGCGCGGCGATCGCCGCGACCGGCTGCGCTCGTGAGGAAGACGCTTTGGATGCCGCTGTCACCCCGGCTCCGGCGCCTGCTCCTGCTGCTTCGGCCGGAGTGTCGGGCGCTGGCCCTGCTTCCCTGGTTCTTGCCTGCGCGCCGCCGTTCACCCGCGAGGCGACGCCGACGACGCTGGCGGCGGTGTTCGGCCGCGAGAACGTCATTCCCGAAACTGTTGCCGGCCCTGAGGGCGCCCAGATCAATGTGACAGCCATCTATCCCAACGATCCGGCGCGCCGGATCGAGATCATCTTTCGCAACGAGGAAGAGCGCACCGACCTCTCAGCCGTGATGATCAGCGCGCCCGAATCGCAATGGACAGGCCCCGGCGGCATCGGGATGGGAGACACCATCGCGGACGTGCAGTCCGCCAACGGCGGCGTCTTCAATGTGATGGGCTTCCAGTGGGACTATGGCGGTTTTGTCTCGGACTGGCGGGGCGGAAGGCTGGACGATGTTGACGGCTGCAGGACGACCGTTCGCCTGTCGCCTGCCGGGGAGGACCTGCCAGGCGACATTGTCGGCGACGGTGTCGAGCCCGCATCAGACCTGCCAGCCATGCGCGCAGCCCAGCCCCGGGTCAGCAGTTTCGGCATCGGCTGGGCGCCCGCGACCTAGCCCTGTTCGGGTTGGCTTGCGACTCGCAGGGTCTGGGCTAGGCTGGCGCCTTCGGATGGCGAGGGATGCATGAGTGCAGTCAACCGCAGGCAGTTCGCGGCAGGCCTGAGCGGGTCCCTGGCGCTGGCTGGCTGCGAAAGCCTCGGCGGCGTCGCAACTAAGCTCGGTCGATCACCTAAGCTCTTCTACCTGGCGCAGGCGAAGGTGATGATGCTCGACGTCGATGGCGGTGCTCCCGTGACGCTGGTCGACGACACGCCGAAGGACGGATCACGTGCGACCGGCGTCAATGACGGCATCGCCGTCCATGGCGCGAGCGGGCAGATCTACTGGACCAATATGGGCCGAGCCGATGCGGACGACGGTGTGGTCATGCGCTGCGAGCGCGATGGATCCAATGTCACGACCATTGTCACCCCTGGCGGGACCTTCACGCCGAAGCAGCTCAAGATCGATGAGACGGCAGGCAAGCTCTACTGGTCCGACCGTGAGGGAATGGCAGTCCAGCGCTGCAATCTCGACGGCTCCAACATCGAAACGCTGATCTCGACCGGCAATCCCGTGCTGGATGCCGGCGACCAGTCGCGCTGGTGCGTCGGCCTCGCACTCGATCCTGAGCGTGGTCATGTCTACTTTACCCAGAAGGGCGGGGACAATGCGGGTCAGGGGCTGATCCGCCGAATCAATATGGAGATGCCGCGCGCGTCATCACCCTCGAATCGCCGCGACCTGATCACGCTCTTTTCGCGCCTGCCCGAGCCGATCGATCTCGACCTCGATCTCACCACACGGACGATCTACTGGACAGATCGCGGCGACAACACGCTGTCGCGGGCGCCTATGGATGCGCCGACATCGTTCGACCCTGCGACCCGGCTTGATCGGCAGATTCTCGTGCGCGGCCTCAAGGAAGCAATCGGCGTCGCGCTCGACCTGCCGCGCCGGCGCATGGCCTATACCTCGCTCGGCGGCGAGCTTGGCGTTGCGGGGCTCGACGGCGCGGGCGCAAGGGCGCTCCATCAAGCTGACGGCATTCTGACTGGCGTCTGCTGGGCGTGAGGAATTTTGCTGAAATGCTATCTTGCATCCGCAAATAGTCCTATTCTGGGTAGCGATGGCAACGATACCCGAAGACCTCCGCCCGAAGGCCTATGCCTCGCTTGAGCTGGTGCTCGACGTGCTCCACTCCCTGCGCAACCTTGTGGAAGCTGATCTTGAAAGTATCGCCATCTACATGTGCGTCGGCGAGGCGACGATGCGCCCCGTGCTTGCCGATCCGGAAGAGGTGAAACGGCTCGCAACCGTCGACCTTGCGCCGGAAGATTTGCGGGGATCGATCACGATGTTGCAGGTCGCCGACAGGCTGGACATGCCGCGCGAAACCGTTCGCCGGAAGGTCAAGCAGCTCATCGAAAAGGGCTTCCTTTACGCTGACGACAAAGGTCGGATCCGCTCATCGCCCAGCTTCCACCGGCCAGAAACGATCGTGGCGGTGAACGCCATCCACGACGCGGTGCGTCGCTACCGCGAACGTGTTCAGATATATGGGATCAGCGTCTGATCGGGCGCTGCTCCCGGGATCCATTGTGCGCCGGTCGCCAATGCGCCAAACAGGTCGTCGTTCGAGCAGGCTATCCACAGGCGGAGAATGATGTGCGCAAGACGTCACTGACATTCGTGGCCGCGTTGGCGGTGCTGAGTTCAACTCCCGCAGCGGCCCAGCCATCCGAGGCGAATCGCGCGGCGCTTCGCGAAATCTACGAGGAAATGGTC
>VFQT010003611.1_pt1 | contig 13914 bp, 9 predicted proteins | sample 3512381 | NCBI WGS metagenome assembly VFQT01 (sample SAMN10412376, study PRJNA504923) | tailings metagenome | isolation source: Relicate 2 Philex TSF3 active mining site | place: Philippines: Tuba, Benguet | collected 2017-08-29 | reverse complement strand
CGCTCACGTTGCGGGTTGAGAATTATTGAACACGCTGTCAGTGGAGGGAGAAACGTCCTTCTGCGTGGGCAAGTTCGCAGAGCTCACATCCCCTCCACGACGTGTGAATTGCTTGGAGCCAGAGCATCGACGCCACAAAACGAAAGTCCTTCAGAAATGGTAAGACGGCAGCTTTGCAGAACATCTTCGCTTTCCCATCCATTTCTCTCCACGCGAAGCACCGTGTTGCCGCTGATGGTGTGGGTCTTCGCAGCCATGGCTTCCGAGAATGCGATGGCAGATCTTGACTCTCGGATCATGTATTCGATCGAGTGGCTGGTGGATGAGAGCGATACGATCGTGATCGTTCGTGATTCCCGCGATCCTGCGTCGGGCAATCCGAAAGTCATCAAGTGCGTCAAAGGAGAAGCGGCTTCGATCCACTGGCCGCTGACTCCCATGACAACGCGCTGGCCGGACTACAAGAACTGCGTACCACCGTCGACGGGGCCTGTTCGCCTGCTCTTTATTCGCGAATCGTCACTGCTTTTGCAATCCGTGAGTCTCGGACGACAGAGAGCAATCCCGGCCATCAGATGGACTGAGTTCTTCACGCATCACGAAGCTGTTCCACTCGCGGGAATCCATTCAACGCTCTATGGCGTCAGTCAGTTTGGCGACTTGCTGCTGACGGAATCGTCACGTCACGCCGCCATTGAAGCTCATCAGATGCAGAAACGAACCCCCGTCAAAGTGCGTGCGAATTTCTCGTCAACGATGAGAAAGTGAGATTACTGTTCGTTCGAGTTGTTCAAGGACGGGGAGAACTGCTGCAGTCCGTGAGCGTGGAACGAGGCGGAAGTCTCGGCACCGTCAGCAAATCCACTCACCCTGGTTACAAACCCTATCCGCGTCTTGGCGTCGAAACGAAGCTTTACGGCGTGACGCAGTTTGGGGAACTCCTGCTAACCGAGACTCAGCTGTTTCGGGCCATAAGCAAACGGATGAATACCACACGCGAACCGCTCAACCTTCGCCCAGGTTGCGGCCAGCACCTTGGAGGCAACGGGACACTGCCCGCTCGGTACGCTCCGGAACAATTTCCCCTGAACAATGATGATGAAGTTTACTACCAGGTCGTCCCCTACGACACGAGTCGACGAGACCATTTCCTGTCACAATTGCAGAATGGCGACGCGGCAGAGAAGATCTATGCGATTCGCGAACTCGCCGTGTTCAGCGATGACTCCGCTGAGCAAGCAATTGAGGCAGCGGCGGACTGCAGTGAAGCGAGAGACGTCTTCCATTTTGAGAAGACCTCTGGCGAAGTTGTGACCTTGACGGCAGCTGACGTCCGAAACGCCGCGAAAGCCGAACTGCAGAAGTGACGTCCGCCAGTCTGATACGATCGTAGAAACACTCGGCCAGTTGTTGTTACGTTCCGTCGCCTCTATTGATTGGTCCGTGGACGTTCCATCACAAGGTACCCGCTGTCAGCAAACCCAAGGCTTCGGTAGCACTTCATCGCCGCTTCGTTGTGATGTTCCACGTAAAGGCGAACGCAGACCGGAGAGTCGGTTTGCTCGACAGTCTGAAGTGCGTAGTTCAATAGCGATCGAAAAACCCCGCGACCTCGAAAATCCGCATGCACATAGACGCTCTGCAGCCAGATCATCCAGCCGTTGCGCCAGTCGCTCCATTCCCGAGTCAGCATGAGCTGCCCGACGACGTGGTCGGCAGATTCGGCAACGAAATAGCGAACCTCGGGTGCCAGTTCAAGCGCCCGACGGACACCATTCTCGATGGTCGATTTGTCCAGCGGCTTGCCTTCCGTCTCCATCGCCAGGCGCGCATTGAAGTCAGCCAGAATGTCTGCATCGGTCAGTCGGGCCGGTCGGTAGGCCACTGCCGACGCTTCGACAGGGCCTGATGAGTGAATTGTGAGGTCTTTAGTCATAGAGATGTCGAATCGTCCGTTGCCGCGCTTGCAAAGACTTCCTTCAATGATAGTTCCGTGGCCGCGACGATCATCAGACGACTTGTGAGCTGAACCTCATTCTTCAAATTGTCGCGCGCGATCGCCTCGGATAACAGTCGAGCAGCCTCCGGACGCGGTGTGATGAGGACGAATCGCTGATTCGCAGCGATGGCTCCCTGACAAATATTCAATAGAAGCGATGACAGTTCTGCCCTCGGAGCAGCTTCGCACACTGCCAGTGCTTTCAAAGCTTCTTCGCGAAATCGAGTACTCCCGGAGACTTCCAGACACTCCGTTTTTCGTCCCGCCACGCCCAGACGGTACATCCCGCTTGCCGTATGGCGAGTTTGCTGAACGCACAGTGTGGCCGCCAGACTGATCGCCGTTTCCTGCAATGCCTCCGTGAACTCGGGCGTCTTGAACAGATCAAGCAGGACCGTCAGATCTGACTGACGATGTTGCTGATGCTCTTTCACCATCAGCTGCCCGTGGCGAGCGGAACTTCTCCAGTGGATTGCGCGAGGATTATCGCCGGAACGGTATTCACGAATCCCATGAAACTCGTCATCGAAGATTCCCAGCTTCGCGTTCGTTTCCTGAACCGCTTCCGCCAGTTCTCGTTCCCGGCGACTCCAGCCCGGCAACAAACGACCGATGGCCGGGTGAATGATGATCTCGTTCTCCACAGGCAGCGTGTGCCCCCGTTCGCCGATTCCCAGAGGAAACTGAGAACTGATGCGGATCGGCCCAAACGTGTAGCGACCGCGGCGAGCAATCCTGAGCTGATACTCTGACGTGCGTGCTTCTTCCGGCCCAACCCGCACAAACGTTACGATGGCTTCCTGAGTTCCAAAGTGGCCATGAATCTGGTCGCGGACTTCAACCAGTCGTGAAGAAAGAAATCGCTTGTCGTTTTTCAGTGTAATCTCCACACTGAAAAAGGTCCCTGCCGAGGCGGCCGACGGCACAGATCGGTCAACCGACACACGGGCCAGCATGGCCACGACAACCCACCCGTTCAATACGAAGGGGCCAGCCATCATTCCGAAGATCAGAAGCAGCATGTTGCCGGTATCCGGGTTACCACCAGTCAATGCGGCAATCGCAATGATCAGCATGATGCCGAGATAGACCAGGCCTTCCCGAGGAACCATAACCCTCGATCGCATCCCAATTTTCTGTGCAACGCGAGAGAAGAATTGCCGGAACACAACGGAGATGAATGCCACAAAGAAACAGAATCCGCCCAGCCCCATCAGGATCTTCTGGCCGAGCCCCTCAATTTCCGGGATTTGTACCGGCAAAGCAAAGGCGGCCAAAAAGCATGCAATCCCCGCAAGCAACTGGATGACCGTGCCAGCACCAATTGAAAACGGAATCACGGGCTTGCTGTTCGGCCCCGACATGAAACTCTCCTGCCAATGTTGCGTCCCTCTCCGAAACCGCTGGAGTGCGTTCCTTCGCAGGAAATTCACACTCCACCAGCTTGGAAGCGATCGGGGAATCTGACGCAGCCACATTCGAAACGCAAGTGTCCCACGTGCATCCCTGTGCAGGCGAACAGACCGACTGGGCAATGATCCCCGCAACGGATCCCCATGGTGATGTCGAGGTTATCGAATCTCACCGACTTTTTGAAAATCCTCCCCCAACAGGAGCAGAAAAAGCGTTTCCCTTGTGCAGACTTCTGTTCCACAATTGGGGACAAAACAAGAACATCACGATTGCGACTTCTCCGCGACCGTGTAACTTCCCTCTCCAGCCGGACAGTTCCCCATGGGACGTGAATCACATGTTGTCCAGGGTGGCCTGCTGAGGAATGTTCAGGTCCGACTCGAACGACAGAATGCTGGCACGGCAGAACGGAAGACGTCAACGGAGTAGAAAAAGAATGCTAGGGCAGTTGATCCCCTGTGGTGGCGGCGATTCGATTCCATTGCTTTCACCCAAATTGCTCGTCGGTCGGCGTTCCTCGTGCGACATCAAACTCGACTTTCCCAATGTTTCGTCGCACCACTGTGAACTGGAACTGCGGAAGGGGTACTGGCACATTCGAGACTTGAACTCCAGCAACGGAGTCAAGGTGAACGGCGAACGCTGCGAAACGCATGTGCTGATGCCCGGCGATGAAATTTCCATCGCAAAACACTCGTTCCGTGTCGAGTATGTCGTCGCAGCCGATTCAGAAGCGCCGGAAGAAGAAAATACGTTCTCACGCAGTCTGATGGAAAAAGCTGGCCTCGAAGTCCAGCGTCCAAATCGCAACCGTATGCCGGAAGCAGCCGGCGAAAAGAAGAAGCAGCCTGTTCAGAAACAAAGTCGACGAGTGGCCAGCGAAGACGATTTCATCATGGACTGGCTGTCGGAAGACTAGCAGAACTCAGCGGCCGTTTTGCCTCAAATTCGCACGAGCCTTTCGAAAATGGCAGTGTCATTCATCGCAGGAAACGCAGAAAATTCCCGAAATATTGCATTTTCGAGCATCCTCAAGTGCCGACACTGAGACAACTTGCGAACGAACGATCCGTCGTTAGAATCCGCAACCCGCGTCGGGCACAAACCGGCGTGGACAACATCCAACGCACTCGTAGCTCAATTGGATAGAGCATCGGTCTACGGAACCGAAGGTTAATGGTTCGAGCCCATTCGAGTGCAAATCAAGAGCCCGCAAGACTTTAAGAGGTTTTGCGGGCTTTTTTTGTCCGATGGTTCGCCTGTGAGTGTAAAACGACTGTCCTCAGTCGTTGCCCGTCTCGTCAGGCCACCCTGGACCACTTCGCCTGGCTCGACAATGCGAACCGCGACATTGGGTAGCACAGGTGCAGCCTGGGCCGCAAAGCGGTCGGAAGCCGAAGGGACAGCGTGGTTACACCAGTCCACCGTGTCCCAACGTCAACTTACTGAAAACCGAACACTGAAAACTGAAAACTCCCTTTTGGCGAGCCGGATGCGTCAGCTTCCCGGTATGCGTTTCAGAACGCATTTGGAACCGCGAATGGATGCGAATTCACGCGAATCAAGCACAGGACATTCGATCGGCTTTCTGCCCCACCGTCTTTTTGCCCGCACCTGAGTTCTGATCGTAGTTGTGTGGGGATGTCGAACAGAAAATGGGTGACAGGAAATAATCACAGTGTAGAACGACTGTCCTCAGTCGTTGACCGCCTCCTCAGGCCGCGCTGGAGCACTTCGCCTGGTTCGCGGAGCGAACCGAGACTCTAAATTCACTGAACACCGAACACTGAAAACTGAAAGAAGCCATTGACCGGCGGGTTAACACCGTTAATACCACACCGCTTTCCGTGAGATCTGCTTTCAGCAAACTCCACCTTCTGCAGTTGAATCATCTTTAGGTCAGCGAGCGTTCATCATTATCAGCGGCCTTTAGATGGGTTCTGCGTCCCCCGCGGAGTTGCCTGATGATTTGCCTCGGAGTGCGGCTACAAAACCCTCAGCCTTCGCGCGCTTCTTGGGGCTCAGGCGAGGATTATCCAGACGCAGGGCGAGTTCAAAACACAGACCTGCGCTTTGATGGTCGCTTTTCGCGAGATACAGCAAGCCGCGGTTAAAATGCAGCCAACCGTTGTCAGGCTGAATCGACAGTGATTCGCGAAACGCGGCTTCGGCTTCATCAAAACGAGTCAGCCCTGTCAGGGTTTTTCCAAGGCCACTCAGGCAATACGGCAGCCCGGGATCGTTCTTGTCGCGTGCCAGCCGGACTGCTGTTTCAAGGTCCTGCAAAGCGAGTTCATACTCGCCCAGTTCAGCGTAAACCTGCCCGCGGCCATTGAAAGACCCGACATCTGGTTCTTCCTGAACGTCAATCAGATGGGCATAGTCCTGCAGTGCTTCGACAAAACAATCTGAATACCAATACGAACCCGCGCGAACGCGGTAAGCCATGCAGTTTTCCGGATCGATTGCGATAACCTCCGATGCCGCCTCGACCGCGGCTTCGTAGTGTTCCTGCTTTCGCAGGAGAAACGCTTTCATCAGCAATCGCGAAATCTCAAGGTCCTGCGCATTTTCCGGCTGGCTTCGAGTCGCCGCTTCAAGATCATCCTGCGAACGCTCATGCTCACCTCTCTGATCAAGAATAATGCTGCGACCGATCAACGCCGGAGCGAAGTCGGGATGGCTCTTCAGAATGGCATCAAAGTCCTTCTGGGCATCGTCGATCTTCCCAAGCTGCAGCTTCAGATGTGCGCGGGACAGCAGGGCCGGCAGAAGGTCAGGTATCGATGACAGCACCGAGTCGAGGTCTTTGGTCGCGCGTTTCAGATCATCTTCAGTGACCAGAATCTGAGAACGGTCCATGAGACATTCTGTATCGTCCGGATCCAGAAGAAGTGCCTTGTCGAGCATCGCCAGAGCTTCGCGAGTTTCCCCTTTGAGTCGGTGAACAATCGATCGGCCACGGTACGCATGGACAAGTGAGGGCGACTGTTGAATTGCCCGATCAAAATCTGATTTCGCGAGGTCGAGGTCTCCCTGGTTCAGATGCAGGTAGCCTCTGACCATTCTCGCATACGCCCATTCTTCCGCCAGAATCAGAACCTGATCAAGGGCAGCGATAGCACTTTCGTTCTGTCCGAGTGCAGCTCTGGCACGAGACAGATGGAACTTCGCAACTACATTGTCAGGATTCTTTTCACAGGCCAGCTCCAGGTCTTCTTCGGCTTGAACATATTCCTGCAGCAGAATTCTTGAGACGCCACGATACACGAAGATCTGAGATGAATCGTGACCATTCGCGATCGCCTGATCCGCATCAGCAAATGCCGCGTTCGGGTTATCTTCTTCCAGATGGATTCTCGCTCTCATTTCGAGGGCCATCGGAAGATCTGGCGACCACTCAAGCAGCGATTCACAGTCGGCTTTTGCCAGTTCAAATTTTCCTGCATTCGTGAGCGCATCGGCTCGCATGAGCAGAAGTACCGGGTGCTCTGGCGACTTCTGCAGTGCATTTGTTATTGCGGCGATTGCCTGATCAGGCTGCTGCAGCTGGTTTAGAAGATTGACCTTCATCGAGATCAGCTGGAACGAAAGATATCCACGATTCTCGATTGTCGTCAGATCCTCCAGTGCAGTCGCGTACTTCTGCTGCCGCTGAAACAGGCCGGCTCGCACCAGGTACGCCTCAGCATAATCGTAGTCCAGCAGGATTGCCGTGTTGATATAGCTATGAGCAGCATCGATGTCATCCAGGGCCTCTGCCACCCGTGCGAAGGTCAGCCAGAACCGTGCGGTTCGATTTTCTCGTGGAGCAGAACTAAGAGTCTTCTCGGCATCCTTCGGACGCTCCATGTCGAGTTGCAGGTGCGCAAGAAAAGCATAGGCCTCGGCGAATTGAGGAAACCGCTGAACAAGCTGCTGGCAGATCGAAGCAGCACGCTCGACCTGATCCAGTTGATACAGCACAAGGGCGAGGCGGAATTTCAGAAGTGCGTTATCTGGCGAAACCAAGATCTGCGTTTCGAGCACTTCAGCGGCTTCTGCACGCTTGTCGTCTGACAGCAGTGCGTCGGCGAAATCCACCACGATGGAATCAGGAAGTTCGCCGAGCTTTCTCCATGCGGTAATGTCGTCAGCGGAAATGGCTCTGAACTTGTCTCCAGGTGTGACTGCGACCATCCGCATGGCAATTTCCGAATACGTACCTCCAGCTACCCACTCCGGCTTCCCTCGCCAGCTTTGGAACGGTTCGGACACTCGATTGAGGTTGTGCGTCCCGTTCTCTTTACAGCGACGGCAGGAAAATATGACGGGCCAGCGCACTGCAACGGTTGGCAGGTTATTCAACTCCGGAATAAGGGTCTTCCTCAGAGGAGCCGCATTGTCCGTGATCACCTGAAGTTCGAACTTCGCCGTCCGCCCCGGAAGCACGGCAAAATCAACCTGAATGGACGTTTCATCATTGAGCTCCGAATCACTCAGTGCCTGCTTGATCAGAGTGAGAATCCTGTCGATCATCAACCCCAGTAACTGCGGATGAATTTCTGACCTCGTCAGCTCGGAAGCGCTGATCCAGAACTGTACCTGTTCAAAAAATCGCAGGCTGTTTTCAAAGAGAACAGCAGGAGCCATTTCCTGCTGTGAGACAGTGGGGTCTTTCTCAGAGACTGTCAGGACCAGATCAGGTTCCAGCGTCCGCATTGCTCGCAGGTGTGGTATGGCTCCGAGAAAATTCTCCAGCGCGATCTGTCGATCCTGAACAGACATCCGCTTTGGTTCTGGGACGAAGATGGCCATACCGAACGCAATCGCTCCGGCAATGGCACTGAACAGCCAGAGACTGGCAACAGCCAGTACAATCGCGGCTGCGATCGCGACGACGGCCAGTCGCCATCTCAGGTCAATGCTCTCAAGCACAAACGGAGGTTGTTCCGCGCAGGACGAACAGACCGGCACGGGCACCACGCACTGAAATTCTGAATTCCGCACGGAGACTTGCAGCAGCCGGTCTGCTGGTCGACGGCATGACTGACATTCAGAATGGCCCGATACCTGATCAAGCTCGCGTTTCACTTCCTGGAGAATACGCATCCGTTCTCGCTGCAAAGGCGTACCATATTGCAGCACGCTGCTGTCATTCTCGGATGGATTCTGCTCTGCTGGTTGCTCCGGTGGCATGACCTGCGATCTCGGTAAGCGTCCCTTGTATCAACATGAGCCGATCGTCATCAGACATTGCCTTGCAGCGTGGTCAATTCTGATCTGAACTCATGCCAAACAGAAAATGGCTTTGGTGTCGCGAGAATTATGATCGCAGGCCCTTCATTCTGCGACTCTGTCGCATGCCAGCCCATCATATTTTGCGCACCATCGTATTGCCCATGAGCGTGTCAAAGGTCCGGCGCAGTGTAAAATGACTGTCCTCAGTCGTTACCGCCTCGCCGTACAACCATCGAGAACTTCACAAGGTTCACAGGGAGGAAAACGCGGCTGCTGGGTAGCACAGGTGAAGCCTGTGACGCGAAGCGGTCGGAAGCCGGTGGGACAGTGTGGTCATTCCAGTGCACTGTTTCCCGGCATCAGTCCGTGGGCCGAAAGAAACGAAAGAGGACGAAAAGGAATAGGTACCGGCCGGTTTTCACCAGGCCGCTCGCCAGGGATTCGTCTTTCCAACTCCACCGGCCCTGGCGAACGGCATGCGTCGCGGGGCGCTCTTAGCGTGCTGCAGCGATCATTTCCATGGATTTGAAAACAGCACTCGCCGCTGGAAGAACAGGATCATCTCTTCTTTGTTGTCCGGGTTTGGCACAGCACTGACCATCTGCCACCCGCGGCTGCCGACTTCGCGTCGAATGTTTGCGCCGAGGAATTCGCCGTCCTTGTCGGTCTCCAGATAATAAGTCATGTACTCCATTTGAGCGGGCAACATGGCGTCGAACAGCAGTCGAGTAAAAATCTCGGCGGACCAGATGGTCAGGATCAGCAGGAACAACTGTTTGTAGGTCATCGTCAAAATCCTCTTGCTGTGCAGACGGGCTCCTGCGCGGGATTTTGACGAAAAACCGCATTTTGCGAAATGCGGAGTTTTCAAATTCGCCGGTCCGCACTTCGCAATCCACCATCAGAATCGCGTGCGACGGTTTACAACCAGGAAGCCGAAGCCGCGTTTATCGGACAGCCGTGGCAGTTTCCGTGCGGGGTGAGATTTCAAAGAGCGACTCGACCCGGAACCCACGTGCTCGCAGTTCCACGATGGTCTGGCCGAGCGTCTGAAATTCCTTCTTCGACATGTGCCGGGCCGCTGCGCGTGTAGCGATGCGAACCAGATCCAGCAGCCGAGCTCGAAGCTTGCGTGGAAGAGCAGCGATCTCGGGAACCGAAGCCGTCATCTTCACCCATTCTCGTTCGCTTTCGGCCCCCGTGAGTTCTCGACAATAACTTCGAGCGAGGATTTCCGCCGCCGGGCCAAGCTCACCTTTGGTGACCTGCGAAGCCGAAACGACACCGTACATGGATTCCATGAACCGATGCTGTCGCTCCGGGACCTTTGGCAACCGTTGCTGAAAGATTCTCCACAGGAACCAACCAACGACGATCATCCCCAGAATCAGCAGCAACGTTCGAAGGTACGCCACCTGACGCATGTTTCTTGGGCGATCACGCAGAATCTCGTTGACTGCGTCAGACTGCTGCAGTTCATCGATCATCAGGTTTGTCGCTTTGACCAGCGTATTCAGATCCAGTTCTTCTTCCGGCGGCCGAACCGGCGGAACTCGATTTGGAATCGGTGGCATTCGAGGTAATTCTGGCGGACGGAACTGTGGAGGAGGCCATTGTCCCCGAGACGGCAAACCATCCTCAAAGAACCCAAAGCTGGTCCGACTTCCTCGACACAACAGATCGACTGTGTTGATCGCGAGGACCGAGTTTTCACCGTGCCATAACATGCCGTCCGAATAGAGACTCTTGTCTGCACACAACACCATGACGCCATCGGACTGCGGATCAACGCCTGCTGCGATGACCAGTTTGTTCCGGGCCACCGCAGGGTTGCAGTTGGGGGGAACGGTCAGAATGACGGACCAGTTCAACGAACTGTCATCGATGGGACGCATCCATCCGGACCGGTTGACGATCAGTTCTGACACTCCCTTTGAAAGCTCCGATTCGCCGGGTTCGACCGGAATCTGAAGGCAGTCTTCGAATCCCGAATACTGCTGACTCTTCCGATCACTGATGAAGTAGCCGGGATAGATCGAGGTGACTCCGGGGATCGTCGCGGCGTCTTCCGTGGCAACAAGGAGAGATCCGCCCTGAGCAACGTATCGCCGCAAACGCAGCCACTCGTTTCGAGTGATGTTTCTCAGATCGCCCATGAGAACAATCACAGAATTTGAAGGACGAGACAGCAGTTCTTCGAGGTCATCCGCGGAGCGAAGTCGCTGTTCCTGAAACAGGAAGCGGAATCCGTCGTAGCGGCTATGCCAGTCCGCACTCTGCTCCCGCCCCGTCTGCGCAGATGCAGACTGAGCAAACAGCATCGCAAAAATCAGCACAAGCCATCGCATGGCGCGAATCTTCCCGTCAAATGCGTCAGGAGCTTTTCCCGATCCTCCGTCAGTGTATCTTTCTGAGGCCATTCCGGAAGCTCATTCGACGCAAATCGGCCCGGCCCCGGTGCAATCGCGAATCGCAACACCGCCAGGGGAAATGCTTAACGATTGGGACTCTCGTTCAGGAATGTTACGCTTGTCAAATCTTCGTTCACATCGGCGGCGTTTGGGGGTGAGACTGATGACAACGGCGGCTTCACGATGGCTGGTGTTTTTGACGCTGGTCGTTTCGGTGGCGAATAGCGTTCAGCGCTGTTCTGCGGATGAACTGTCCTGCCTGACTCCGCATGAGAAGGCAGCTGGCAATCTGTATTCGCAGTTACAGAATCGCGCGTTCACAGCACTTGAGAAGCGGGAGGCCGAATTCGCTCTGCTTCGGACACCAGACGATGTCCGGCAATGGTCCGAGCAACGTCGTGCATTCTTCCTGGAACAGCTCGGAGGCCTTCCCGAGCGGACGCCGCTGAATGCTCGCACGGTAAGAACCATTGAGGCTGACGGCTATCGGATCGAATGCGTGATGTTCGAAAGTCGTCCCGGGCATCATGTGACCGCGAATCTCTACCTGCCCAGCAGCAAGGAGCCTGTTCCTGCGGTCGTGGTTTCAAGCGGCCATAGTCGAACGGCCAAGACGGCAGATTACAACCAGCGTTTTGCTTTGTGTCTGGTACGTCTTGGAATTGCAGCCCTGTGTTTTGATCCTATTGGCCAGGGTGAAAGATCGCAGGTTCTTGACGACAATCATGCCCCTGAACATGCAGGAACAACGACGGAGCATTTTCTTGTGGGTATCGGTTCGACGCTGGTCGGTCGCAACACGGCTTCCTATCGACTTTGGGATGCGATGCGTTCGATTGATTACGTCTGCAGTCGATCCGAAATCGATCCTCAGCGTATCGGCTTCACGGGCTGCTCCGGCGGCGGCACAATGACAAGCTACGTAATGGCCCTGGATGATCGAGTTGTCTGTGCCGCTCCGGCCTGTTACCTGACGACGTTTCGAAGACTGATTGAGACGATCGGCCCCCAGGATGCGGAACAGAGTATTTTCGGGCAGATCGCATTTGGCCTGGACCATCCGGACTACATTCTTCTGCGTGGCCCAAAACCGACGCTCATCAGTTCGACCACGCAGGACTTCTTTGACATTGACGGATCATGGCAGACCTTTCGACAGGCAAAGAGAGTCTATGGAATTCTGGGAGCGCCGGAACGAATCGACCTCGTTGAGATCGAAGGAACTCATGGCGTCCAGCCTCAGAACCTTGCCACCATCGGCCATTGGATGCAGCGCTGGCTGCTTAACAAAGACGAAGCGGTGCCCGCGCAGGAATATCAGGTGCGCAAGCCTGAAGAGCTACTTTGCACGGAACAGGGGCAGGTCCTGCAGTTGCCCGGCGAGAAGTCGGTGTTTGATCTGAATGCTGACTATGCCGCGTCTTTGAAAGGCGACCGTGAGAATCGTTGGCGGAAACTCACGCCGGAACAGCAGCAGGCGGCCGTTCGGAGCCTGCTGAAACTTCGTCCCAATGGAGAACGAAAACCGCCTCGATGGGAAGACCGGGGGCGAGTCAGCATGCCGACTTACCACATTGATCGACTGGTCCTTCACACCGACGAAGGCCATGTCATTCCCGGACTGACGTATCATCCGGTCGTGCCTTCGGACGAAGCCTATTTGTATCTTCATGACGGAGGAAAAACGGCAGCGGGTCAGCCTGGTGGTGCCATTGAGAAGCTCGTGAGTGATGGGTTCGCAGTCGTCTCGGTCGACCTCAGGAATCAGGGAGAACTGGCTGCCGGCAAGCCTGACCCATTGCTCACCGACTGGAAGACCTGGAGTCTCGCCTATCTTCTTGGTGAGTCTGTCCTGAGCATGCGTGTGGAAGATGCGCTCAATGCCGGTGATTTCGTGGCGTACTATCAGAAGAGCCGCACAAAGCCGCGCAAAGTTCATCTTGTTGCTGAAGGAGCCGCTTGCATCACGGCACTTCACGCGGCCGCGCTCAACCCGGGTCTCTTCACATCAGTGACTCTGAAGTCGTCGCCCGAAACATGGGAAGCAATGCTTCGCGAAACAAATCCCGTCGGTCAGCTGGACTCAGTCGTTCACGGAGTGTTGCGGACTTATGACCTGGCTGATCTGATCCAGCTGATCGGAGCCGACCGCGTCAAACGCGAATAATCCCTAATCCCGTAGCGGAACTCGCCAGAGTTCCTGTCACCGCTGCCGCCGAACACAGGGAATTCTGGCGAATTTCACTACGGTTCAGTGGTCTCAGGCGATAAGTAAGAAGCCGAACGAATGGGTCCGGTTCCCTGGTCCACATTGAACGGAGGCGAAGCGGGCTGCGAAGTTCCCTCCATGCGACCCGCAAGGATCGCATTTCCCTGTTGAGGATTACTCACCAGCTGGTCGACAGGAACTCGACCGGTCACACGGTCATCCAGTCTCCAGAGCGCGCCAGAAGCCGCGTCGATGACCACTCCAGGCACACCACCGATGACGATATTCCCGGCGGTCCACCAGTTGATATCCGGATCCAGCGGTTGCTCCTGGACGCCAGAGGTTGATGCATAGACGATGCGGTATTTGGCCGGGCGAAATGGACCGGCACTGGATTTGAGCGTGACTTGCTGCGGAGTAATCCCGGACTGGACGACTTTGTTATCGCGATCCATGACCGAAAAGTACGTCGGCCCCGCGGCATTGTCGATCGTCACTTCATACGAGCGGTCGCTGAGAATCGTCGCGCAACCTGAAAGTGCTGAGCACAGCAGTGTTGCGATCAGCAGAGACATTAACTTGGAACAGGACATGCCACTGGCTCCTTCCAGGACCGGACGCAGGCATCGCGCAATCTGAAGTCGCGCCGATTGGAAGAAGTC
>VFQT010003610.1_pt1 | contig 13917 bp, 10 predicted proteins | sample 3512381 | NCBI WGS metagenome assembly VFQT01 (sample SAMN10412376, study PRJNA504923) | tailings metagenome | isolation source: Relicate 2 Philex TSF3 active mining site | place: Philippines: Tuba, Benguet | collected 2017-08-29 | reverse complement strand
ACGGGCGGCACCGTGATCGCCGAGGAAGTCGGCCTGTCACTGGAGAAGGTCACGCTGAACGACCTCGGCCAGGCCAAGCGCATCGAAGTGGGCAAGGAAGAGACCACCATCATCGACGGCAACGGCGACCAGAAGTCGATCGAGGCGCGCGTCAAGCAGATCCGCGCCCAGATCGAGGAAGCCACCAGCGACTACGACAAGGAGAAGCTGCAGGAGCGCGTGGCCAAGCTGGCCGGCGGTGTTGCGCTGATCAAGGTCGGCGCCGCCACCGAGCTGGAGATGAAGGAGAAGAAGGCCCGCGTCGAAGACGCACTGCACGCCACCCGCGCTGCGGTCGAGGAAGGCATTGTCGCCGGCGGCGGCGTTGCGCTGATCCGCGCCCGCAACGGCATCGGCAAGCTGAAGGGCGACAACCACGACCAGGACGCCGGCATCAAGATCGTGCTGCGCGCCGTCGAAGAGCCGCTGCGCCAGATCGCTTCCAACGCGGGCGACGAGCCCTCGGTGGTGGTGAACAAGGTTGTCGAAAGCAAGGGCAACGTCGGCTACAACGCCGCGACCGGCGAGTACGGCGACCTGGTGGAAATGGGCGTGCTGGATCCGACCAAGGTCACGCGCTGCGCACTGCAGAACGCGGCCTCGGTTGCCGGCCTGATCCTCACCACCGACGCGATGGTTGCCGAGCTGCCGAAGGAAGACAGCCACGCCGGCCACGGCCATGGCGGCATGGGCGACATGGGCGGGATGGGAATGTAATTCGCTTCGCGAATTACATCTCAAAACCCACTGTGGACGGGCAGGAGGGAACCAAGGTTCCCTCCCGAGCCCTCCCTCCTTTGGGTAGTTGATTGTTTGAGGAACCCCGCTTCGGCGGGGTTTCTTTTTGGCTCGGTTACAATGCCCCGGTCACTCACGGCCGGACACCGCCATGCCCATCGAAATCACGCTGCTGTCCATGCTGCTCGCGCTGGTGCAGGTCGCGCTGTACCTGTTCATCGGCCGCGCTGCGATGTGGCTGCTCGCCGGCGCGAACCGGGAACAGAACTTCATCTACCAGCTGTTCAGGAAGGGCACCGAGCCGCTGGTCAGGGCAACCCGTTTCATCACCCCCAAATTCGTCATCGACCGCCACATTCCGTTTGTCACGGTGCTGCTGCTGGTATGGATCGGCCTGCTGGCGATTTACCTGCGGCGGGCCGCCTGCCTGGCGCAGAATCTGGCCTGCTGATCACAGTAGTGCCTTGACGCAAAACGCTTTTGAGGTTTAAATAGCGCCCTTTCGTCCGGCCGCCAGGCCGTCGAAATCCAGATCCCACCAGTTTCCGCAGCACCCCAGCAGCACGGGGCCGGGTAGCTCAGTTGGTAGAGCAGAGGATTGAAAATCCTTGTGTCGGCGGTTCAATTCCGTCCCCGGCCACCACTCCTAACATTTCCCGCATTTCGTCAACTGCAAGCCGGAACAGCCCGACGCTGGACTCGTGCGCGTGGGGTCGCATACGCTTGGGTTTCGCCCGACATTGGGTGGGCACTGTCGAAGGCTCCGCAGCACCATGGCTTCCATGAACAACACGATATTGTCCGGCGTCCGCGTGGTCGACATGACCGAAGGCGTGGCAGGTCCCTATGCCGCCACGCTGCTCGGCGACATGGGCGCCGACGTGATCAAGGTCGAGCGCCGCGAGGGTGACTGGCAGCGCAGCGCCGGCAGCGGCGAGCCCGGCCGTTTCGGCAATCCGCAGTTCGTCGCGCTCAACCGCAACAAGCGCGACATCGGCGTCGACCTCAATACCGCGGAGGGGCGCGCCATCGTCGAGCGCCTGGTGGCGAAGGCCGATGTCGTGGTGTCGAACTATCGCGCCGGCGTAATGGCGAAGCTGGGTTTCGACTACGCGCGCTGCGAGGCGCTGCGGCCCGGCATCATCTACTGCACCATATCCGGATTCGGGCAGGAGGGCGCGTACGCGCAACGGCCCGCCAGCGACACCGTGCTGCAGGCGGTCAGCGGCGTGATGAGCGTGGTCGGCGAAGCGGACGGCGAGCCGCTGCGGGTGGGCTTTCCGCTGATCGACATGGCCGCGGCGAACCATGCGGTGCAATCCGTGCTGCTGGCGCTGTACGGCCGCGTTACCGGCCGCGGCGGCGCAAACATCGACGTCAGCCTGATGGCGGCGGCCGCGGCGCTGATGTGCGGCGGATACACCGAGTACATGGCCACGGGCCGGCTGCCGCGCCGCCAGGGCAACCAGAACAGCCTGCTCGCGCCGGCCGGCGCATTCGAGGTCGCGGGGGGGCGCTACATCACCATCGCGGTGCTGCGCGACTCGCACTGGATCAAATTTTGCGCGGCGCTGCAGCTGGAGCATCTCGCCGGTGACGAGCGTTTCAGCAGCAATGCCGCGCGGGTGAAGCATCGCGACGAGCTGCACCGAATCATTGTGCCGCTGCTGAAATCGAACACTTCGGAATACTGGATCGGGCGGCTGGCCGCGGCCGACATCCTGTGCGGGCCGGTCAACACGCTGGCCGATGTTCTGGCCGATCCCGCCCTCGCGGCCTGCCTGCCGCTGGTCGATCCCGGTCTGCCGGGCACGCCGCGCATCATGGGTATGCCGGTGCGTTACAACGGCGACTTTTTCGGCGCGGCGCGGCCTGCGCCGGCGAAAGGCGAGCACACGCTGGAGGTGCTGCAGGACATCGGCTACGCCGCCGCCGAAATCGATGAACTGCTGCGCGCAGGCAGCGCGTTCACCGAAAGCAGCTGACCGCAGCGGATGCCGCGGTCAGCTGTTCCCGTCTATTTCATTTCAGCGCTTCGAAGGAGAGCTTGGCCGGTACGCCGTTCTTGTCGGCGGCATCCACGGCCGCGGCGGGTTTGCCGGCGATCCGCGCCGGGTCGAGCTTGAGGTCGCGGGTCAGGGCCGTGGTGATGGCGTCGGCGCGGGCCTTGGCCAGTTCCGCCAGCGCCGTCGGCGGCAGCGGCTGCAGTTCAACCAGACGCTGGTGCATCGCGACGTAGAGTTCACGGTCGCCTGCGCCGCGGCCGACCAGCGCCAGCGCGACGTTGACCCGCGCACCTTCGCGTCCTGTCGATTTGCGGAAGCCCTCTGCGAACTGCGCGGCGGCGCTGCCGCCGGCGCGCGCATCGAGCATGTTCTCCAGAGCACGCTGGGTTTTCGCGCTGTCGAAGCCGATCGGGCCGGGGTCCTCCCCCGGCGCGAGTTTCACGCCTTCGCGCGCCGCGAGATCCGCGCGCACCGCACGCGCGCGCAGTGCGCGGGAGTCGTTCTCCTGGTGGTAGGTGCCCTGCACCTGCAACTTGAGCTGCAGGCGCTTCTGCAGGCCTTCGGCGACCCGCTTGAGCTTCTCCCGCTCGGTCGGCAGCACGCGCGCGCCGCCGGCGTCGAACACGATGTCGCCGAGGGTTTCGGCGCCGCTGCCGAACAGCGAGCCCAGCGCGCGGAATGGCGCGGTGACGATGCGGGTGAGAACGGTGCGGATCGCCTGCCAGATAACATGGCCGTAGCTGAACTGCGGATTGTCGACGTCGCCCTCGACCGGCAGCGCGAGGTCGATCTTGCCGTCGCTGTCGGTCAGCAGCGCGATCGCCAGGTCGAGCGGCAGGTTGACAGCGGTCGGACTCTCGACGCGTTCGCCCAGCGTGAACTGGTCGAGCAGCATCCTGTTGTCGCCGGAGAGCTTGCTGTTCTCGATCCGGTAGCGTAGGTCGAGCGAAATCTTGCCGGAGGCAATCTTGCGTCCGGCAAACGTGGCCGAGTACGGCGACATCGGCGTCAACTCGACATTGCGGAACGCCACGGCAATGTCGGTGAACTTTTTCGGCGCGAAGGGCTGGAGGGTGCCCTCGGCGCGGGCCAGCCCGTAATCGGCGATCGCGCCTTCGAACTTCAGGCTGGCGCGCGAGTCGGGTGACGACGAGAGCCCGTTGGCCGAACCCTTCAGTTCCTTGATGTGGGTCGCGAAGGGCAGGACGAGGCTGAAGTCGGAGAAATCCATCGCGCCGCCTTCGACCCGGACACGTTCGACGCTCACCGCCATCGGCGGCGGCGTGGTTTTCGACGGCGCCGCCGGTGCAGGCGCTGCGGGGGTGCCGGCGGGGCTGCTGCGGCGGATGCCGTCGAGGTTGGTCGACTTGTCCTTGTTGATCATCAGCTTGGCGTACGGTTGCGCCAGATCCACCTGTGCGATGGCGAGGGCGTTTTTTGCGGTATCGAGGTCGATGTCGTTCAGCGCCAGCGTTTTCCATCCGGCCAGCTTCTCGTTGCCGGCGGCCACCTGCACGTCGAAATCGGCCAGCGCGGCCGATCCGCGGTAACGGATTGCAGGCGGGGACTGTTTGCCGTCGATGACCACGCGGCCGCTGGCGCCTGCCCGGCCCGAAGCGAGCGTCAGCGTGGTATGGCGCTTGAGGGCGGGGTCGAGGGGCCTCAGCGCCACATCGGTGATATCCAGGCGCAGGTCCACGCTTTCGCGCAGCAGATCGAGAACGCCCTTGATCCTGACCGTGCCGCCCTGCCTGACCTTCAGCGACAGTTCGACCGGGTTCGCCTTTTTCGGCGGCAGCGCAACAGCCGAGGCTGCGGCGTTGACCTGCTCGAGGTCGTAGCGGATCGCCGGCTGGAAGGTTTCGTCGGTCAGCGCCACCGTGTAGCCCGCGATTTCGGCCCGGTCCAGGGTGATCGCGAACCCTTCCTTGCGCAACTCCTTCACGGCCTGCACCTTGCGCGGGGCGAACATGGTGACCAAGTGCAGATCACCTGCGGCATCGCGACGCACCGCCGTGCGGCCGCCGGACAGGCGGGCGAGACCGGCGCGGATGGATTTTTCCTGCAGGTTCACCGCGATGCCGGAAACCTCGGCGGATTCCAGTGTGAGCGGCGGGTCTTTTTCGTCAACGGGGGAGACCCGGATGTCGCCGAGCTTGAGTATGCCGCTCTCGACCGCAGCCTGCAGGGGGCTGCCGACAGATGCGGTTGCCGCGAGCGTCAGTTCGGTGCGGGCGGCGTTGAGGCGCAGCGGCTTGGTCCGGCTGAAATCCGTCAGCGAGAGCGCCAGGGGGCCGGCGCTGATATTCGGCAGCGAGACGGTCCAGGGCGCGACAGTGGTCCCCGGCGATTCCGCTGCAGCGGCTTCGGGAGCGGGTGCAGGGGCGCCGTTTGCGGGACGCACCAGCTTGGCCCAGTCCGGCACGCTGTCTTCATCCAGCACGACGCTGACACTGCCGTCGGCGACGCGGATGTCCTTGAATGCGAGGCTGCGCTTCGCCAGGTCGAAACTGCCGCCCTCAAAGGCGACTGTGGCCAGCTTCGCCAGCACGGCGCCGCCCTTGTCCTGCGCGATCAGCACGTCGTTCAGTCCGAACGCAAGATTGTCGGCCTCGAACATCGGCTTGCCGTTGGCGTAGGCAAAGCGGTAGCTCACGCCGAAATGGCCGCTGCCCTGCGGTTCCGCGATCGTCAGGTGGTCGCGCACGAACTGCCATGGGGTCGACAGGCGCACGTCCTTCAGCGCGATCGTGCCGCTCGACTCGATGGGCGACAGCGACAACTGCCCCTGCCATTGCAGCTGACCGCCGTCGGCGAGCTTTGCGCTCAGCCGGTGCTCGCCGCGGTGGTCGGCCAGCGTCGACACATCCTCGATCACGAAGTTGACCGGGCTGACCGCAGACTGCGCGGCCGGCTGCAGCGTGTGGTCGGTGAATTTGAGCGCACCGTCGGCGATGGCGAGTTTGTGCACCAGCAGCCTGGGCAGTCCCCCGTCGTCATCGGGTTTGCGGTCCGGCTTGTCCAGCGCGGCGAGCAGCCGGGCGAGGTTGAAGCTTTCGCGGGCATCGAGATCGGCGTTGATCACCGGTTTTTCGATGCGGATTTCGCGGAAGGTCAGGGCCCAGCGCAGCAGGCTGCTGGTTTCAAAATCGATGAAGATCCTGCCGACCTGCAGGGCCTGGAGCCCGTTCTGTTCGGCGATGGCCAGATCCTTCAGTTCGACGCTGAACAGCAGCGGATTGACTCGGACTTCCCCGACCGTTGCCTTCGCCCCGAGATGCTGCCCGACCAGCTTCGGCAACTGCCGTTGCAGCAGCCACGGCGCGCCGAAAAATCCGGCCAGCAGGTACAGCACAAACACCGCCAGCCCGATCCGGGCCGGCTTCGAGATGGCGATGCGGGGCAGACGCTGTAATTTGGTTGGTGCGCCGGTCATGATCAGGTCCGTTCAGCGGCCGTCGTCGCGCAGGATGGCGAAGCCGGATTGCAGCGCGCGTTCGATGCGCGCCTTTTCCTGCTTTATTTTTTCATCATCCCAGTCCCACATGCCGGCCCTGGCCTTCATGCCGGTGCGGCCCTTGTCGACCATGTTCTTGAGGAACGCCGGGGGTTTCTGCTCGGTGTGCAGGTGCGGATAGAGCGCTTCGCCGACGAGGTAGTTGGTGTCCCAGCCCGACATTTCCTTCTGCATCATCGGCCCGCAGGCGATGAAGCGGAAACCGAAGCCGTAACGCACCGCGGTGTCGATGCCTTCGGCGTCGGTGACGCCGTCGTCGATCAGGTACAGCGCCTCGCGCATCATCGCGTGCTGCAGGCGGTTGCCGACGAAGCCAGGCACATCCTTTTTCACCCAGATCGGCGCCTTGTTCAGGTCCTTCAGCAGTTGCACCAGGCTTTCGGCGACCTTGGCATCGGTCTTCGGCGAACTGACCACCTCGACCAGCGGCACCAGGTGCGCGGGCATGAAGAAATGCAGCCCGGCGACGCGCTGCGGATGTTTCAGCCCCTTGGCGATTTCGCCGATCGGGAAGTTCGAGGTGTTGCTCGCGAGCGGAATGTCCGGCCTGGCGAGGGCCTCGATTTCGGCGAACAGCTTCTGTTTCAGCGCCAGGTCTTCGGTGGCGGCTTCGACGACGATGCCGACGCCGGCCCAGGGGATGGCCTTGAGGTCCGCGTAGCAGGTCACGGCTGCGGCGTTTGCCGCAGGCGCGCCCAGCTTGGCGAGCCCGGCGGCGAGGCGCGCGGGCAGCGCATCGCGGGTTTTGGCCGAGGGGCTCATCACGTGCACGGTCCAGCCGTGCGCGGCGAAGACGGTGGCGATGTCGCCGCCCATGATGCCGCCGCCGATGACTACCGCGTGTTTGTGTGTTGCAGACATGGAGTTTCCTTGCAGGTCGCGCCGGGTGCCCGGCAGTGGGTTCAGGATTTCAGATTTTATATCTCCCGCCCTGCGGCGGGTATCGGCGGCCGCTGCAGTTTCCTCGGGCGGACGCGGCCTTCAGGACAGGGCGGTGCCTGCGCTGCTCAGGCGCCGTCCGGCGGATGCCAGAACGGCGCCCCGGGTGCTTACTTGACCAGCGTGGCGCTCCAGGACACGGCTGGCGCGTCGGGGCGCGGCCGCATCGTGCCCTGCATCACCGGGCCGCTGACGCGTCCGGTGTAGGTGGCGCTGCCGATGCTGAAGCTGATCTGGTCGCCGCGCAGGTTGGTGCTGGTGGCCCGCCAGCTCATGCCGTCGCCATTGCGGAACACGCCTTCGAAGGTCTGGAATTTCTGCTTCAGTTCCAGCGTGCCCTTGTCGAATTTCCACAGGCCTTCCACCTTGGCAGGCACGATCCACAGGTAAGCGGTGCGGCCCTCGGTCGAGTCGGTCTGGTCCGGTGCCCAGTCGTCCATGGTGAAGGCGTGCGATACCACGCGCGTGCCGGGCTTCATGTTGAGGATGGTCGGGCGCAGCTTCAGGTTCAGGTATGGCAGCAGGTACATGGTCAGCACCGTGGCCTTGCTGAAGTCGGTGGCGAAGATGTCGCCGCGGATGAACTGCGCCTTGTCGGCGACGCCTTCCTTCTGCGCGTTGCGCTTCGACAGCTCGACCATGTCCGGGTTGTACTCGATGCCGGTCGCGCGCACGCCGAACTGCTTGGCGGCGGTGATCACGGTGATGCCGTCGCCGGAACCGAGATCGAATACCACATCGCTCGGTTTGACCTCGGCCATCTTCAGCATTTTCTCGACCAGGCTTTTCGGCGTCGGCACCCAGATCACGTCCTTGCCGGCCTGGCCGACATGCGGGGTGAATTCCTCGGCGGGCTTGGCCTGGGCTGTGGCCAGGCCGGGGAGCAAAGCAACAATAAAGAATACCGTCAACAAAGCGTGACGCGAGGGCATGACCATCTCCTTGGGAGGGTGACCGGTGAATGAATAAAATTATGCCTTAACGCAACAGGCAGTCATTGCCGCCGACGTCAGCCGCGCAACTGCCCGTCCAGCGTCGCACCGGCATCGACAAGTGCCTGGATTTCCGCGTCCGAGAGACCCGCTTCGCGGAGGATCTCGACACTTTGCTGCCCCAGCTTCGGCGCAGGGCTCCAGCCTTCGCGCACGCCGGTGGACCATTTGTTGGGCAGGCGCATGCTGCGCGTGCGACCTTCGGTCGGATGATCCTTCATTTCGAAGAAGCCGATGTCCTGCAGGTGCGGATCCTCAAGCACGCTGTCGAGGGTGTGATAGGGCATCGCCGGCACGTCGGCGGCATCGAAGATCTCCAGCCACTCGGCGGTGGTCTTGCCTTTCAGCGCCGCCATGCGCACCTCGAAATAGGCCTTCACGTTGGCGAAGCGCGCCTGCACGCTGCTGAAGCGCGGATCGTCCTTCAGTTCCGGCTGGCCGATCGCCTTGAAAAAGGCGAAGGCCTGATCATTGGTGTTGGCCGAGATGCAGATCCAGCTGTCCTTGGTCGGGATCGGCTTGCCCAGCGGATCGAGCAGGCGCGGGTCGCCGGTTTCGCCCAGCGGCGGATCGAAGGTCTTCAGGTACATGTGCTCTTCGAGCACGAACTTGACCAGGTTCTCGAACATCGGGATTTCGATCGAGCAGCCTTCGCCGGTCTTCGCCTTGCGGTAGAGCGCCATCGCGATCATCTGCACCGCAATCAGGCCGACGGTCTTGTCGGCGACCACCATCGGCACGAAACGCGGCTCGCCCGTCGCGCGGTGGTGCAGCGCGGCCATGCCGCCCGAGCCCTGGATGATGGTGTCGTAAGCCGGCTTGTCGCGGTAGCGGCCGTCCTGGCCGAAGCCGAACATGCCGCAGTAGATGATACCGGGGTTGACCTTGCGCACGTCGTCGTACGACAGCTTCAACCGCGCCATCGCCGGCGGGCGCACGTTCCATACCAGCACGTCGGCTTTCGCGATCAGCTTCATCAGCGCGGCGTGGCCGTCGGGATTTTTCAGGTCGAGCACGATCGAGCGCTTGTTGCGATTCAGGTGCAGGAACTTCGCGCCCATGCCCGGCGTCACCGACTTGCCGTTCATGTTGCGGATCAGGTCGCCGGATTTGGTTTCGACCTTGATCACTTCCGCGCCGTGGTCGGCGAGGATCTGCGTTGCCAGCGGGCCGACCACGACCGAGGTCAGGTCGACGATGGTGACGCCTTCGAGCGGTCCGCCGGCCATTATCGGATCCCTTTCATGCGAACTCCGCTTCGGCGGTCAGCGCCAGCGCGCCGGTATCGTCCTGCGCCCACAGCTTCGCGGTTTTGTTGTCGGCGGAAGGTTCGCCGCACAGCGTGATGGTGCGGCCGACAAACAGCGCGCGCACATTGCGCGAGGACATGAATTTGATCGGTGTTGATGCGTGGGTGCGTGCCAGCTCGTACACCAGCAGCGTCGTCAACCCGCCGTTCATCACCAGATTCGGATAGCCCTCGACGCCGGTGACATAGGGGTGGTCGTAATGGATGCGGTGGCCGTTGAAAGTCAGGGCTGAATAGCGGAACAGCATCACCGGGTCGGGCGTGACCTGATGCTGCCACACCGCCTTGCCCGGCGCCGGTTGCGGCGGCGGTGGCGGCGCGTTCTTGTCCGGCTCGCCGCGGTAGACGATGTCCTGTTCCTCGCTGATCGCGACGCCCTTCGCGTTCCTGATGTCGGTCTTGACGGTGACGAACACCATGCGCCCGCTGCGGCCGTCCTTGACGGTGACGTTCTGGATGGTCGACAGGCGGTGCACCTCGTCGCCAATGTGCAGCGGCGCGATGAAGGTGGTGCGCTTGCCGGCGAACATGCGCCGCGGCAGCGGCACCGGCGGCAGGAAGTCGCCGCGCGCGGGATGGCCGTCGGGGCCGATCTGCGAATGGCGCACCACGCGCGGGAACAGCGTCGAGTGCCAGCCCACCGGCAGCGGGTCGCCGATCTTCGGGAATGGGTCGTTGCGGTCGAGCGTCGCGGCCAGGCGGTCGACGGCGGGGACGGTGACGTAATCGATGGCCGTTTCGGTGCGGCCGATCCACTCTTTCAGGGATTCCAGGTCTGTGGACATGCTTGTCATACCTCGGTCGTTGCGGTGTCGCCTTAGCGGCGTGGAAGAACTGCCGATTGTACGGCAGCGTGCGGCACTTGCGCGCTCAGCGTTCGAGGCGGAAGTCGAAGGCCACGTGCTGGAACGGCAGCGTCAGGCGGTGGCGCCGCGCAAGCCCGGCGTCGTCACAGGGCTCGACCTTCAGAATCAGCGATTCGCGCACGCCGAAAATCGCGTCACTGTCGAGATAGGGGTCGCCGGCGAAGAACAGTTCCGTGGTCAGCGCGCGGAAACCCGGCGCACCGACGATGAAATGGAAATGCGCCGGGCGCCAGGCATGGCGGCCGCCGGCGCGCAGCAGGTCGCCCACCGGGCCGTCGTAAGGCACGCTGTAGGGCGCGGGCTGCACCGTGGTGAAGGCATAGGCGCCGTCCTCGCCGGTGGTCATGCGGCAGCGCAGGTTGTGCGGATGCTGGGCCGGATCCTGCTGCCAGTACTTTCCGTTGACGGCGGCCTGCCAGAAATCGATCCGCGCGCCGTGGACCGGCCTGCCCGCAGTGTCGAGCACGCAGCCATGCACCAGCAGCGGTTCGCCTTCGTTGTCCTGCTTCAGGTCGCCGCCGACTTCCAGCTCCGGCGACCCGTCGGCGTGGAAGGGGCCCAGCGCGCTGCGTTCGGTCGCGCCGGGGTCGCTCTGCAGCATGTCGATCAGCGAGGACAGGCCGAGCACGTCGGAGCTGAGGATGAATTCGTTGCGTTTCTCGTCGGAAATCTGTCCGGCGCGGAACAGGAAGTCGATGCCCGCCTTCCATTCCTCCGGTGTCAGCCGGGTTTCGCGCGCGAAATCGTGCAGGTGGCGCACCAGCGCGGCGATGACTTCGCGCGTGCGCGCGTCCTTCGCATCTTTGAAGGAACGGATGACGGCATCGGTGATGCTGGATTCGCCGACCTTGCGCATGGCGGATCAGTCCACCCGCGCGCCGGACTGTTTGACGATTTGCGCGTATTTTTCGACTTCGGCCTTCAGCCGCTTCGCGAATTCCGCCGGGGTGTTGGGCGTGAATTCCAGCGACAGCGCGGCAAGGCGTTCCTTCGCCTGCGGGGATTGCAGCGCCGCGCTGAAGTCGCGGTTGATCTGGTTCACCACCGTTGCGGGCACCCCGACCGGTGCGAATACCGAGAACCAGGTGTAGTCGTCGAAGCCGGGGAAACCCGATTCGGCCACGGTGGGCACGTCAGGCAGCACCGCCGAGCGTTTCGCGGTGGTGACGGCGATCGGACGCAGGCGGCCGTTCTTGACGAAAGGCACCGCCGGCGGCATCGAGGTCGAACCGACCGGCACCTGGTTGCTGACCACCGCGGTGGCTGCAGCGGCAGGGCTGTACGGCACATGGGTGATGTCGACCTTGGCCAGGGTCTTGAACAGCAGTTCCATGTCGAGGTGCGGCGTGGTGCCGGTACCCGAGGATCCGTAGGACAGCGGCTGCTTCTTCGCCAGTGCCAGCAGTTCCTGGAGATTCTTTGCCGGCAGCGACGGATGCACCGTGATCATGTTGGGTGTGGTCGGCCCCTGCAGGATGGGGATGATGTCCTTCATCGCGTAGCCGGGTTTCGAGTACAGCGTGACGTTGACCGCGATCGCCGAGCTGTTCATGAACAGCGTGTGTCCGTCCGGATTCGCGCGCAGCGCGACCTGGGTGCCGATGTTGCCGGATGCGCCGGGGCGGTTGTCGATGATGACATTCTGGCCCCAGCTCGCGCTGAGGCGTTCGCCGACCACGCGCGCAACGATGTCGGTGGAACTGCCCGGCGGGAACGCGACGATGATGCGCACCGGTTTGCCTGGAAATCTCGTCGCGGGTTGCGCCAGCACCGGCAGGGCGATGGATGCAATCGCGGCGAATCCAAGCAAGTATTTGATTTTATTAATATTTTTCATGACTCCTCCCGAGGGTGCGATGACGCAACGCCACCGCGTCGCGCCATCCTAGCCGACGCGATGCGGAAAGAGAATCACCCGGGGGGACACATTCCCGCGGCAGCTGCCGCCGCGGGTGGCCGCTCAGCCCTTCATCGCAGCCAGCGTTTTCGATTCGCGGGCGACGATGGCGTCATGGCGCCGGAGCAGGCGCTCGGCGCGCACCACCACCGGAATGTCGATCATCTTGCCGTCGAGCGAGAACGAACCGCGGCCTGCGGCGGCGGCTTCCTTGTCCATCGCGATGACCTTGCGCGCGTATTCGACTTCCTCGGCGCCCGGCTTGTATTCCTCGTTGACGATGGTGACCTGGCCGGGGTGGATGCAGCCGGCGCCCATGAAGCCGAAGTCGCGCGAGCGGCGCACCATCTTCCTGAAATTCTCCCAGTCGCCGAAGCCGGCGACGCTGTCGATGAAGCCCAGCGGCATGATGCCCGCGGCATTGGCGGCGATGATCATGTGCTGTTTCGGATAGAACAGCGCATCGCCCGTGGGCGCCATGTTGCAGTTCAGCGCGAAATCCTCGCCGCCGATGTTGCAGGCGGCGATGCGGCTGCTGGCGGTGGTGATGTCGCGGATCCTGAAGAAGGCCTCCGGCGTCTCGATCATGGTGATGAACCTGGTGTGGCCGACGGTCATGCCGCGCTGCTGCTCCAGCTCGCTGACCAGCTCGTCGAGCAGCTGGATGTGCGACACGCCGGTGGCCTTGGTGATGGCGAGGCCGTCGACGTCGGGGCAGATCGCCTCTTCGATGTCGCGTACCGCCAGCGACAGCGGCTGGTTGATGCGCACCACCACGTCGGCGCCGCCGCGGCGCACGCGGGCGGCATTCTTCGCGATCAGCTTGCGCGCGGCCGCCTTTTCGGAAGGCGGCACGCTGTCCTCGACGTCGAGCTGGATCACGTCGGCGCCGCGGGTGTGCGCCTTGTCGACGTACTTTTCGACGTTCACGGGCACGTACATCAGGGAGCGCCAGACGGGGAGTTCGCGGTACATGGAGATTCCTTTCCGGTGGTGTTCAGGGCGTGCGGCGTCGCCGCGTCATTCGTCTTCGGTCTGCGCGGCATCGCCGGCGCATACCACGCCGGCGGCGAGCAGGGCCTGATAGGCGCCATCATCGACGCCCGCTTCGCGCAGCAGCTCGCGGTTGTGCTCGCCGAGTTTGGGCGCAGGACTGCGGATCGATGCCGGGGTGCCGGAGAGCCGCGGCACCACATGGTGCATCGGGAAGTCGCCCATGTCCTCGTCGGGATAGTCTTCGAGGATGCCGCGGGCGATGAAATGCGGGTCTTCGAGGATCTGGGTGATGTCGTAGATCGGGCCGATGGTGACCTCGGCCTGTTCGAAAAACGCCACGTTTTCGGCCTGCGTGCGCTGCGCGACGAAGGCGCCGATCACCGCGTCGAGTTCTTCCGCGTGTTTCACCCGCTCCTCGTTGGTCGCGTAGCGCGGGTCGGTGATGAATTCGGGATGGCCGATCGAACGAAACAGGCGCTCGGCCATTTTCTGCGTTGATGAGGACAGGCAGACATATTGCCCGTCCCTGCAGCGGTAGGCGTTGCGCGGGCCGGCATTGGTCGAGCGGCTGCCGGTGCGCGGCTTGACCTTGCCGGTCAGGCGGTAATTCGCGGCCTG
>VFQT010003609.1_pt1 | contig 13918 bp, 9 predicted proteins | sample 3512381 | NCBI WGS metagenome assembly VFQT01 (sample SAMN10412376, study PRJNA504923) | tailings metagenome | isolation source: Relicate 2 Philex TSF3 active mining site | place: Philippines: Tuba, Benguet | collected 2017-08-29 | reverse complement strand
ATCCGCGAGTCAAAGCGGGAGAACCGAATCCCTCCACACCGGAAGCCTGGGTGGGCCAGTACGGCAACGGACGAAACCTTGGTTCCGGCGGCCTCTGGAATAATCGTCGCTGGCGAAATCAACCATTGGTCCTGGCAGATAAGAAGCCGGGGGAATGGAACACGTTCCTGATTCGAATGGTCGGCGACAAAGTTTCAATCTGGCTGAACGACAAGTTGATTGTTGATCGAGTTGCTCTGGAAAATTACTGGGACCAGACCGGACTGACTCCGCTCATTCGAGCTGACCAGATCGAACTTCAGCACCATGGCAGTGCCTTGTACTTCCGTAACCTGTTCATCAAAGAACTGCCCTACTGATCAGGAAGGACGTCCGATGACTCGATATGGAATCATCCTGCTGACCGCTGGCATTCTGCTGGTGGCGATGACATCGTCTGTGATTGCGGAGAACTGGCCAGGCTGGCGCGGGCCACGCGGCGACGGGACCTCGGAGGAAACAAACGTTCCGACGAAATGGAATGGCGAGACCGGCGAGAACATCGCGTGGAAGGTCAAGGTGCCAGGCACCGGTCATTCGTGTCCGGTGGTCTGGGACGACCATATCTATCTGGGAAGCTGCAACGAAGAGACTCAGCAACGTCTGCTTCTGTGCTTTCATCGGAGTGACGGTCATCTCGTCTGGCAGCGAACGGTAACGACGTCGAAGCTTGAGACTCGCCATCAGCTCAACAGCTTTGCTTCAGCAACTCCGGCAACCGATGGCGAAACTGTTTATGTCACATTTCTGATGGTCGATGGTCATGAGATTCCGGCACCGAATGTGGGATCGCCAAGGAATGTCACGCCCGGTGAAGTTCTGGTCGCCGCGTATTCGAAGGACGGCGAAGAGAAATGGAAGACGACGGCGGGAGACTTCATCAGTGCTCATGGATTCTGCAGTTCTCCGGTCATCTACGAGAATCTTCTGATCATTAACGGCGATCACGACGGAGAATCCTGGCTGCTGGCTCTGGATCGATCGACAGGCAAAGTTGTGTGGCAGATTCCTCGCGATCACAAGATTCGCAGCTACTGCACGCCGATCATTCGAACGATTGCCGGACATCCGCAAATGGTGCTGTCCGGCAGCAAGCATGTGATCAGCGTTGATCCTGCCACGGGAAAACAGATCTGGCGAGTCGAAGGGCCGACGGAACAGTTTGTGTCATCAATGGTGTTTGACGGCCAGCGGTTCTTTCTGACATCCGGCTATCCGGATCATTATGTCATGGCCATTCGCCCGGATGGAACTGGTGATGTCACGACGACTCATGTCGCGTGGAAGTCTGATGAAGCTAAATGTTATGTGCCGTCTCCGGTGATCTGTGCAAATCGACTGTTTGTGGCGGACGATCGAGGCACCGTGAACTGCTTTGAGACAGAGACTGGCAAGCGGCTTTGGCAGGATCGGCTCGGCAGTCATTTCAGTGCATCACTGCTGACAGCGAACGGCCTTGTGTACTTCACAGCGGACGATGGGAACATTGCTGTGGTTCGTCCCGGAGACAAGCTGGACGTCGTGTCGAAAAACCCGCTGGGTGAATACACGTGGTCGTCGCCAGCGATTGCAAACGGGCGAATCTATGTGCGTGGCGAAAATCATTTGTTCGCCATCGGCAAGTGATCAGAGGCAACACTGCGAACAGCCGCTTCCAGTTCCGTCCAGCCCCCTCCCGATCTTGCTGGCGCTCGATCGACCTCCCCCAAACAGGTTTGGGGGGAGGAGGTACTGTGCCGGAAGAGACAACGAAGAACCAAGAACTAAGAACCAGGAACCCAAAACCAGCATCCTCCCGCGTTACTTTGGTGGCTCGGGCAGCGGTGGCGGGTTCTTTGTGGCTTCTTCCTGAGCCTTCTTCAGAGCCTCCATGGATTCTTCCTGTTGTCGCCGGATGGCTTGTGAACGTGTTTCCTGGAGGCTGATCATGCGAGCCAGCATGTGGTTGGCCAGGGCTTCGCCGAGGGCGATGTCCAACAGCAGACCGCCTTCATCCGCTTCGAGCGAGAAGCTGGTTTGCTGATCACCGCCAAGATCGAAGACGCGCGTCATGATGGGGTATGGCTTTTCGCCTCCGAGGCTCAGCATTCCGGCAGTAAACGGGCTTGGCGGAAACCACCATCGATTCTCATCGAGCCAGAAAGGCATCTGAGCAATTCCGGCGGGGTCATCCTGCGGGAGAGCCAGCCATTGCTGCATGTCGAGCCGACCACTCATCAGCGGCGTCTTTGCTCCTGTGCTGTTTTCCAGGCAACGAGCGACCGAAGCCCGAATCATCTCCCGCGCCTTCTCCGTTCCGATAGCGAACCAAAGGCATGAATTCTGATGAGCCAGGTAGATGTGAGTGATGTTCGTTCCCAGTTCCGTGCGGAGACTTTCGGTATCCTCAGGCTTCAGCTGAATTCGAATCATCTGCATGCCACCGTCTTCGGTCAGGCTCAGCATCTGATCGATTCCTGCTGCCGGAAGTCGCCGCATCACTTCGTAAGCATGGCGCAACAGATTCTCGTGATCGCCCAGCTGAATTCCGCCGTAGAAGACGCCATCGGAGGCTTTGGAATAACCCACCTTCAGGAGCAGTTCGAGATTGCGATGTTCGGCCACCTGAAGCAGCAGTCCGGAGAGCGTTGCGGCGGCCGTTTCCAGTTCAGCACCTCCCTCGCCTTCCTTTGCGCCGATTGGCAGCCACTCTGCCACAGCCTGCAGGGCAGCTGGAGCCTCGTCGGAAAGTCGAACACAAAGGTGAAACGTGCCGACCGCGGAATCGGACAGAATCGGAGCAAAGCGGCTGGTTCCGGAAGACTTGATCAGCCGGCCAGACAACGAACTGTTCCTGCGGGTCTGAATCCGCAGCTGTGCTCGCAGCGACCCATCATTCTCCCCGGCAAAATTCGCCCAGCCATCAGCGCTGTCGACATCAAAGAGAAAGGACTGAATGAGAGCCATGCCCATCTCGCCCGACGTTCGACGCATGTTGTAGATCGCGTCCGGCTCCTCATCTCGCTGCTGAAGCTGACTGCCCACAGCACCATTCAGCATGTTCCAGCCGAGTTGTCGGATTCCGAGTGGGATGCGATCGAGCCATGCCGTGAAACCAAGATCACGAGTGGCATCGACGCCGCTCCGGACAGACTCCACATTGGGAAGCTGCATTTCATACAGCTCTTCGAAGTTCGCTTCGTACAGCAGTCCATCGTGGTAGCGATAGCGGTTCGTGATGACCTGTGTGCTTTCCACGAATTTCTTCCCGTCCTTCTCGACGACCTTCTGCGTCAGTTGGTAGCCGGGCGTGCTTTGTGGCGTGTTCTTTTCGTACATGGAGACATCGGCATTCGCAGGCAGCTCTGATGACCATGAGATCGTCGTCGCCAGGACGTACTTGCCATCACCGAGCTCTGTCAGCTGGCTATTACCACCCATCTGAGTGGAACGCCCCTTCATCAGGCGCTTTGCATCATCCTCGTCCAACACCTGCTGGAACGACACGACATCGAATGACGGGATGAGCCCCGTCACCATGTACCAGGCGAACCCGTACATTGGGTCTTCGACTTTGGGCTGGATGCCTTCAAGCCGTTCTTTCGTCTGTTCGTCCTGGATGTCTTTTAGCAGAGTACTTGCATCGTCGAGACTTTGGGCAATCTTGCCCGCATAGTCCATGACGTCAGTCGGGCCAACGCCTCTCGAATATCCCACAATCAGTGGTTGATTCGCGAACTTTCTCATCGCCTGCTGAGGCGGTTGAGTCACCTCACTGCGAGTGACTTCGGTTTGTGCGAAAAGCGTTGTGTTGCAGGCGAAAACGCTGATGATCGCGGCAACCAAGAGAACGAGGGATGCGATCTTTCGGAAAGCCTGTGTCATGTGGGAACCCCGGTTGGCATAATAATCGCTGGCAGGCGAAGAAGTGTGACAGGTCTCTGATTCGCTGCACAGTCGAAATTGTCTGGCAAAAACACCAGAATGAACGGAACCGCAGTTCCAGGAGGATTCGATGAACAGACTGCTTCTTTGTCTACTGGTGTCGATTGCCACAGCCACTGACTTGATGGCCCAGGGAGGTGGCTTCGGAGGAGGCGGGTTTGGCGGCGGTGGCGGCGGTGGATTTGGTGGCGGCGGTGGCGGAGGAGGTCAGTTTCCCGGTGGGATTCTGATTCATCCGGACGGGCTGATTGACCGAGCCGTTGTCGCACCAGTCACGTCGTCGTCCAACCTGAAGCAAATGCAGGAGAAAGCCCGGAAGAGTCTGCCTCGAGGGATGAACGTCGTCAGCAGTTTCCGCAAAGTGTCACTGCGTCGACTGGAACAGAAGGTGGCGGAACTGCTGACCGAACAACAGCCGTTTCCGGAGGACCTGCTGTATCTGGCCGGGCTCACCAGAATTGAAGCCATCTATATCGATCGCGAAAATCACGATGTCATCCTGGCCGGACCGGCCGAAGGCTTTGCTCGTTCGAAAGGTGGCCGAGTCCTTGGGATCGAATCGGGGAGGCCAGTTCTGTGTCTCGAGGACCTGCTCATCGCGCTGCGAGATGAAGACATCGTTCAGAAAGCGGGTTGTTCGATCGACCCTGATCCGGAACGTCTTCGGGACTCACAGGCATGGCTGCGGCAGAATTCATCACCAGCCACAGCAGACGTTGCACAGGCTCGGCTTGAACATATGATCGAGATCCTTGGTCGATGGAACGTCACAACCTACGGTGCACCGGAAGACAGCCGCATCGCCCTGACGATGGTGGAAGCCGACTATCTGATGAAACGCATCGCCATCGGGATTGAGAAGGTTGGTGTTCGAGGACTCAAGACCTCTTTTGCTCTCACAGCCCCCGGTGACAACATGATGCGTCGATGGTGGTTCGTTCCCGACTACACAACCATCGCGCGGAATGAGGATTCAACGGCATGGACGCTTGAAGGGCCTCGACTGAAACTGATGGCTCAGGAAGAGGTCATGGATCAGAACGGCAACCTGAAAGACATCGATCTGAAGCAAAAAAGTTCCGAAGGCTACGCCACGTCATTCAATGAGCATCTGGATCAGCTGACGGAAAAGGTAGCGGCCTTTGCTGACCTCCAGAACATCTTTGATATGCTACTGGCCGCGTCGATTATCCGTCGGAGCCAGGAATCAGAACTGATCACCTGGGACGCTGCACAGCTGCTGAATGAAGAAAAGCTGCCGACCCCGGTTTACCGAGTTCCTCGTGAGACCCCATCAATGCTGAACGTCAAGATGGGACGAGGCTCCGTGGTGCTGGGAGTCTTCACGGGAGGCGTCACTTTTCGGTCAGGCCGTATGCTTGATGACGCGGTGTCAAATTCGTCCGATGAGACTCAGGGCGCAGAAGATCGGCTGAAGGTTCCTGCTGCTCCTGCGGACCAGCCGGACCGATGGTGGTGGGACGAATAGCGAAAACAGCCCGCGGTGTTTATCCGCGGGCTGCAGGCTGTGTTCAGGCTCGACCTTTGCCAGGACTATGGAGAAACCAGAGCGTCTTCCAGTTCCTCAACGTCTTCGTGAGTATCAATCGCGATGATCAGAGCGGCGACTGATGTGCCGAGCATTGCAAGCGTGACGACATCAATCAGACCGAAGCCTGAAGTCGGTGGTGGGTAAGAAGGATTGCCGTAGGTGTCCATCGACTGGCCTCGAACAACATTTTCTGAGGCAGCAACAACAACACCGTCAACAGCACCCTCCGGAGCGGTACCGTTCTTCCACAGACGGACCGGGGTTGACATTGATCCGATGGTCAGCTCATGAGCACCGCCGCGAACTCCCGTGATCAGGAACTCGCCCTGAGCACCGGTGGTGGTGCGAGCAATTGGAGTTCCCTGGTATCGCAGTTCCACAGAAGCTCGTGAAACCGGCAAACCTTCCGAGGAGTAAATCTGGCCCTGCAGAGCACCATCTGCAGTCAACTCGATATCCCGAGCGACCTGAGTTGGTACACCGTCAAAGGCACTGGCGACATTGGTGAGCAGAATTCCAAAGCACACTGCGATACTTGCGGCCTTGGTTAGCAACGTGTGTTTTCGCATCTCTTGAGACCTTCACTAATTCCAAAGAGTGCAATCACCAGGGACTGGCAGATCGCGTAAAATCCGTATGATGAAATTGATCGGCATCACCAGAATCTGTGCTACAATCCGAAGGCATAGAAATCTCGGATTCACCGGAAAAATCGGACTCGGGCAGTTTCTGCCGATGGCGAATCCCCGGTCTCAGGGGTCTCCGATTTCACAGGAAATTGTGTGGAAACAGCTGGAAACTCTGCCAGAGACCCCATTGGACGCGGAGCCGCTTCAAATCCGGCCAACCGGTTTCTTCCGGTCATCGCGGAGCCTGACTATGAGCAGCTGGAATACGATGATGACTTCCTGAAGGAACTCCAGCGGCCTCGCACAGTCTACTACGACGACACATCCCGGGGTGTGATCTCTGAGAACGACAGCCCGGACATCCCGTTTCGGTACAGCCTCAATCCTTACCGCGGATGTCTTCACGGCTGCAGTTATTGCTACGCTCGCCCGAGTCACGAATATCTGGGACTCAGTGCCGGCCTCGACTTTGAAACTCGAATCTTCGTGAAGCGCGATGCTCCGAAGCTGTTTCGTGATTGGCTGGCACGACCCTCGTACACGTGTGAGCCTGTCATGTTTTCGGGCGTCACAGACTGTTACCAGCCAATCGAGCGGAAGCTGGCCATTACAAGGCAATGTCTGGAAGTTGCGAAAGAAGCGTTCCAGCCTGTCTCGCTCATTACCAAGAACGCTCTGGTCGTTCGTGATCTGGATTATCTTTCGGAGCTGGCGGCTCTTCGTCTGACACGCGTGGCCATCAGCGTGACTTCTCTGGACCAGTCGCTGACGAGGGTCCTGGAACCTGCCTGTTCGGCGCCGGCAAGCCGGATTGAAACCATCCGGCAGCTGTCAGCCGCGGGAGTCCCGGTCCATGTCATGGTCGCGCCCATCATTCCAGGCCTGAATGATTCCGAGATCCCGGCCATTCTACAGGCCGTGGCCGACGCTGGCGCGCGGTCCGCCAGTTACATCATGGTCCGTCTGCCGCTGACAGTGGAACCTGTGTTCCTCGAATGGCTGCAGCGGCATCGTCCGAACCTGGCAGAGAAGATCGAAAATCGATTGCGGTCCATTCGAGGCGGAGGACTCAATCATGCTCAGTTCCATCTGCGTATGCGGGGCACTGGGATCTTTGCCGAACAAATCTCCGCGCTGTTTCAGCTGAACAGGAAGAAAGCTGGCCTGGACATTCAACTGCCCCCATCGCGGACAGACCTGTTTCGGCCTCCGAGAGACTCCAGCGGACAGGGAGTCTTGTTTTAGTCATCACTACATGCAGGCAGTTGGGAGTACACAACGTCGAGGAACTCCAGGACTGCGATTGTTGTTCTTCTACCAGATCCGCTTAACCAGATAGGCATCAAAGGCCTTGTCGCAACTGACAACGGTCATTCCCTCGACAATCGCCTGAGCATGTGTATCGAGCAGGAGTCTCACGGCATATACTCCGCGAAGTCCTTCAGGTGCTCATCATCTTCCGCCACGATTGTGATCATTCCTTTACACAGACCCGGTACACGAGTTGCTGAGCCTGCTGGAGCCGCCACCAGCTTCGCTACCGGAATATGGTCTTTCATAATGACCACTTCTTCGTTGACGTTCAGACCAGCAACAAGTTCGCTCAGCGTGGCTTGTGCCACTTCCAGTTCTACGGTTTTAGTCATGTTGTCTGCTCGTTAAAGTCGCGAGGAGAGTTGATCGGGGATCACGAGGATGTCATTCTTGACTGGAAAGTGCAACAAAAATACGTTCCTCGGGAGTTACAAGCAAGCAGGTGAGCGGTGATGATTCCAGGTGAACGAAGGCGTGAACGCTGTCATGAACGATCCCGAAGAATCTGACCACGAACACGAGGATGCGACAGAGGTCTTCCAGTTCCAGCCCGCTCACTTTCCGAGCAAACTGTCTCTGCCCACTGGCAGCGAACAACAGCTGAGAGACGCCGCTGCTGCCGTGCGGCAGGAGTTTCAAGACAGTTCACGCTGGAAACGCCTGAACTGCAGAAAGGTCAGCATCTTCGCTGAAAGAGACCGCGGCGCCGTCTTTGTTGTCCATGTCGGCAAGTCGGTTGAGTTTGACTGGACGTGGGAAGGTGCAAGTGCGTTCTGTCCAGCCTCACTCGACGAGGCCCCGACTTATTCCGATCGCGTCTATGAGGAAGCCGAATACGAAGATGAAGTCGTCTGGTCGGGTGAGATCGTCGAAGTAGATGAACAGAATGGCTGCCTTTTCGTAGCACTTGATGATCCGGAAGCGATTCCGAAAGTCGGCCCTTTCTTTGTGCGACCGTTTGAATTTCTGTCGGCACTCGAATCGATATACAACGGCCCTCATTTCGAGGCGGTTCGAGAGCAGCTCCCGGAGAGGCTTGCGGCTGCGGAAGGCGACATTCATCCGAAATTGTCTTCGCCATCCCATGTAGGCTTGCCACATCTGGGTTCGTGGTGGAATCATTCCTGGGCTGTGCTTTGGGGACCACCCGGAACCGGCAAGACATGGACGACCGGTCAGCAGATTGCAGCCGTTCTTGAAGATCCCACAGAACGTATCCTTGTGGTCTCAACGACCAACAAGGCAACCGACGCGGTCGCACTGTCAGTGGGTGAAGCAGCTAAGGACAAGTGCGTCCACGAACTGGAAAGCAATACACTGTTGCGTATCGGCAAGGGAGCCTCGTATCAGGCGTTTGTGGCCCGGCGCCTTGAATCGATGCTTTTCGGAACAGAGTCGGAACTTCTCGCGAGAATCGACAGCCTGGCTCAGCAGCTTCCGCTGTTTGATTCATGGGAGGAGAAGGCTCTGACACGCAAACAGATTAACGAACTGAAGGCCAGCGGAAGTGATCAGAGCCGCCGTACGTTTGTCGATCCAGTCAGGCGAGTTACCATTGCAACGGCGTTTAAGGCAATAGGAGCCCTGGATGACGACATCATTCGCAAAATGATCGAAGATGGTGAAGCTCCTTTCACAACGATTTTCATTGACGAAGCAGGACTGATTTCAAGGGCAGCGGTTGCTGCTCTGTCGTTGCTGGCTGCTCGACGAGTTGTCCTTGTAGGCGACTCGAAGCAGCTTTCGCCGATCAGCCGAATTTCACGCGTCCTTCCAACACGACAGCAGACATGGCTCGCCAGCAGTGGTCTCAGCCACCTCGAAGAAACGAGTGACGTTTCCACCGCGGTTCACTTGCTCCGCGAACAGCATCGCATGCATCCGGACGTATGCCGAGTGGTTTCGGCCTACCAATACAACGGGGTCCTGAGAACGGCGAAGGATCGGGCTGAGCAGCCGTCAGCGTGTTCTCCCTTTCTTGTGAACGCTTCGAGAACGATTTGGTATGTGCTGGATGAAGAAGACTGTGATCTCGCCGCGATTCGAGCCTGCCGTGGGCCAGGAAACAAGAGCTGGGTTCGGCAAATCACGCAGTCAGTTCTGCAGAAACTCTTCAGCGATCCCGGTGTCTGTCACGCGAACGGACTGTTCATCGCCCCGTATAAGGCACAGGCCGATGCGATTGGAGAGTGTCTTGCAGAATGGGGAATGAGCACGTGGGAAGCTTCGACGGTTCACAGCCAGCAGGGATCGGAAGCGGACATCGTTGTGTTCGATACAGTCAACGCTGGCAATCACACGTGGGGAATCGTCGAGTGGAAACGACTCGTCAACGTCGCGCTCAGCCGAGCAAGGGAAGCCATCGTTGTTCTTGCCAGCCAGAGTGAAATGGATGAGCCTTACCTTCGTCCACTCAAACGCCATTTAGAGCCGCTCGTTCTGGTGAAGCATGGAACCCAGTACAAGTGGAGTTCATCGGGACAGACACGATCAGAAACTCCGTCGGAGGTTTCTGAGGCAGAGGCTCCTTATGGCACAGAAGGGACAGACCCATCCAACACAAATGGTCCCCGGTCAGGAAATCGGATGGGCGACCAGTTTGCCGCACGCAAAGGCATGAAGCCACTGTTTTCACAGGAGCAGCAGCGTCTGACAAACTTCGAACTCGACGGAAAGCCACGTCTGGTTCGTGGCGTTGCTGGCAGCGGCAAGTCGGTTGTGCTTTGTAACTGGCTGGCGAAAACAGCGAAACGTCTGCAAGGCAACCGGAATGTTCGCATTTGGGCCGTCTATGCCAATCGAAGCCTTCACAAACTTCTGTGCGACTCGATTGAGTCCGCATGGAAGAGCCTGAACGATGGTGACCTTCTGGATCGATCCGACTTCCCATGGGAAAACGTTGAACTGCTGCACGTGAAGGATGTTCTGGCGGGCATGCTGCCGAGTGTCCAGATGACGATGGATCAGTTCGGCTTCGATTACGACCGGGCCGCGGAAGAGTTCCTGAATCGGCAGGACGCTCAGAAACTGATCCCTCGCTGTACGGCATTGTTCATTGATGAAGCACAGGATATGGGGCCATCAACGCTCAGGCTGCTGTTGTCTGTTGTCGAGCAGGCCGATGAAGCCGACACCAACAGCAGATCGGCACACATCTTCTACGACAATGCACAGAATGTTTATGACACCAGAACGCCGAAGTGGTCTGACTTCGGGCTCGATATGCGTGGCCGCTCGACCATCATGCGAGAGAGTTTTCGGGGAACTCGTCAAATCACAGAACTTGCCGTCAACGTGCTCCATCGTCTTTCCGCAGGTAATGGCAGGCATGATCAACGGGAATTAGTCTCCCTCGGTCTACTCAGGCCAATACAGCGCGATGGCGAAGAGTGGCTTGAAGCCATGTTCAGTCAGATTGAAGGACCCAAGCCGATCTTTCACAGTTTTGATCGACGAACTGATGAGATCGCCAGAATCGCAAAACACGTCCGGCACCTGATTAAGGTCGACGGAATTTCGCCGACCGACATTTGCGTGATCTACGTTGGCGGAGCTGAACAGATTCTCGAAACACAACTTGCCCCGAAGCTGGCCGAGTTCGGCGTCGAATTATCACTGCAGAAGAATCGATCCTTCGAACGCAAGCGAAATACGCTGCTCGCGACGACTCCACACTCTTACAAAGGCTACGAGTCAGAAGTCATCATCATCCCGTGCGTCGATCTTTACGTCGCACCCGAAGGAAAACTGGTTGCGAATGGTCTCTATGTCGCCATGACGCGTGCTCGATCTCTTCTGGCGATGTATGGAACCAACGGAGGATCACAAGCCAGCCGGAAAATTGGGGACGTGATTTCCGCGTGTGTCAGAATCCAGCGAGCTGCGCCGCGAGTGGATTGTGAGGTTCAGGACTCATGAGGATCCTCTTCCTGCATGGCTGGCACAGTGTTGTTGGGGGCGTCAAGCCAACGTACCTGAGAGACAGCGGCCATGACCTGATCAACCCGGCTCTGGATGATGACGACTTCGATACTGCGGTCAGGACAGCTCAGGCAGCGTTTGATCAGCACCGGCCGGACGTGATTGTCGGCTCCTCTCGTGGTGGTGCGGTTGCCATGAATCTTGAGTCAGGTGAGGTTCCGCTTGTGTTGCTCTGTCCTGCATGGAAGAACTGGGGAACCGCCGGAACGCTCAAGGCGAACTCGGTCATCCTACACAGCCGAGCGGATGACGTGATCCCATTCAGCAGCTCTGAAGAGCTGATCGAATCCAGCCAGCTGCCCCCCGAGATGCTCATCGAAGTCGGCAACGATCATCGGCTGGCTGATCCTGAATCACTTGCCGTCATGCTGTGGGCGTGTCGCCTGTTGGGATCGGGCGAGAAAATACCGAGGCTGGATGAAACTCAGCAATCGACAGCCACCAGCAGCGGCAGAAACGCGTCACTGGAAGAAGCGACGTACATCTGTGATGCCTGCGGTGAAGAGATCGTCATTCCGCTGGACCTGACGGAGGGGGCGAGTCAAACGTATGTCGAAGACTGCCCGGTTTGTTGCCGCGCCAATACGATTTACGTCCAGGTGGATGAAGACGGTGGTGTCCAGGTCTGGGCGGAACCGGAGCAGGATTACAACTGACGCCAGCGATCATTCAAACTCAACTCAGGCACACCTCAACATGAGACGGAATTTTTCAGGCGATGCTTATGCCAGCGCGGTGATTTCCGACGGCCCCGTGGGATATTGGCGATTGAATGAGCAATCTCCTGGCGATCATGTGACAGACGAGTCAGGATTCAATCATCACGGGCGATTTGTGGGGAACCAGTTTCAAAGCGAACCGGGAGCAATCGCTGGCAGCGCGAATCGGTCCATTCGATTTGTTCCCGAGACACACGTCGAGATCCCGCATTCCGATCATTTCAATATTCAGACAAGCGGGCAAGGATTGTCCGTCGAGGTCTGGTTCAAACCCGCAGTCTTCGCCTACAGTGGAGAAGGTGGAAAGAAATACATCCACTGGCTCGGCAAAGGGAGCCCGAGAAAAATGGAATGGGGGTTCAGGCTCTATTCCAGTGATCACGCACAACGTCCCAGGCGAATCTCGGCGTACGCGTGGAATCCTCAAGGCGGTGAAGGAGCAGGTGCGTATCTTGACGGCGCCCGCGTCCACGAAGGAGAGTGGATCCATCTGGTCGCCTGCTTCCAGCACTACGTTCATCCGTGTGCAGGGATGACTGGCGTTCAATTGTACGTGAATGGTGCGATTGTCCCTGGTCCACCATCGCGCGGCACTTTGTACTTTAACGAGGGATACTGGTCGGTAGTTCCCCGGCGTGGTGATGCCCCGTTGCGATTCGCAACTCGCAGTGCGTCCACCGGCAGCTTTCTGAATGGGCTGCTGGACGAAGTGGCGATCTACCCGAAAGTGCTGACACCAGAGCAGGTGAGGCAGCATTATGATCTTGCGACCACAAACGAAAAGCGGCTTCCAGAAGAAGGCCCCTGGAAGCCGCAGGTCTGAGTTAGAGCGAGAGTGAGTTAGAACAGGAAGCAGTTCTTTCCCACCTCAAGTCGACGTGTCAATTATCGAGCCATTCCGAACAGACCAGCCAGACCAGTCTTGCTCTGCGACTTATTGTGCAGGCGAGATGGGAAGAAGGCCTGAGGTTCTGCTGGAGGAGCTGGAGCTGGAGCAGCTTCAGCAGCCGGTGTTGGCTGCTGAGCAGCTGGAGCGGCCGTTGGGGTTGCACCACAAGCGTCTGATCCGCATCCGGTTGCACAGCCAGTGTCGCAGCAGCCGCCACAGCAGCCGTCAACGATTTCGTAGCCACATGCTTCCAGAGCTTCTTCAGCCTGTCGGCGAACACCACGGTCACAGTCAGCCAGAGCACAGGTCAGAGCAGCGACAACACATGGGCTGCAGCAGCACTTGTTCTTGCGGATCTGGTCACCAATCTCGTCAGCAGCTTCCTTACGAACTCGTTCGTCAGTGTCATTCAGACCGTAGACGAAAGCGTTCATGATTTCTGGATGGCAGCAGCAGTCGTACTTCCGTCCGAGTTTGTCGAGAGCAGCACGACGGTTCTTTGCGTAGCAGTCTGTCATTGAAGTGTAGATCAGCTTCGCAATTTCGCAGCAGTCATCGTTGCAGCAGCTTTCGCCACAGCTGTTTCCGCAGCCATCGCCACAAGCAGCTGGAGCACAGCAGCTTGGGTCAGCTGAGCAGCCATTGCCGCAAGCGGCTGGTGCACAGCATGATGGGTCAGCATTGCAGCCGTTGCCACAGCCGTTACCGGCTGGAGCACAGCATGATGGGTCAGCAGCTGTTCCGCAAGCAGCTGGAGCACAGCAGCTTGGGTCAGCATTGCAGCCGTTGCCACAGCCGTTACCAGCTGGAGCACAGCATGATGGGTCAGCAGCTGTTCCGCAAGCAGCTGGAGCACAGCAGCTTGGGTCAG
>VFQT010003608.1_pt1 | contig 13921 bp, 13 predicted proteins | sample 3512381 | NCBI WGS metagenome assembly VFQT01 (sample SAMN10412376, study PRJNA504923) | tailings metagenome | isolation source: Relicate 2 Philex TSF3 active mining site | place: Philippines: Tuba, Benguet | collected 2017-08-29 | reverse complement strand
CGCGCTGGCGATTCAGCTGATTATTAATCGCGAGTGGGGTCTGGCCAAAAATGAAAATCCGAATCAAGGCGCGTTTGTACTCGATGAATTAACCGACTTGGTCGAAGAAGCGGTGCTGCAAGAGTTCGAGCGTATCGCCGAGCGTGGCGGAGTGCTGGGTGCGATGGAAACTGGCTACCAGCGCAGCAAGATTCAGGAAGAGTCCTTGCTCTATGAGCATAAAAAGCACGATGGTAGTTTGCCGATCATTGGCGTGAATACGTTCCGTAATCCGAACGGCGACACCGTTCCGCAAGCGCTTCAGCTCGCGCGCTCAACCGACGATGAAAAGCAATCGCAGCTACAACGACTCGCCGATTTCCATAACCGCCATAAAGAGCAGGCACCAAAAGCGCTGGCGGCACTTCAGCAGGCCGCGATCAATGATGACAATGTGTTCGCGCAGTTGATGGACGCAGCGCGTGTATGTTCGTTGGGTCAGATCACCGAGGCTTTGTTCGAAGTTGGCGGGCAGTACCGACGGAGCATGTAGTCGGTCAAAAACCAAGACAGGGCGGGCCCGATGGCCTGGCCGACGCGACCAGCAATCCCGTCGCGATATCCTCCCCTTGACTTTCAGTACTGAAAACAGCACTATTCGACTAAATTCAGTACTGAAGGTGCCTGCCATGAACAACATTCTCACTGTGGCAACGCTAAAACGCCGAGGCATGGCAGCAATCGAGGAAGGTCTGCAGCGCGGCCCGGTGCATATCATGAAGCGCAACAAGCCCGCCGCTGTCGTGTTGTCTGAAGAAGAGTATCAACGCCTGACAAGCGGCCGATCTGTTAGCGTTTCCGGTCTGACTGCAATGCAATGGCTGCTTGCGCAACCGTCCACTGGCACTCTCAGCAAGGCCGATATTGATACGCAGTTAAACGGCGAGCGCGCATGGTGATGGCGCAGTGATCGCCTTTTTCGATGCCAGCGCACTGATCTACCTTATCGAAGGTCGCGAGCCTTTCGCAGCGAGGGTCCGCGAATCCTTGCAGATACTGTCCGATCGGTTCCCGAAACTCGGCACGGCCGTCAGCCGGCTTTCATGGCTGGAGTGTCGCGTAGGTCCAATGAAGAACAATGATCTGGCACCACTCGGTCGATATGATGCATTTTTTGCGCGCTCCGACCTCGTCTGGGTCGAACTCGATCGTGATGTTGTCGAGCTAGCCGCAGCGATACGGGTGCGCCATGGTCTGCGCACGCCGGATGCGTTGCAGGTGGCGAGTTGCTTGCAACTCGGTCCCGAGCATTTAATGGTGACAGGCGACGCTTCATTCCAAAAAGTCGGCGGCTTGAATGTGACGACGCTGAGCTGATCCGCTATCCAGTATTGGAAGCTATTAGAAAATGTGACATCAACAAAAGAATGCAAACCTGTCCGATTAACGCTTGATTCAGGCGATCACCGGAAGCTTTCGCTGTCAGTTCTGACCATAGACTTCACGGATCGCGTGACGCCACGTGAAAAACGAAGTCTCTGCTAATTGCTGTGAACTGAGAAGAGACTCTAAATACATAGCCCTTAATCTTTTTATGAGGACTATGATCAATGCGGCATGCGTCTTAAATCTGAACATTTCGAACCGACCGACACCGCCCTTCATGCGCGGCTGTCGGCAATCAATGTCGCCGCCTATAGCAAATCCCGCAATCACCTGAACGGCCAAGTCACGCGGCTGTCCCCTTACATTACGCACGGCCTCGTCACGATCCCGGAATTATTTGAGCGACTGCCGAAACTCAAGCTCAGCGACAAGCTAGCGTTTGAATTCGGCTGGCGCGAATTCTTTCATCATGTGTGGAGCCGCGAGGGCGAGCGAATTCTTTCAGATATGCGGCCTGGCCTCCTGGGCGTACGCTACGCCGACGAGCTGCCCGATGATATCCGTGAAGGTCGCACCGGTATCGCTACGATCGATCAAGCAGTGCATCAGCTGTACGCTACCGGCTACCTGCATAATCACGCACGTATGTGGGTGGCGAGTTATGTGGTTCACCTGCGCAAAGTGCACTGGCGCACCGGCGCGGACTGGATGGTTGCGCACCTGCTCGATGGCGATCTTGCGTCCAATCATCTCTCATGGCAGTGGGTCGCTGCCACCTTCAGTAGCAAGCCGTATCTGTTTAATGCGGAGAACGTCGCACGCTACGCGACAGCCGACTGGCACTGTCCGGGCAGCGCCATCGAAACCAGCTATGAAGCGCTGGAACGCATCGCCCGCAGCAATGAGATGATAGACAGTCCAGGGTCGCTGGTCGGCACTGTCGAACCTGAAACTTTCGCCGCCCCGCCGGAGCTGTCATCGACATCGATTCCAAAAGCAGAACGAATCCGTCTCGTACATCCCTGGATGCTGGCGGACCGTCGTTTCGAAGGACAGCGTATCGGCGTCATCCACCTGCCCTTCCATGCGCGCTTCCCATGGTCAGCGCGGCGCTGGCAGTTCGTGACAGATAGAATGATGGCTATCACCGATGCACTGTTCATCGGTGATCTCAACGAACTGAAAGACATGCTTTCTGAAACGCCGTACGTTGAATCAGTAGCCACGCTGAACCCCGGCTACGATGATCTGCTGCCGCAGCTGTGCACACAGCTCATGGATGCACCGCGTCAGTTTGCTAATCCTTCCAAGACCTGCCGCTCGTTTTCTGCGTTCTGGTCGCAATGTACCGAAGCCCACCCACAACGAGGATGGCATCGATGAAGCTGGGTGTAGTCTGGTTCAAGCGTGATCTGCGCGTATTCGATCACGCACCATTGGTCGAGGCTGCGAAACACCGGCAAGTACTGCCACTCTATATTTACGAACCCACCCTGATCCGTGCGCCTGATTATGCGACTCAGCATATTGGCTTCATCAATGAATGCTTAGTCGAGCTTGATCAGGCCTTGTCCGCTCGCGGCAGTCCGCTGCTCGCGCAATATGGTGAAGCGACTGCGATCTTTCAGCGTGTGCTCGATACATTTGGGCCATTTGCGCTGTATTCGCATGAAGAAACGGGGAATGCACTTAGTTACGAGCGCGACAAGCGCGTCGCTGAATGGTGCCGAGCCAATGGCATTGTTTGGAAAGAGTTTCCGTCAAATGGCGTCGTCCGCAAACTCAGCTCACGCGACGAATGGTCTGATCTCTGGATGCAACGCATGAAGCCCGCGCCGCTTGCAGCGCCGGATTTCTTGGGCAAGCCAGAGGGCACGCTGACGCCCAATGGCATCATGCTGCCGCACTGGATGGGCATGCCGGATAACGACAAACCTCTGCGGCAAAAAGGTGGTCGCAAGCAAGCGGCGCAATTGCTGAAGCAGTTTCTTTCACAGCGCTTGTCGCACTACCGCTTTGGCATGTCGAGCCCACTCTCGGCAGCAGACTTATGTTCGCGGCTGTCGCCTCATATTGCCTACGGCAGCCTGTCGATCAAAGAGCTTGTACACAAAGTGTGGAAGACGCGCGCCGAGCTGAATGCCATACCTGCACACGTGAGGCCCAAAGGCACACTCGAAGGTTTAAAGTCTTTCGAGAGCAGGCTGCATTGGCGTTGCCACTTTGTGCAAAAGCTGGAATCTGAGCCCGAGATTGAAACGCGCAATATGCATCGCGGCTTTGATGGCTTGCGAGAGCCACAATTCAATCGCGAGTACTTCGAGCGCTGGCGTAAGGCAGAGACTGGCTTTCCCTTAATTGATGCCTGCATGCGCATGCTGGCTGAAACCGGTTGGATCAACTTTCGAATGCGGGCATTGCTAGTGAGCTTTTCAAGCTATCAGCTATGGAATCATTGGCGTGAACCGGCATTGCACTTGGCTCAGGAGTTTCTTGATTACGAGCCAGGTATTCACTACTCACAGATTCAAATGCAGTCGGGGGTCACTGGCATCAATACCCTGCGCATCTACAACCCCGTCAAGCAGGCGCAAGATCAAGACCCGGACGGTGAATTCGTCAGGCGCTGGCTACCCGCACTTGTGAACGTACCGACTGAGTTTATTTTCGAGCCGTGGTCTATGCCATCGGCGCTTCAGCAACACACCGGGGTAATCATTGGCAGCACATATCCGGAGCCGGTCGTCGATCACTTAGCGGCAGCGCGCCATGCACGCGAGACCATGTGGGCACTGCGCCGCGGACCCGAAGCACGCGAAGAAGCACGACGCGTCTTCGATAAACATGGCAGCCGCAATCCAGCACGCGAAGGACGTCGTTCATCCAAATCCAGGCAAAAATCTTCAGAGGCGGCCAAGGAAGATACGCCACCGACACCCCAATTATCGCTAGGACTGGAATGAGACGGTCATGCTGAAAGGCATAATCGCCGCCGGCACCGCATTCACGCTGTGGGGCGTATTCCCAATGTATCTGCGCTTACTGAAACACGTACCCTCGTTGGAAATCCTGTCGCATCGGGTGCTGTGGTCGGTGGTGCTGCTGATGAGCTTGCTGGCCGTGCGGCGTCAGTGGGGCTGGCTGGCGCTGGTGCGCGCCAAGCCCCGCATCATCGTCACGTTTGTTGCCAGCGCGCTGATGCTTGCAACCAATTGGGTGGTGTATATCTGGTCGGTCAATCATGACCACATCATCGACGCGAGCCTGGGTTATTTCATCGCCCCACTGTTCAACGTGTTATTCGGTATTGGCTTGGGTGAGCGCCTGCGCCTGACGCAATGGATTGCTGTCGCTTTGGCGACCTGTGGTGTGCTATGGCTGACCTTCAGCGCGGGGCAGTTGCCTTGGATTGGTTTGGTGATTGGGCTGACTTTCGGCCTGTACGGCTTGCTTAGAAAAACTGCTGCCTTGGGCGCGTTAGAAGGCTTAAGTGTCGAGACACTGGTACTTCTTCCTGCCGCAAGCGTGTTTTTACTATTACCCGATGCAGGCTCATCCCATGCGTTTGGGAGCGATCTTGAGCTTTCGCTGTTGCTGATCGCCGCCGGGCCTGTCACGGCAATACCGCTGCTGATGTTTGCCTATGGCGCGCGCCGCATTCCACTTTCGTTGGTGGGCCTGCTGCAGTACATCGGGCCTAGCCTGCAGCTATTGATCGGCGTGTGGCTTTTCAACGAAGCATTTGACGGCTTGAAGCTTGCAGGCTTTGCGCTAATTTGGTCAGGTTTGCTTATCTATTCAGTCGACAGCTTGGCCCGGGGCATAACGCTAAGTGCCAACTAGAAAAAATCGCCTGGTGAGTACCAGGCGAATCCGGGCTAGCGGGATAGCAGTAGTTTTTTATCAAACTGCTCAAAGCTTATGTGTGATGGTAGCCTGTTTTACGACTATCTTGGCTTGTTTTACTGCTGTTCCGGGGATCAAGACAACCTTTGTTTTAGCTCATTCAGCGCGTTTAATGCCTCGTTGAATGATTGGCTTGAGTCTTGCGGTACATTATTAAGCGCCTGCTTTAGAAAAACTCTACACTCACGGATGAAGTGTTTATCCGCTTTAGGTTGTGTAGAGGCTTTCTTGATAAAGCTTGCGGTCTTTACTGCGATCTTCAGGTGATTTTTATTTTTCCAATCAAGGATTCCTTTGAGGAAGAATATATGCAGGCCGCTACACAGATTAGTTACAGCGACAGGATTCACATAATCGTGACTATGATTGTGATCAAATTCCCTATATTGTTTCAGAAGTAGCGAATTGGATATTCGCACAAGCTGATCTGCCAACTTAGTGGGATTTACCTGGGGAGTCTTTTCGCTTTCTGTCAGTAACAAATTGCCATCGTTGATCATACGCCCTAGTTGCATCACCATCTTGCAAAACTGTCGGGTATCGAAACACGCTTGGCTAGCGTCCAATAAACCATTGACTATGCTGTTCGTAAACTCTATGAGACTTGGATAGCCATTTTTTTTAGAAAATCCGTAAAGCAAGTTTATGTTTTCAGATCCATCTTTAGGATTAGCCTGCTTGCCAAAATCTGGTACTCGGTAGTTAGTCCCAAGATTAATCCACGCAAGCAAGGCTAATAGGTGCCCAACATTTCCCCTGGGAGCTAAAACATATAAATCGTCACTATGAATTTTATTCATCATTTTGCGCATAAGACCGCAAACGGCTGGGCGCAGTATCTTCCAGTCATTATTTTCAAAAACCTGTCGGTGTTTATCCCACTTAACACAAGCCTCTAATCCGTAGCTCGCTTTTGCGATATCTGCAAGTGGTACTGGTTGGCTTTCAGGTAATACACTGCTTGATTTTGCAGCCTCATCAAAAAATTTGATGATGTTTATCGCAAGTGTTTTAATGGTAGGTATGTCTTGCAAGTCCGTCGCAATCTGCTTAAAACCATCGTTTTCTATGCAGTCTTTGACCAACTGACTCGTTGTTGTGAATTTTTCTGTGGAAGGATCTAATAAAAATTCACTTATTTCATTCATCAGCTTTTCTGCAAGTTTAACTCCCTGTTGAATGTTTTTTTGCTGCTCCGGCGATGAGGTAGCGCTCGGCAGTACTACCGGTACTGCAAAACTTGTTGATGAGGTTGGGGAAGTCGAAGCGCTTGAGAAAGCCGGATAGGTCGATAAGCTTGATGAGCTTGATGAGCCGAACGAATCAGGGGGTAAAGCGTATTGACTGGACGGGCCGAAAAAATTTGAATTCGTCCCGGATTTTGTAGTCATTGATGGCTGCGGCTGTTGCGGTGGCAGCTGTTGGGCGGTCGAGGTTGGGGCTGTCGAGGTTGGAGCCGTAGATACCGACAACGATGGAAAATTCTTTTGGTTAAGGTTGAGTCGGTAGTTTGAGTGTTTATGATTTGGGTTCATGATGGCAGGAAATGAGTTGATCGGAATGTTCGCCAAACGAACATGCCGATCGGTGGATTCCTAGATACCCCAGTTCTACTACCGGACATTTGCTCGACTTTTTCTGGGTGAAAAGTGGGAAAACCTCAGCAATCTGTGGCGATTTCGCCGCTATTCACGTGGCCGAGGCAAGCTACATAAAGGCCCTCTCCCCCGTGCTGGCCTTGTTGGGACCCGGCCGGTGCGCCAGCCAGTGGCGTCTATGACGGTCAGTGAGCGGGCGGTGTAGATTACGAATACTGGCATCCTGCTGTGCTTCGGGTATCCTCTCTTGTTGTTGCAGCGTCCTGCTGCGAACTCACCCCATCTGGTAAGCACATTCATGGCTAATTACGTCTACACAATGCATCGCGTGGGCAAGATCGTTCCGCCCAAGCGTCAAATCCTGAAAGATATTTCACTCTCCTTCTTCCCCGGCGCGAAAATCGGTGTGCTGGGCTTGAACGGCTCTGGCAAATCGACGCTGCTGAAAATCATGGCCGGCATCGACAAAGATATCGAGGGCGATGCAGTGCCAATGCCGAATCTGAAAATCGGTCACCTGCCGCAAGAACCTGAGCTCAACCCGGAAATGACCGTGCGACAGGAAGTCGAAAGCGGCTTGGGCGAAGCGTTTGAGGCGCGAGCGAAACTCGAGCAGGTGTACGCTGCCTACGCCGAGCCGGATGCGGACTTTGATGCGCTGGCCAAAGAGCAGGAACGACTCGAGGCAATCATCGCTGCGGCGGATGGTGGCAATCTGGAGTTGCAACTCGAGGTGGCCGCGGATGCACTCCGACTGCCGCCATGGGATGCCAAGGTCGGTGTGCTGTCGGGTGGCGAAAAACGCCGCGTGGCGCTGTGCAAGCTGCTGCTATCGCAGCCGGACATGTTGCTACTTGATGAGCCTACTAACCATCTTGACGCCGAATCCGTTGACTGGCTCGAGCAATTTTTGCAGCGCTTCTCCGGTACCGTTGTGGCAATCACTCACGATCGCTACTTCCTCGACAATGCCGCCGAATGGATACTTGAACTCGATCGTGGCCATGGCATTCCATGGAAAGGTAATTACTCTTCCTGGCTAGAGCAAAAAGAAGGCCGGCTGAAACAAGAAGAGGCAACCGAATCTGCACGTCAAAAAGCGCTCAAGAAAGAGCTGGAGTGGGTCAGACAAAACCCGAAAGGACGCCAAGCAAAAAGTAAGGCGCGTATCGCGCGTTTTAATGAATTGTCTGAATACGAATATCAGAAGCGTAATGAAACGCAGGAAATTTTCATCCCGGTCGCTGAGCGCTTGGGCAATGAAGTCATCGAGTTCAAAGGTGTCAGCAAGGGTTTTGGTGACCGCCTGCTGATCGACAATCTGTCGTTCAAAATTCCACCCGGCGCGATTGTGGGCATCATCGGCCCAAACGGCGCGGGTAAATCAACGCTATTTCGCATGATCAGCGGTAAAGAGCAGCCTGATTCCGGTGACATTGTGGTCGGGCCGACCGTCAAGGTATCGGTCGTCGATCAATCGCGCGCAGAGCTGGATAACAAAAAATCTGTATTCGACGATGTCGCCGGTGGCGCCGACCTGATTACGGTAGGCCGGTTCGAAATGCCTTCGCGCGCTTACCTCGGGCGCTTTAACTTCAAGGGCGCGGACCAACAAAAAATCGTTGGTAACCTGTCGGGTGGTGAGCGTGGTCGTCTGCATCTCGCTAAAACGCTGATGCAAGGCGGTAACGTACTGCTGCTGGATGAACCCTCGAATGATCTGGATGTTGAAACGCTGCGCGCACTGGAAGATGCGCTACTTGAGTTTGCCGGCAGCGTGCTGGTGATTTCACATGATCGCTGGTTCCTTGATCGTATAGCAACGCATATCCTGGCGTTCGAAGGCGAATCACAAGTCGTTTTCTTCGACGGTAATTACCAAGAATATGAAGCCGACAAGAAGAAGCGTCTGGGTGAGGAAGGTGCCAAGCCCAAGCGCATTCGCTACAAGCCGCTGCGTACCTAATCTATGTATCTTGCCGCGCTCGATATCGGCGGCACCAAGATGGCCGCTTGCATCGCGGATGCGAGCGGCCCACTGCTGCGGTTAACGCAAGCCACCGAGCGCTCCGGCGAACCTGACACCATCGCGCGCCAAAGCTTGCGAATGATAGATGCTTGCTGCAACAAGCTTGGCATCAATGCTTCATCTATTGTCAGTGTCGGTGTGAGCAGTTGCGGGCCATTTGCGCTGCGTGATGGTCTGCTCGGTTTCATGCCGCCGAATATCTGCGGTGGCTTGCCCAATGGCGAGGATTTACCCAATGACTGGACATTTCTGCCGTTGGAATCGGTGCTGCGTGAGCGCTTTTCCACGGTAAGCATTGTCAATGATTGCGTCGCTGGGCTGCACGGTGAGCGCGCCTTTGGTGAAGCGCCTGCGAATTCCATTTATGCCACTTGGAGCACCGGTATTGGCTTTGGCCTGTGCGTTGATGGTCATATTCTGAACGGGAAAGCAAATAATGCGGGACATGCCAGTCACATGCTGCTCACCGATGCTGAAGCCGGTGTCTGTGGCTGCGGCAATCAAGGTGATCTGGAAGGATTACTCGGCGGTCGTAATGTCGAGAAGCGACTCGGCAAACCACTGGCCGATGTTTTTTCAGCAGCGCGCCGAGGTAATACTGAATCCTTGGTAACGGTAGCGTATGCCGCGCGCTGGTTCGGACGCGCACTGTACAACCTGGTGACCATCCTCGATACCGAAGCGATTTTGGTCGGCGGCAGCGTGTGGCGGCACAACGAAGATTTGCTCAAGCCGCTGGTGCAAGAAGAGATCAGCAGCCGCTTCGAGGCGCTCACGACGGGCGTGGTGGTGCGCGGTGCTGCGCTTGGCGAGTTGGTGACCGATCTTGGCGCTTTCGCGCTCGTCCTCCCGCCAGCATGGAAAACGCATTGGCAAGCACGTCGCCCCTGGGAACAGCTTACATCGACTGTCTTGGCCGCTGAGTAGTCAGCGCATGACGACTCAGTAGATCGTCGTGATGGCTTGCCTCATTCGGGCGCGCAAGCGCCGGATTCACTCAGGTACTTCTCAGATCGAAGTCAGCTAGGCAAAACGCGAAATCGCCGCTGCCGCTACAATCCGGCCACAAAAAAATAATTGGACGTCTCGTGACAACGCTCTTCCCCGACCCTTTGGTTATTGACCAGCTGAGCAAACATTTCGGTACGCGCAAGGCGGTCGATGGCGTCAGCTTTTCTGTCGCTGCGGGCGAGTTTGTCGCGCTGCTGGGGCCGAACGGCGCAGGTAAATCGACGCTATTTCAAATGCTGTCCGGCTTGTTCGTCGCTGACGGGGGTAGCGCTCGGGTGATGGGTCACGACATCGGACATGAGCCGATCAAAGCACTGGCAGATTTATCCATCGTGTTTCAGCAGCCGGCGCTCGACCTCGATTTAACGGTATACGCCAACTTGCGGTTTCAGACCGATCTGCATGGCATCCCGCGTAGCGAGGCGCAGCAACGGATTACCCACTGGCTGCAACGATTCAATTTGACCGATCGCGCCAACGATACCTCCCGCAATCTGTCCGGCGGTACGCGACGCAAGGTTGAATTAGCGCGCGCGCTGCTGTCACAACCGCATTTACTGCTGATGGATGAAGCCACTGTGGGCATTGATCCCGCATCTCGTGCGGCGATTATTGCGGATGTCAAAGCGCTGTGCCGTGAGCGCGCGATGGGCGTGCTGTGGGCAACGCACCTGGTCGATGAAGCAGAAGCGGCAGACCGCATCGTGGTGATGGCCGCCGGCACGGTGCGTTTCAATGGCGATGCCAAAGCGCTACTCAAGCAAGCGGGTAAAGACTCGCTGCTGGATGCATTTCTTCAGCTGACCAAGTCGGAGGCAAAAGCATGAGGCTGCTGCATGCGCGCCTGGCACTCGCCGCCGTGGCCGGGCGTGAGGTTCATAAATTTTTACGGCAACCCGGTCGGCTCGCATCGTCGCTCGTGCGCCCGCTGCTCTGGATGGTGGTGTTTGCTGCTGGTTTTCGCCAAATGCCCGACCTTGGCACCGTGATGCCGTTTGATGCGGCGCTGGATTATCGGCTGTACATGGTGCCGGGCCTGGCGTTGATGGTGTGTCTATTCAACGGCATGCAATCATCGCTGGCGATGGTGTATGACCGCGAGATGGGTGTCATGCGTTTGCTGCTGACCGCGCCACTGCCGCGCGCTTATCTGTTGGCGTGTAAGTTGATGGGTGGTGCGTTCTTGTCGGTACTGCAGGCGATCGCGTTCATGATTCTGGTGGTGATCTGGCAAATCGGCCTCTCACCATGGCAGCTACTGACCTCGCTGCCCGCGCTGATTGCCGGGGCGCTGATGCTATCAGCGTTTGGTTTGATGCTGTCGGTGTATATCCGTCAGCTGGAAAATTTTGCCGGCACGATGAACTTCGTCATCTTCCCGATGTTCTTCTTGTCGTCGGCCTTGTACCCCATCGGCCGGATGCGCGATGCGGGCGCCCACTGGATTTATCAGATGTCTTCGTTAAACCCATTCACGCACGCGGTTGAATCGGTACGCTATGCGTTGTATGGGCAATTCACAGGATCAGTTTGGGTGGTGCTGGCGTGCACCTTGCTGTTCTACTGGATCGCTGCTGCTGGCTATGATCCGCAACGCGGCCTGATTAAATCGGCGCGCGGCGGTTAAATCACCGCACGCGCTGCCGCCACACTTAAAAGGCTGCGCCAAGGATCAAGACGTTTGCTTCTCGGCTTCTGCGGCGAACCGCACTGAATTCATATCATTGCGAAACACCAGCGGCTTTTCCGCTACCGGCCGATTATTTGTTTGCAGCACGATCTGCTTCACCACATCATGCTGTGGCGACTTGCCGCACACTGGATCGGCGTTGCGCGCGTCGCCTGTGAGTGCAAAGGCTTGGCAACGGCACCCGCCAAAGTCTTTTTCTTTTTCCGAGCAAGACCGGCATGGCTCTTTCATCCATTCATAGCCGCGGAACGCGTTGAAGGCGTCGCTGTTATACCAAATGTCATGCAGCGACTGCTCGGTCACATTCGGGAAAGTGAGCCCCGGAATTGACTGCGCTGCATGGCAAGGCAAGGCACTACCATCGGCCGCGACAGCGAAAAATACCGAGCCCCAACCGTTCATGCAGGCCTTCGGTTTGTCTTCAAACAGATCCGGCACCACGAACAGCAGCTTCAGCTTATTGCCGAGCTTGGCACGGTACTCTTGAACTGTTGCCTCGGCACGCACCAGCTGCTCACGAGTAGGCATCAACTGCTCACGATTCACGCTGGCCCACGCGTAATACTGGGTATTGGCCAGTTCGAGATATTCCACACCCATCTCAACCGCCATCTCGATGATGCGGCCGATGTGATCGAGGTTGTACCGGTGCAGGACAACATTCAGCACCATCGGGTAATCATATTTTTTGATCAGCGCTGCAACGCGCGACTTCAGATCGAAGGTTTTCGTACTCGACAAGAAATCATTCATTTCCTTGGTCGAATCCTGGAATGACAGCTGGATATGATCCAGCCCGAGTTCTTTCATCGTCGAAATGCGCGCTTCGGTCATTCCCACGCCCGAGGTGATCAGGTTGGTGTAATAACCCAGCTGATGCGCCTCGCCGATTAACTCTTCAAGATCATCGCGCACCAGTGGCTCACCGCCGGAAAAGCCCAACTGCGCTGCGCCAAGTTTGCGCGCCTGACGCAACACGTCTTTCCACTGCTCGGTGCTGAGCTCTTTTTTATTCGCCGCATAATTGAGCGGGTTGTAGCAAAACACGCAGTGCAGTGGACAGCGATACGTAATCTCTGCCAACAGCCAGAGGGGCGGCGCTATTTTTTTAGTCTCAGACAATCCAGCCTCGCTCAGTAGCAATTTCCAAAAATGCAGTCACATCTTTCTCCAAGCCTTGGGCGTTAAAGGTTTGCTCAAGGTCCGCAACAATTGCATGCACATCACGCTCACCGTCGCAGCGCTTCAAAATCTCTGATGCGCTCTGGTTCAGCTGCACCATACCTTCCGGGTAAAGCAGCACCCAGCTTTGCTGCACCTCTTCGTACTGCATGCGAAACAGCTTCGCCAGTTTTGGCTTACTAGCAAGATCAATCATGGGCGCGCTCATGGGTACGCCTTTTCAATCGCATCCGAAATTTGCCACAGCACGTCTAGTTTGAATTGCAAAATCTCGAGCGCGCGCTCTTGCTGCTCACGGGTCGTAAAGTACTCAAGCGTGACTTGCAAGCCATGCTCTACATCGCGCAGCGCGAGTGGTACCCGGCTACGGAAGTAGGCAAGGCCCTCGTCTTTCACCCACGGATAATGCGTCGGCCAGTTCGCGAGTCGGTCCTTATGAATCTTTGGCGCGAACATCTCGGTCAACGATGAACATACCGCCTCTTGCCATGGCCGGTGACGTGCAAAATTGACATAGGCATCTACCGCGAATTTCACACCGGGCACTACTTTCTTCAGCGACCATAGCTCGTCACGCGGAATACCAACTGCGTCACCGAGCCGTGACCACGCCTCAATACCGCCTTCTTTTTCGCCATAACCGTCATGATCAAGAATGCGATCAACCCACTTACGACGCACCTCACGATCCGGGCAATTCGACATGATCGCTGCGTCTTTAATCGGGATCATCATCTGATAATAGAAGCGGTTAATCACCCAACCGCGGATTTGGTCTGGGGTTAGCTTGCCCTCATTCATCCGAATATTGAACGGATGATTGATGTGGTAGTTGTCACCTTTCGCGCGCAGCTTCGCCTCGAATTCTTCGCGGCTCCAGGGTAGTTGATCTTCCAATTTTGTGGGTGCGTTCATGGCATTCCTCAGAGTTCAATTTCCATACCGTCGAAGGCGACTTCAATACCGTGCTGCGCCAATACAGCGCGTTCGGATGAGTCTTCGTTCAGGATGGGGTTGGTGTTGTTGATGTGAATAAGCACCTTGCGACGTGCGCCAATGCCATCCAGTACCTCGATCATGCCGCCCGGGCCAGATACTTGCAGGTGCCCCATGTCGGCGGCGGTTTTTTGCGTCAGGCCG
>VFQT010003607.1_pt1 | contig 13924 bp, 14 predicted proteins | sample 3512381 | NCBI WGS metagenome assembly VFQT01 (sample SAMN10412376, study PRJNA504923) | tailings metagenome | isolation source: Relicate 2 Philex TSF3 active mining site | place: Philippines: Tuba, Benguet | collected 2017-08-29 | reverse complement strand
TGACTCGCAGTCCGTCACAGCGCATCGACGACGATCCGGTCGCTCTTGCGGCCGGTGACGGCTATCGCAAGGTCTTTGCCGTCAACGTCGACGGTGTCGTCTTCGGCACCACGGCCCTTGCGCCGCATCTCGCATCGAACGGCTCGATCACGGTCACGGCGTCGACTGCGGCGCTCGGTGCCCTTCCCTTCGACCCCTACTACGCCGCGACGAAGCACGCCGTCGCGGGTTACGTGAAGAGCCTCGGCTCGGTGTTCGCCTCGCGTGGCCAGCGCATCAATGCGCTGTGCCCCGGCGGAATCGACACGAACATCGTGCCCGACCCGCTGCGAGCATCGATGCCCGCCACCACCTTCCGACCGCCAAGCGACGTCGCACGCGCGCTGATTGCCGTCTCGGAATCGGCCGGCTCGGGTGGGCTCTACACGCTCACCGATGACGACACACTGGTCGCGGCGGTCAGCTGACGTCGACGACGATCTTGCCGGCGTTCGCGTTGGCCGCCATGTGTTCGTGTGCCTCGGCGATGTCGGCGAACGCATAGCGCGAGTCGATCACGGGCTTCATCGCGCCCGAATCGAACAACGGCAAGACCTCGTCGGCGAAGCGACGGCTGATGGTGATCTTTTCGTCGACCGGTCGCGCACGCAGCACGGTGCCGATGATGCGCGCGCGTTTGAACATGAGCGCGCCGACGTTGACCGCCTGCGGCGCACCCGCCATCGTGCCGACCTGAACGATCGAACCCTTCGTGGCGAGACAGGTGATGTTGCGATCGACGTAGTCGCCGCCGATTACGTCGAGCACCACGTCGACTCCCCTGTTCTTCGTGAAGGTCTTCACGGCGTCGACGAAGTCGGTTTGGGTGTAGTCGATGATGAGATCGGCACCGAGGTGGCGGCAAGCGGCCATCTTCGAAGTCGAACACGTGACAATGACCCGCGCGCCGATTGCACGACAGATCTGGATCGCAGCCGTTCCGACTCCCGACGCGCCGGCGTGAACCAAAGCCGTGCGGCCGCTCGTGAGTCCTCCCTGCACAACGAGTGCATCCCAAGCGGTGATGAACACCTCGGGAATCGCCGCGGCATCGTTCACGTTCATACCGTGGGGAACGCGGATCGCCTGGCGCTCGTGGATCACCAACTTTTCGGCATAACCACCACCACTGACGATGCCCATCACGGCATCGCCGGGTTTCCATTCGCGAACCCGCTCACCAACCGACTCGACGACGCCCGCGAATTCAAGGCCCGGAATCTGGTGCTGCGACGGGAAAGGATTGGGGTACATCCCCATCCGCTCGAGCAGGTCAGCGCGGTTGAGGGCCGTGGCCCGCACCGACACCATGACCTCTTCGGGTCCGGGTGTCGGCGCGGGAACTTCGGCGATGCGCAGAACCTCGGGCCCGCCGAATTCGGTGAGCACGACTGCGCGCATGGGGTTCAGCCCATCTTCTTTTGCAGGCGAACGTCAAGGGCTTCGAGGAAGCCCTCGGTCGTCAGCCACGGCTGGTCCTTGGAGATGAGGATCGACAGGTCCTTGGTCATCTCGCCGGCTTCGATGGCCTCGACACACACCTTTTCCAGGGTCGTTGCGAACTCGATGAGCTTGGGGTTGTTGTCAAGCTTGCCGCGGTGCTCGAGACCACGCGTCCAGGCGAAGATCGACGCGACCGGGTTGGTCGAGGTCTTGTTGCCCTTCTGGTGCTCGCGGTAGTGACGCGTCACGGTGCCGTGTGCCGCCTCGGCCTCGACGGTGCGACCGTCGGGGGTCATGAGGACAGAGGTCATGAGACCAAGCGAACCAAAGCCCTGCGCCACGGTGTCGGACTGGACGTCACCGTCGTAGTTCTTGCAGGCCCACACGTAGCCGCCCTCCCACTTCATGACGCAGGCAACCATGTCGTCGATGAGGCGGTGCTCGTAGGTGAGTCCCGCCTTGTCGAAGTCGGCCTTGAATTCGTTCTGGTACACCTCTTCGAAGATGTCCTTGAAAGAGCCGTCGTAGGCCTTCAGGATCGTGTTCTTCGTGGACATGTACACGGGGTAGTTGCGCTGCAGGCCGTACCGCATCGACGCGCGCGCGAAGTCACGAATCGAGTCGTTGAAGTTGTACATGCCCATGGTGACGCCGCCGTCCTTGCCGAACTTGGCGATTTCCATCTCGACCGGGGCGCTGCCGTCGGCGGGCGTGTAGGTGATGGTGACGGTGCCCGCACCGGGAACCTTGAAGTCGGTCGCCTTGTACTGGTCGCCGTGGGCGTGACGGCCGATGACGATCGGCTTGGTCCACCCCGGAACCAGACGCGGAATGTTGTTGCAGATGATCGGCTCGCGGAACACGACGCCACCGAGAATGTTGCGGATGGTGCCGTTCGGCGATTTCCACATCTTCTTCAGCTTGAACTCTTCGACGCGCGCTTCGTCGGGGGTGATGGTCGCGCACTTCACGCCGACTCCGTGCTTCAGAATCGCGTGAGCCGAGTCGATGGTGACCTGGTCGTCGGTCTTGTCGCGGTATTCCATGCCGAGGTCGTAGTACTCGAGTTCGATGTCGAGGTACGGAAGGATGAGACGGTCCTTGATGAACTGCCAGATGATCCGTGTCATCTCGTCGCCGTCGAGTTCGACGACCGGGTTGTCGACCTTGATCTTTGCCATGCTGCGGCCCTTTCGGTTCGGTTCGAACTTGTACGTTACTTGTAAAGGTGACCCTCAGCGAACCCCATGTGACCGCCGTGGGAATCGGTCGCCCGTGTCCTCGCGGCCTGCCCCGCGAACCTACGATTCCCGCCATGGACTTCGCCTGGACTCCTGAGCAACTCGACCTCCGCGAGCACGCCCGCAAGATCGCAGAAGACGCCGTCGTGCGCTACGGCCGCCACAACGACACCTGGATGAACGGATACTCGAAGGAGTTCTCGAAGGAACTCGGCGAACACGGATTCATCGGAATGACGTGGCCGAAGGAATTCGGCGGTGGTGGCCGCCCCGCCATCGACCGCCTCATCGTCGGCGAGGAAATGATCAAGGCCGGCGCACCGATCGCAGCGTCATGGTTCGGCGACCGTCAGATGGGCCCGACTCTCATGACGTACGGAACGCCCGAACAGCAGGCGAAGTTCCTTCCCGGAATTCTCTCGGGCGCCGACACGTGGTGCATCGGCATGTCGGAACCCAACGCCGGCAGCGACCTTGCGTCATTGAAGACGAGTGCGGTCCTCGACGGCGACGAGTGGGTCATCAACGGCCAGAAAATTTGGACGTCGTTCGGTGCGGTTGCCGACTACTGCTATCTCATCTGCCGTACGTCGAACGACGGACCGCCCCACGCGGGCATCAGCGAGATCGTCGTTCCGATGAACACACCGGGCATCGAGGCCCGCGAGATTCAGGACATGACGACCAATCGCCATTTCTGCGAAGTCTTCTTCACCGACGTGCGTATCCCGAAGGAAAACCTCGTCGGCACACAGGGCGGCGCGTTCAAACAGACGATGCGACAGCTCGAACACGAACGCGGCGGCATCGACAGACTCGTGTCGAACTACGCGCTGTACGCAATGGCCCTCGCGCGTGCCGACATGACCGACCCTCGCGTGCGCCAGGAAGTCGCGCGCCTCGAAACGGGCTACCGCATCGGCCGCATCCTCGTCATCCGCGAGGTGTTGCGTCAGGCGCCCGCCGGATTCTCGGCGGCAACGAAGTGCTTCTGCACCGAGCACGAGCAGCGCGTCGCGAATTTCGTCGCCAAGACCTTCGGTCTCGAGGCAACCCTGTGGGACGACGTCACCGCGGGTCTGATGTACGGACCCGGCTACACGATCATGGGCGGCACCTCGAACGTGATGCGCAACATCTTGGGCGAGCGCGTCCTCGGTCTGCCCAAAGAGCCGGGCAAGTAGACGAACTAGGGTCGGCGCATGGCTGACCTGCTTTCACTCTCCACGAAGATCATCGACTCCGGCGTCGTTGACCAGCCGGTCAACCGCATCATCAACGAGATCTCCGAACTCGCCCCCGACCTTGCGATCGTCGAGTCGTTCAGCCATGCGGTGACGTGGAACAGCCCGGAGGGACTCGTCATCTTCGACACCGGCACGTACGACAACGGCCAAAAGGTCGCCGACCAAATTCACACATGGACCGACGCCCCGCTGCACGCCATCGTCTACACCCACGGCCACATCGACCACGTGGGAGGCAGCGGGCCCATTGCCGCAACCCTCGGCGCGCCGGGCAAGAACATTCGTGTCATCGGCCACGAGAACGTCGCACGACGATTCACCCGCTACCGTGACACCAGCGACTGGAACCGCATCATCAACGCCCGTCAGTTCGGCGGCGTGCGCGAGGAACACGGTTACGGACTCGTCTCGGACTCCTCCCAGGTCGGCAAGAAGCACCCCACGTTCCTGCACGAGAGCGTGCTCGAGGTCAACGAGCGCCTCGGTGATTTCGCGTCGGTGAAAATCGGCGACGACACCGTCGAGTTCCACCACGCACGCGGCGAGACCGACGACCACCTGTGGGCGTTCTTTCCCGACCGCAAGTGGATCGCCACGGGCGACTTCATCATCTGGAACTTTCCCAACGCAGGAAACCCGCAGAAGGTGCAGCGTTGGCCCATCGAATGGGCTGCAGCACTTCGCCGCATGATCGCTCAAGAACCAGAACTTCTCCTCCCCGCCCACGGACTGCCGATCGAAGGCAAAGCCCGCATCGCCCGCGTTCTCGACGACATTGCCACCGCGCTCGAAAATCTGGTGCGTGAGGTTCTGCAGATGATGAATGCGGGGGAAACCCTCGACACCATCATCCACGCGGTCAAGGTTCCCGAGGCGACGCTCGGCCGGCCGTACCTTCGCCCGATGTACGACGAACCCGAGTTCATCGTGCACAACGTGTGGCGTCAGTTCGGCGGATGGTGGGACGGAGCAGCCTCGCGCCTCAAGCCCGCACCCGATGCTGTGGTTGGTGCCGAGGTCGCGGCCCTCGCCGGTGGAGCCGACGTTCTGGTGCGTCGCGCACAGAAACTCGCCGAAGAGGGTGACCTGCGCCTCGCCTGTCATCTCGCCGACTTCGCCGGCTGGGCCGCGCCCGACGATCCCGAGGTGCACGGCATTCGCGCCGAAATCTACGAACGTCGCCGCAAGGCAGAACTGTCGTTGATGGCCAAGGGAATTTTCGCAGCGGCGTCGAAAGAGTCGAAGCGCATCAACCAGCGCTAGCCGGCGCTCACCAGCACCAGCGCAATCAGCGCCAACCCCACACCGACCCACTGCGCCGCGTGCAATTTCTCCTTGTCGAGCGACGTTGCCAACACCAACGTGCTGACGGGATACAACGACGCGATGACGGCCACCACCGACAACAAACCGTGACGTGCCGCAATCAAATAAAAACCGTTCGCCGCGGAATCGAGAATGCCACTCGTCAACGCCCAACGAGTGGCCTCACCACTCGTGCGCAACGGATGACGCGTCGAAACGACGACCAGAAACACGATCGGCAAGCTGACCGACCGCAGCGCGACCAACGGCCACAGCCCCGCATCGGATGACACGTGATCGAAGGCGATGAAGATGGTTGCGAAACAAGCACCGGCGATGACCGCCAGAACCACGATGTTCAGCGGAGTGCGTTTGTCCTGCACACCCAACGCGTCGGTCACCAGCACCACGGCGAACACCGCAACGATCATCCCGATGTACGAGACGAATCCCGGTCGTTCGCCATCGACGAGACCCCAGATAACGGGGATGGTCGTACCGACCAATGCGGTGATCGGCGCGACGATCGTCATCGACCCCGACGCCATCGCCCGATAGAAACCCAGGAGACCGAGCGAGCCCGCAACCCCCGCTCCTGCGCTGATGAGAAGATCGTGACCCGACGGCACCGGATCACCGATGAACACCGCCAGCAGCAATGCCCCGAGGAACCCCGCGCACTGACCCACTAACGTCACCGTGAACGACGAAGCGAGACGACTGCCACGACCGCCTGAGTAGTCGGCGATTCCGTAGACCGCTGCGGTCAGAAGCGCGAATACAACGGCCACGTCAACCCACCGCCACCATTGAAACGACGAGACCCGACAAAACGAGGCCGAACATCCTGACGCGTCCGATCCGTTCATGGTCGACGCGCGCCGCCAACACCAACGTGATCGCGGGATACATCGATGCCACCACTGCGACTACGCTGACGTAGCCATTCCGTGATGCGATCAAGAGACCTGTATTCGCGATCGCGTCCGCGAGTCCACACCACGCGCACAACACGAGTACCCCCGATCGCGAAATTCCTGACACCGCACGCGAGCGCGACAGGGAATACGCCAACGAAATACTCGCCAAACGCAAGTAGACGAGCGGCCACAATCCGATGTCGGGCGAGATTTCTCCCAACATGATGTAGATGGACCCGAACAGCGCCCCGCCGACAATTGCGGCCATCACGATTCGCTTCATTCCGGCCAGTGAGGCCCAACCGCTGCCTCCGCACACCACACCCACGGCAAATGGGGCGACAATGAGACCCACGAAGCCCAAGGCACCCGGCGACTCTGCGAAACAGATCCCCCACACCACGGGCACGATGATTCCGGTGATCGCGGTGATCGGCGCAACGACCACGATGGCTCCGCGTGCCATTCCCCAATAGAACAACGACAGCGCGACTGCGGCAGCTCCACCCGCAGCAAGACCGAGCACGAGGTCGCGTCGACTCCCGAAGGGTTCTCCCATCGTGATGGCGACGGGCAGGATCAACGCCAAGCTGACCACCTGGACCACGAACGTCACGCCGGCGGCGGATGCTTTCTTCGAGGCCCGAGCACCGAGGAAATCGGCGGTCCCGTATCCGGCTGCAGCGACAAGAGCGAATACGACGGCCACGGGGCTTCAGACTACGGTCAGCGCCATGGAACACGTGAGATTCGGCCGCACCGGAATGATGGTCTCGAAGCTGTGCCTCGGCACCATGACATTCGGCCACCAATGCAGCGAGGAACAATCAGTCGCAATCCTGAACAAGGCGAAGGAACACGGCTTCACGTTCATCGACACCGCCGACGTGTACCCCATCGGGAACATGACCGGCGCCTACGGCGAGACCGAAAGCATCATCGGTCGCTGGATGAAGGGCCAACGCGACAACTTCATCGTCGCCACGAAATGCTTCGCACCCACGGGGCCGAACCCGTGGGATCAGGGCAACAGCCGCAAGAACATCGTGCGTGCAGTCGACGCGTCGTTGCGCCGCCTCCAGACCGATTACATCGACCTCTATCAACTTCACTTCTACGACCCGCGCGTGTCGCACGACGAGTCGCTGTCGGCACTCGACGACCTCGTGAAGTCGGGCAAGGTCCGCTACATCGGATGCTCTAACTACCTCGCCTACCAGCTCGCCACCGCGCTCGGCCGCAGCGACGTCAACCACTGGGCGCGCTTTGCCAGCATCCAGCCGCGCTACAACATGCTTTTCCGGGAAAATGAGCGCGAGCTGCTTCCCCTGTGCGAGCAGGAGAACATCGCGATCATTCCGTACAACCCGCTCGCCGGCGGCTTCCTGACGGGCAAGCACAACCCGGGAACACCCACCGAAGGCACCCGCTTCGCTCTCGAGGGCGACGGCACCGCCAGCCGTTACCAAGAGCGTTACTGGCAGGACCGCATGTTCGAAACCATCGATGCCCTGCGCGGGGTGGCCAAGGAAGCAGACATGACCATGGCGCAACTTGCCGTTGCATGGCAGTTCACTCGCCCCAGCATCACCTCGCCGATCATCGGCGCCAGCAAGCCCGAACAACTTGCCGACGCCGTGGCCGCCCTCTCGACCCCGCTCGATGCCGAGTTCACCAAGCGCCTCGACGTGCTCACCCACGAGTACCGCTTCGGAGACGCCGCTCGGTGAAGTTCCTCATCTCGGTCATCGACTCCGCGACCAACACCGGAAGCAGCGACGAGATCGCGGCGATCGACGAGTTCAACGACAGTCTCGTTGCAAACGGTCACTGGATCTTCGCCGGCGGACTATCGGCGCCTCGCGAAGCCGTTCGCTTCGACAACCGCAACGGTGCCGGCATCACCGTCGACGGCCCGTTGCACGAACCCGCGACCAATGCGGGCAACGAACACATCAGTGGGTTCTGGCTGATTCAGGCCGACAGTCTCGACATCGCCCGCGAACTTGCCCAACGGGGCTCTCGGGCCTGCAACCGCAAGGTCGAACTGCGCCCGCTATTGGGCGGCTGAACTCAGGCCGTGACGCGAGCGTAAGGCACCGTGATCTCGAATGGGATCACCACGTCGTAGGCCTGGCCGGATTGGCCGTCGTCTCCGCCCTGCCATCCGTGCCACGGGTACATGACCGCGCCGTTCTCGCGAAGGATCGGTGCGCCGTTGGCGTCGAACTCGAAGAAGGGTCCGTGCTCGAAACCCTCGGGTACGGGCATGCGATCGCGGTGTTCAGCGCCGGGTTCGGCAGTTTCGTACATGCCGCCCTTGCCGGTTCCGTTCGACACGACCCAGTGCACCTCGGCGAAAGCCGGGCTGGTGGGGCCGGGAGCGCGACCGTGGTTGTGTGTCGACAGATCGACGCCCTTGCCCGCGGTCCACAGATACAGGTAGCAGATCTCTTCGCCCTTGGCGTCGAGCAAGTGGAAGCCGGGCGTGAGGCCGGCATCGAGACCGTTGAAGAAGTCGGTGTAGGCGGCGAAGCGCTCGCCGAACGATGTCCAGCCGAGGCGGTCGGCGTGCGGGCCGACGAGTGTGATGTCGTTCATCGAGGTGACACGATCGGGCGCCGCGGGGGTCTTCACCAACACGGTGACGAGCGCGCCGTCGGCACCGGCGACGAGCTCACTCTCGGTCACGCGGGTGTCGGCGAGCGATCGGGCCTCGATGTAGGGAACGCGTTTCGGTGACGCAAGCGCGCCGGTGACGACCTTGACGTAGGTGACGCCGTCGTGGTCGACCGGCACCTTCTGGCCGCCGTCGAGCCGAACGAAGTAGAGCTTCCACCCACCGAACGACCACGTGTCGCTGGTGACGGGCCCGGGGCCGTCATACATGTGCAGGTCGAGGCCGAGACGCTCTTTCGACAAAGAAACCGGAACGGTACCCATGGTGTTTCCCCCAGTCACACGCGATTCCCCAACCGCGTTTTGTGGGCACGACGGGACTCGAACCCGGGACCTCTACCGTGTCATGGTAGCGCTCTAACCAACTGAGCTACGCGCCCTAAAAGGCATCGCAGAGCATAGCGGAGGTCGGGAAACTTCAGCGGGGCGGTGCGGAAAAATGGGCGCGGACGAAGCGACCGTCGAGGCGTTCGAGGCGACAAACCGAGCCCTTTCGCGTGTCGGGCCAGTCGACGATGTCGAGGCCGTGCCATTCGAGACGTTTCAGGACGGCGGGAATGACGTCACCGTGGCTGCATGCTACCGAACCGTCGGCCAACGCCTCGAGGAACGCCAAGGCGGTGTCGGTGTCGACGCCCTCGCGCAGGGCGTCGGCGCTCTCCACGGTGAGCGATGTCATCTCGGCGAGTGGTTCCAGCGTTTGGCGACAGCGCAGAAAGGGACTCGACACGAGGCGCGGCGGATGCAAGGGGGCAAGACGCGCCGCGATGAGACGGGCCTGTTCCATTCCTTCGTCGACGAGCGGCCGCAAGGCATCGTCGTCACCCCATGCCGCGCGACTGCCGGCCTTGGCGTGGCGCACCAGATAGATCGCACTCGTCATGTGAGACGCAGAGTAATCGCATTTGCGAGCATCCTGCCCCGCGGGGTGAGCATCACTCTGTCGTCCTCGAGAACGAGCAAACCGTCGTTCGCCATCTCGTCGATTTCGACACGCCTTTCGGGTGCGATGTCGGCCAACGCCGCTCCTTCACGGCGGCGAATCGTCAATTGCACCCTCTCGGCTGCGACCTGGTCGGTGGTGAGCTGCTCGAAGGCCGCCTCGGTCGACTCTCCCCTGTTCACGAGGTCGACATAGCGCTCGGGCGTTCGCACGTTCCACCAGCGTCGACCCGACAAGTGCGAATGCGCAGCACAACCAAACCCGCGATAGTCGGCCTGCGCCCAGTACAGCCTGTTGTGGCGACTCTCGTGACCGGCCACCGCCCAGTTCGAGATCTCGTAATTGGCGAGACCGGCTTGTTCGAGGGCCGCATCGGCGATCGGGTACTTGTCGGCCTGGTCGTCATCGTCGGGATGACGCACACTGTCGTCGGCCAACGGTGTTCCCGCCTCGACGGTGAGCGCATAGGCCGACACGTGCGGCGGTTCCAGCGCGAGCGCACTGCGTAGGGTTGTCTGCCAGTCGTCGACCGACTCGCCGTGCGCGCCGTAAATGAGGTCGAGATTGAACGTGGGAATTCCGACGCGGCGAATGGTCTCGACTGCGGCCACCACGTTGTCGGGGTTGTGTTCGCGGCCGAGTCCGGCAAGTACGTGGGGAACCATCGACTGCACACCGAGGCTGATGCGATTCACCCCGGCATCGCGATAAGTGCACAGCAACGATTCGGTGACATTGTCGGGATTGCACTCGACCGTCACCTCGGCATCGGGCGACTTCCGTACCGCTTCGATGACTTTCGCGAGTGACTCACCGGGAACGAGCGACGGCGTTCCCCCGCCGACGAAAACGGTCTCGGCCAGCGGCATTCCCGTGTCGGTTGCACTCCGCACCTCTGCGAGGAGTGCAGCCATGTAGGCCTCGATCTGGCCTGCCTTGTCGTCCCACGTCGCGAAGGCGCAATAGTCGCACCTGCGCGAGCAGAACGGTACGTGGATGTAAACGCCGAACGTCGCGAGTGACGCCGTCATGCGGTGGGTGGCACGAAGATGAGACCCAGCCCAGCGAGCTCGGCTGCGACTTCATCGACGGGTACGTCGAGCATGACCGCAATCGCCCTCGTGTCGTGGGCACGAACCGTGATGACCTTGCCGTTGAAGTCCTGGCGTTGCACCTGGATCATCCGCAGGAAGCGCTCGAGCATGCGGAACTTTTCCTCGGGGTACGTCGAGAGTTTCGCCACGTCGATGCGGATCTTCGTCGGGCCCGCGGCACCGGGCTGGTTGCGCTCGACGGTGAGCGGATCGCGCGGAAGCAACTGATCGATCGACACGCCGTAGAACCGCGCCAAACGCTCGAGACGCGGCACCGAGACGACCCGTTCGCCACGCTCGTAGGCACCGAGCACCGACGCGCGGAACTCGTCGTTCGTGTGGGCCTCGACGTCGTTCAACGACAACTTCTTCTGGCGTCGGATCGCGCGCAGCCGTTCGCCCACGAGGCGCGAGTACGGGGATTCGTCGAAGTCGTCAGCCATGCCTGTCCGTTCGGTCTCCAACCATTGTCACGCGTGGAGAGCGACCAAACGCGCACCCGCGACCAACGCCGCGGTTTCGGCGCGCAAAACCGCGGGTCCTATATTGACGCGGGCGGTCGACTGCGGGATTTCACCTGTGTCGAACCCACCCTCGGGACCCACGATCATCAGCCGGTGCTCGACCGACGGCACGATGCCATCGGGGTCGGCAACAGCGGCACCCGACAGGGCGATGACGTCGACGAGCGGAATCCCCAGATGAACGGCGGGGATGAACACGCGCCGGCTCTGCATGCAGGCTTCGCGCACGATGCGGTCGGCGCGGTCGTTGAGGCGGTCGCGCGCGCCGGCAACCGCTCGCTTGGTTGGTGCGACGACAAATATCTCGTCGATGCCGACCTCGACCAAATGACGAATCGTGTTCTCGGGCTTTTCCGCCTTCACGGGAACGAACGCCACGCCGAGGGGAAGAGCACGCGACGCTTCGTTCATGGTCTCGGCCACAGGTTCGATGTGCTCGCGCCCGCGCGCCCGGCATTCACGCCACGATCCGCGCCCATTCGTGGCGGTGATCACCGCGCCATCGCGCACCCGTAGCACACGAAAGAGATGGTGGGTATCAGCGTCGTCGAGACGTGGTGAATCGAGATCATCGACAATGACGTGCGCCGCCGAATTGCGCAGAAGAGGATTCACGAAAACGCCGACTTGATGCGCGACTTCAGGCCCTTGTCGGGGCCCGACACCGCATCACCACGCAGTTCGGCGAATTGACGCAACACCTTTGCCTCATCGTCGGTGAGCTTTGTCGGGATATCGATCTGTGCGATCACGCGCAGATCGCCGCGCCGACGCCCTCCGGCATTCAGGTGCGGGACCCCCCTGCCGCGGAGGGTGAACTCCTGACCGTGCTGGGTTCCGGCGGGTACGGTGAGTTCCTCGCCACCTTCGAGCGTGTCGATGGAAGCCGTGGTTCCGAGCGCGGCCTGGGCAATGCCGAGCCGAAGCACGTACACGAGGTCGTAGTCGTCGCGCTGCAGCGTCGCGTGGGGCGCAACCCGAACGTGAACGTAGAGATCTCCCGCGGTACCACCACGCGGTCCGACAGCGCCGCGGCCGGTGAGGCGCAGCGTGGCGCCGGTATCGACACCCGCGGGAACGTCGATTTGGTACGTCGCGGTGTCGACGATGCGTCCGTCACCACGACACGTCGCGCAGGGCGTTGCGACAACCTGGCCGATTCCCCCGCAACGCTGGCACGCGCTGGCCGTCACCATTTGACCAAGCAGGCTCTGTCGCACGCGGCGCACCTGGCCCGTACCTTCGCAGTCGACACAAGCAACGGGCTTGGTGCCCGCGCCGGCACCGGTACCACCACAGTCGTCGCACTTGAGCGCGGTCTTCAATGTGACCGGGACCGTGCCGCCAAAGACCGCGTTTTCGAAAGTGATGTCGGCGATTGTTTCGATGTCTTGGCCGCGTGGCGGACCCGCCGGTCCGCGCCCACCGAAGCCACCGCCGAACGGGGAGTTGCCCCCGAAGAACGCTTCGAAGATGTCGCCCAGTCCCCCACCGCCGAACGGATCACCGCCACCTGCACCGCCACCGATACCCGCCTCGCCGAAGCGGTCGTAGTTCGCGCGCTGCTGCGGATCGGACAGCACCTCGTAGGCGCGACTCAATTCCTTGAACTTGTCTTCGGCCGCGGGGTCGTCGGGGTTTGCATCGGGATGCAATTCGCGCGCCCGCTTGCGGTATGCGCGCTTGAGGTCGTCGGCGGAAGCAGTCCGCTCAACACCGAGGACGTCGTAGAAGTCGGCCATCGTCGTGTGCTCCGCGTTCAGCCTTGTCCACCGTCACTGAGGCGACGACCGAGTTGCGTGCTCACCGCCTCGACGGTGGCGAGCGCCTGTGGATAGTTCATGCGGGTCGGACCAAGGACGCCAACCGTCCCCAACTTTTCGCCTTCGGCGATGACCGGTGCGATGACGACCGAACACGCCGACAACGGTTCGATGCCGTGTTCGCTGCCGATCGCAACGGTGAGACCACGATCGACCACGTCTTTCACGAGGGAAACCACGACGTATTGCTGTTCGAGCGCAGTGAGCACCGAGCGCACCACGTCGACCGCGTCGAAGGCCTGCGCCATGGCGGCCGCGCCACCAACGATCACGCTGGTGTCGCTTTGGTGCGGCCTCAAGAGCCCGAGTGCGTCGACACACACCTTGTCGACTCCCCCGTCGCCCGTTGGCGCGAGGTGCACCTGTCCGAAAGTGTGTCCGAAGGCCGCGGCGTTGAGATGCGCGCTCGCCGCCGACACCTGCGCATCGGAAACGGCCTCGTCGATGTCGACCGACTCGCTTTGCACGACGCCGTTCGACAGCACGGCAACGACGGTGGCCATGCGCGGCGAAAGACGCACCACCTGCACGCTGCGCACCGTTGCGACTTCGGCACTGGGGCCCATCACCAATGCGGCGTAGTTGGTCATGTCGGTGAGAAGACCCGAGGTCCGCTGCAGCAATTCTTCGAGACGACCGGTCGCATGGTTGAAGAAGGTGCCGACA
>VFQT010003606.1_pt1 | contig 13925 bp, 8 predicted proteins | sample 3512381 | NCBI WGS metagenome assembly VFQT01 (sample SAMN10412376, study PRJNA504923) | tailings metagenome | isolation source: Relicate 2 Philex TSF3 active mining site | place: Philippines: Tuba, Benguet | collected 2017-08-29 | reverse complement strand
ATATTTCAGAAAATTTAATAGCATTTTTAAATGGTGTTGTTTTTTAAACATATTCATCATCACTAAATTCATATTCTATATTTTTAACACCTGTTTCGCTTCTATTTTGAAGAAAGTTTTGATAATTAGTATTTATAGTATTTGTTATTTTTTGTCTTTCATTTTTAAATCTGTTTAAATTCTTATTATGACATGAAGTACACTTTTGTTCGCCTACAATTTTATCAAATATCCAATTTTCTTCATATTTTGTTTTTGTCGTTTTTGGAAAAACTATATTTTCATATTGAGATGTTATTTTTGAACTATTTTCATCAGATAATACAAATTGACGAGCAATTTCTTCATCAATAGTCATACTAGTTCTATCTTGTTCTTCTAAATTTCTATTATATATATTTGGTGTTGAAGATAATCTTGCTAGATTGGATAATAATGACATATATATATTTATCTTATAAATTAATTTTTAATTTATAAAATAAATCTAATTTCAACTTTTTTCTAAGATTCTAAAGTTTTTGTATTATTTTTAAGATTTATTATTATTCATTATTTTATAATCAATTAATAGAATTTTATATCTTTAAAAGTGTAAATTAATTTTTAGTTGCTATTAAACTAACACAAACACCATTATTAAGAGCACCACCATTCCAATTAACTAAAATTGTAACTAAATCATCTTGATTTAATTGAATTGATCCTATTGTAGTAGTACTTTTAGTTATAGAACCATTTGATATAACTGCTGATAAAGTTGATGGAACACCATTTACTACTAATGTTGCAGTATATGGTATATTTTGAGCTAATTCTCTAATAGAAAAAGTTATTTTATTAACTAACATTGATGATGGTATTACAATAGTATTTCTTAAAATATCATTTGAAGAATTTCCTAATCCAATATAATTATTTGTACCAACAGATTCAGAAGTTGCAAAAGTTATTAAATATGTCGATTCACCTTGTGTGCCAGGTGGGCCTTGTGGGCCAGTATCGCCCTGTTCTCCCCTATCACCACGATCGCCTGATTCACCGCGATCACCCTTTTCTCCTCTTTCACCAGGAATACCTTGAGGTCCAGTTTCACCTGTATCTCCTGTATCACCTTTTAGTCCTTGGGGTCCACGATCACCTTTAATACCTTGTTCACCTTTTTCTCCTCGATCACCTTGTGGGCCTTGTGGACCAGTTTCACCTCTATCACCTTTTGGACCTTCATTTCCTTGATCTCCTTGATCACCCTTTTCACCGCGATCACCTTTATCACCCTTGTCACCTTTATCACCCTTGTCACCTTTATCACCTTTATCACCAACAGACCCTTGATCTCCTTTATCACCTTTATCACCTTTGTCTCCCTTTAATCCTTGTTCTCCTTTATCTCCACGTTCTCCCTTATCGCCTTTTTCACCACGATCACCACGATCTCCTTTTTCTCCTTTATCACCACGATCACCTTTGTCTCCTTTATCACCTTTCTCACCTTTTTCACCTTTTTCACCTTGATCACCTTTATCTCCTTTATCACCTTTGTCACCTTGATCACCTTTTGCTCCTTGAGGACCACATTCACCATGTTGACCGCAATCACCTTTTTCCCCTTTACAACCTCTATCACCTTTGTCACCCTTATCACCTTTTGGACCTATATCTCCTGGTAAACCTTTATAACCATTTTCACCTTTATCGCCTTTATCTCCTTTAGGTCCAGCATCACCCTTATCGCCTTTTTCCCCTTTTTCTCCTTTTTCTCCTCTATCACCTTTATCTCCTTTATCACCTTTACAACCTTTGTCTCCTTTTTCTCCTTTATCACCACGTTCTCCACGTTCACCTCTAGAACCTGTATCACCCTTATCACCTTTTTCACCAGTATTTCCAATGTCTCCTTTATCACCTTTATCGCCTTTATCTCCTTTGTCCCCTTTATCTCCTTTTAGACCTTGTTCACCTTTGTCTCCTTTATCACCTTTATCACCTTGATCCCCTTTATCACCTTTTTCACCACGATCTCCTTTATTACCTTGATCTCCTTTGGCTCCAGTATCACCTTTACATCCTTTATCACCTTTTTCCCCTCTTTCTCCTGTATCACCTTTATCTCCTTTATCACCCTTATCACCTTTACAATATGAATGTTTATGTTTATGACAATTGATTTCACTATCTGACTCATAATCTGTATCATCTTGATATTTAGTTTTACAATTATCTTTACATAACTTTTTCTTTCGTTCACCATGTTTTTTCCCATATTTTGAGTGTTTTTTGCGATCATCACTTGATTTTGAACTAGATTCAGAACTAGATTCAGAACTAGAAAAATATTCTACTGTAGAACAGCCACGATTTTTTGAACTCATAACTATCTATATATAATATAACTAATATTTTTATTTTTTTTAAATATTATTTTTAAAATTTTATTTTTAAAATTTTATCAATTCATAACTTTAATTTTATTATTAGATAAATTTTCACTAAAACTAACTAATAATATTATTTAATGATTTAGATTAACACACTTGAAGATAGTATTTATTATAATTTATACTCTTAATATAGGTGATTATAAAAACTATTATACTTATATAATGAATCATAATTTAACAATAAAATTAAATTAGAAACTAAGGTTTTTAATTTAATATTTAATTAATTATTTACAAATATATTTACTTTGGAAGCATTTGTTTGTAGTGATCTAAATTAGCATCAAAATGTTTCATACCTTCTTTAGCAATAGTTACTGCATCTTTATCTGGATGTTTTTCTTTCATATCTTTTTGGACAGCCCCTGCAACTTTAGCAGCTTGTGGGCCATTGCTAATACCAAGTTTTTCAGCAATATGTTTTTTGAGATCTAAGAAAGCTTGGAAACCAGGATTAACACCTCCATCCATATCTTTCTTAGATGATTTCTTGGATGATTTCTTAGATGATTTCTTAGATGATTTCTTAGCACCGCCATTCATAGTGTTGTTATCAGTACCAATGATATCTTGAACATTAACAGAAGAATGAGTATCAGATAATTTGGGCATATCAGTAGTTGTATTTTGTGCTAAACCGAAGAATTCACTCATAGTTTGATTATTAAGTTTAACATCAACATTAACACCTTGTGATTTGAGTGTCATAAAGAATTTTTTAACATCATCAACTTTAACATCATCATTAGAGTTACCACCATTTTGTTTTTTAGTTTTTTTCTTTTTAGCACCACCATCTTGGTTAAGAATAGAGCGTAATTGATCTTCTAAACTTTCAGTGGAAGTTTGAGATAATGGATTAGCAGCAGAGCTTGATTCAGAAGTGAGCATTGAAATAAGCTTATTAACGTCTTGAGCACTTGAATAATTAGCAGAAGTAACTGAAAAGTTACCACCTTGTTGTACGGGAACAGAGGAAGTTTTGTCTTCGGTTTGGTTAGCTTTTTCAACAACAGTAACCCATTTAGGTAAAGAGACATTAGATTCAGTAATAGTATCAAAAATGTTACTTAGTTCATTTTTTAAGAAAATGTTGGACATAACTATATATATTAATTTAGAAATTAAAATAATTCTTAAAAAATTTTAATTAAAATTTACATTTTTTATTCAATATCAAATTTTGTGTTTTTTAAATATTATTTTTTATCCATTCTATATTAATATATAGACAATGTATGTTAATCAAGTTGATGATCTATTTGATGGTATATTAAATAAATTTAATGATTTTTTGGCAAATGAAAAAGCCTTTCAAAAGTTAAGTTCAGATACCAACTTTGTTAAATTTCAATATGATATTTTAGGTTTAATAAAAAAATTTATTGATGAAATACCTAAAAAAGACATATTAGACATTATAAAAAATGAGTCTTATTATGATTCAATTTTAAATATTATTAAAAGATATTGTGCTTTTTATATTTATTTAGGTATAGCATATCATTATGAAGGTGGTCGTGATTTATATATTACTAATATTATAGAAGCAAGTAGATATCAAAAAGATGCTACTTTCCAAATTACAAACTTTTTTAATAGTGAAAATAATTCAAAAATAATTACTTTTTATAATGATATTAAGAATTTTATTTCACTACTTCAATTTAAAACAATAGATAAAATCAAGATAGTATTATCAAATAATCCTCTTAAATTTGAATCAACCATAAAACTATTTAATGATTTGGGAGAAGATTATGTGATAGAATATTTTATTGATAGTAAAGATAATTTTCATAATATTATGAAAGCTTTAATTTTTAAGCAAATTTATTTGAAAGAAGAAAAAAATGAGATTATTAATATGTTAAATCAACAAGAAAAAGAGAATGCTGAGTATAAATATATTGAAATAGTTGTTTCAAATGAGAAAAAATTAGTAGACTTTAATGTTATTCAAAAGTTTTTAAATATAGAACAATTAAAAACAGGTCTAGCTGAAGAAATTTATGGATATCTTGAAGATATGAGAAATACAAAAGAATTTATTATAAGAGAAAATCAAGATTTTGTAAATTATTTGTTTGCAAATCAAATTATTATTCCAATAACAGAAGATTTCTTAAGATATCATAAAGATACTGAAAAATATGATCCTGAAAGTTTAATTGAATCTTCCAATATAAAAGAAAGAGATGCTACGAAAATTAAATATATTATTAGTAAGATGAATAATGTGAGAAACTATTATTCACCATTATTAGAAAAAAATCCAAAACAGAAATTAGAAACTGAAAAATTGTTTTTTAAACCATTAGACCCTAAAATGGCAACCTTATATAATGATGATGAAGAAATTAAAATTATTCAAAAACTTCAATTATCTGAAAGTGCAGCTGATTATGACTTGTTAGTTGATTTAGAAAACATTCGTAAATATTCATATGTTAATTTCAAGAATTTTTCAAAAGATGGTATTAAGATTCGTCCACCAAAAACTATTCAAGGTATTCGTTATACAAATCTAAAATATAAAGGTAATGAATCTAAAACACCTATTGAAGTAAGAATTGGTCATGATAATATTGATATGAATGTTGTAGGTATTGCATGGAATCCTTCAAGAATGCCATTAGATTGTTTTGAAGCAAGAGATTTAGTTGATGTAAGAAAGAAATTAGAAGAAGAAAATGGTTATAATGCTTTTGTTAAAATAATGGGAAAAACATTTGAAGAAAACCATAAAAAATTATATTATTGGTTATTTGATAATTCAAAGGATAAACCCAAAGTTGAGTCATATGTTAATTACAATGTAGATGATGCTCAAAAAAATATTAAAATTATGATAGAAGAAATTTATAAAAATTATATTAAAATAGTTCAATATAAATTAAATACATATATTCAAAATGTTGATGAATTTTCGATTTGGTCTTTTGATAATATACTTAAGGGATATACAAAAAAATATTTTGATTTTAACTTAAGTCCAGAAATTAAAAATGAAATGATTGAAAAAGTTATTTTGGAAAAAATACCAGAATTACCTGTTGAAGCTGATGATGTTGATTCTATGATACCTGGTAGAAGAGAAAAATTAATTGAATTACCAGTTTTAGAACTTAAAAAAGAACTCCACAATATTATTGAATTAGGTACTGAAGAAATTGATGTAACACTTGAAATGTCAAAAAGAAATTTACCAGTTTGTCAACATTATGTTAAATGGCGTAATATTATGAAAATATCAAAGAAATCTGATGAATTTAATCAATCTGTGTTTGATTTTGTTAAACAATATATTAAATTAAATCAAAGAGGTGAGTATATATGTAAATCTTGTAATGAACAAGTTCAAATCCAAAAATTTGTAGTAGAAGGTACATATGTTGAAGAATTAGATACATTTCTTACAACTTCTATGGCAGTTAGTCAAAATTTAGAAGAATTACCAAAATATTCTAAATATCGAAGAACAATTAGAAATATTGAAAAGAACATTGAAAAGTTTGCCTATTCAATGGATTTAATTGCTTATGTTGGTAATACTCCAGTTATAAAATTAAGACGAAAGATGATAATTAAAGATGTCATTGATTTAGTTTTAATTCATACAGAATGGATAAGAAAACAACCAAAAGATAGAATTGAACAATTTAGCAAAAAATATGGTATTGGTAAAGATTTAACTAATCTTTTCTTCTTTGAATTAAAAGATGAAATTTTCTTAACAAGTTCACAAGAAACTGATTATTATAAATTAATTAAATACAATAATATTATGGCTTATTTGATGTTAATTATTATTACTGAAATGAATTCTGGACAAATATTAAGTTTGAAAGAAGATAAGAGATATAATTATTTCTTTTTCCAAAAAATAGGTCAAACTTTATTTGGTGATTTGTTTTTGAGAAAAAATCAGAAAGAAAAGATTGCTATAACTAAAATACCATTATTAGCATATGTATTGTATTACATGTCTGGTATTATGGTCTCTAATAGATTATGGTTGTATAATGATAATAGTGTTGATATTAAACAAAAACCAATGTATATGATTAATATTCAAAAAACAATTATTAATACGGTAATTGATTTGCTAAATACTCTAGTAGAAGCTAATTTTGAATCTAATAAAAACTTTTTATATGAAATTATTAATGGAAGAATTGGTATTAAACTACTTCATACATTTAATGACGAACAATTATTAAAACGTATTGAAATAAATGCTATGAAAAATATTAAATTTGATGAAACAACTAAAAAAGTAACTTTTTTAACTAAAAAAGTAGGACTTGTTGATTTAGATTCAGAATTTAAAGTAATTGAAAAATTAAACGAAACTTGTGATATTGCAGCAAGTGAATTAGAAAAAAATCCATTTCAATCAGATACTAATGCTATAGATATATTAACAAATTGTTCTGATGGTAAATTTCATGCTTGGACATTTAAATCAGGTGATTTAATATGTAATTTATGTAGTAAATCTTATAATGAATTAATTAAAATAATATCAACAACCTCAACTGAAAAAGCATCTAATGATTATTTAGATAAAATTAAGTTAATTAGTCTTAAAAAGTTATCAAAAAAATATTGTATTAGTGGTGATATTCATGAACCTGATGATTCAGGTAAATGTTTAAAATGTGGTGTTAATATAAATACTGTAGACCTTTCTGATAAAGATTTGAAACAACTTGAAAAAAATTTGGAAATTAAAACTAATGAACTTTCAATTGAACAAATAAATCAAATGAGAAAATATAATGAAAACTTGAAATTAGAAGAAAATACAACTAAAAAAATCTTAAATAAATTATTTAAAAGATATGATACGGAAACTAATAATAAGTTAGAAAATTATGTTGGAGACTTTGTAAATCGATTAAGTAATATTCTTGGTTCTAAAATTAAAGTTCAAGATAAAATTATATATTTGAAAGAAACTGTATTTATTATTGACCATGATTATTTTGGTAATTTTATTAAAGAACCATTTTATATTTTATCATCTGAAGAAAAGATTTATTTAGCTAATAAACATCCTTTATTTAATAAAGATGTTTTATATTATAAAGATAAAGCTAATAAAGTTTATGTATATTATGATTCTATTACCTGCCAATATTTAGGTTATTCTGAAGATAATAAAAATATTAAAAGAACTAGAAATAATGCATCATTAAAAATTGAACTATCTATTAAAGATTGTATAATGTATATGGGTTATGAAAATCAATATTATAATATTTATTATGTAAATAAAGATTATCAAAAAAATTTACCAACAAATTTAGGTTTAGATACTAAAGATGTGGTTCTAAAAATTATTCGAAATAGAATGAATAATCTTAAACAAATTATAATGAGAGCTCAATCAATAATTCATAATATAAGGAATAGTGGTGAAGTAACATCAATTTATAATATTGAAGAAAAACAAATAGTTTCTGAATTTACTAAGAAATTAAAAAAGTTTAATATTAAAGATGAAACTGGTCATAATAATATTTTTAAACATTTTAAGACAATTATTCATAAATTACCAGTTAGTTATAATATACCTGATAATCTAACCATTGAATTAAATAAAAATTATTTGGATGTAAATAATATAACATCTTTATCAAACTCAGATTCTAAATTAATTTTTTACATTGTATTTAACTTTCATAGTTTACTTGATTATAATAAACAACCAGTTATAGAATCTGAATTATCACATATGATAATTAAAATAATTCGATATTTATTTAATTTATATTATAGACCCTACTCAAACTATCATGTAAGAAGATTTGACTTTTTATTAATTAATGAAACACCATATATTGATGAAACTTTAAAGATTGTTGGACATTATCAAGAATTATTAACTCAACAAGAAATTGATGATCCTGAAAAGAAAGAAGAAGAATATTCTGCTCAAGAAGCATTTGATTCATTAGATATTGATGACTATGAACAAGATGATGATATAGATGGTACAGCAGAGGCTTTAGATGGTTATGAATAAATAATTAACATTTATTAGCAAAATTAAAAATAATTTAAATAATTAATATAAATTTTCTAATTTAATTTATATAATTATGGAAAAATATTCCGAACAATTTAATTCTATTGTTAACGAGAATCTTGGTTGGGTTCATACTAACAAATATGTTTTACCTGTACTTTCATTATTCTTAGGTGTTTATGTTGCTTTAGCTCGTCCTAAACTCCCTAATTTTGTTGCAAAATTATTTGAAAACCCCGTTTTCAGATTAGTTACTATTGCTTATATTATCTATCGTGGTAATAAAGATCCTCAATTATCTATAATGATTGCTGCTGCTTTCTTAATTACTATTCATATGATTAATAAACAAAAAGTTGAAACTTATTGTGGTGCATCTTCATTACCTCATGATGAAAAACCTAAAGATAAATAAAGACATTAATATATTTAATTATGGATTATTTGACCATACATTTTTATAAAAATATTTAATTCGTATTATTTTTATAAAAAATTATAAAATTAATATCTAAGTAATAAAAATACAAAACTAATATGAACATGATAAATAAAATCTTAATTTTGATTATTATCATTTTCCTTATTAACCATTTAACAAATGGAAAAATATTAGATACCATTAAATCCTATTTTATTATCTGTAAAGAAAAAGTTGAAGGATTTATTGGTTTAACTTATACTAATAAAAAAAAAATTTATCCTAATCATCCAATAATCCCATATGAACTTCAAAGAGATTTCCCTCATATAAATAAAAATGATCCTAATAAGTTAGATAATGAATCTTATATATTATATAATTTTATGAAAAACTTGATTAATGTTAATACTAATTATTCAGAATTAACTCCATCTAAAGATCCAAGTATTCCTGCTGATAAAACTCTTATTAATGATATCATGAATCAACTTACCAAAATTTTAAATTGTCATGGATTTAGATTTAATAATATCAAATTACTTGATAAAATTTATTATCGTGAAAATTATAGAGGAAAAGAAATAGAATTATTTAATATTAAAGCTAATGTATCTTATAGAGGTAAACCTATTGGAACTGTTATTATGAATTTTGAAACATTTATGAGAAAAGATAGATTTTGTCCAAAAGAATTTATTAATGGATTATTAACAATAACAAATGTTAAATTAATTGAACGAACACATCTTGGTGGTATAACTAAAGAAAAAATAATTAAAAGTCCTTATATTGTATCTGAAAATAATGAACCGGTTGGTTATGTCGAAACTCCAACTAAATATCAAAAAGAAATAATAAAACCAATGAAACAAACACATGCTCAAAAAAAAGCTATACAAAAAAATCAAGAAATGGCTACTAAAATGACAGAGTCATTTAATAATCATTTTGTTGGAAGAGAAGATTATGATGATTTATTTATTAAACCAACTAATACTTTTGTTACAGAAGGTTTTATGAATGATACTGATAATAGTTTAATTCCTAGTATAATTGAGTTATCTTCATATGAACAACCATCAATAACAGAGTCAAGTATAAATTAAATTATGATTTTCTCATAATACTAAAAAAAGGATCATTCTTTAGTATTTCATCAGGTGTTAAATATTCATCATTAACTAATATTCTGCCTCTATCTGAAATTAATTTTCCATTCTGATATTTTTCTGGAACAACTCTTTTAACAAATTCTTTAACTTTTTCTGGTACTTCATCTGCTGTCCAAAATTCAGGGAAAAATCCTTTCCGTGTTAAAGTATTCAAAAAATAATGAATATCATAATATCGGTTTTGTTCAGGAGTAATGTTTATTTTTGTTGTCCATTCAGCTTCTACTTTAGAATTATCAACTATTCCAGGAATACACGCAAAATCATAATCCCATAATTTAATTTGAAAACCAATATTTGGTACCACATAATTTTGATTATTTATTTTATATAAATATTTTTTATTATGAGCATCTACATCAATATTGTGAATTAAAATATTATTTGCCTTCATATCATTGTGTCTAAATCCAGGATATTTAGCCTGAATTACAGACAGAACTGATAAAATTTGAAACAAAATTGTTCTCCAATGTTTTGTTTTCATTGATTTATAATTTTTTCTAATATGTTCTAATAAATCACCTCCATTCGCCCATTCACTAACTAAAATTGATACATTTTGATAATATTCACCCTTTTCATATTTTTCAACAAATTGTTCAAATTTTTTATTATTTACTATATTTGATTTTGTTAAATTTAAAAATGGTTTAATACTAGTATTAAATGTTGTTATTGGTAAAACTATATGCGGAGTTTGTTTATTTATAACAAAATATGATAATAATCTAATCATCAATAATTCTGTATTTTCTGGTCTTTTAACATTATACATATCGCCATAATTTTCTTTTTTAGGATATGCTACTATTTTTACTGCATATGGTTGTTTGTTTTCATTATTTGGTGGAGGATGAACTCCTTTAAAAGTATGTCCTGTTGAACCACTTTTAATATAAAGTAATTTACCTCCTAGTTCACTTATTGCTTTTCCAAATTCTATATATTTTTTTGGCAATAGTTCTCTTATATCTTCTGTATTTGTTGGATATTCAAATGATTCTGTTGAATTTTTAAAATCAATTATTGAATCAATACTTCCTTTATTACTACCTACCATACCTTTAATTGTTTCTATTCTTTCGGGTATTAAATTAAAATTTTTATGACAGTTTTGCGTAGAGTTATTATTAAATTCCTTTTTAATTTGTTCACTTTTAACATCAAATTTATCACTTTTTTTTTCCATAATTAATTTATATTATATTTTTTTATTATAATAACCTTATGATTTTTTAAATCAATTAAGTTTTTATTATTAAACTAATATTTCAAATTAATCAACTATGACATAATTAAATTATTTAATATTAATTTCAAAAATTTTTTTTGATTCGTTTCTTTCTAATTCTTCTTTTTTAAGTTCATCTTTATATTTAAAATATGAATGTTTTATCTGTTTAATATCCAAAGGTGGTAATTTCGGAATTCCCATCCAATATCTCTTTTTATTAATGAAATCTTGTTCAAATTCTTGTGGATACATGTAAATAAGAGATGATTTTGAATTTACCATTAATTTACCTATATTTGTTGGTAAAAGATAACTTGATTGCGGTGGTAATACAGCTAATAATTGCATAAAAGGTTTTAATGGTTCACCTAATTCAAATTTTATTTTATTTATATTAACTTTATTTAAATATTTTGCTATATCTGATATAAAAGGTGGATGATCAAAAGGATAATACCAATCCCATGATGGACATGTATCAAAATAATACATTGTAACCCATTTTATACCCATTAAATAATGAGTTACTAATTTAAGACTAAACTCTTCTAATTCTTCTTTACTTACACCCCAATAATGTTGATAATATCTTAATCTCCAAGATTCTGGATCGTCTGAACCTAATTGAATGGGATCTTCTATTTTAAATTGTAGATTTTCTATTTTAAATATTTCTTTTTCATATGCATCGCCATCACAACTTATACGTTTTTTACCTTTAGCAAAATTTTCTCTTAAAATACCTTCTTCTTGAAGACTCAAATTATTTAAAAATCTGGATAAAAAATCATTATTTACTTTTGATAATGACTTTCCTTTTAGTATAGTCTTATCATTTAATAGATATTCTATTTGATTTTTTTCCAAAACTAATTCATTTACTGTTTCTACCCAACTAATTATTAAACTTTCAATACCATTTTGATGAATATCAAGAGATGGTATATGTGGTAAAAAGTCATTACCCAAAAAATAACACATAAAAATAAAATCATTTACAATCCTAATAGAATCTAAATTATCAAACCCATAAATTTTTTGTTTATCCTCAAGTATAACTTCATCAATTTTATCAACATTTAAAAGTCCATCAGCTGTTTCCATTAGATATTTTTGTATGGTATTAACTATTGATTGTCTCATAATTTTAATACTTACATAATTGAAAACTTCTTTTGACTCATTTTTATTAATTTCATTTGCTTCTCTTAATAAATAGATTTTATCTGATTCTGTTGATAAAGCCAAAAAAATTAAATCTGCATCAAGACCATAAATTACATATGAATAATCTTGCTTATTTTTTTGATTTGTTCTTATAAATTGAAGTAGTTTATGTTCACCTTCAGAAGGTGTAAAACAACTTGAATAAATAATAGGTCTATTTAAAGTTTTACTCCATTCAAGTAATTTAATATGCAGTTTTTCCATAAATAGAGTTCCCGGAGTTACTGCATTATTATTCCAATAATTACCTAAAGGTTTGTTGTGTTTCTTTTTAATATTATCCCATAAGGCTTTATCTGCTATGGATTTAAATCGTCGCGATCTTTGTTGTTTAATTTTAGCTATAGGTGCAACACCATCAATTGCAAGATAAACTCCCTTTTTAGGATCAACATAATTAATGATCTTTTCCAAATAATCACAAATGTTATTTAACATTTTATTTTCTAATTTTTCATTTGATGTTAAATCTGGATTATCATTAACTGTTTTAAAACATACTGGATGAACTAAACAATTAGCATCTATTAAAAAATAATCAATTGAATTAATATCAGAAATAAGTGATTCCATATACTCATTAGATTTTAATGCTTTATCTATTTGTTCACTCGTTACTTTATTTTTTTCTTTTAATTTAATCAATTGATTAATATCAGTAAGACTCAGTTTTTCTTTTTGAAAAACAAAACCTTCTTTTTTATAATTCTTCATTAACCATAAGAAAAATCCTGGTACTCCCATTTATTTTAATAGTCTTTATTATATATTAAATTAAATGTTAAAATGCTTATTTTTCATTTTTTATAAACAGTTGCTTTGAATATTTTTACTATAAATTTATTATATGATAATTTATTGTTTATATTTATAAAAAAAATTGAAATTACTAAAAATTTATTTATAATTACTATAATATAATGAGTAGCACAAGTCAAGAACAATTAAGAACACCAATATGTGGAATCTTTGGTCATGTAGATTCTGGTAAAACAAATTTTTTGTCAAAACTAAAATCATATGAAACCATTGAAGCAGGAGGTATTACACAAGGTATTTCATCAATTTTTATTTCAATCGATAAAATGAAATCATTATGTGAAAAAGTTGAAGACCTTAAACAAATTTTTTCCAAAGAAAAAGGTGATACAACTTTTGAAATAAAATTTCCTGGAGTTCTTTTTATCGATACACCCGGTCATGAAGCATTTCATAATTTTAGATCAAAAGCTTCTGATATTTGTGATTTAGCTATTGTTATTATTGATATTGAAAAAGGTGTTGAAAAACAAACTATTGAATCAATACAGATGTTAAAAACAAAGAAAATTCCATTTATTATTGTATTGACAAAATTAGATAAAATTAATAATTGGTGTAGTACTGA
>VFQT010003605.1_pt1 | contig 13926 bp, 10 predicted proteins | sample 3512381 | NCBI WGS metagenome assembly VFQT01 (sample SAMN10412376, study PRJNA504923) | tailings metagenome | isolation source: Relicate 2 Philex TSF3 active mining site | place: Philippines: Tuba, Benguet | collected 2017-08-29 | reverse complement strand
GATCTATGGCGCCTATACCAGCCTGGTCTACATCACCCCGGTGCTGGGCGGCTATCTGGCTGACCGCTATCTCGGCCAGCGCAAGGCGGTGATCTTCGGTGGGATCCTGCTCGCCTTCGGGCACCTGTTCATGGCCTATGAAGGCATCCAGGGCGCGACCGATCCCCTGATCAAGCAGGCCGACCCGGCGATCAACGTGTTCTGGCTGGCGCTGGCGCTGATCATCGTCGGCTCGGGTTTCCTGAAAGCCAATATCTCGGTGATCGTCAGCCAGCTCTACCGGCTGACCGACGTGCGCCGCGACGCGGCTTACACCATCTTCTACATGGGGGTGAACGCGGGCGCGTTCCTCGGCACGATCCTGGTCGGCTATCTGGGCGAGACAATCGGATGGTCCTGGGGCTTCGGGCTGGCGGGGATCGGCATGGTGCTGGGCCTGATCATCTTCATCGCCGGCAAGCCCGCCCTCAAGGGCAATGGCGAACCGCCGCAGCCGCTGGCGCGCGGACGCGAGTTCACGCTCTACGCGGCGGGTGTCGGCGCGGTGGCGGTGGCGTGGTTCCTGATCCAGTACCAGGACGTAATCCAGACGCTGCTGATCGTGACCGGTGTGATCATGCTCGGCTATACGCTCTACGTCGCCTCCCGGATGCCCAAGGAGCCGCGCGAGCGGATCTACGCCATCCTGTTCCTCATCGCGCTGAACCCGGTGTTCTGGGGCCTGTTCGAGCAGGCGGGCGGCTCGCTCTCGCTCTATACCGACAAGTTCGTGGACCGGCAGGGCGTGCCCACCAGCCTGTTCCAGTCGATCAATCCGATCTACATCCTGGCGCTGGCGCCGCTGTTCGCGGGGATGTGGCAATGGCTGGGGCGGCGCGGGCTGGAGCCCTCGGCGCCTGCGAAGTTCGGTCTGGCGCTGGCGCAGGTGGGGCTTGGCTTCCTGGTGTTCGTCTGGGGCGCGCGGACGGTCGGCACCGAGGCCATGACGCCCGTGTTCCTGGTCTTCGTGATCTACCTGCTGCACACCACCGGCGAGCTTTGCCTGTCGCCGGTGGGGCTATCGGCGATGACCCGGCTTTCCCCGGCGCACCTCGGCAGCTTCGTCATGGGCGCGTGGTTCTACATGACTGCCGTGGGTCAGTTCGTGGCGGGCAAGATCGGCGAGGCGACCGGCGGCGAAAGCGGCGACATGTCGAAGGAGCTGACGCTGGCGATCTACGACCGCATCGGCTGGATCACGATCGGCGTCGCGGCGGTGGTGATGCTGCTCGCGCCGATCGTGAAGCGCTGGATGCACCTGGACACGCTGGCGGACCGGGTAACGCCCGCCGATCAGGGCGCCGTCTGGGGCGGCGACGACAGCCGCGAGCGGGCCGATGGCGCGCTGCCGGGCCGCGGTTAGCTAAGAGAGCCTAAGATCAGGCGCGCGCTTCAGTTATCCCGGCGCTGTTGTGGCGCAGGGCCTTGAGCGCGGTATCCACGATCTGGACGGCATTGAGCCCCGCTTCATCGTACTGCCGATCCGGCGAATCGTGGTCCTGGAACAGGTCCGGCAGGCGCATCGTGCGGATCTTGAGGCCAGCATCCATCAGCCCCTCGTCGCTCGCCATGGTGAGGACGTGCGCGCCCAGGCCGCCGATCGCGCCTTCCTCGATAGTGACGACCACCTCGTGCGTGGCGATCAGCCGCCGGATCATCGCTTCGTCGAGCGGCTTCACGAAGCGCAAGTCGGCGACGGTGGTGGAAAGGCCCTTGGCTTCAAGCTGATCGGCGGCCTTCAGCGCTTCTGCCAGCCGCGTGCCGAGCGATAGCAGGGCGATCTTCTCGCCGCTGCGCACGATCCGGCCCTTGCCGATCTCCAGCCGCTCGGCCGTTTCGGGGAGGGTGACGCCCACGCCGTTGCCGCGCGGATAGCGGAAGGCGATGGGGCCGCTATCGTGCAAGGCGGCGGTGTGTACCATGTGCACCAGCTCGGCCTCGTCGGCGGCTGCCATCACCACCATGTTGGGCAGGGTGGCGAGATAGGTGACGTCAAAACTGCCCGCATGGGTCGCGCCGTCGGCGCCGACCAGTCCCGCCCGGTCGATGGCGAAGCGCACGGGCAGGTTCTGGATCGCGACGTCGTGCACCACCTGGTCGTAGGCGCGCTGCAGGAAGGTGGAATAGATTGCGCAGAACGGGCGCATGCCTTGCGCCGCCAGCCCGGCGGCGAACGTCACCGCATGCTGCTCGGCGATGCCGACATCGAAGCTGCGGTCGGGGAATCTCGCCTCGAACTTGTCGAGCCCGGTGCCCGACGGCATTGCCGCCGTGATCGCGCAAATCCGCGAATCGCGCTCCGCTTCGGCCATCAGCGCCTTGGCGAAGACGTTGGTATAGCTCGGCGGCCCGGCACTGGCCTTGGCCTGCTCGCCGGTGATCACGTCGAACTTTTGGACGCCGTGGTACTTGTCGGCGCTGGCCTCGGCAGGAGCGTAGCCTTTGCCCTTCTGCGTCACCACATGGACCAGGCACGGTCCTTCGGCGGCATCGCGCACATTCTCCAGCACCGGAATCAGCTGATCGAGATTGTGCCCGTCGATCGGGCCGACGTAGTAGAAGCCCAGCTCTTCGAAGAGGGTACCGCCCATCGCCATGCCGCGCGCGAACTCGTCGGTCTTCTTGGCGGCGCGGTGCAGCGGCTCGGGCAGCTTGCGCGACAGGCGGCGCGCCAGGCCGCGCAGCCCGAGGAACTGGCGCGAGGACACCAGCCGCGCAAGGTAGGCGGAAAGCCCGCCCACCGGCGGCGCGATCGACATGTCGTTGTCGTTGAGGATCACCACCAGCCGGTTGCCCGCCTGCTTGGCGTTGTTCATCGCCTCATAGGCCATGCCCGCGCTCATCGCGCCGTCGCCGATCACCGCGATGCCGCGCCCCGGCCGCTCGGCCAGTTTGTTGGCCACGGCAAAGCCCAGCGCGGCGGAGATCGAGGTGGAGCTGTGCGCGGCGCCGAACGGGTCGTACTCGCTCTCGCTGCGCTTGGTGAAACCCGAAAGCCCGCCACCCTGGCGCAAGGTGCGGATGCGGTCCCGGCGGCCGGTGATAATCTTGTGCGGATAGGCTTGGTGGCCGACGTCCCATATCAGCCGGTCGTCGGGCGTGTTGAACACATAATGGATCGCCACGGTAAGCTCCACGACGCCAAGGCCGGAACCCAGATGCCCGCCGGTCTGCCCGACGGCGGTGATGGTTTCGGTGCGCAGCTCGTCAGCCAGCTGGCGAAGCTGCTCGGGCGGGAGCTTGCGAAGATCGTGGGGGGTGTCGATCGTGTTAAGCAGCGGCGTGGCCGGATCGGCTGTCATCAGAGCCCCTTACACGCTCGCAAATCGGGTGTCGATCAAGCGCTGACACAATATCGCAACGATTCCCGCTCCGCGAAGAGCGCGGCCGGTCACCCGCCTCAGCTGCAGGACTGGCACGTTCCGCGCACTTCGACCACCGGCCGAACATCGGCGAAGCCGGCGTCCTTGGCCGCCGTGATCAGCGCGCCGGTGAGCCGGTCATCGTCGATATGCACTGCCTTGCCGCAGCTGTCGCAGATCAGGAAAATGCAGTCGTGCCGGCAGCCGGGATGGCTGTTGGCGACGTAAGAGTTGGCGCTCTCCACCCTGCGCGCCAGGTTGCTGCGCACGAACAGGTCCAGAATTCGGTAAACGCTGTTGGCCGCCACGCGCTTGCCCCGCCGCGCGGAGACGCCTTCGGCGATGTCGTAGGCTGACGCGGGCTTCTCGCGCGCGGCGAGCGCCTCGAAAACGTCCGCGCGCATATCGGTCCATTGCTCGCCCGCGTCGGTCAACGCACGGCGAGCCGCATCGACCAGGCTTTCGCCGCTGTGCTCGTGATGGTGATGTCCGCCCATCGCACCGATATAGGGTGCGATCAGCCCCGGGTGAAGCCGCGCGCGTAATGCGCGGGAAACATTCGGCGCAGCGCCTGCACCTTGGGCGCGTCCCAGCGCCGGATGTAGGGATGCGCCGGATTCTTCATCATGAAATCCTGATGATAGGTCTCGGCAGGATAGAAACGGTCGATCCGCTCGATGCGCGTGACGATCGGCCGCGGCCACAGCCCGGACGCGCTCAGCTGGGCAAGATAGGCCGATGCCGCCAGCCGCTGCTCCTCGGTCACTGGCACCAGCGCGCTGCGATAATGGGCGCCGACATCCGGGCCCTGACGGTCGCGCTGAGTGGGATCGGTCACGACCGAAAAGAAGATGCGCAAAAGCTGGTCATAGCGGACGATCGCGGGATCGTAGGTTACGCGCACGGCTTCGGCGTGCTTGGTCGCTCCGCTGCTGACTTCCTCATAGGTGGCGTCCTGGCGGCCACCGCCGTGATAGCCCGAAACCGCGCTGGTGACCCCGCGCACGTGACTGAACACGCCTTCCACGCCCCAGAAGCAGCCGCCCGCGAAAATGGCGGTCTGCAACCGCCGGGGCTCGTTCGCCTGCCGCTCGGCGGCCGGGGCGAGCACCACGCGCTCGGCGAACAAGGGTGAGGGGGCGGCCCACAGCGCCAGCGCCCCAATCAGCGCCAGCGGTGCGGTGCGGCGGATCATTGCGGCGCGGCTGCCGAAGCGCTGGGTATCACGCCGTGCGCTACATCGCCTGTGGAGCCCGAATCGAGCACGCCGAACACCAGCGCCGCTCCGGCTGCAAAGCCGAAGGCGAGCGAGCGGAAGAAGTCAGGCGTGAACAAACCCATGGCGCTACGTGTCGATACCTTTCTGTCGCTGCCTGCTGCCAGATTTCCGCTTGCGGTCGAGTGAACACGCCGGCTCCGGCCTCCGATCAGCGACGAAACGGCGGCGATTTGCGGCGAATCGTGCCGATCAGTGGCGGAAATGCCGCATTCCGGTGAACACCATCGCCAGTCCGGCAGCGTCGGCGGCGGCGATCACTTCATCATCGCGGATCGAGCCGCCCGGCTGGATCACCACGGTGGCGCCCGCCTCGGCCGCCGCCAGCAGCCCGTCGGCGAACGGGAAGAAGGCATCGGACGCGACCGCGCTGCCGACCGTCCGCGCTTGCGCCCAGCCATGCGTTTCCGCCGCCTCCCGGGCCTTCGCCGCGGCGATGCGCGAGGAATCGCGACGGTTCATCTGCCCCGCGCCGATGCCGGCGGTGGCGCCGTCCTTCGCGTAGACGATCGCGTTGGACTTCACGTGCTTGGCGACGGTCCAGGCAAAGAGGCAATCCTCCAACTCGCGATCGGTCGGCTCGCGCTTGGTCACGACCTTCAGCATGTCGCGGGTGACGTGGCCGTTGTCGCGGTCCTGCACCAGTACGCCGCCGGCGATGATGGTGGAGGTCTGTCCGGCGCGGCGCGCATCGGGCAGCTGATCCACAAGCAGCAGTCGCAGGTTCTTCTTCCTGGCGAACGCGGCCTGCGCGGCCTCGTCAGCGCCCGGTGCGACGACCACCTCGGTGAAGATCTGGCAGATCGCCTCGGCGGTCGGGCCGTCGAGAGGCACATTGGTGGCGACAATACCGCCGAACGCGGAAACCGAATCACAGGCCAGCGCGTCCTGCCATGCCTCCAACAGCGTGCCGCGCGTCGCGACCCCGCAGGGGTTGGCATGCTTGACGATCACCACCGTCGGCTGGGCGCCGGCGAACTCCGCAGCCAGTTCCAGCGCGGCATTGGCGTCGTTGTAGTTGTTGTACGAAAGCTCCTTGCCCTGGAGCTGCCGCGCTTGCGCAATGCCCGCGCCGAACGGACCGGTCGAAGTATAGAGCGCCGCCTCCTGATGCGGGTTCTCGCCATAGCGCAGAGTGGTCACCAGCTTGCTGCTCTGCGCGCGGAGCGGCGGGAACTTCTGCTGCTGATCGACGCTCGCGAACCAGCCGGAGATCGCCGCGTCGTAGGCGGCGGTGGCAGCGAATGCCTTGGCGGCGAGGCGCTTGCGGAACTCCAGGCGGGTCGCGCCGCCGGTCTCCTCCAGCTCGGCGAGCAGCTCTGCATAGTCGGCCGGATCGGTGACGATGGCGACATAGGCGTGGTTCTTGGCGGCGGAGCGCACCATCGACGGGCCGCCGATGTCGATGTTCTCGATAACTTCGTCGCGGTCCGCGCCTTTCGCGACCGTCGCCTCGAAGGGATAGAGATTGACGACGACGAGATCGATCGCGCCGATCCCGTGCTCGGCCATGGCGGCGGCGTGCGCGGCATCGTCGCGCACCGCCAGCAAACCGCCGTGGACCATGGGATGCAGCGTCTTCACGCGCCCGTCCATCATCTCGGGGAAGCCGGTCAGCTCCGAAACGTCGCGCACCGTCAGGCCGGCCTCGCGCAGCGCTTTGGCGGTGCCCCCGGTGGAGACCAGCTCGACACCCTTGTCCGCCAGCGCCCGGCCGAGGTCGGCAAGGCCGCTCTTGTCGGACACGGAAAGCAGCGCGCGGCGGATGGTGACGTCGGTCATGGCAAGCTCACGATTGGTGGCGGAGGATTCGCGGGCATCCCATACGCGTTTGTGCCGGAATCGCCAGTGGTGTGCTCCGCGCGAGACCAGGAAATCAGCCCATCTTCTTCAGCAGCCAGGCGAAGTTGCCGCCCCCCCGCGAGACCAGGCCCTGCATCACCAGCTGCTGGACCGGCACCGGCCGCGCCTGGCCGTCGATCCACAGGCTGTCCTCGACCGAGATCTCGGCGCCTTCACCCGCGCGGAACTGCCAGTAGCTGCCGTCTGGCAGGGCGATGCCGACGCCTTGCCCGTCCTCTGACAAGCCGAGCTCGATGCCCGGCCCCAGGTGAAAGCGGATCGCGAACGCGACCTTGCCGCGCTTGCCCTTGCGGCCTGTGGGTATCAGCAAGTCCTCGCCGCGCAGTTCGGTCCCGTCGTCGCGCAGGATCAGGATGCGGCGATGGATCAGGCCATAGCGCGCGCCATAGCCGTTGTGGCTGGCTTCGAGCCGGGTTGCCCCGCCGCTCGGGCGGCCGGCGCGCTCGGGCTCCAGCGTGCGCCGGTCGATATCGACTTCGGAAACGCCCGAGCCGATTCGGCCGTTGATCAGCACGGCGGTGGAGTTGGCGTCGTCGAGCACCAGCGTGGAGTGCGCGGCGGTGGCGCGCAGGCCCTGCTCCAGCCGTACCGGCACCAGCCCGCCCGCGCAGGCCGCGCCGCCGCAATTGACGATGATGCGCTGCCCGGCATGCGAAAGTTCGAATGCCAGCGTGGAAGCGCAGCCGTTGCGGGCATGGCGTGGGAGCGGCGGCGGGGCGGCGTCGAACTGCAGCACGCTCTTCTGCGCGACGACCCGCTGATAGCCCCACTGGCGGACGTCGCGCAGAGGCCGGGTGCGCACGCCGCTCGCCTCGATCAATTTCGAGAGGTCGGCGGCGTCGATCGCCCAGCCGCCCTGCCAGCTACCCAGCGACCCGTCGCCGTGGGTCAGCGCCAGCAGCGGCGGGACCAGCAACGCCAGAATGTTCTGCAGCGCCTCGGGCGGATCGCGGCGGGTCGCGCGGTAGCAGGCGCCCAGCGAGACGAGCAGCGCGATCGCCTCCATCTGCGCCAGCGGGCTGCGCGACAGATTGCCGCCGTCATCACCCAGGAAATCGCCCAGCGCCCGGATCAGGCCCGCCTCTCCATAAAGGCGGCGGGGGCGTCCGTCCGGAAGCAGCAGCCCGGCGGCGACGATGCCGCACCAGCCGGCGATCTCGGCCAGCAGATCCTCGGCGCGATGGACATGGCGATCGAGCCAGCGGGCGCCTTCATTGATCGCGCCCAGCACGCGCGAGCGAAATTTCTTGTCGGAACCCGACAGGATCAGCGGGGCGTGCACCAGCCAGTTCAGCTCGCGGGTGCCGGCGTTGGCAACGCTCCAGGCAGCGCCCTTGCCCGGGCGCGACGGGAGCTTGGGATTGGCATCGAGCCAGGCGGCGAGGATACGCTCGGCGACAGGCGCTGCCTGTTCGCGCGGGGCGCAGGCTTCCAGGTCGGCCAGCCAGGCAAAGCTGTGGACCGTGCGCTCCAGCGGTGGGGTAAGCCGCGCCGCGCCGCCGAAATCCATCTGCGAGATCGGCGTCTTGGCGCCGTGCACCAGGAAATGCCCGGCGCGCAGCGCGGTCCCGGCAACGCGGCTGCCGGGCAGCGGATTGCTGACGGTGGCGAGCAGGCGCGGTCTTGCGGCCTTGCCCATCGGAGACGACAGCAGCGATCCGGGCACGCCCAGCTTGTAAGCCAGCCGGATGAAGCGTTCGCTCGCACCGAGCGACGGGGGCGAAAAGTCGGCCAGCGCCAGCGCCCGGCCGGGTTCGATCAGTTCACCGGCCGGGCGGGGTTCGTCATCCCGCGCCGAAGCCGCCTGGGCCTCGCTCAACACCCCCTCCTCGCCAGACCCGCCCAGCGGGATCGCCGCCGCGTCACTGCCGCCGCTGGTGGAGGCAAGGTCGCGGGTGGCGGCGTCGGCCATCGTCTATGCCAGCCCCTTCAATGCCGCGATATTGGCGGCATAGCGCTCAGGCCCGCCGCGAAACGTCGCCGTGCCGGCCACCAGCACGTCGGCGCCCGCCGATACGCAGGAGGGCGCAGTTCCGGTATCGACCCCCCCGTCCACCTGCAGACGGATGTCGCGGCCGGACTTGTCGATCATCTTGCGCACCGCCTCGATCTTGCGAAGCTGGCTGGAGATGAAGCTTTGACCGCCGAAGCCGGGATTGACGCTCATCACCAGGACAAGGTCGATGTCGTCGATCAGGTAGTCGAGCATCTTGGCCGGGGTGGCCGGGTTAAGCGAGATGCCCGCCTGCTTGCCCAGCGCCTTGATCGCCTGCACCGTGCGGTGGACATGCGGCCCGGCTTCAGGATGGACGGTGATGATGTCCGCGCCGGCCGATGCGAACGCTTCGAGGTAGGCGTCCACCGGCGAGATCATCAGGTGGACGTCGAAAGGCCTGGCCGTGTGCGGCCGCAGCGCTTTGACCACGCCCGGGCCGATGGTGATGTTAGGCACGAAGTGGCCGTCCATCACGTCCACATGGATCCAGTCCGCCCCCGCTTCGTCGATCGCGCGTACTTCTTCGCCCAGGCGTGCGAAGTCGGCGGAGAGAATCGATGGGGAAATGAGCGGCGTGGCCATGGCGGAAATCTGGCTCCTTGCCTTGGCGCTTAGACACCCCATGTGGGCCCGGCAAGCGGCGGGCAGAGCGTTTTCCACACGCCGCGTCCCAGATCGAGCCCGCTTGCGGCGGCATGGGCGATTGTTGCGCCATGATGTGGGACAAAGGGCTGGATTTTTTGACTATGCCAAAATTCAGTTCATGTTCACGGCGGGGTTCGCATATGGAAATCGACAAGCCGCCCAGCCATTTGCCGGGCATAGCGACGGGCGAAAGGCCCCACGCGCTCCATCATCCCATCGTTAGCTGCAGGAATTAACGCCAATGACCTTGCCGAGACGTATCAGCGCCGCGGTGATAGCCGTTGCCGCCGCCGTGGCCGCTCCTTTCGGAGCGACCGCTGCCCTGGCGCAAAGCCCCGCCGCGCCGGCCGGCTGCACCGGCAAGCCGAGCGACACCTGGCTCAACGTGACCGCAGAAGGCCTGCGCAACGGCAACGGCCTGCTGGCCGTGACGCTCTATGAGGATAACCCGCGCAAGTTCCTGGCGAAGAAGGGTTCGCTCTATGTCGGCCGCGTCGATGCCCGCGCCGGAACGACATCGGCCTGCATTTTCGTGCCGCGCCCCGGCGTCTATGTGCTGGCGCTCTATCACGACGAGAACGGCAACACCCGGTTCGACCGCACCGGCATAGGCCTTCCGGCGGAAGGTTATGGCTTTTCGAACAACCCCTCCACGCTTGCCGGGCTGCCGTCGTTCCGCGCGGTGCGGCTCAACGTGTCGCGCAGTGGACTGACTACGCGTGTGCAGATGAAGTACCCGTGATCGCGGCCGTCGCGCCGTAGATCTCGGGCAGTTGCCCTGGCGCGCTGGCTTCGGCGAGCGCGTGGGCGCGGGCGTCGTCGACATCGAGCCACCAGGCCTCGCCGATATCCAGCGTCGCCGCGCGGCCCTGATCGGCAAGGCGCTGCATGCCGTCCGAAAGGCTGCCCGGCGTGCCTTGCGCGATCGCCTCGCGAATGGCTCGCGCCAGTTCGGGGGTGGCGAGGAATGCGCCGCAATCGACCGCGTCATAATCGGCGATGGTCTTCCCGATCTTGCGGATAAGGCCCGCCTCGTCGGTGCTGACCCAGGTCGCGTCGTCGGGGTCGATCAGCGGGCTCGTCACGCGCCGGTCGATGGCCAGCGTCACGCCGCGGTCCGCACGGCCGGCGCGGGCGAGGCTGGTGAGGATCGGCGTCGAGAAGATGTGATCGCACATCATCAGCAGATAATCGCCCGCGATCCGGTCGCTTCCCGCGATCACCGAGTAGCCGTTGGGCTTCGACCAGTCATCCACCCGCGCGGGCACGACCGGAATGCCGATCCGTTCGGCGATGCCCGGCAGGACCGCTTCGACTTCGTCGGCCAGGTGCCCCGTCACCACCACCGCGCGCTCCGCACCGGCCGCCGCCGCTTGGCGCAGGCCCAGTTCGACGAGGGGAATGCCGCGTACCGGGGTCAGCGGCTTGGAACGGGAGATGTCGCGTAGCCTGCTGCCAAAGCCAGCGGCGATGATGAGCGCGTCCATTCGGCTTCCAGATGCAAAGCGGCGCCGGAAGGCTGAATGCCTCCGGCGCCGCCGATGGGCATTTCGCCCGTGCGTTACTCGGCCGCGAGCGCGGCGTCGGTGATGTATTCCTCAACCATCTGCGCGGCCGTGTCGTCGTTGAACTGCTGCGGCGGGTGCTTGCAGAAATAGGCCGACGGGCCGATCAGCGCACCGCCCTCGCCGCGCTCCAGCGCGACCTTGCAGCAGCGGATGGCGTCCATCACCACGGCGGCGGAGTTGGGGCTGTCCTCAACCGAGAGGCGCAGCTCGACGTTCATCGGCACGTTGCCCCAGAGGTTGCCTTCCATCCGCAGGAAGCAGAGCTTGTTGTCCTTCTGCCACGGCACATAGTCGGACGGGCCGACGTGGATGTTCTCGTCATCGAGCCGCTGCGCGAGCATCGCCTGCACCGCCTCGGTCTTCGATTCCTTCTTGCTGCCCAGCCGCTGGCGATCGAGCATGTTCATGAAGTCGGTGTTGCCGCCGGTGTTGAGCTGGTAGGTGCGCTCGACATTCACGCCGCGCGCGCCGAACAGACTGGAAAGCACGCGGTGAACAATGGTGGCGCCAAGCTGCGCCTTGACGTCATCACCCACGATGGGGATGCGCTTCTCGCGGAAGCGGGCTTCCCATTCGGGGCGGCTGGCGATGAACACCGGCATGCAGTTGACCACCGCCACGCCGGCTTCGAGCGCGCATTCCATGTAGAACTCGGTGGCTTCCTGCGATCCCACCGGCAGGAAGTTCAGCAGCACTTCGGCGCCGGTTTCCTTGAGCGCTGCGACAATGCTCTCGCGCGTGGCCTCGGGCTCGTCCGCAACGATGAAGCCGCGCTCGCCCATGCCGGTCATGTGATCGGCGACGCCGTCGGAGACGCGGCCCATCATCACCTTCGCGCCGGTCGCCGGCACGTTCTCCTGGAACACGGCGGTGCAGTTCGGCGCGGCGAAGATCGCCTCGGCGATGTCCTTGCCAACCTTGCGCGCGTCCACGTCAACGCCCATCACGAATTCGACGTCGCCGGCACCATAGCCGCCGATGCGATCGTGGATCAGGCCCTGCGACGAATTGTTCGCCCGGTAGTAGGCAACGCCTTGCACCAGCGAACTAGCGCAGTTCCCCACGCCGATCACGGCGACCTTGATTGGCTTCATTAATTCGATCCCTTCAGAGAGACGCAACGCGTCCCGATGTGACGTAATTGTGAAATCGCGCGCCAAAAGCAAGAAGTTTGCAGCGGGTCAAGACGGTTGCCGCAGGAGTGTGGCGATAACTACAGCCAGCCAGCCGGCCGCCACCGCGGCAAAAAGCACCAGCCCCAGCTCTGCCTGACCGGCAACGATCAGCAGCGCCCCGGCGAAGGCGTAGAAGTCGCGCATGGTCAGCCAGGTCAGCCACCGGCGGAGGTTTGATGGCCGGGCGTTGAACTTCTCCTTAACCGCGTTGAAGCTTAACGGAATGCCCATCGCCTTGGCGCGCAGCCCCAGCAGCAGGAGGCCCAGCGCCATGCAGGCCAGTCCTGCGGCGCCGATCTGCGCGGCGTTTCGGTATCCGTGCAGCCAGATGTTGATCACCACCCCGGCGATAAATGCGATGTTGGTCGCGGCATCCACGGCGCTGTCGAGCATCGCGCCGTGATCCGAGGTGCGGAAGGTGGCGCGGGCGATTTCGCCGTCGACGCCATCCGCGATCGAGGCACACTGGAACAGCACCGCACCCGCGATCAGGCCGGCATCGCCGCCGAGGAGCAGCGACAACGCCATGGCGATCGCGAGGACGGCGTTGATCACCGTGCCGTGGCCGGGGCGCACGCCCGGATAGCGCAGCAACGCCCGCGACACGGTCTGCGAGATCGGCCGGTTGATGAAGCGGGAGACGATGCCGTCCCCCGGCTTGCCGGTGGCGCGGATGATCGCGCGGCTGGCGTTCGCCAGCGCCCCGGTCGCGAGCGCGGGCGGCATGAGCGGGGCGGCGCGAGGGTCCGCGACCCAGGCTAGGCCCGCGTCCGGCGTGGCGGAAGGTCCGGCCGCCAGCGCGGCGGCGATCGCCTGTGCCGGCACCAGCAACTCGCCGGCGATGACCAGGGCCGGGCCGTCGCTTGCGCCGGGAAGATCGCTCAGCGCGGCGAACCTCAGCGGCATGCCGTTGGCCAGCCGCGCGCTTTCGGCGCGGGTCCAAGCGTCCGGTGTCCAGTCAGCGGGCACCGCCACCGTACAATCGGTCACGCCCGCCAGCGCGGCTTCGCGCACCGCGCGCGCCGCGGCGGGCAGCCCGGCGACATTGCCGGCCGCCGTCTCGGGCCCGGTAAATGCGATGATGGCGGCCTGGCGTGTTATGCTTCGTATTCCCCGCGTGGCGGACCGGCTGTGCGCCGGGTTGCACAGGCACTGTTGCTTGGTGGCGAAGCTCTATAAGGAGCGCTCGCGAACACGCCAAGACGAATGCGCGCGGCGCGAACAACATATGGTGGATACGGCAAGACCTATGGCGGCAGGATCAGCGACCAACGCGGGTGCATGCGCGGCCAGCCGGCCGGCCCGTCCGCGCGAATTGCAGGATTCGCTGAACCACTACGTCTATCACCCGCTGGCATGGAAACTGGCGCGGCAGCTGGCAAAGACGCCGATCACGCCCAACATGGTTTCGGTCCTGGGCGGCCTGCTCGTGATCGCGGCGGGGGTCGCCTATGCCCAGCCCTGGTGGCCGTTCTCGGCGCTGCTCGGCATGGCGCTGCACATGGGCTGGCACGTCGTCGACGGCGCCGACGGGGACCTTGCGCGACTGACGGGCAAGTCGAGCCCGTTTGGAGAGCTGGTGGACGGCATCTGCGATTACACCAGCCATATCGTGCTCTACTTCGTGCTGGGATGGCTGCTCCAGCGGCAGATCGGCGGGATCGCCTGGCTCTATATGACGGCGGCGGGGCTGAGTCACATCGTCCAGTCCAATCACGTCGAGGTTCAGCGGCGCTTCTACCAGTGGTGGGTCTATGGCGTGCCGTGGCTCAACAACACGCAAAAGCAGGGCGGCTCGGGCGAGATCAAGAGCGTGTTCGGCTGGGTGGTACAGGCCTATCTGCGCCTCGCCGCCGGCATGACGCCCCACGCGCAGCGGATCGATGCGGCGGTGGTGCGGGCCCAGGGCGATCCGGAGGAACTCCAGCGCATCCGCCAGGTTGTGCGCTCGGAAGCGCCGGCGTTGCTGCGCATTCTCAAGGTGCTGGGACCAAACCCGCGC
>VFQT010003604.1_pt1 | contig 13936 bp, 9 predicted proteins | sample 3512381 | NCBI WGS metagenome assembly VFQT01 (sample SAMN10412376, study PRJNA504923) | tailings metagenome | isolation source: Relicate 2 Philex TSF3 active mining site | place: Philippines: Tuba, Benguet | collected 2017-08-29 | reverse complement strand
CCGACGCCGCCCCGAATCCTCCTTCCCCTTCCCTTCCCTTTCGGATTGGATGGGGGACTGAACACGACCGTGCCCCCCAAGAAGAAGACACCCTCCCGCCGCGCCGCCGCCAAGCCCGCCTCCCGCCGCCGCGCCGCCTCCCGCGCCCCCGCGCCCTCCACCTCCACCCCCGAGGCCGCCCGCGGCTCGGCCGACGAGCGCATCGCCCTGCTGATCGACGCCGACAACGTCTCCCACGCCTACGTCCCCACGCTCAAGGCCTTCGTCGGCGAGACCCCCCTCGCGTCCGCCCGCGCCTACGGCGACTTCACCCTCCGCCTGCACAGCTGGCGCAAGGCGGCCGAGGAATGGACCTCGCTGGAGCTGGTCGAGCAGCGCAACTACACGGCGGGCAAGAACGCGACCGACATGCGGCTCACCATCGACGCCGTCAAGCTCCTCGCCGGCAAGGAACCGCCCACGACCCTGGTCTTCGTGACGAATGACAGCGACTTCACGCCCGTCGTGGAGGACGCCAAGAAGGACGGCGTCCGCATCGTCGTCATGGGCGAGAGGCCCCATCGCGCGCTCCGCAGCGCGGCGCACCACTACGTCAACCTGAACGACCTCCGCGACCGCCTCGAGACCAAGGCCGCCGCCGAGTCCGATCCCCGCGAGATCCTCCGGCTGCTGGTCGCCGCCCTGCGCGCCCTGCCCAAGCTGCCCGAGGCGGCCGAGCAGGCGCTCGCCGAGGCGGAGCGCCGCCTGCCGCTCGTCGCGTTCGGCCCGCCGCCCAAGGCGCCCAAGGCCGGCCCCGCGCCGCGCGAGGGCGGCCGGGCCCGCGGCGGACGCGGACGCGGCGGCAGGGCCTCGCCGGACGCGGCCGCGCCGGAGACGGAGCGCCCCGCCCCCCAGTCCGCCCAGGGCATGGACCCCAACGCGATCCGCCGGCGCGAGGAGCTCCTCGCCAACCAGCCGCTCATCGAGGCGCTGGTGGAGGCCGCCCGCTCCCTGCCGTCGGCCGACGGCTGGGTGAAGGGCGAGTTCGTCCTCCGCGAGGTGCGCCGGCGCGTCGGCGACTTCGACCGCGTGGCCCCGCGCTACTCCAAGTTCTACCGCATGCTCGAGGATACCGGACGGTTCGACGTCGAGCTGCGCCAGAGCACGGTCTACGCCCGCCCGAGGGAGGCCTGAGCGTCAGCGGTTGCCGTCCTGCCCGGCGAAGTTGACGCGGCCGGAGGCGAAGAGAAAGCGCCAGATCAGCCAGCCGAGGAGGAGGGCGATCAGGACGAGCAGCCCGACGGGGGCGCCGTCGGAGATCGAGCCTCGGGCGCGGAGGGGACCGCCCTCCAGCCCGTCGACCTTGATGCCGGAATAGCCGGAATCGACGGCGCCCGCGCCGGCCTGGACACCGCTGAGGGACTCCGACGAGCGGTCGAACCGTCCGCCGAGGGAGCCGTCGGGCAGGAAATCCATCCGGCTGTCGCGCTGGGGCGGCGCCTTGGGGTCGGCGGCGGGATCGAGCGCCAGTCCCGAGGGGGGCATGGGCGCGGGAACCGGCGCCGCCGGCTCAGCGGGCGAGGGCGTGGGCGTAGCCATCGATGAGCGCGCGGAGGGTGGCCTCCACGAGGTTGGCGCTGACGCCGACCGTGCCCCAGGCCTCCGTGCCATCCGACGAGCGGACGACGACGCGGGTCTTGGCGGAGGTGCCGTCGGCGCCCGACAGGACGCGCACCTTGTAGTCGGCGAGGTGGACCTTGGCGAGGCGCGGGAAGGCGCGGATGAGGGCCTCGCGCAGGGCCTGGTCGAGCGCGTGCACGGGCCCGTCGCCCTCGGCGACGGTGAGGGTCTCCTTGCCCGCGATGCGCACGCGGACGGTGGCCTCGCAGGCGGCGTGGTTGAGCCCGCCGCGCACCGAGACGTGGTAGGTGACGACCTCGAAGGGGGCGGCGGCGGACCTGCCGAGATGCCGGCGCAGGAGCAGCGCGAGCGAGGCCTCGGCATCCTCGAAGCTCCAGCCCTCGTGCTCGAGGCGCTTGAGCTCCTCGAGCGCGGCGCGCGTCGAGGGCGCGTCCTTGTCGAGCTCGATGCCGAGGTCGCGCGCCTTCAGGAGCAGGTTGCTGCGCCCCGACTGGTCGCTGACCAGGACGTCGCGGGCGTTGCCGACGGCGGCGGGGTCGATGTGCTCGTAGGCGGCGGCGAACTTGCGGATGGCGTCGACGTGGGTGCCGCCCTTGTGGGCGAAGGCGGCGGCGCCGACCCAGGGGCGGCGGGGGTCCGGCGCCTGGTTGACGACGCCGTCGAGGAAGCGCGAGAGGCCGGTGAGGCGGCGGAGGGACGCGGCGGGCACGCAGCGCCAGCCGCGCTTGAGCTGGGCGACGGGGATGGCGGCCGTGAGGTCGCAGTTGCCGGTGCGCTCGCCGATGCCGTTGAGCGTGCCCTGGACGTGCGAGGCGCCGGCGTCGAGCGCGGCGAGGGCGTTGGCCAGGGCGAGGCCGGCGTCGTCGTGCGTGTGGATGCCGACGGGGACGCCGGAGGCCGCGAGATAGTCCCGGGTGGCCGCCGCGACCTCGTCGGGGAGGGAGCCCCCGTTGGTGTCGCAGATCACGACGCGGGAGGCGCCGGCGCCGGCCGCGGCCTTGGCGCAGGCGAGGGCGTACGAGGGGTCCTCCTTCCATCCGTCGATGGCGTGCTCGAGGTCGTAGACCACCTCGCGGCCGTTCTTGACGAGATAGGCCACGGTGTCGGCGATCATCGCGAGGTTCTCCTCGGGCGAGCAGCGGAGGACCTCGCGGACATGGGTGAGCGAGGTCTTGCCGTAGAGGGTGACGACGGGGGTGCCGACGGCGAGGAGACCCTTGACCTGGGCGTCCTCGGAGGCCTTGACGCCCTTGCGGCGGGTGGAGCCGAAGGCGGCGAGCTTGGCGTGGCGGAACCTGAGCTTGCGGGCGCGCTCGAAGAACTCGACGTCCCGCGGATTGGAACCGGGCCAGCCGCCCTCGATATAGGCGACGCCGAACCGGTCGAGCTCGGCCGCGACCCGGAGCTTGTCCTCCACCGAGAAATGGATCCCCAGCCCCTGGGCGCCGTCGCGCAGGGTGGTGTCGTAGATCTCGATGGACCGGGCCATGGCCCCACAACCTAGGGGCTGGGCGGGAGGCAGGGCAAGCGGGGATGCGGCTTGCCACCCCGGGAAACCCCGCAGAATCCACAGTCATGGCCTGGCGACTGCTGCTTCTCGGGCTCCTCGCCGCCGGCCCAGCCGCCGAGGCGCGGGCGCAATGGGAGATCTTCGCGCAATCCATCCCGGGCGATGGCAGCTGGGCGACCTATCGCGTGACAGCGACCGCCGCCGATGGCTCGGAAAGCGCCTCGGAGATCAAGGTCAGCAGCCGCGACGGCACCGTGGTCGAGGGCGTGCCGATGGTCTGGCTGGAGGTCCAGCCGGTGAAATGGCTCGGCTCGCGGAACAAGGGCCGGCTGTCGTTCCTCATCCCGCGGGCGATGGACAAGGAGAAGGCCGCGCGGCTCATCCATGTCTCGCGCGAGATCCTCTTCACGGATCCGGTCCGCGGCCCCTGGTACATGTTCCCGGAGGACGTGAGGGACGTCACGGAGCTCGTCGAGATGAGGGACAAGTGGACCTACACCCCGGCGGGCGACGAGGTCGTGAGGGACGGCAAGGGGCGTGTGCGGCGCTGCGAGAGGCAGTCGATGCGCGGCGACCTCTCGCTGGACCCTCCGCTGCTCCGCGCGATCGCCACGACCATCGAGGGCACGGTCTGGCGCGACGCGACGACGCCCTTCGGCGTCGTGCGGGCGGAGTGGACGATGGTCCAGCGCAAGGGCTCGGACACGGAGACGGAGCGCAAGCGCGTGGAGCTGCTCGACTGGGGCGTCGACACCGCGCCGCCCCCGCCGATCGTCCACGGCGACCGCTTCTCCTACTGGAAGCTCATCCGCCGCTGAGGACCGCTTGGAAGGCGGGAGCGAGGCGGGTCCGGCTGAAAACAAAACCGGCCCGGGGCGGAACCCCGGGGGTCCCGGGGCTGTCCCAAGAACACCCCATCGGCGATGCGCAAGAAAGCCCTCGTCCTGCCCTTCGCGGCCCTGGCCGCCGGAGCCTTGCTGAGCCCCATCTTCAAGGGCTGCGGCGAGGCCGCCGCGAGCGATGGCCCCCCGAGCTTCAACTTCGAGGTGCAGCCCATCCTGGCGGCCCACTGCCTCGGTTGCCACGGGCCCGACCTCAAGGCCAACAAGTTCGGGCTGAGGCTGGACACCTTCGAGGGCGCGACGGCCAGGCTGCAGGAGTCGGAGGGCCATGCCATCGTCCCCGGGAAGCCGGAGCGCTCGGAGCTGGTGTCGCGCATCTTCGGCGAGGATGCGGAGGACGTCATGCCGCCGCCCGAGACGGGCAAGAAACTGAGCGCCGCCGAAAAGGACATCCTCCGACGCTGGGTCGCCTCAGGCGCCAGATACGAGCGCCACTGGTCGCTGAACTCGCCGAAGCCGGCGGAGGCCAAGGACGGCTCGGGATGGTCGCGCAACGGCATCGACCCCTTCGTGCGACAACGCCTGGCCAAGGCCGGCCTCAAGCCCAACCCCGAGGCCGACAAGCCGGCGCTGCTCCGCCGCGTCTCGCTCGCGCTGACCGGGCTCCCCCCCTCGCCGCCGGAGCTGGCGGCCTTCCTCGCTGACACCTCCGAGCAGGCCTATGAGAAGGCGGTCGACCGGCTGCTGGCCTCGGAGGCGCACGCGGAGCACTTCGCGCGCCACTGGCTCGACGGGGCCAGGTATGCGGACACCCACGGCATCCACATCGACAACTACCGCTCGATCTGGCCCTATCGCGACTGGGTCATCCAGGCCTTCCGGGAGAACAAGCGCTGGGACGTCTTCACCATCGAGCAGATCGCGGGTGACCTGATGCCGGGGGCGACGATCGACCAGAAGGTGGCGACCGGCTTCAACCGCTGCCTGCCGACGACGGGCGAGGGCGGGGCGATTCCCGAGGAGTACCTCGCCATCTACGCGAAGGACCGGGTCGACACCACCGCCACGCTCTGGCTGGGGCTGACGATCGGCTGCGCCTCCTGCCACGATCACAAGTTCGACCCGATCTCTACGAAGGACTTCTACCAGTTCGCGGCCTTCTTCCGGAACACGACGATGTCGGGCCTGGACGGGAACGAGGCCAACCACCCGCCGAACCTGATGGTGCCCCTGCCCGAGGACCGGCCGAGGCTCGCCCAGCTCGAGAAAGCGGTCGAGGAGGCGCGGCGGCGCATCGTGGACCTGGCGAAACCGAACGGCGCGGAAGCCGCGGACCGGGCCCACAACGTCACCCTCCCCCCGACGCCGCTGGTGAGCATCCCGCTCAACGATGGCGGCGACATCTCGGCCACGACCGAGGGCAAGGCGGTCTTCCTCGGCAACGGCCTGGCCATCGGGGGCAAGGGCATCCTGGGGCCGAGCCCGCAGGTGGCGGACGAGCGCCTGCGGAGCCTCTCGCTGAGGGGCACGCCGCCGCTGGGCGGCAAGGCCGACTCATGGAGCGCCTGGGTCTACACCACGGGCCAGGGCAACGGCCCGCTCTTCTCGCGCATGGACTCGGGCGCGGCGCACCGGGGGATCGACCTCTGGCTGGAGGGGGGCAGGATCGCGGCGCACGCGATCGAGAGCTGGCCCGACAAGGCGAACAAGATCGTCTCGAACCGGGTGCTTCCCGCTGGCTGGCACCACGTCGCGGCAACCTGGGACGCCGCCAAGCCGCCGGCCGAGCGGCTCGCCCTCCACGTGAACGGCGCGCTTGAGCCGGTCGCGGTGACCCACGGCTCGGGAGCCTCGACGCTCGCCACCGACATCCCCTACCGCATCGGGGCCCGCAGCACGGCGCAGGGGCCGGAGGGGCCGGTCCAGCAGGTCGACGCCCGCATCCAGGGCATCCGTGTCCATGCGAGGGCCCTGAGCCCCGCCGAGATCCTGGCCGAGACGGTCTCCGACCTCACCCGCGACCACGGGACAGGCGAGACGGTGGACCAGGCGGCCCGGGCCAGCCTCCTGGTCTCGCTGGACGTCGACCACGGCAACCCTGAGGTGACGAAGGCCAAGGCCGAGCTGGCCAAGGCCAACGCGGAGCTCGAGGCGCTGCGCAAGCGGGGCGTGATCACCCTGGTGATGGACGAGCGCAATGAGCCCCCGCACGCCCACGTCCTCAACCGGGGCGAGTACGCCTCGAAGGGCGAGAAGGTGGGCGCGGGCACGCCCGGCTCGCTCCACCCGTTCCCCAAGGACGCGCCGCTCAACCGGCTCGGCCTGGCGCAGTGGCTGGTCGATCCGGCGAACCCGCTGATGGCCCGGGTGACGATGAACCGGCTGTGGCACAACCTTTTCGGCGCGGGCATCGTGGAGACGGTGGAGGACTTCGGCATCACGGGCTCGACGCCGTCGCACCCCGAGCTTCTCGACTGGCTGGCGCTGGAGTTCCAGCGGACGGGCTGGGACCACCGGGCGATGGCGAGGACCATCGTGATGTCGGCCACCTTCCGCCAGTCGGCCAAGGTGGACGCGCGCAAGCTGGAGGTCGACCCGGCCAACCGCCTGCTCTCGCGCGGACCGCGCCACCGGCTGGACGCGGAGGTGATCCGCGACCAGGCCCTGGCGGCCTCCGGGCTGCTGGTCCGCAAGGTCGGCGGGCCGTCGGTGCGCCCCTACCAGCCCGAGGGCATCTGGGAGGCGGTGGCGATGAAGCAGTCCGACACCGGCTCCTACAAGGCCGACCAAGGGGAGGGCCTGTGGCGGCGCTCGGTCTACACCTTCTGGAAGCGCACCGCCCACCTGCCCTCGCTGGACATCTTCAACGCGCCCTCGCGCGAGGCCTGCACGGTCCGGCGCGAGCGCACCAACACGCCGCTGCAGGCGCTGGTGACCCTGAACGACCCCCAGTACGTCGAGGCTTCGCGCGTGCTGGCCGAGCGGGCGCTGGCGGGCGGGAAGGACTTCGACAGCCGGCTCGACGCGGTGACCCTGCCCGTGATCGCGCGCAGGCTCGACGCCAAGGAGCGGGCGGTGGCCCGCCAGCTGCTGGACGCGGCGACGGTCCGCTACCGGGCGGACGCCAAGGCGGCGGCCGAGCTGGTGGCGGTGGGGGCTAGGCCGGCGACCCACGCGGACAAGGCCGAGCTGGCCGCCTGGACGCTGCTGGCGTCCAAGATCCTCAACCTCGACGAGGCGCTCAACCTCTGAAACCAGCCCGGCCATGAACGACATCCTGGACTTCAACGGCGCGATCAACCGCCGGCAATTCTTCCGCAAGGCGGGCTTCGGCCTGGGCGTGGCGGCCCTCGGGACCCTGCTGGGCGAGTCCGCCCTGGCGGGCGAGGCGGCCGGCGAGGTGGCCCGGACGGCGGCGGCGAAGATCGCCCCGAAGGCCAAGCGCATCATCTACCTGTCGATGATCGGGGCCCCCTCCCAGCTCGACCTCTTCGACCACAAGCCCGGCCTGACGAAGCGCTTCAACCAGGACCTCACCTCCTTCCTGAAGGAGTCGGGCCAGCGCCTCACCGGCATGACCTCGGGGCAGTCGCTCTTCCCGGCGGCCCCCTCGATCTTCAAGTTCGCCCAGCACGGCAAGGGCGGGGCCTGGATCAGCGAGCTGCTGCCCTGGACGGCGAAGATGGCGGACGACCTCTGCATCATCAAGTCGATGCACACGGAGGCGATCAACCACGAGCCCGCCAACCAGCTGATGTACACGGGGAACATGCAGGCCGGGAAGGCCTCCATGGGCTCCTGGATGTCGTACGGCCTCGGCTCGCTCAACAAGGACCTGCCGACATTCGCCGTGCTGCACGCCCAGCATTCCTCGCCCCAGTCCAATGTGCAGGCCATCTCGGCCCGCCTGTGGGGCGCGGGCTTCCTGCCCGGGCAGCACGCCGGGGTGACGCTGCGCACCAAGGGCGACCCCGTGCTATACCTGAAGGACGCGCCGGGCATCGACCGCGACCTGCGTCGCAAGATGCTCGACGGCCTGGGCCAGCTCAACCGGATGTCCTACGAGGCGGTGGGCGACCCCGAGACCCAGGTGCGCATCCAGCAGTACGAGATGGCCTTCCGCATGCAGGCCTCCGTGCCCGAGCTGTCCGACCTGTCGGGCGAGCCGGCGAGCGTGACCGAGATGTACGGCAAGGAGGTCAACGTGAAGGGCAGCTTCGCGCACTGCGCCCTGCTGGCCCGGCGCCTGACGGAGCGCGGGGTGCGCTTCGTGCAGATCTTCCACCGCGGATGGGACCAGCACGGCGACCTGCCCAAGGACCTGGCGGACCAGTGCCGCGACATCGACCGCGCCTCCTGGGCGCTCATCCAGGACCTCAAGCAGCGGGGCATGCTGGACGACACCCTGGTCATCTGGGGCGGCGAGTTCGGGCGGACCGTCTACAGCCAAGGCACGCTGACCCAGACGAACTACGGCCGCGACCACCACCCGCGCGCGTTCACCATCTGGATGGCGGGAGGCGGGGTGAAGCCCGGCTTCGTGCTCGGGGAGACCGACGAGTTTTCATTCAACATCACGCAGGACCCGGTGCATATCCGCGACCTGCACGCCACGGTGCTGCACCTGGTGGGCCTCGACCATGAGAGGCTTCACGTGCGCTACCAGGGCCTGGACCAGAAACTGACCGGCGTGGAGCACGCCAAGGTGGTCAAGAAGGTCCTGGCCTAGGCGGCGCCGCACCGACCGGGCGAAGCCCGCCGGACGACGGCCCTTCTCGCGCCCGGCCTCAGGGCGCGAGGTTGTCGATGAGCCGGGTGGCGCCGGCGAAGGCGGCGAGGGCGACGACGCAGCGACCCGGCTCGGCCAAGGCGGCCGTCGCCAGCGACTCGGCGTCGACGAGCCGGAGATACTGCAGGCGCAGGCCGGGCTCGGCGTCCAGCACGGCGCGGGCGGCGGCGAGCGCCTTGGCGGGATCGCGCTCGCCGGAGCGCACGAGATCGGCGGCGGCGCGGAGCGCGGCCGGGATGGCGAGGGCGGCGGCGCGCTCGGCGGGCGACAGGTAGCGGTTGCGCGAGCTCATCGCCAGGCCGTCGGGGTCGCGGGCGGTGGGCGCCTCCACGATCGCGACGGGCACGTCGAGGTCGCGCACGAGGCGGCGGATGACGGCGAGCTGCTGGAGGTCCTTGCGCCCGAACACGGCGACGTCGGCCCGGGCGGCGTTGAGGAGCTTGAGGACGACGGTGGCGACGCCGCGGAAATGGCCCGGGCGGTGCTCGCCGCAGAGGCCTTGGGACACCGCGGTCTCCTCCACCCAGGTGGAATGGCCGGGGGCGTAGAAGCCGGGTCCGGGCGCGAAGACGACGTCGACCCCCCGGGCCTCGCAGAGGCGGCAGTCCTCCTCGAAGGGGCGCGGGTAGCGGGCGAAGTCCTCCTTGGGCCCGAACTGGGTCGGGTTGACGAAGATGGAGACGACGGTGAAGGGCGCGCAGGACTTGGCGAGGTCGACCAGGGTCAGGTGCCCCTCGTGCAGGCAGCCCATGGTCGGGACGAGGCCTACCGCCTTCCCCGCCGCGCGCGCGACGTCGACCGCGGCGCGGAGCTCGGGGACGGTGCGGGCGATGAGCATGGGGGGCGGGACGGAGGTAGGGCGAAAGATGAAAAACGAAGGACGTAAAAACAGGACTAGGATAGGGGTCGGACGGGTGAAAGAAAGGCAAAGAAGGGGGATGCTTGCGGCGTCGGGAATCCGATCGCGGCGCCGAAGGCCGTCCTTCCGTCCTTCGCCCTTTCGTTTTTCGCCTGCCCAAGTAAACGGCCCTCCGGTGAGGGAGGGCCGTCGAAGAGGTGGCCGGAGTCGGAATCGAACCAACGACACGGGGATTTTCAATCCCCTGCTCTACCAACTGAGCTATCCGGCCGAAAAGGGCGAAAGGAAGGAGACATCCCTGCGCCCCGGATGTCAAGGATGGGCCACAGAAGGTCTCAGAACTCGAATTTCCAGGGGGAAAGCCGGCGCTCGACCTCGGCCACGACCTCGGCCTCGCCGGCCTCGCCCTTGTCGGAGACGAAGGTGACGGAGAAGCGGACGAAGGCGCCGCAGTCGTCCCAGGGCACCGTCGAGATGAGGTGCTCGGTGATCATCCACTGGGAGAAGGCCTCGCCGGAATCGAAGGCGACGCGGGCGCCGCCGGGACCGACCGCGGCCCTGGGCGCGGGCATGTAGAGGAAGAAACCGGCGCCGGGCTTCTTGGCTCGGAAGCCGAGGCGCTGGAGGGCGGCCGTGAGGAGGTCCATGCGCCGGGAATACTTGGCGGCGATGGCGCGCGGGATGGCGACCTCGTCGAGACCGGCGGCGCCGGCCTTCTGGATGCCGAGGAACTGGCCGGAGTCGGAGTTGTCCTTCACGTCGCCGTAGGCCTTCACGAGCAGGGCGTTGCCGGCGACGAAGCCGATGCGCCAGCCGGTCATGTTGTGGCTCTTGGAGAGCGAGTGGAGCTCGAGGGCGACCTCCTTGGCGCCGGGCACCTGGAGGATGGAGACCTGCTCGGCGCCGAAGTGGAGCGAGCCGTAGGCGGCGTCCTGGATGACGACGAGGCGGTGGCGCTTGGCGAAGGCGACGACCTGGGCGAAGAAGGCGCGGGTGGCGCAGGCGCCGGTCGGGTTGTTGGGGTAGTTGAGGACGAGCACCTTGGCCTTGGCGAGGACGTCGGCGGGGATGGCCTCGAGGTCCGGCAGGAAGCCGTTCTCCGCGGTGAGCCGCAGGTTGTGGACGACGCCGCCGTAGTACTTGGCGTGGGTGCCGAAGACCGGGTAGCCGGGGACGGTCATCAGGACGACGTCGCCGGGGTTGATGAAGCAGGCGGGCAGGATGGACAGGGCGGCCTTGGAGCCGATGGAGTGCAGCACCTCGGTCTCGGGATCGACGTCGACGCCGAAGAGCGACTTCATGTAGCGGGCGGCGGCGTGGCGGAAATCGGGTCCGCCGTTGTCGGCGTAGCCGCGGTTCTCGGGCTTGGCCGCCTCGGACTGCAGGGTGCGGACGACGGAGGGGAAGGCCATCTCGTCGGGCTCGCCGACGCCGAGGTCGATGAGGGCGACATCGGGCTTGGCCTTGCGGGCGGCGGCCTTGGCGCGCTTGATCTTCTCGAACTTGTAGATGGCGGTGGACTTGCCGTAGTTGGCGCCGCCGATGCGCTCGGCGAAGAGCTGCTGGAGGTAGGAATCGGACATGGGAGAGAGAGGGGGAGGTAAGGACTAGGGGGGACTAAAGGGGAGGAAGGACGAAAAACGAAGGATGAAAACGAAAGGGGGAGGTCAAATGATGGAAGGCAAAAGGAGGCGGGGAGATTCCATGCACCATGGTGCCCAAGTTGCCAAATTCATGAAATGAAGAAGGCGATTGAGGCATCCTTGCGGCCCGGTGAGGATTCGTGCCCCCAGGCATCTGGAAACCCAGTCACTTGGAATCAGAGGCCTACTTTTTTTTCGTCCTTCGTTTTTCGTTTTTCACCCTACCCCCCCCTGCCCTTTTTAATTCTTAATACTTAATTCACCCTCACCCCATGCCCTCCCCCATCCGCGGCTCCGCCTGGCAACTCGTCGGCCTCCTGGTCGCCTGCTACGGCGTGGCCGCGCTCGGCGGCCTCTCGACCGCGCAGGGCGTGCGCGAGTGGTACCCGACGCTGGCCAAGCCGGCGCACACGCCGCCGAGCTGGGTGTTCGGCCCGGTCTGGACCGTGCTCTACGGCCTGCTGGCGGCGAGCCTCTGGCGCGTGTGGCGGACCGAGGCGGCCAAGGAGGCCAAGGCCCTGTTCTGGGGGCTGCTGCTGGTGAATGCCGCGTGGTCGCACCTGTTCTTCGGCCTGCGGCGTCCCGATCTCGCCCTCGTGGACATCGTCCTCTACCTCGCGCTGCTGGCCGGGCTGATCCGGGCGCTGGCCAAGGCGGACCGTACGGCCGCCTGGCTGCAGGCGCCGCACGCGGCGTGGGTGGCCTATGCGGCCACCATCAACGCCGGGGTGGTCTGGCTGAACCGCTGACCCTCAGAACGACACCGGCTTGCCGGTGCGCGCCGAGGCGTACAGGCCGTCGATGACCTGCATGAGGCGGAAGGCCTCGTCGAGCGTGTTGAGCGGCTTGGCGCGGTTCTCGATGGACTCGATGAAGTTCGCGGCCGAGGCGGAGCGGCCCATGTCCTCGCAGGGAGGGGTGACGATGGAGCGGTTGACGCTGTTGCCGCCCTCCTGGACGTAGAGCTCGCAGGTGTCGATGGCGGTGGCGTCGATGCCGTCCACGCCGAAGAGGCGCTCGATCTTGCCGCCGGCCTTGGTGCCCTGGAAGGTCACGGAGACCTCCTCGCGCTTGATCATCTCGGCCCAGGAGACCTGCAGGGTGAGGATCTGGCCGGTCTTGAAGGTGACGACGCCATGGGCGGCGTTCTCGACGTCGGTCACGCCGCCGACGCGGTCGGGGATGCCCCAGGGACCCTTGAAGGACTTGTCCTCGATGAAGTCGGAGAAGGTGCGTCCGAGCACGTGGGCGGGCTCGGGGTAGCCCATGAGGTGCATGGCGAGGTCGACCATGTGCAGGAGGTCGATGAGCGGGCCGCCGCCGGAGAGCTCCTTGGTCGTGAACCAGCCGCCGAAGCCGGGGATGCCGGTGCGGCGTATCCAGCGGGCCTGGGCGGAGTTGATGGCGCCGACGGCGCCGGACTCCACATAGCGCATCATGGCGCGGGACTCGGGCCGGGCGCGGTTGTTGAAGTTGAACATCACCGTCTTGCCCGAGGCCTTGGCCGCGGCCTGGATGCCGCGGACCTCGTCGGCGCTGAGCGCCGGGGGCTTCTCGCAGAAGACATGCTTGCCCGCGTTCAGGCACTGGACGGCGAGCGGGGCGTGGAACTTGTTGGGGACGATGATGCTGACCGCCTGCACGTCCTTGCGCTCGGCGAGCATCACCTCGACCGACTCATAGGCATGGGCGACGCCCCATTTGTCGGCCGCCTTGCGGGCGGCGCCGGGCGCGGGGTCGGCGATGGCGAGGATCTCGGCGCCGGCCTGGCGGAAGCCCGCGGCGTGGTACTGGAGCATGCCGCCGGCTCCGATGATGGCTACTTTGGTGGACATGGGGGGAGGCTAAGGGGACAAAGGACGAAAGACGAAGGACGAAAAAGGGGGATGGGAGGGATGTAAAAAGTAGAAAGTGAATGGGTGAGGCGAGTAGGCAGGATGCCCTATGTCAGCCAAGGCGGGCTTTGCCTTCGTTCCTCGCTCTTCGTTTTCGCCCCTCCTCATCGCCCGCTTTTCACCTTTCACTTTCTACTTTTCACCCTCCCGCCCTTCCCGCCCTGCCTCGACTTGTCGAAGGCGGCGTCGAAGGCGACGGTGTTCGCGGGGAAGTCGAGGCGGCGGACGAAGGCGCAGGACTCGGCGGCGCCATGGAGGCGGTCCATGCGGCCGTCCTCCCACTCGACGGACAGCGGGCCGGCGTAGCCCACGTCGTTGAGCGCGGCGATGATGGTCTCGAAGCGGACGTCGCCGCGGCCGACGGAGCGGAACTCCCAGAAGCGGCGGGGGTCGCCGAAGGCCGTGTGGCCGCCGAAGACGCCGACGGTGCCATCGCCCTTGCCCCACCAGACGTCCTTCATGTGGGCGTGGTTGAGGCGCGGGCCGAACTCGCGGATGAATCGGACGTAGTCGACGCCCTGGTAGGCGAGATGGCTGGGGTCGAAGTTGAACCCAAAACGGGCGTGGTTGCCGACCGCCGCGAGGGCGCGGTGCGCCGAGGCGATGTCGAAGGCGATCTCGGTCGGGTGGACCTCGAGGGCGAAGTGCGCGTCCGCCGCGTCGAAGCTGCGGAGGATCTTTTTCCAGCGGCGCCCGAAGGCGTCGAAGCCGGCCTGCAGGTACTCCTGGCTCGTCGGCGGGAAGGCGTAGAGCGCGTGCCAGATGGGCGAGCCGGTGA
>VFQT010003603.1_pt1 | contig 13937 bp, 15 predicted proteins | sample 3512381 | NCBI WGS metagenome assembly VFQT01 (sample SAMN10412376, study PRJNA504923) | tailings metagenome | isolation source: Relicate 2 Philex TSF3 active mining site | place: Philippines: Tuba, Benguet | collected 2017-08-29 | reverse complement strand
GGGGGGGGGGGGGGGGGGGACAGCTACACATTTTCCTTGGAATCTAGTCCAGAGATAGCCGCTCTAGGTGCTTGTAGACCTCATCATCGGACCTTTTGTCAATCAGAACCACCTCAATAAGTTCTGGAGCGACTCTGTAAATTACTCGAAAATCACCCACGCGCATCCGGAGGAATCCTTTGTGAGCTTTCAGCTCAGTTGACGCCGCAGGTCTGGGGTCTAGAACCAGAGCTATCGTTCTTTCATAAATTTGTCTAGCTGGCTTGGTTTCGAGGTCTCTTACAAATTTGACTGCATCTTTTGTGAATGAGATAGCGGTCATTTTTGTGAACCACCAAAAACCAAGTGCTCGAATGTGGCCTGGTCAACGAAGCCTGATTTGAGTGATCTATTCAAGTAGTCATCCATAATCTCAGCCCCAAAGGCTGCGTCGAAGCTTTTTAGTCGGCCCTCTACCAAGTCCTGACAAATCTCCCAAAAGTCTTGAAAGACACGCGAAACCTTCTCATTGGCATCCAATGTCTCGTCCGCCTCCGCCATGGCTAGGGTGTTACCAAGTCGGCCAAAAACTTCCTCTTTATGGCGCCCATAGCCAGGCAGTGGACTTAGGATTTCAAAAAATTGGCGGAAGAGCCAGGTGTATACCTGTGGAAGAGCTGTACGCACAGCCCTACGTTCAATGAATTTTCCTTCATATGGGTCGGGTTCAGTTTTGTTCAAGATAACGACATCGCCAAATAGAAGGTCTTTAGCTCCTACAGCCGGCTTTTCTTGCAATCTGTGCTTCATTGAGTCAAAGTGCTCGATGAGTTCTAATAGCTTTTGCTTGGCCTGATCTATAGCTGTCAAGCGCTCCTCCATTCTTAAAAACCCTAAAGACTAAAGTAGCGTCTGCTAGATGTCAAGTGTCACCCTCTAGGCGCACTTCAAATTGATTCTCTGGGAGCATTTTTCGAGCCCCCTAGATGTCCCTAGCCTCACCTAGATTCAAAGCATGAACAATAGGGAACCACTAGAGGCAGCAATGGTTGGCACAGCCAACTTCTTGTCCAAGACCATCATGATCACTCTCAAAGTCCTGGGAATGCTGATGCTGGTGATGCTTGGGTTTATTTTGAGTTTGTTTTTAGGAGTGATGAAGCGAAAGTGAGCCAAACAGTTAACTCTTTAGAAAGCCTATCAATTCACTTAAAGGCAGCACGGTGACAATCTTTCAAATTCAGTCCTCTGAGAAATCAGACATCTCTCCAGAGGCAGAAATAAATTGGGTCCGGATGAGCTCCATGGCTTCCTCTCGAGAAAGCGAGCTAGCAATACGATATCCACTTGACAGGTCTAAATTCTTAAGAAGATTGCGGATTAAGATTCGGTCGTATTTTCTGCCGTCTTCAACAAAAAGTTTATGAATGAATTCAAAAAAAGCCGTTGCAACTGTAGGTTGCGATGAAATGTTTGGACGACCAAGGAACTGGACCGGAAAATCTGAATTGAAATCAAACAATAACTTCTCCGCTTTGGGAGCTATTTCTGGGGTGGTTTTGTGCACGTAACGTTGTCTCCACCATAAACTGCTGAGTGGCTGGTCGCGGAATCGCATTCGATTCGTATAGCAAAAGAGATGATTTCTAATCGTCTTTGTAACATCTGCTGATGTTGCACCTGATTCTAGTTCCCAGCGCAATTTAAAATAATGCCAATAATGCTGCAGAGTCAGGCTAACCCAGATGCGTTCGTCTGTTGATTGCAGAGTATTTTGGAAAACCAGGTTGGAATAAAGCCTGCGCCCGGCCTCTAATTCGGACATCACTTGCCCCGTCGCATCTATAAGTGAAACTGGCTTGAACCGTAAGTCAACTTCCTCATATTGAAGACTAAGTGCTTTATCGGCAACTTCACCACCGAACTCCCAAATTTCATGCAGAGACTCCCAGTTTCTGAGTGCCTCCAGCGAATCTTGAACGAGTATCTTCATTGGCCTTCGACCTCACGGTTTGCTATGCGACCCCATCCGCGGCTAAAAAGAAGTTGCGCTGCAATCTCTTGAGCATCTGAATCCGCTGTAACTTCGATTCCGGATTCTCTTATGGTCTGCTCGAGAGCCCTAGCCCAGAGAGCAGTAGTTTCCCCTTCCAACATAACTGAGACTGCCCTTTCAATTGTGTCCTGCCAAATTGAGGGAAATAACATGGCGCTATTTTCCTTGTCCGATCTAAGGTTTCCAATGGCCTCCATGAGTTTTTTACTCACGAAAAGCTGAAGAAAATTAGACTCAGTTTTAAGTTCGTAGTAGTGGTCCGGTTTACCATCGGCGATTGTTATCTTTAAGTGTCGCGGGTTCGCTAAATGGTCTGGCTGAACCTCAAAAACCCTAATTGGCCCAATCGCCACTGGAGTACCCCTAGGAACCCTAAACTCTGCTTGGCCGTATTCGGGGCTTATCCCTTCTGGCGCAAAGTCGTCAATATGTTGAGCGGCCAGTAGTAGTGGCACAATCTCAACGGCACCAAAAATGTCCAGGTTAGAGATGTCAATGTCACCTGAAAGTGTCTCACAAGATAAGAATCTCCTTGTAAGTGTCTCGTTCGAATAAATTTCGAAGCCTAGTGTTAATTTCTTATCTATCAGGCAATCCTTGAGATAAACATTGTTCAGTAGCACAGAATAATTGATTGCAATTTTTCCATCATCCCCGAACCAGATGTCAAAATCACAATCAAATGAGCTTGGCTCGGTGTAATTTGAATTTAAATATGACAAAACTGGGTGAGGGTATGCTTTTGGTTTAATCAACATTTTCGGTGAACGCCTCCAAACTTTCTAAGTTTTCGTTTGTAGAAAATGTCACCTTAAACCTTCTTGAACCCGATCCCAAAGGCTCCCATTTGTCTCTTGGTATTGACCCAACCAATGGGCCGTCCCCATCCAAAGAAATTCTTAGCGGTGCAATGGATGAATCACCCGACTTGAAAAGATGCAGCGGCCCATTGCCTTGATTCTTGTCAATGGAAAAGTGAAGTGAAAAATTTCCAGTCTTGGGGTTTCGATATAAAATCAGATCGGATGCAACCCTAAGTTTTCCACCGTAATTACCTTCGTTTTCGCCAGCATCATCGCCGGAATTTGCGCCACCCTTCTTTTTGGACCTCTTTCCGGACCCGCCACTTCCGAATGAACCACCAGGCTGGGATCCAGTGAATACCGATAGATGCTTCGATTGCTTGGTTTTTGAAAGTATTTTGTAGGTTTTGGGAAACTCAACTCTATTCTCTTGCGAAGGCGTGTCTGAGTTACCGGCGGATCCTAGTAGATCATTAAGGTCATCAACAAAAAAGTCTGAAACGGAATCTAAGGAAGCAAACTCATCTATCAGAGCCCTAACCTCCTTTTCAAATGTTTCATAGGCTCTAATGTGGGACTTTCTTTTTGTCGGATTAGCAACTCGGTCAAATTCAAAAGCATCGTGCGAAGGGTTTTCAAGATCCCTCAGAATTGAGGACCCTGTTTGCCCTGTGACACAAATGAATAGATCAAAGTTTTTTACGCCACTAAACCTTTCAAGTTTTTTTGGTCTCTTGGTTATTAGCATTCCAGTTTTCCTAGCTACCCCGACCCTTTTTTCGGTTAAAGAATCGCTCGTGCGAATGGCATAAAAGTAAGTCCCAAATGATTCAGACTCTCTCTCGCCACGCCATTTATCTCTGGCCCAAACAAGTGTTTGAAGAGTCACAACTTCGTCTGGATTTAGGTTTTTATCGTTTAGCAAACCTGACCGCTCAGCGGTTTCACGCACATTCGAGGCGTTGAGAACGCTCCCAGATGGCAGCGTAACGACTAACCTTCCTGACTCGATGGCGTAATAGAAATTGAGCAGGATTGATCCCAAAAGCTGGTAGTCAAAATCACCAGCTTGATCGTCTTCGAGTGGCGCAGGGATAAATACACTAACGCCGGTGCCGTTTGTAAGTCCGGCACGGGCTTCGGAAGCCCAAGCGGGGATGTCATCACCTGTAATCGGACTCGCGTCTTCATCAGCGGCGTAGTACCCAGTTGCCTTAGTGAGATATTTTGCATCCCCAGATTCCTTGCTACTGTGCCACGCTGAACTCAAAATAGATTTACCGATGTATCTATCGATCTGGCCCGAGGGCTCCTCTGATCTAGACAAATAAAAAATTGTTCTAAGTCGGCTAAGTGCAAACGGCGCCTTGGAACCCTGCCCAAATGAACCAAGTGCATCCTGTGATTTTTTTACGTCAACTCCTTGACCACGAATCAGTGCCAGCCAAGGACTCGGCGGCACGCCCTCAACTTCTTGAATGTGTCCTGTTAGCCCTGAAGTTCCCCAGTCGTGAATTCCAAGAATACTCAAGTTCTCATCTTCAAGTTCTTTGAGTGCCTCGCGGTAGAAAGACACAGCCTCAAGATTTTCTATTTCCTGATCTGTTGCCCTGTCTTTCAAGTTATTCCTCTCTTCATGTAGAGCAGCTTTCAGGAAGGGAATTAATTTTCGAAGGCTAGGAATATCGTCTAAGTGGTGATTTTTGAGTGTGAAGCCCACATGAACAGCATCTGAAACCCCCGCATCTAGTGAGTTCTGAATACATTCTCGAACTGTACTGGCAAGTCTCTTACCGGAAAAATAAGTAATAGGCGAAGCGGTAAATCCTTCTCGTTCCGTAGCTTTGGCAAAAAACCAATCCATCGCACCCCCAGATAAAGTATGACCCTGCCAGTAATCTTATGAGCATGTCCGACATTATGAAATTTCGACTGGGGGAGCTTTTCTCTGGACCAGGGGGACTCGCCTTAGGCGCACACTTGGCCGCTAAAGAATTGGGCGTCCAATTAAGTCATGCTTGGGCTAACGACATTGACCCCAATGCAGTCAAGACCTATTTGGCAAACATTCCCGGTGCTGAAGACTCAACCGTCATACATATGGACGTCCGAGAGCTGGAGTTAGGCAAGCTCTCCCCAATAGATGGGCTAGCTTTTGGGTTTCCGTGCAATGACTTCAGTTCTGTCGGCCAACAGAAGGGGATCAAGGGGCATTTCGGCCCTCTTTATACATATGGAGTCAAGGCACTTGACTTGCATAATCCAAAATGGTTTTTTGCTGAGAATGTAGGCGGAATTCGGTCATCGAATGAAGGATTGGCTTTTTCTCAAATTTTGCATGATCTTTCAAAGGCCGGCAAGCATGGTTATTCAGTCGTCCCTCACTTGTATAAGTTTGAGAACTACGGAGTTCCGCAGGCTCGCCACAGAGTTGTTCTAATTGGTATTCGCAATGATTTGGGGCTGACGTTCCGACCACCATCACCGCGACCCTACACCACTGTAAACACTTCTGTTAGGCATTCACTTACAAATCCGCCAATACCCCATGATGCGAAGAACCACGAACTTACGAATCAATCTAAAGTGGTCGTCGAACGCCTCAAGCACATTGCACCTGGCAAAAATGCGTTCAATTCTGAAATCCCGGAGAATCTGCAGCTCAATGTCAAAGGGGCAAAAATTAGTCAGATATATCGTCGGCTGGATCCTGACAAGCCTTCCTACACCGTGACTGGTTCAGGCGGTGGCGGCACCCATGTCTATCATTGGTCTGAAAATAGGGCATTAACAAATAGAGAACGCGCCAGACTGCAGACATTTCCGGACGATTTCGTCTTTTTGGGATCCAAAGAAAATGTTCGAAAGCAAATAGGCATGGCCGTTCCCGTTCTGGGTGCTAAAGCTATATTCCTGGCCCTGTTTAAGACATTCGCTGGCGTGGATTATGAGTCTGTGGAGCCGAACCTACAACGCTACCTGCACTCCTCGGTACTTTGGGGGCAGGACTAGATCTTGCTTAGCCTTCGAGAAAAGAACCTTTTTGATCGGGTACTTGTGAGCCCGGCTAGAGAAGGTGCTCGGACCCTGTTAGTGGTAGCAGGATACTGCTCCCCCAAAATGTTGGCTTATCATCTGGCTCAATTGAGAAACTTGAATCTTGATGAGCGCATCACAATCAAGATTTTTGTTGGAATGCAGTCATCCAATCAGAATGAAGCTACAAGGGCCGCGTTTTTAGGCATGTCAGTTGACAATGAGAATTTTGATGTAAAAATCTATGTGCCAACAAATTCGATTCAAGTGCACTCTAAAGCATATCTCTGGGAGTCAGGCGGCAACCCTTACAAGGCTTGGATTGGATCTGCCAATTATTCCATGCTGGCATTTGGCTTGAGAGTAGATTCGGATCAGCGTGATGAACTGCTTGGTGAATACGATCCCCAAAAGGTTTCGGAGTACATACATAAGTTGCTTCAAAACTCAGAACCTTTATCTGACGGTGTATCAAGAAAATACGTTTCCAATGACGCTGTCTATGAAGAGACTCAGGAATTCACTCTTGTCAATCAAAGTGGCTCATTAATTTTGCCGTCAATTTTGTCTTTGGATCGCTTCGCTATTTGTCCGCTAATTGATACGCGCACAAAATCGGTTCACAATTCAGGTGCAGGATTGAATTGGGGCCAACCATCATTATCTCGAAGCAGAAGTGACAAAGATGCAGCATACATTCCGTTGCCCGCTAAATTCAGTGGCTTATTTCCTAGCCCTGGCGAAATTTTTGAAGTGGTAATTTCAGACGGTGAAGTAATGATGATGAGCAGGTCTCAGTCCGGAGGCAAGGCAATTACTACGCCTGCATCTAATTCGATCTTAGGCAAATACTTTCGTAGCGTACTCGGGGTCAAATTTGGTGAAAAAGTTGTTGACAGTGATTTAGAACGTTATGGCTCCGATGCGGTAGTTTTTGAAAAAATCGCCAAAGGTGCGTTTGCAATGCACTTCTACCCAGGTTTGATTTATTCAGACTTATTGGCTCGTGTTGATAAATCAGGTCAGTAACGTGAGACCAACCCCATTAGGTCAAATGCCGTCAATCACCCCTGGTAACAATACTTAGGTGCTGGGCTGAGAGTATCCTCGCAACCGACCCAAAATCGGCTCTAAATTTGTAAAGGCCCCCTAGACTAATCTCATGAACCTCCTACCTGCCCAGATTCAGATGGGTGCTGTCATGCTGCGGGTGGCTGATCTGGATCTGATGACTAAGTACTACTCAGAGGTATTGGGGCTAAGAGTCCTATCTGAAGATGTCTCTTCCAGAGTGCTGGGAGGAGATAAGGGCTCCGCCCTTATCCTTGAGCACTCTCCTGGGCTAAAGCATGCGGGATCATCAGAGGCAGGGTTATTCCATACTGCTTTTCTTTTCTCATCAAGGAGTGCTTTGGCAACTGCTGTTGCATCGATTGCTACTGCCTATCCAAATAGCTTTACTGGTTCTGCTGACCACATTGTTTCTGAGGCTTTCTATTTTGATGATCCAGAGGGAAATGGTGTAGAGCTTTACTTCGATAGAGAAAGAACTAGCTGGTCTTGGCAGCATGGCCAGATCATGATGGACACTCTCTATCTTGATCCGCAGCAGTATTTGGTTCAGAACCTCACTGACCCACCTGTCAAAGAATATCCCGTGATTGGACATGTTCACCTATCGGTTGGAAACATCTCGCAAGCTAAAGATTTTTATGTGGATGCACTTGGTTTTGAAGTTACCTTGAATTGGGGTGGAACAGCACTGTTTGTTTCTGCTGGTGGTTATCACCACCACATGGCCATGAACATATGGCGATCAAGGGGTGCTGGGAAAAGACAGCAGACCCTGGGTCTTGGAGATGTTTCTATTGTTTTTCCAAGCAGTGAGAGTTTCTATGAGACATTAGAAAGACTTGAACATTTTGGTCTTAGTCCTAATCAGAGACTTGAGAACCAGGAGAGCTTTGATGATCCATGGGGGAATCAAGTCACTCTAAAGCACTGAGGTTACGAGCAACTGGTTAGTACTGCTAGTTATCCCCAACTTCTCTTCTCTAATCACTAAGACTGAGTTTCCTGCTTACCTTCTCAGGTATGAATCTGAGTCTGAATCCAAAGGCATTTTCCAGGCCCTTGCGTTTTGAGTGGTTTGAGAGTGAAGAGGGGGAAACCTGGCAGCTGGCGCTTGAAAGTTTGCTAATGGCGTTGGGTCTTGAGCGATACGAGCTGATTTTGACTATGAATTATGTTGCTCAGACCCTGAATCGTATTGGTAAAGAAAAGCTTCGAAGACACTTTGAGATTCGCCCTATTGCCATTGGGGAAGAACACTCTCTGGTTGAGTTGCGATGGTCTCCCTCTCAGATTAACCGAGAGTTGAATCTCAGGCTCTATGCCTATGTTGACTTTGAGGCAGCTTGTCTTGTCGGACTTTGTTTTAGGCAGAAGGTGGTCGGAGCTTCAACTGCAGAGACCACTCAACTGCAAAACATTGACCTTAGCCAAGCCATTGATCTCGCGAAAAGGCACAAATCATCATTAGGGGGTGGATAACTATGAAAATAGAACATAATATGGAACTTATGTCTGATGAAAAGAAGCTAAACGAAATTGCGGGTAGCAACGTTGGCAATTGGATCGACTTCCACTGCGATTTGATTGATCTTCGCATTGCCAAGGGTATTACCCAGGCAGAGGTTGCCAAGCTACTGGGCATTTCTCAGCCAGCGGTCTCTCAGTTTGAAAAGCTGAACTCTATGCCACACGTGGAGACCGTACTTGCCTATGCACTCGCAATTGGTGCAAAACTTAACTTCAAAGTTGAGAACCAAGAATAACCGAACGCGGTCTTCTTCTGTGGCTTGCTAGTGGACATCAGATAAGCCTTGAAGCAGTTCGAAACCATGCCTAAATTTGTAAGGCAGTCCGCCTTGCCAGCTTCACAACAAATATCCTTGCTCCAGAGAGCAAGAAACCTAGAGAAATAAAGGCAAAGGATATGGCTAGGACATAGCCAATTACTCCTGGTATTCCTATCTCACTGTTTGGGTTAATGAACCAGTATGGCCACCAGCCATCTATTAGTCCTCTGGTGATGGAGAAGACAAGCCAGCCAAGGGGATAGGCAATAACCCAGAGACTCTTTCTCCACCTCGGTAATGCTCCACGAATAGAAAGTAGATAGTCAAAGACAATGGCTATTGGGGCCCAGGTGTGAATGATCAGGTTTGGTATCACTGGCCACTGATAGCCAATGTCTCTTGGATCTACAGCGCTGTCTCCTAAAAGAGCGTGGTAGACAACTCCAACAATCACCATGCTGACTGTGACAATCAGTCTCAGTGACATCTGTCTTTCAGTTTCTTCCTTGTTGTTAAGTAGCACATAGGCGCTGTAAACCAAAACAACACCGGCCAGGATGGAAGAGGTTATTGAGAAGAAGGCAAAGTATTCAGCTGGTCTGAATAAATCCGCAGCAATGCGGTTATTCACCTGCCAGGCAACGCTTACAAGCAGAGATAGCCCCAGCAGGGCTCTAAAGATTCCAAAGGTGATTCTGTAGGTCATCGATTACTAACCCTACTGATGAAGTCAATAACTGCAGTGGCAAACTCCTGTGGTTTCTCTTCGTTTGGAAGGTGGCCGGTTTGTCCTATTGTCACAAGCTCCGCTCCAGCTATTCGCTGAGAAACAATCACGGAATCTGCGGTTGGGACAATGGTGTCTGTGTCACCGGTAACAACCAGGGTTGGCACTGATATCTCTTCCAGCCTTGCCCCGACCCCGCTGTTTCTTGGAGCTTTGTTGAATTCCCAGAAGGCTTTTTCCCAGCCCTTTACTTTGAGTGGTGCTGTGTAGCCGGCTAGAACCTGATCGGTGATTTTGTCTTGGTCGAAGTAGCTTTCATAAAGAATGTCTAAACCGCTGGTGGCAATGGTTGAAACTAGCAGGGGTCCTAAGTGGTTTAGCTGGGGGATATCAAACAGGAAGTTTAGAAAGCCAGGTGCTCCACCAGTTGTCAGGACCGCTGGGGCAAAGAGGATTAGGCCGTCTACTTTTTCTGCGTTATCAACTGCATAGGCAGCTGCAATGTTGCCTCCGGCTGAGTGGCCAAGAACAAAGACTTCTTTGTCTTTTCCAAACTGGTCAATGAGCTGATCTAGGACAGCTAACTGGCCTTCAATGCCGTAGGGGTTTGTCTCCCAGCTGGTTGGTCTTTCGGTGAAACCAAAGGCTGCTCGGTCATAGGCAATGACATAGCCAAGTCCTCCCAGGGGTTCTAATACATCTTTATATGAGAAGGCGGATGCCCCAAATCCGTGAAGCAGAACAATTAGTCTTTCTGAGTCTGGGTCACCGCTTGTTACATAGTGAACCTGGTGTCCAGCAAGTTCTGTGAAGTTACTTTTGCCTTGCCAAAGTGCCTGGGCTGCTTCTTCCTTTGTCTGTGTTCCGGTGGTGTTTACGGGAACTAGGAGGGGTCCGACCAGGAGCAGCAGCAGAAAGCCAAGGAGAATCGGGCGTTTTATTCGCAAGTTCTGCTAGCCAACTTCTTGGAGTTTTCTGCCACGGGTGTGGTTTGGTTGGCAGGCTAGGTTTTCTGGATTTTCGTTGCAGCTGTCGCAGAGCAGAATCAGATCTCTGCAGCCGAGGTTTGAGCAGTTTCTAAAGGTGGAAGTTTTTCCTTCGCACTTCTCACACTCCCCAATTGTTTTTGCTTCATCAGAGAAATTGATATTCATTCGGCCATCAAAGACATAGAGGGAGCCTTCCCAAAGCCCCTTGTCTCTAAACCGCTCGCCATATCTAACGATGCCGCCCTGCATCTGGTAGACCTCTTTGAAGCCTCGGTTAATCATTACTGCACTGAGAATTTCGCATCTGATGCCGCCGGTGCAGTAGGTGACAACTGGCTTGTCTTTCAGGTGGTCATACTTTCCACTCTCGAGTTCTTCTATGAAGTCATGGGTGGTTTGGACATCTGGAACGATTGCGTTTTTGAATTTGCCTATCTTGGCTTCGAAGGCATTTCTGCCATCGAAGAAGACGACTTCGTCGCCTTTTTCTTCGACTAGGGCGTGAACTTCTTGGGGCAGAAGGTGCTTGCCACCGTTGACGATGCCTGATTTCTCAACCTTGATTTCATCAGGGGTGGTAAATGCAACCAGTTCTTTTCTAACCTTGACGCTGAGTCTTGGGAAGTCTTTGCCTGTTCCCTCTGACCACTTGAAGTCGGTTTTTCCAAAGCCTGGGTACTCCCTGGTTTGTCTCACATACTTCTTGAGGTTTTCCATTTCTCCGCCCAGGGTGCCGTTGATGCCGTGTTTAGAGATCAGGATTCGACCCGTTAGGTTTAGTGACTGGGCCAGGGTGCGCTGCCAGAGCATTACCGCCTTTGGGTCTTCGACCGGGGCAAAGGCGTAGTAGAGGATGATTTTGTTCAGTGGCATCGGGGCAAGTTTACTGTCCGAGTAATTGCCTAGACTAGGGCCATGGCAATGAACCCTGGGCTAGATAGAGCCGCAAATAACCACGAAGTAAGACCCCAAGACGACCTGTTCAGACACGTAAATGGTGGCTGGCTGGACACTACCGACATCCCCGAGGACAAGGCCATATATGGCTCTTTCCACATGCTGGCAGATGACTCAGAGCTAGCAGTAAAAGACATCTTGGAGGAAGCCTCCAAGAACCCAAAGCCTGGAGTTAGTCAGCAGATTGGCGATCTCTACGCCAGCTTCTTGGATGAAGAAAGAATTGAAAAGCTGGGAGCTGCGCCACTGAAGCCAGACCTTGCCCGGGTTGAGGCAGTGGCTTCCGTGGCGGAGCTATTTAGGCTCATTGGTGAGTTCGAAAGAGAATCCGTTGGTGGATTCTGGGGGTCATACGTTGATAACGATCCGGGTGACCCAGAGCGTTACCTCGTCCACTTTTACCAGGGTGGTCTGGGACTTCCTGATCGCGACTACTACTTCGATGAGAAGTATGAGGATATTCGCAATGCTTATGTTCCTCACCTAACCAAAATGCTCTCTCTTGCTGGTTATGCCGATGCCGAAAAGAGAGCACAGAGTGTTTATGACTTTGAGTACAAACTTGCTGGCCACCACTGGAACCGCGTGGACAGCAGAGATGCTGAGAAGACTTACAACCTGCATTCTTTAGAAGAGCTCAAGAAACTTGCCCCTGGTATTCCGTGGGCTGACTACATGGCAGGCATTAACTTCAAGAAGAATCTTTTTGATTACAGCGTTGTGATGATGCCAAGTTTCTTCGAGGGTCTTTCATCTTTGGCAACCGCAGAAAACCTAGAGGCCATGAAGAATGCACTGATTGTTGATGTCATTCAGAGCCATGCGCCATATCTTTCAAATGACTTTGTCTCAGAAAGATTTGAGTTTTATGGCAAGAAGCTAACTGGGCAGCCAATTAACCGTCCGCGCTGGAAGAGAGCTGTCACACTCGTTGAAGGATCTCTCGGAGAAGCAGTAGGTCAGATTTATGTTGAGAAGCATTTCCCACCTGCTTCAAAGAAGCGCATGGATGAGCTGGTCGGTTATCTGATTAAGGCCTACGAGCAGAGCATCAAGGGTCTTCCCTGGATGACAGATGAGACTAAAGAGAAAGCGCTAATAAAGCTAAGTAAGTTCACACCAAAGATCGGCTATCCGGTGAAGTGGAAGGACTACAGCTCAATTGTTATTTCTAGAGACAACCTGATTCAGAATGTGAAGAATGTCTCTCGCTGGCAGTTTGATTACCACGCAGGCAAGATTGGCTCACCAATCGACCGCGACGAGTGGCACATGACTCCGCAAACTGTTAACGCCTACTACAACCCAGGCTTCAACGAGATTGTCTTCCCAGCTGCAATTCTGCAGCCTCCTTTCTTCTCGCCGGAGGCTGATGACGCGGTGAACTTCGGCGGCATTGGCGCAGTGATCGGACATGAAATTGGTCACGGGTTTGATGACCAGGGTTCGAAGTATGACGGGGACGGAAAGCTGGTTTCCTGGTGGACACCAGAGGACAGGGAGGCTTTCGAAAAGCGCACCAAGTCGCTCATTGACCAGTACTCGGCCCTAACTCCAGCCCAGCTGGGTGATGAATATAAGGTCAATGGTGAGCTCACGATTGGTGAGAACATCGGTGATCTCGGAGGTCTCGGTATTGCCTGGAAGGCATACCTGCTTTCACTTGAGGGCAAAGAGCCACCGGTGATTGACGGTCTAACTGGTGCGCAAAGGTTCATTATGGCTTGGGCTCAGTGCTGGAGAACCAAGGGAAGAGACGAGATCGTCATTCAGCGACTAGCTGTTGATCCTCACTCTCCACCGGAGTTCAGAGCTAACCAGGTTGTGAAAAACCTCGATGTCTTCCACGAAGCCTTTGGTGTAAAGCCAGGGGATACCATGTGGATGGATGAAAAAGAACGCGTGGTGATTTGGTGAAACTTTGGTTTCGCATGCTCTATGTCGCATTGACTTGGCGCAGAAGACCAAAGGTTTCAATCGATCAGGTTTCCAAGGTTTCCTTTCGGGTTTGGCCTACCGATTTAGATATCTATAACCACATGAATAACGGTGTCTTTCTGACGCTCATGGATCTTGGAAGGTACGACCAGGGTCTTCGAACAGGTTTCTGGCAGCAGTGGAAGAAAAAGGGTTGGTTCCCAATCGTTGTGAATTCCACAATTAGCTATCGCAAAGCACTGCTTCCCTGGCAGAAGTTCACAATTGAAACCAAGGTGATTGGCTGGGATGACATCGCCTACTACATGGAGCAAAGATTTGTTCGCGACGGAGAAATCTACGCCAGAGCAATCATGCGTGGAAGATTTCTCAAGCGCTCCTGGGGCACTCTCACTCCGAAAGAAGTAATGGATGGGTCGGGCGGTTGGCCGGGAGAGCAGCTAGTACTACCTGATTGGGTGAGCCAGTGGGCGAAAGATTGCCAACTGCCTAAAGGCAAAGAACCTGCACCAAGTACCTGGGACTAGAAAATCCAAATGCTGGTTGCACTCGCCACAAAGCATGAGAAAGAAAAAATCTTTGCCCCCATAC
>VFQT010003601.1_pt1 | contig 13947 bp, 11 predicted proteins | sample 3512381 | NCBI WGS metagenome assembly VFQT01 (sample SAMN10412376, study PRJNA504923) | tailings metagenome | isolation source: Relicate 2 Philex TSF3 active mining site | place: Philippines: Tuba, Benguet | collected 2017-08-29 | reverse complement strand
TACCGGTGTAATGGGATTTTACGCCACCAAGGTGGATATGGATTACGGCATGCAAAAGTTGGTGCCGAAGAACGATCCTGACTTCGTTGATTACATCCAATTCAAGAAAACGTTTGGAGAGGATGGCAACAAACTGGTGATCGGTTTTCAGACCGATAAGTTGTGGAAGAAAGACTTTTTCAACGATTACCAAGCTCTATGCGATAGCATTGCCCAAAACTCTTCCATCATAGACGTTATATCGCCTGCTCGCACTTCTACTTTGGTGATTGACAGCAGCGACATGTTTCGCATGCAACCTCTGTGCTCAGGGCCGGTTTCGTCCCAAGCCGAGCTGGACAGTCTACGCGATCTCTTTATCAATTTGAAATTCTACGACGGCTTGTTGTACAACCGTCAGTCGAATGTGGCCCTGACCTTGGTGGTGGTCAAAGATTCCATCCTGGATAGCAAGGACCGCATTCCTACCATACAGGGCATTGAAAAGCAGTTTGAAGCCTTTGCAGACCGGCAGGGTATAGAAATGCACATTTCAGGCTTACCCTATGTGCGAACAGCATTGGCAACCACCGTAAAAGACGAGATCATCCTGTTTACGGGTGTAGCTTTTGTCATGACGGCCTTGTTGATCTTGTTGTTCTTCCGCTCGATCAGCACCTTGGCCATTAGCCTGTTGTTCATAGCCATTGGTGTGTTGACCATGCTTGGTTTTTCGAGCATCTTGGGCTACAAACTGACCCTGTTGACCGGTACCTTGCCGCCTTTATTGGTTGTGGTCGGGGTACAGAATACCATTTACCTGATCAACAAATACCACGAAGAGTACCGCCGTCACAACAACAAGGCCAAGGCCTTGGCGCGAATTATCTCGCGCATTGGGGTAGCTACCTTCTTGATCAACTTCACTACGGCCATTGGTTTTGGTACCTTCTATTTCACCAAAACAACCATGTTGGAGCAGTTCGGTTTGGTGGCCTTTTTGACCATCAACACGGTCTTTGTCATCAACATCATCGGTATTCCCGCCTTGTATAGCTTTTTGCCGGTTCCCAGCGACCGCCAAACCGCGCACTTGGATGCCAAAAACGTCAACAACTTCTTGTCTTGGGTACGCTTCATGGCCTTCAACCACAAGCGCCGTATTTATTTCTGGTCCATCTTATTGGTGACCATCTCTGCGGTATTCATGCTAAGACTGAAGCCCTTGGCTTACATGGTAGACGATATCCCGCACGAGTCCAAGCTTTACCAAGATTTGGAGTTTTTCCAAGGCCACTTCAAAGGGGTGATGCCTTATGAGATTTTGGTCACTGCCGATGATGAAGGTGGAGCCACCTCAGCGGCCATGTTGAACAAAGCTCAGAGTTTGCAGAAGCGCCTGCGCCGATTCCCTGAGCTGTCCAAGCCATTGAGTGTGGTGGAAGTAGTCTCGTTTGCCAATCAGGTCTACAACCAAGGCGATCCGCGCTTCTACCGCGTTCCCAATTCGTTTGATTTGGGTGAAATTGCCATGCGCATGCCCGCGCCTCAGCCGGGTCACGATGCCCTGATTCGCGGTTTGATTGACAGCACGCAGACCACGATTCGCATATCTTACCAAATCAAAGACGTAGGTTCTGTGCGTTTGGATAGCTTGTCTGAACAGGTAGAAGATTTGGTGCACAAAATCTTCCCGGTTGAAGAGTACAGCGTGAAAATCACTGGAACATCGGCCATTTTTCTCAAAGGCAATAGTTACCTATTTGATAGTTTGAAAAAAGCGACCTTCTGGTCCTTGCTCATTATCTCGTTAACCATGGGATTGTTGTTCCCAAGCATTCGCATGATAATGATTGCTATCATTCCCAATTTGGTACCTTTGTTGATCACGGCTGGAACCATGGGCTATTTTGATGTGCCTTTGAAGCCCAGTACCATTTTGGTTTTCTCTATCGCCTTTGGTATTACCGTCGATGCGACCATTCACTTCATGACCACTTTCAGGCGTGAGATCATCAAGAACAACCGTAGCTTGAGGGATTCGCTGAACCACACTATATCTGAGGTAGGGGTGAGCATGGTGTACAGCATGGTAGCCGTCTGCTCGGGATTTTTGATTTTCATGTTCTCAGATTTTCAAGGTACCCAGGCATTGGGTTGGTTGACCGGTTTGACCTTGTTTACGGGTATGGCGGCCAACTTGTTCCTGTTGCCGGCTTTGATATTGAGTTTCGAAAACTGGATCAATGCCCGAATGGAGCTGAAAGAAACGGTCTTGGATTTGCCCGACGAAGACGAAGATTGATCGTTTTCCGCCTGCGCATTTTGAAATCCTCCTTACAAAGCGAGTTGATTGCAGCCTCTGATTTCGGCTTGATTCATTCGGCCCAATACCTCAAATCGCCCATCGAGGTGCAATCGACCCAAATCATCGGTAGCTATGAAACTGCAACTGTAGAGATTCGCATAATCGATGATGCAGAGCCTGCCGCTGCGATTCGGTCCTCGCCATGATTGGGGATCGCTGGGATCTTGGATGCCTATTTCCAAAGTAGGGCTGCATTCGAAAAGCCCATTTTCCTTGGAATAAGCCTGGGAAAGCATCTCGGTCATTCCGTATTCGCTGGCAATGGGTGTGGGGCCGAAGGCCGCTTGAAGTCGTTGGTGAAGCTCGGCTCGGGTCAAATCGGGGCCTCTTCCTTTCATTCCACCCGTTTCGATGATTTGGGTGTGCTTCAAGGCTGGTCCCTTGTACTCATCGGCCAATTGCAAGAGAGCAAAACTCACTCCCCACAACATAGTCTGGAGGCCTCGGCCTTCGGCCTCGGCCACTCTCTCCAACAATGCCCCTCTATCATTCAAGAAAAAGCCCTTGGGTTCCATAGCCGGCTCCATCAGTTGTTCCACCATGTAGACCAAGCTGCTTCCTTCTCGCTGCAAATAGCTGGGCAGCAGTGCCATCATGGACCAATCTTCGGGTGCGCCCCAGGCATGGTGGAATCCGCTGAGAAATGCCTGGCGATAAATCCCAGCCTGGGCCACTTCGTGCCGGCTTTGGCCTTGGCCGGTAGTCGAAGAACTCAGGAACTGCAGTTCGGCGGGCTCGCTTGAGGCATATACGCGCTGGTTCTTGAAAAAGGAAATGGGTAAGAAAGGGATTTCTTTCCAATGATTGGGGGCTGGCTTGTGGGAAGGAAATCCCATCAATTCGCACCACTGGGCATAAACCGGGTTGTGTTCCCGTTGAAAGTCAAAGAGCTCCCGCCAAATTTGGCTATTTTTGGGCTCACGGATTTCGAATATGCGTTTTTCCAGAGGTTGGGCCATAGGGGCAGGATTGCTGCTGTTGACTTGCAAAGGCGAAGATACGCCTTCTGTCGAGCCCAAACTTCAGTGGGTTTCCAATGCCGTAGTGGCGGCTGACAATCAACGCGATAGCTTGGTGCTGGTCGAATTTCGCTATGAAGATGGAGACGGAGATGTGGGACTAGAACCCTCCGATACGGCCTATCCCTTCGCTTATGGTGATCCGTATTTTTACAACCTGCAAGTTCGCTATTGGCATTGCATCGATGGTCAATGGGTGAGGCCAATGAATCCGCTGCAGCCCAGTGATACCCTCGATTTATCAGAGCGATTGCCCAATTTGACGCCCACGGGTAAACACAAGAGCATCAAGGGGAATTTGACCCTGCGATTGCCCGCAAAGCCCTACCTGTATGAAGGCGATTCCGTGCGTTACGAATGCCGGTTGGTCGATCGAGCCTTGCGTCAGAGCCCCTGGGTACTCAGCGATTTGGTCGTGCTGCGATTGCGCTAAGGCAAAAGTCAACGGCTCCTAGATGGCCATCATTCCTAACGGCTTAAAATACGTGTTTAAGCCTGCGACAATCCGCGAAAATTCAATAAATTCGTGACTTCGTGCGAATTGGCACGAAACTTGAAATCGCCCCCACATGAAAAAATCCCTGTTGATGGCTCTGTTCTCGGTTTTGGGAATCTTGAATGCCCAGAATCAGAAGCTAGCCTACGTTGATACTGAGCTGATATTGGAGCGATTGCCTGAGTTTCGTTCAGCCCAAGCTCAATTGGACGACATGGCGATTCAATGGCAAGCCGATGCTCAGCAGATGCAAGCTCAGTTGGATCAATTGCGCAGTGATTTGCAGGCCGAAGAAGTTTGGTTGACCGCTGATCAAAAACGCCAAAAACAGGAGGCCATTACCAAAGTAGAGGAGGATCTATTGAAATTCCGTACCGATAAATTTGGACCCAATGGAGCGCTGGTGAAAAAGCGCGAAGAATTGGTCAAGCCCTTGCAAGACAAAGTCTTTGATGCCATCCAAAAAGTAGCGAAATCAGAAGGATATAGCTTTATTTTCGACAAAGCATCAGGGGTGCAAATGTTGTACGCCGATCCTCGTTTTGACAAGACCTATGAGGTGCTCATCGAATTGGGTGTGCCCATCGAAGAAGAAGGCAATAGCCCTAGAAATTAAATCAATTAAACACACGACGAATACATGAAAAAATTCATTACCCTTAGCCTCTTGGCCGTTTTAGTGGCCATGGGTTCAGCCGTTCAGGCCCAAAAAGTGGCTTACGTAAACATCCAAACCTTGATCGACACCTTGCCCTCCAAAGATTCTGCCGAATTGAAACTGCAGAAAATTGCCGCCAGTTACGACGAAGACTTGCGCATTTTGGAAGCGGAAATTCAAAACGAGCAAATTTCATACGAGACCAAAGCCAAAAATGGAGCCACTCAAGCTCAATTGGAATTGATCCAGAAGAACTATCAGCGCTTGGTTCAACAGTACCAGGAAACCCAAGCTGCAGGTGAGCAAGATATGCAGTACCAGCGTGCCATGTTGTTGGAACCCATAGTGGAAAATATCAAAAAGGCTAGCGGCGAAGTGGCCAAAGCCAAAGGATACACCCACGTGTTTGATAATTCTGCGGGCATTGTGTTGTGGAGCGCCAATACAGGTGATGACATCACCGGTGCTGTCATTGCATACATGCTGAAAAACTAAATTCGCTTTGCCTAAGATTGGGGTATTCGATTCGGGCTATGGTGGGCTCACCGTGTTGCGCTCGCTCTTGGATCGATTGCCCCAATTTGATTTTGTATACCTAGGCGACAATGCTCGAGCTCCTTACGGGAATCGCAGTTTTGAAACGGTATACCAATACACCCTACAGTGTGTGAATTGGTTGTTCGACCAGGCCGATTGTGATCTGGTCATTTTGGCTTGCAATACAGCCTCGGCCAAAGCCCTTCGACAAATACAGCAGTGTGATTTGCCGCTGCGCTCCGCGCCGAAACGCCTGTTAGGAGTCATTCGCCCCACTACTGAACAATTAGGTTCTTTTACGCGTTCAGGTCACGTTGGAATCTTGGGCACACAGGGAACCGTAGATTCCCAATCCTATCCCATTGAATTGGCTAAATTCTTCCCTGATCTTTCGGTGAGCCAAGAGGCCTGCCCGCTATGGGTTCCCTTGGTTGAAGAGGGTCGCTTGCAAGAGCCCGAAGCCCACACCACTATACAAGAACGTTTGGATTCCTTGATGGCCAAAGACAGCCAAATTGATACACTTCTGTTGGCCTGTACCCATTACCCCTTGTTGTTGCCCTTGTTGGAGCAACATACAGCTCCGGGTATGCGGCTACTGTCTCAAGGCGACTTGGTGGCTGAACGACTGGAAGATTATTTGAAGCGGCATTCTGCATTTGCCAGCCAATTGGATCGAAGGTCCCAATTGTCGTTTTATACCACCGGTGATGCCCAGCAATTTCGAAGTCGAGCTCAGGTATTTTTTGGACAGGAGGTCATGGCAGAATCGGTTCACATCGGCGAAGTCTGAAACAAGGCTTGCGAGGGCTTTGCTCAATTTGTGCGAACTTTGACTGCTGCTCCTTATGGCTCCCGAATCCCTAAAGAAAACCTTGTCCATGTTGCCCGATAAGCCCGGGGTGTATAAGTATTTCGATGATCAGGATCGCATCATTTACGTAGGGAAAGCCAAGAGCCTGAAGAAAAGGGTCTCATCGTACTTCAACAAACAACAACACGAAAACCGCAAAACAAGCGTTTTGGTCAGCAAAATTCAACGCATTGAATTCACGGTGGTCGATACAGAGATGGATGCCCTCTTGCTGGAAAATAGCTTGATCAAAGAATTCCAGCCTCGCTACAACATCAATCTCAAAGACGACAAGAGCTATCCCTACATCAAGATTACCCGAGAACCCTTTCCCAAAGTGTATGCGATGCGCAATCGCTTGGACGATGGCAGTGAGTACTTCGGTCCCTATGCTTCGCCGCGCGTCATGCACAGCGTCTTGGATACGGTCAAGCGGCTGTACCCAACTCGGAGTTGCAACTTGGTGATGAGCGAAGCTAGCATTGCCGCAGGTAAGTTCAAGATTTGTCTGGATTACCAAATTGGCAACTGTTTGGGTCCTTGTGAAGGGCATCAAAGTGCCGTTGATTACCGAGAGAGCATTGCCCAGATTCGCCACCTTCTCAAAGGAAATCTATCACAGGTTAGGGCCCATTTGAAAGCCCAAATGACGCAGGCCGCCGAGTCTTTGCTTTTTGAAGAAGCCCAGAGTTACAAAGAGCGTTTGGATATGCTCGATAAGTACCAAAGCCGCAGTACGGTGGTCAATGCATCGCTGGGTGACTTGGAAGTGTTTGGCATTTCAAGCACGGAGAAATTGGCCTTTGTCAATTTTCTGCGGGTGAGTCAAGGCATGGTGATTATCTCTCGCAACTTGGAGATTCGGAAAAAACTGGAAGAATCGAATGCCGAGTTGCTCTTGCATGCTATCTCTGAAATGAGAGCCTCTTACGGTGATTTCGGCAGTGAATTGGTATTGCCGGAGCCGGTTGATTTGGATAGTGATGCCGCGCGCATCACCATTCCAAAAATTGGGGACAAACGCAAGCTGTTGGAGCTGTCTTTGAAAAACGCCTTGCTGTACAAACAGGAAAAACTGCTGCAATACGAAAAGCTCAATCCCGATGTACGCGTCGATCGACTCATGGAGCAGATGAAAAGCGATTTGCGCTTGCGAGACCTGCCCCGACACATCGAGTGTTTTGATAACTCGAATTTTCAAGGGGCTTATCCGGTGAGTGCCTGTGTGGTATTTAAAAATGGCAAACCCGCCAAGCAGGAATACCGGCACTTCAATGTCAAAACGGTAGAGGGTCCCAACGATTTTGATACCATGAAAGAGGTAATCAGCCGGCGCTATTCTCGCCTGGTGGAAGAGGGCAAAGAACTGCCCCAACTCATTGTGGTCGACGGAGGCAAAGGGCAATTGAGCTCAGCGGTGTCAGCCCTAAAATCAGTGGGAGTATACGGCAAGCTCGCCGTGGTGGGTATCGCCAAGCGATTGGAAGAAATTTATTACCCGGAAGACCCATTGCCCTTGTACATTGATAAAAAATCAGAAACGCTGAAGGTCATTCAACACATGCGCGATGAGGCGCATCGATTCGGCATTACCCATCACCGCAGTCGACGAGACAAGGGCACCTTGAAGACCGCCCTGACCGAAATTCCGGGAATCGGAGAAGAAACAGCTCGCATGCTGCTCAAAGAATTCAAGTCGATCAAGCGCATTCAGACGGCTTCGGTCGAAACATTGACACCGGTAGTGGGCAAGGCCAAAGCCCAGAAAATTGCCGATTTCTACAAGGCCTAAATTACCTTCGTGCCATGCAAGAGACGCCGATTCATACGGGCTCAGACCCCGCCCTTTTGCTGGATTGGTTGGAGGAAAGTAGGCGGCACAATGAAGCCTGTGTGCTATGGTCTTCAGGACTTGATGATGCCCACGGTCGCTGGTTGGGCTTGGCCGGTTTTGGGGCCAATGCTGAGTATTATCAGTTGTCGGATTTGCCGCTAGATCGTCTTCTTTTGGGACTGACCAGCTACGAGTGGAAGAACAAATGGCATGGACTTTCAAGCCGCCATCAGCCTCGTTTTGCCTGGCCTGATTGTTGGATGTTCGAGCCGCAGTTGTGGCAAGGATTGGATAGGCAGGGAAAATGGCATGGAGAATCGTTGAGCCAGTTGTCTGAGTTTGCAGAGCCCTTGAAACCTCAATTGGGCCCATGGGAACAAAGCAGTAATCCAGAGTCATACAAAGAGGTGGTGAACCGCTTGCGCCAGCACATTGTTGACGGCGATTTCTATGAGCTCAACTATTGCGTGGCCTTTGAAGCGAGCGCTGAATTGGACCCACAGTCGGTGTTTGCAGATTTGGTAAAGGTTTCGCCTGCGCCATTTGCCTGCTTTGTAAAGCGTGGCGATTTGTACCTCATGAGCTCCAGCCCAGAGCGTTTCTTGCAAAAAACAGGTACGATATTGAGATCACAGCCCATTAAAGGGACTATGAAGCGAACAGCCGAAAGGTCGGAAATGGAAGCTCAAGAGCTAGCGCAATCAGAAAAAGACCGGGCCGAGAACATCATGATTGTGGACTTGGTGCGCAACGATTTGTCTCGGGTCTGCAAAGCGGGAACGGTGAAGGTGGAAGAGTTGTGCAAGGTGTACAGCTTTGAGCATGTGCATCAGATGATTTCTACGGTTCGGGGTGAATTGCAGGACTCTGTGGGTTTGCAAGACATCTGGAAGGCCACTTTTCCCATGGGATCTATGACGGGAGCACCTAAGAAAACGGTGATGGAACACATCGATCGTTACGAAGATTTTGCCCGTGGGCTCTATTCGGGATCAGTGGGATGGATGTGGGGCGATGACTTCGATTTCAATGTGGTCATTCGCGCCCTTCAATACGATGCCTCATCGCAGCTATTGGGTTACCAGGTGGGAGGGGCCATCACCTTTGATTCAAGCCCGCAGGCTGAATACCAAGAATGTTTGGATAAAGCCGCTGGAGTTCGCCGGGCTTTGGGGCTATAATCTAGTCTTGTTGGGGTAGGTCAAATTTGTAGCCTACGCCTTTGACCGTGTATATGAACTGATTGTTCAATTTTTCCCTGATTTTTCGAACATGGACATCAATTGTACGGTCAACGACTAAGACCTCATTGCCCCACACATTTTCCAATATTTCGTCACGGGTGAATACGCGCCCGGGTTTGGATGCCAAAAAGGCGAGAAGTTCGAATTCTTTTCGTGGCAATTGAAGATTTTGACCGTCGTACTCTACTTGAAAGCGCTCACGGTCAATGTTGATAACACCGAAATCGTAGCGCTCAGGTTCGGGCATGTTGTACGACTTGTTGCGGCGCAACAGAGCTTTGACTCGGCTCATCAGAACCCTTGGTCGTATAGGCTTGGCCATGTAATCATCGGCTCCTGCCTCAAAGCCAGCCAACTCAGCAAATTCCTCGCTTCGGGCAGTGAGAAAGATTACGGGAATATTGGCGGTTTTGGGAGATTCCTTCAATTGTCGGCAGGCTTCCATGCCGTCCATCACGGGCATCATGACATCCAAGATGATCAGATCGGGGATGATGGCATTGGCGACTTCTATGGCTTGAGCTCCATTCGAAGCTATATGGACGTCAAATCCCTCTTTGTTCAAGGAGTGGCGAATCAAATCCAGAATATCCAGTTCGTCATCGGCTACGAGGATTTTCGCATCTTGCTTTGCCATATCACTGCGAAATAATTCTGAAGAAGTCATGCTGTTGTTATCGCTATGTTATGGAATCGCTAAATCTTGAGGCACAGCCTCGCTGAGAACTAGGGTTGTCCGAGCAATTCGGCCAGTTTGTTTTCCAGTTCTTCGCCTCGCAAACCTTTGGCAATGATGCGCCCTTCGGGATCCAACAGGAAGGTCTGTGGGATGCTTCGAACTTGGTAGATTTGGGCAGCTTCACTGCTCCATCCTTTGAGATCACTGATGTGTGGCCAGGTAAGGCCGTCGGCCCCAATGGCTTGTTTCCAGCGATTGGGGTCTTGGTCCAAACTCACGCCCAAGATTTCGAAACCCTTGCTGTGGTATTGGGCGTACAAACGCACCACATTCGGGTTCTCCTTACGGCAAGGACCGCACCAAGAGGCCCAGAAATCAAGCATGACGTATTGGCCTCTCAAAGAACTCAAGGACAGGGATTCACCCGTGGGTGTGGGGAAGCTCAAGTCGGGTGCTACGGCACCGATCATGAGCTTGGCTTCAGACTCAAAACGAGAATTGAGCAACTGGGTATAGGCGGCCTCTGCGCTGTAATTGCTGGCCGCTTTTACTGCATGCTGAAACAATTCATAAGAGGGTTCGGGCAATACCCCGAATTGAATGATGAAAAAGGGCAGAAACCCGCTGCTGCGCTCCATGGCGAATTCGGTGATGGCCGCTTCGCGTGACTCAAGGGTTTGGTAATATTTGCCTTGCAATTCTTGGCTTCGAGCCATGCCTGCCTCGTCATTGGTCAGGGTTTGGGCCTCCTTCTCGATGGCACTCAAGGTTCGGATGTAGCCTTGGTTCAAATCAATCAACTTTTGCAAATCTTGGCTGGCTTCTATCTGATCTCCTTTGAGGGTGTAGGCCATGGGTTGGGTACTGGGATCAATCTGAACCTGAACGCGACTGTCCTTTTCAAGCCCAAGAAATACGGCCTGCTGATCATCGACCTGCACCATGCAAAAGACAAAATCTTGGGTTTGGCCGGTGATTTGAAATTTGCCATTGGCGTCGGTTCTAACCGAGTCCATGAAGACCAACTGTGAAGGGGTCATTTCCCACAAACTCACCATGGAGTTGGGTCGGTTGGCCACTTGGCCACTGACGCTAAACCCATTCTCTACTTTTTGCAAGGTGCTGTTTTGGGGAGTGGTCAAGGTTTCGAGCCAGGATTTGGCTTGACTTTCGATAGACTCCGCACTCAGTTCCGCGCAGCTGGAGAAACCCATACTCACGATGGCAAGCAGCCCCATGGGGGTTAAAACGGCCTTTTTCAACATAGAAGTCAAAGATAGCAAATACCGGCCCAAACTTTTGTTCAGCAGCCGTTTGTTGAAATGCTTGTGAGAATCAATCTGTTTCGGGACGCAAAAGTTCTTGCCAAGCCTCTGGAGTCAGGGCCTTAGAAACCTCAAAATCACCAATTTTTGTGCGTCTTAATGCCGCCAGGTGTGAGCGAATGCCCAAACTCAAACCCAAGTCATGAGCCAAGCTCCGAATGTAGGTACCCTTGGAACAAGCTATGCGCACCTTCAAGTCAGGTCCATCTTGCTCCAACACATCAAAGGCGTAAATGGTCACAGGGCGAGACTTCAATTGGTGGTCGCTACCCGCTCGAGCCATGTCATAAGCCCGCTTTCCATCTACCTTGATGGCAGAAAACAAAGGCGGTGTCTGCATGATTTCTCCTCTGAATTGCTCCAGTGCTTTTTCGATATCAGAGCTTGTGATATGCTCCCAAGCGCAATGTTCTTCTGGCTCGGTTTCCAAGTCGTAACTCGGGGTGCTTGCGCCCAGTCGAATGGTGGCTTCGTATTCTTTGGGTTGTGCCTGAATGCCTTCGATGGTTTTGGTTTTCTTGCCGCTGCAGATGATGAGCAAACCGCTAGCCAAAGGGTCCAAGGTCCCGGCATGTCCAATCTTTTTGGACTTGGTCAAGTATTTAAGTTTCTTGACCGCTTGAAAAGAGGTCCATCCCAGTGGTTTGTCGAACAAGAATACTTGTCCTTCCTCTTGGGGAGCCGCATTTGGGTCGCTCATTCCAATACGATTTTTTGGCTGTAGAGTGGGCCTTCAGGACCTTCGATTTGCAGGGTATACACACCGGCTGAAAGGTTTTCTGTATTGAGTTTGTAGCGGTGAATACCGGCAGGGAGATCCAATTGAACTTGGGTGATGTCAGTGTTGTGCCAACTTTGGCCAATGGCATTCACAAGCCAAGCCTCGTAATGGCCAGGTTTGTCGGCTTTGATTTCAATTTGCAGGCTTCTGTCTTGACTAGGAACAGGGAAAACACGCACCTCGGCAAGGGGCTGGTCCAATACCTTGTCGGTCAGATTGACTCGAGCTACGTAGGCCAACATTTGGTTGTTCTTTCCATAAGATCCCACCGAGTAAAACTCACGGGGACTTTTGTACTGCATTTGAAGGCCTTCGTAATCGCCCCAGCGTTGTTCATCGGGAGCTATGTAGGTGTAGTTGATGATGGATTCTCCGGCTCTAAGCACGGTGTAATCGCTGTATTCACCGGTGCGGTTGCAGTACAAGAATCCAGCACCAGGATAGTGCCATTGACTGCTGTAAACCAAAGAAATGGCAACCGAGGGGTCCTGGTCAGAATCACCAGCGGCCGCGAAGGCAGGATAACCGAATTCCAAACTGTCGTGGGTGACCAGTCGAGCTTGAATGAAGGGGGTTTCATCCAGTCCATAAATGACCCCGTGCAAGAGGTGTGCCTGCTGGGTTTGGAAGTTCATGCAATTCTGACCGTAGTGAATCTGGTTGCCGATGCGAACTCCAGATAGCACCCGGGCGTCATTGGTTCTGAGTTTGAAGCCGTCTTGGGGTTGCAGGGCTGAAGGCGGAAATCCGTAGGGGAGATCGCTGCGCATGACCTGCAATTCGTATTCAGCTTTTCCGCTTTCCCAAGAGTTGGTGATGTGGTGCAAAAACACGGTGTCGTTTTGTTCGCTATACGGGCGAACGCTCATGAAATAATTGTCAGTGCCTGTGGGTTGAGGGCCGTTCTGAATGGCACAAATGCTCCAAATGCTCACGCCCTCGTATTTGATACCTCTGAACAGGTTTTGGTTAAGGGGTTTGCCAGCGTAACCATCGGCCTTGTTGAGTTGCCAGATGACCGCTTCGCGAAATCCTTCTTCCCAAGAAGTGCCGTTGAGCAGTAGGTTGACCGTGAAAAATAAGTCTTTGGAGGTCTGAGAAACGATCGGGTAATCGCTCCATGCGGTATCAGCGGTAGGGCTGCCGTCTATTTTGTAAACGTTCCAGGGTTGGGTAGGGTCAGAGCTTGTGCTGAAACCGACCACTATGAAGCTGCTCACATCGGTGGTGCCATGCATGTACACGATCATCCAGCGATCGGCTTCAGGGTCGTACATCACCCGTGGGTCATAAACGCGAGTCAAGGTAGGAATGTCGTCTACATTGGGGTTGACCTTGCTGTAGTTGATCAGACTCCAGGCTTTTTTCAGAGTGCCATCGGGTGACCAGACGCGAATCACGGTGTTCATGACGCTCACAAATGAGCCGTCTTTGCCGACTGCGACGTGGTTGTCATTGGGAGTTCCTCCACCGCCGCCTGTCTCGAATCCTTCGAGTTGAACGGGGGCAATATCGGCAGCAGGAGTGGGGTCGTGGTTGTAGAGTTCGCGGCCGCGAAGGCTGGCTTCTCGGTGGGCGTCAATTTTCTTTCGCAGCTCTTCGTTGATGCCTTCGGGCAGAGGCATTTCGCCTTCTTTGCCTTGAGGTTCTAGAAATGCATCGGGGGCCAAGCGTGGGTCAAACACATGCCACAAGGGCGTTTGCAAATCGCGCACAATGTCCACTTCGGGATGCTCAACCTGAATCGCAGGGATGGGGCCGCGGTCGGCTTTTTGAGTGCCTAGCTTATAGGTTTGGGAAAAGGCGGTGCTGAACAGAAGGGCGGTGACGCCGAGCGCAGCGAGGCGGCGATGCAAAACGGAAATGAGCGAGGCCATGTTCCAAAGTTAAGGGCTGGGGGTGATTCTTGGCTACCAGGCGTTGACTTCCATTTCCAAAGCGATGCCGTATCGTTTCAAAATATCGGCTTGGATGTCTCGAGCCAACTGCAATACATCGCTGCCCTTTGCTCCACCGTAATTGACCAAGACCAAGGCTTGTTTTTCGTGAACTCCAACGGCTCCGGCTCGACGGCCTTTCCAGCCGGCGTGTTCGATTAACCATCCCGCAGGCACTTTGATATAGCCTTCTCCAGCGGGGAACGATTTTGCCTCCGGATACCGTGTTTTCAGTTC
>VFQT010003600.1_pt1 | contig 13947 bp, 13 predicted proteins | sample 3512381 | NCBI WGS metagenome assembly VFQT01 (sample SAMN10412376, study PRJNA504923) | tailings metagenome | isolation source: Relicate 2 Philex TSF3 active mining site | place: Philippines: Tuba, Benguet | collected 2017-08-29 | reverse complement strand
GGGGTATGGGGCATATTGTGCCACCATGATGGCCAAACATCAGCGCCAGCACTGGCATAGTACTTACCTGACCATCCCACCCAAAAAAGAAGCACCAGTCGCGCTTCCCATGCACGTCAAGTTGTTGATCGACTGTTCGGGCTCAATGTCTGGCACGTCCATCGAGCAAGCCCGTCAGGCCGTAGTACGGCTACTGGGGCTGTTGCGCGATGGTGATTCCATTGCGGTGACACGCTTCGGCAGCGCTGTGGTCGATGTGACGCCAGGGTTGATGAAGGTGGGGGCAGCGGTGCGCAAGCAGATGAACACCTGGGTCAAGACGGTTGAAGCCGACCTCGGTGGCACCGAGATTGGGGAAGCCATTCGCTACGTCCTCGAGATGCCCACCAACCATCAGCCGTGTGACATCGTATTGCTGACCGATGGTGAGGCCTGGCGGATTCGTGAAGTGGCAGCCCAAGCCGCTGCCTCTGGGCATCGCGTCTTCCCCGTAGTCATCGGGCATGCGCCATCAGACGGGGATTTGCAGGTGCTAGCCACCCAGACGGGGGGATTTTGCGAGGTCGTCACCCCCAACGAGCGCATCGACGACGCCATTGTGCGCATCTCACGGCGCTTGCAGGCCCAGACAGCGCAGCAGGTGGCACTCGACTTTGGCAAAGCCGTCGTGGCCTGGGAATGTGGCACTATTCCACGATATAGCGGAGATACCTGTCTAGTGGTGACCGTCACCGATCGGGCGGCAGATACCCAATTCAGTGCCGATGCGCACCAGCAGACGTTGGCTAGCATACCAGTACCAGCCGCCATGGTGGCTGATTTCGTACGCACACTGGCCGCCAAGCGCCTCGACAGCATGGCCGGCGAGAGTCAAACCAAGTGGGCAGTGACGCATCAGTTGGTGGCTCCGGGTACGGCGCTGGTAGCGGTGGCAACCCACGAGGCAGATGCCAAGGTCAAAGGCAACGCCGTCAAAGCGGTCGTCATGCAAGAAATGGCGGCTGGCTGGCACGGCGGGCGCGCGGATTTGTTCGGGAGCCCGGGCGTTGCCTATAGCCTGAGCGTGTTATCACCCATGTTCGCCGCTGACGCTGAGTTGGCGTTCGACGATAGTGAATACGACGATGCATTTGTTGATGCGAGCCCACCGGCAGCCTATGTCCCTGCACCTACCCCACGTTCATCATCGAGCATCACCGATTACTTGATCGGGAAAAAGGCACAGCCGCCAGCCTACGACGCCTACATCGATATGGCGCAATACGCGCTCGTCTTGATTGGCAAGTCGAAACCCACGTTTGCCCATCTGCGCCAAGCCGGGCTGAGTACCGACATCATCGATGCCCTGCAGGCCATTGCCGGCTACAGCGAAGCCCAGATTGTGGCGGCGGTCATCAACACGGTGCTGGGCACGCACAAGTGGTCCGACAAATCGCTACGCACCTTGCCAGCGGCCCTGCTCGGTGGTGTCAAGATTATCTTGACCACGGCGTAAGCACACCCCAAAACACCGCAGACGATTGCGAATGCAATCCTCTGCGGTCATGTCCAGGTAGTACCGACTACTAATTCAGCAACACGTTATCATTCCCAAAAAATGCACGAATCCGCTCTTTATCAGCCTGTTGCATGGAGTGAGCCTTGGTCGCATTGACGAATTTGCGATGCAATCGTGCAAAAGTACTGGCGTCTTTCTCAGCATCTTTGAGTTTAGAGACTGTCGATTTTGCCTTGTTGTATTTACCTGGGTTGGCCCAAGAAAAATTGAAACCAACACAAGCTATGAGTACAAACAAATACAGCACAATAATTGACGTCGTATCTGAAATAAACAGAGTAAAAAATAGACTAATGAACGCAGGCAAAAAGTAGATAATTCCTAGTTGCATTAAACACCCGTTTCTACCTTTGTATTGTGCAACAATCTCTTTCGCCTCTTGTAATTGCAGTTGAGTACTATATTGAGACAGATATGTCTCATATTCTGGGAATCGTTTGTAGATATCAAGAATTTCAGTAATCTCGTTCTGTTCGGACACCGAAAGTTGTGTGAAGAAATGCATAGCAGCTTCACGGATGAGTTTCCCCGTGGTGTGCACATACTCTTTGTCCGACAACTCACGGAATTTTTCCGGTTTCAGCATTGCATCAGAGACCTGCCATTCGAGGATTTTCATGGCTGCCGCCTGCTGCTTCGGTGGTGCATCTATTGCGGCAAGCACTGCTTCAGCAGATTGTCGCAACGCAAAAATCCGATTACGTAGTAGCTCTTGGAGTCGCTGCTCAACGATAGCGCGCTCACCTTGCTCCCGTAAATCATCCAATGCAAGCGAATTCATGAGACTGATGCCGACGTTCGCAGCACCGAGGACTTTGCCCCAATCCATATGAACCTCCTCGTTGATTTTTTCGCGTGTAGAAAAAGAGTAGCACGTACAACAGGAATTATGTTTGTTATTTTTTACAAATGATGCAGCAAATAGCAATCCCCCACGAGTATTGCATGAGCAGCTCTCGTAGGGGATGTTTTACCTGAGTACAACGCGCTACAGATCCTCGTCTTCGACGACCTGCTCCCAGAAATCCTCGAGGGGCACACCGAGGCCATCGGCCAGGCGATTGACGTAGGCGAAGTAGCCGGTGACCTGATTGATGTCGAGGATGGCGCTATCGCTGAAGCCAGCCGCACGCAGGGCCAGCACGTCGAATTTGGCCATATCCCACGGCGTCAGGGTCAGTTTTTCGGCGTAGCGCAACATGGCGTGCTCGGCAGCCGTGATATCGGCGCGGCGCCAGTCAGTTTTGAGTTGGCGCACCAGCGCCGGGTTTTGGGTGAGACGACGGAGACCCCGTCCATGATGGGTCATTCAGTAGACGCAGTGGTTGGCGCGCGACACCACCACCGCAATCATTTCGCGCTGAGCGCGACTCAGCTCTGACTCACCGCGCATCATGGTGATATACAGAAAGGCGTGCGCTTTGAGCGAGGTCACATTGAGGCTGTGGATCTTCATGATGTTGTCGACTCCACCCCACGGCTCGATGGCCTTGGCATACTCGCGTGCCAACTCGCCCTCGGCTTCGTGCTCCGGAATCATCCGAATCCAGGCCATGTAGCCCTCCTTTTCTTGTCACAAAAGACGTGTGTACCGGTATTATGCCATGCTTTGCATGCACTGTGGTATGCTCACAGCAGGAGGTGAGGCGCATGGAAGTCGTGGTCTTATTTGATGGAGTATGCAACTTATGTAGTGGAGTAGTGCGGTGGATATTGCCACGCAACCCGCAGGCCAATATCCGTTTCGCCGCATTACAAAGCACTGCCGGGCAACGACTGGCAGCACAATACGGCATTGATAGTACACACCTTGACAGCATTATCGTCGTCACCGCCACGCAGGCGTATGTCGCAAGTGATGCAGCCCTCGAGATTAGTCGGCATTTGTGCTGGCCATGGCGCTGGGCCTACCCACTACGAATCTTCCCCCGCCACTGGCGAGATGCACTATACGCTTGGGTGGCACGCAATCGGTATCGCTGGTTTGGGATCAGCGATCAGTGCTTACTCAACATTCCCGCGTATCATGACCGTTTTATTCGTGATTAGGATGAAGCAAATCGCACATACAGGCGTTTGTTTTGACGGCCTTTGTTTTCACTTTTAAAAATTTCACAACGCCCAATCTCTGCGGTCTGCACGACATGCGTACCACCACAAGCCTGCGCATCAAAGCCGACGATTTCGACTACGCGAATCTGCCCGTGATAAGCAGGCGGTGCCACGTTGATGGTGCGCACCAGCTCAGAGCGCTGGGCGAATTCTGCGGCTGGTATGGGCCAGGATCGCACAGCATGGTTGGCCGCAATCACGGCATTCATGCGCACTTCGAGATCAGCAATCATCGCTGGGTCGAGCTCGGGCACTTTGATGTCGATGCGCGCGTAGTCGAGGGCAATGGCAGCCCCTGTCAACCAGGCATCGTAGTGCGTCAGTGCCAACGTATTGAGGATGTGGAGTGCCGTGTGGAAGCGCGACACCGTCTGGCGCACAGGGGCATCGACCTGAAGGTGCACCACTTGACCGACCGCCACTGGTAGCGCAGCAGTATGCCACAACCGATCATCGGCATCACGCTGAAGCTGAGTAATGGGCACACCATCCACGGTGCCCACATCAGCAGGTTGGCCACCACCACCAGCAAAAAATGGGCTGACATCCGTACAAAACGCCGTATCCGTGACAGCCGTTATGGTCGCTGTGGCACTGAGCAGTTGCATGTCGTCGAGGTACGAACGCTGTGTGTGCATACCCGGCTACCCGCGTTTGAGGGTACGACGGCGCACCCATGTACGCACCAACACGATGAGCATGATGAGAGCCACCACCACCACGAGCACGGGCAGCCACAGAGCCACAATGGCCGCCGTCAGCGACGCCAGTGATTCACCGGTCGCCAAAATGGGGTTGGCCAGCCCACCCGTGGTGGCAGTGGAAGCCCCACGCACGAGGGTTTTGCCGACATGCAACGTCCCAGCAATCCCACCACCAGCAATAATTGCCAGCGACCAGCGTAGCCACTCATCCATGCCGACCACCATTGAGGCAGTCAGCAATGATCCGGCTACAATGGCGGCTGGTGAACCGATGACGTCGAGTGCGTGATCAATGACAGGAATGTAGTAGGCCAGCAGTTCGGTCAGACTGGCCGTGGCAAACACGGCCAGTGCCGGCCAACTACCGATCCAGGCAAAATCTTGGGCAACCGAGAGAATACCCAATTTGGAGGCTACACCAGCCACCAAAAATGGCAGAAAAATGCGTACACCGGCCACTGCACTGAGGGCCACACCAGTGACCAAACCCAGCGCAATAATGGCGTATTCATTCATGACGGCGTATTCCATACCCGCTCCTCGCTGTACAATCGGTTACCACCTACGGGGGTAGATTTTGATGGACGCGACCTCGCTCGCTGGCACCGGCACCGATACACTGATTTCGAAGGCTTCAAAACCGTAGAACTCATCAGCATTCACGGTAGTGCTACTGGTGCCAATCACACGCTGTGCTCCATCATAGACGGTCACATTGATTTGGGTGTTGCGACGAATCTCGTTGCCGTCTTTGGCATGTGCTTCGCCACGAGCCACCACCGAACAACTCGTTTCGTCGTAGCCCTGTTCGGTGTACACCGATACCGCCTTGAAGGTCATCCCGAGGCGCCCCTCGAACTCGGCAATATACTCCACTTTACTGGTATGGTCGATATTGGCCATGCTGATTTCCTTGCATAAATACGCTGAATATGCATATTATACCGCAAGAATTTAGGAAAACGCCAATAAATCAGCCCGAAATATACACATATGTGGACGTTAAATGCGAATCATGCGTACTGCACAATCATTCACAAAGGGAGGAATTGCTACGGTCGTCTGTGTATCCACGACATGACTAGCACTCGTCGTTTGCCATTGCGACAACGCTGTATCCCACACGCTACAGGCATATGTGCCGTCGGTCAGATTGGAGAGCGCCAGAGGTTGCCACTCGGCCATGTGGCACTGGTACGCCCAATCAGACGCAGGGGATGCCAATTGCTGGTAGGCCTGCATGGCATCACGGGCGGTATAGCGGGCATGCCGGATCCACAACAGCACGGTGGTATCATCTTTGAGGCCCAGCACAGTGGCATGTGCCATCAGTGCCGTGAACGGGCGCAACGTGCGGTAGTCGATCCCCTGCATGAAGGCGGCTAAGCCTGCCAGGGCATCCCATTGCTGTTGGGGGTCGATCCAGGTATCCCACCACCAGTACATGCCACTGCCGGCCATCCCCAGAAAGACTGGTGCCCACACGGCGTTGATGAGGTGCACGCGTTCGACCGCGGTAGGCGCGGTGGCACCACCGACATCGAGACCCACTTCGCTAATCAATAACGGCTTGGTTTTCAGGATGGGTTTGAGCGGAATACGGGCGGCATTGAGTGTGCGCACCAAGTCATCGTTTTGGTAGGTGTGATGTTGCACAAAATCGAGGGATGATTCGCTCCACAGCGCAGTCTGGGCCATATTCGACCAGCTACTGGTGATGCTGTGGTCGTAGGGGTCGACACTCGTGATGACAGCGCGCATATCGGCCAGCCAGGGGCGCAAATCATCGTCTTGGATGGACGTCCAATCAATTTCGTTCCACCATTCCCAGCACCACAAAGCTGGATGTGCGGCGTAGCGCGCCGCAATGTAGCGCAAGCGTTTGGAGAAAAGGGTGCGGGCTTGGGGATTGGTGACAAAGGCGGCAGGGTCTGACAGCGGGCCACCATTGGCGGCATTGTAGGGGTTTGCATCCCATTCAGCATTCGTGGTCTGACTGAACGCACCATGATTGATGAGGCAGAGCATGATGGCAATCCCATGCTGCTGAGCCAGCTCAAGCACCTGATCGAGCAACCAGGCCTGTGGCATGCGTGCCGTGTAATCCCCGAGCGGTGTATCGTTCCATTCGATGCCAAAAGACCACGAGGCCATCCAAATACGGGCCGTATTCCCACCATTGGCGGCCAACTGCGTAAACCAGCGCGCGTAGTCCTGGAGCACCGTGTCACCTGTGTTCGTGGACCAGCCCAAATTGACACCGATGGGCAAAAACGGCATATCGTCGGCGTACGCGAAGCCAGTACCAGACACCTGAATGCGGCCATGAGCACGAGGGTGGTCGACCACCATCAGCGTGAGTTCGGCGCTGGTCTGGGTGGCACGCACGACGCGGATGCGCCATTCACCGGCCACGGCCAGATTGAAGCGGGCCAGCCAACCACTGGCAGTCGGGGCTTGCGCCACACCATCGGCGTATGTTTGTGTCCAAAACACGGGGACGCGTAGTGTTGTCTGCGCATGCCGGGCTTCGAGCCAGATGTCATTGGCTGCAATATCAAAGCGATCATCGGGTTCGGGCCAGATGCGCACGTCGACCTCGATGAGTTGGTGGGTGGTATGTGGGGCTGGGGTACGCATCACAGCGGCCAGCTGAGGCAGCGGTGTAGGAGCAGGAGTGGACACGGCCGGCACAGCACCACAGGCCTGTAAAAGCAACCCACCACTCAGTGATAACATGGTACGACGGCGCATCGGCATGGCTCCTGTTTTAGTACAACGGGGTGCTACACAACCATTCGTGGAAACGATCGATCCAGCCATCACACGGCAAATTGCGGCGCATCATGCCAAAACCATGACCACCCTGCGCATAGGCGTGGACTTCAATGGGCAAGCCGGCCTGTTGCCAGGCGGTGTTCACACGGGTCACGGTATCGAGGATGATGGGGCCAAATTCGTCGTCATTGGCAAGTGCGATGAACACGGGTGGAGCATCAGCCTGCGGTACGATGGTATCGAACCAGACGGGGTAGATGGGGGCTGCGAAGTTGGGGCGTGACTCGGCGTCGTAGTGCAACATGGCACTAATCGTCACATGTCCGCCGGCCGAAAACCCCATGACACCGATTTTTTGGGGGTTGATACCCCAATCTGTGGCATTCCGCCGTGTTATACGGATGGCCTCGAGTACATCAGCCCGCATGACTGGATCGTGTGCAAAAGCGAGTGTGCGCATCAGGCTTGGATCAGACAGTTTGGCGCGCAACTCGGCTTCGTGCTGTGCATCGTCGGCAGGAGTGGGTAACAAACGGTACTTGAGGATGATAGCAGCAATGCCACGTGCATTGAGCCAACGGGCGACATCATGCCCTTCGTGGTCGATAGCCAAGATGTGGTAGCCACCACCGGGGCACACCACCACGGCAGTGCCAGTGGCCACAGCCGGATCAGGCAAATAGGTGGTAATGGTGGGCACTGTCACATTGCGCACCTGCCCAAAGGGAATCCCCATTTGCGAATACCCCACAAATTCACGTTCGGGCAGGGCATCAGCGGCGACTCGAATGGTTCCGGCAGGCCACACGGGCATGGGAGGCAAGGTCTGCGCAGGCATAACACATTTCCTTTCATCAAATGGCAGGGTGTGACCATTATAATACGCCCAACCTCTGGTATAGTAGCCACATATCGCACACAATCACGACGAGGGGATACAGCGTATGAGCACACCGTTTGTACTGGGAGTCAACTATTGGCCACGGCGCAAGGCCATGACATGGTGGAAAAACTTTGAAGCCGGTGAAGTGCATGCTGATTTCGCACAAATCGCCGACCTAGGTATGTCGGTCGTGCGTATTTTTTTGCTGTGGGAGGATTTTCAACCGACTCCTGACATGGTCGATGCTCAACGACTCGCACACCTGGTCACCGTGGCCGACATTGCTGCACAGCACGGGTTAACACTAGACGTGACGTTCTTCACGGGGCACATGAGCGGCCCCAACTGGTGCCCGAGTTGGCTGCTGGGCGAGCCCACAGACCCCACCAACGCCCACGAATTGTACGTGGTCAGTCAAAACGTGACCCTCAATCTGCCCTACCGCAACCCGTACCATGACGCGGTGGCAGTAGCGGCAGCGCGCTTGCTCGTACAGACAGTGGTCACAACCCTCAAAAATCACCCTGGTGTGGGCATATGGAATCTGGGCAACGAGCCCGATTTGTTTGCCTGGCCACGTGATGCAGCTCATGGGCAGGCCTGGGTACGCGCTATGACGCAACTCATCAAATCCATAGATCCGGTGCATCCGGTCACGTGTGGACTGCATGCCGATAGCCTGTTCCGCGATAATCATCTGCGTGTGCATGATGTCTATGGCGAAACCGATGTGGCCGTGATGCATTCGTACCCAATGTATGTGCCCTGGATGCGCAATCCACTCGACCCCGACTATGTACCATTCACCTGTGCCATGGTGACAGCCCTCACGGGCAAACCCGCACTCATGGAGGAGTTCGGCGGATGCACGGCACCTCCAGGAGCCCCTTCACAAGTCTGGAATTGGACCGCCTACGGCAAACCACGCAGTCAATTCATGGCATCCGAGCAGGATTTAGCCGATTACTTCGCTGCAGTGCTGCCCAAATTGGTCGAAGTCGGCGCTACTGGGGCCATGCTGTGGTGCTGGGCCGACTACAGCTCAGAATTGTGGACACTGCCCCCCTGCAATGAAGCCTGGCACGAACGGTTTTTTGGTATGGTGCGACCCGACGGCACACTCAAACCACATGCCGAGGTGGTACGGGCCTTTGCGGCCAGCAATCCACAGGTGCAAACAGCCACCAAGGTGGTCACGCTCACCGTGGATGCAGAAACCTACTATCAACGACCTGCCGAGCACCTCAAGGATGCATTTATTGCCTTTGCAGGTGCCGATCGACTCAAACTCACATAAGATGACGAGTATGCTATACTAACGCAACCTTATTTGGTTGGATTTGCGGAGAATATTGTTATGGTAACTCGTGCCCCACAGCGTCTGCTGATTCCTGGACCAGTAGACATCAATGACGAAGTCTTGCAAGCACTCGCCAGCCCACCAATGCCCCACTATGGGCCAGCCTGGGCTGCCATGTATCACGAGGCTGTCGATCATCTCAAGCATTTATTTGGCACCACCGGCGATGTGTACCCCATGGTAGGGTCTGGTAGCACCGGGCTTGATTCCATGATCGCCAGTTTCGTTGCCACAGGCAAGCGCATGGCGATTGTGCGCAACGGCTATTTTGGTGACCGCCTGGCCATTATCGCCAAGTCATACGGCGTCGAGGTATTCGACATCACGGGCGAGTGGGGGCGGGCCATCACCGTGGATCAAGTGCGCCAAACTCTACGTGAGAACGGTCCTTTTGATGTACTCGGGGTGGTGTATGCCGAAACATCGACTGGAGCGCTCAATCCGTTGCCTGAAATCGCAGCACTGGCCAAGGAATTCGGGCTACCCATCGTGGTCGATGCTGTCACCGGATTTGCCGGCACACCACTCGAACTCGACGCCTGGGGCATCGACATGTGCGTCAGCGCCTCCCAAAAGGCCCTGGCAGCACCGGCTGGTCTCGGGTTTGTCGCCATCAGCCCCAAGGGCTGGCAGTACATGGATGAGCACCCTGTCGGTCCTCGTGGCTGGATGCTCGATGTGCGCTACTGGCGCGAGGCTGCCAAAGTCGGTCACGACTCGCACCCCCAACTGGCGACAATGCCTACTGGGCTGATGCAGGCCGTCACATTGCGTCTGCGGCAAGTTGTGGGTATTGGCAAAGCCGAGTACGTCGCTCTGCATCAACGAGCTGCGACACGCTTCCGCCACGGGCTACGCAGCATGGATGTCGCATACTTGGTCCCTGATGCCGAAGCCACGCCACAGGTCACTGCGGTCACCGTCCCCGAGCACAAAGATGCCCAACAGGTGATTGGTACACTACGCGAGCGCTACGGATTCATGGCCACAGGCGGCATGGGACCTCTCGCCGGCAAAATCATCCGAGTCGGGCACATGGGTAAAGGTACCCAAGATGATTACATTGATGATGCCCTTGAGGCGTTAGCTGATGTGCTAAAGTAGCCGCGTATTGTACGCTGCATTGATACACGTGTATCAATGCAGCGTACATCCTCATGGAGTTTCAGGCTTGGTTAAGTCTGTTGAAAAGTTTCTGTTATGCATAGTATTTTAATTGTCGAAGATCGTGTCAGCGTCCGTACAATGATGGCAGATTACCTCAAGCAAACATTTGAAGTGGTTATCGCCAGTGATGGTCGAGAGGCGCTCATACAACTTCAACGCCATACATTTGCGTGTATTTTGCTTGATTTAATGATGCCGGGTATGGATGGATTTACCTTTCTGTCAGAGCTTCGCACCCAGTACACCACCCCTGTCATGGTCATTTCAGCACGGCTCGATGAAGCAGACAAAATCCATGCGCTCGAGCTCGGCGCTGACGAATACGTCACCAAACCAATTAGTATGCGCGAAGTCGCTGCACGTGTGAATGCGATTATCCGACGTACCACCCAAGCATACGGCGAAACCTCAGCACAAGAGCCCATTCGTCTCGACGAAAAGAGGCGCTGTGTGATTATCCGCCAGCAGGAGTACACGCTTACTTTGACAGAATTCAAGATTCTGAATGTACTCTACCAGCATCACGACGAAGCAATCAGTCGTACCACGATTAGCATGGCATTACAGACATCCAATTCCAGCAATATTGACCGTGCCATTGATGTGCATATTCGTAATATTCGCAACAAAATCGAGCCCAATCCCGATGAGCCACGGTATATTTTGACGGTATATGGGGTCGGATATCGCCTCAAACTGTTATAGTCAATTACGTACAATCGAGGTATTTTGTTATGCAGAGCCTGCGTACTCGCACTACTCTCTTGTTTGTCATCGTTGGCGTCACGATGGCACTCCAGTACGCATTGTTTATTTTCGTGCTTGTGCCACGCGGATTCAAGTTACAGCTGCTCCCACTAGTCGCCCACTCGCTGAGCCTCGAATTACAACAGCACGGTGACGATCAAGAGCTACCAAACATTGAATTTGAGACATTAACCGTCATCCAAAAACCATGGTTTATGTCGTTTGTTTCACCTCCTATCATCGTAGATGCACATGATATCGTGTTGTACCCGGCCACGCGCGCGGGTGAACAGGTGCGTCGAGACGGCGGTGTATTTGCGGTCGAACCTCTGACCGGAGCCTCAGGCACTACCCTGTACATGGTCATCGAGCATATGTACTTCGGCTCGTCTATCACGCATCCGCAAATGCCATTAATTTTACTTGCCAACGGTATTGCGACAGCAATTGTCATCAGCTGCATTATCGTTTTTTCGTGGTGGATCAAAAAACGGTTTCTCCAGCCCCTGACAAACCTCACGAAACAAAGTCAGCAATTCACCAGCATGCATAATTATCTGGCAGCACAATTGCCGCCAGGGACTTTTTCGGAAATCATCACCCTTGCCAACGTCATCGATCAGCGTAACCAACACCTCGTCGAGCAGATCTCGTCACGACGTGTCCTCAATGCCGAAATCGCCCATGAATTGCGCAACCCACTCAATGCCATTCATGGCTACGTCGAAGGCATGCGTGACGGCGTAATTTCGATTACGCCAAATCGACTCGATACCGTCTACTCCGAAATCTTGGTGCTCCAGCGCATCATCGAAGACTTCCGCATCTTGTCGTTGGTCGACATCCATGAATACACCATCAAACCACAGTTGATGCGCCCATCCGAACTGGGTGCCCACGTGATGCAACTCATGAGTGGCAACATGCACAAACATTCATTCCATACCGCCATGTGGGTCGATGATTACCTCATCAACATCAATGTGGATGTCGAACGTATGATGCAGGTTTTTAAAAACATCATCGACAACGCCATCAAATACGCGCCAGCATACAGTACTATCACCCTCACCGGAGATGCCCAATCCGACCGCGTTATTATCACCTGTAGCGATCAGGGAATTGGCATTGACCCGTCACATCTGCCATACATCTTCGAACGCTTCTATCGCAGCCCAAACAACCCATCACCAGGAAGCGGGATTGGGCTTGCCATTGCCAAAACCATTATCGAAGCTCATGGCGGACAGATTTCGGCAACATCGACACTTGGTCAGGGTACCACCATCACCATCCTGCTCCCCGTTTATCCCAATACCCGCATCCCCACAACTGATTAAATGAGTTGCCCAAATCTCTGGGAATCCTCGTTGTTGAATCAACAAATACATGATAAAATAGCCACGAAATCGTCTTTTTTCTTGCACAACTCATCAAATCAGTATTACTGAGCTGATGACAAACGCAGTGTACACCCATGGAGTATGTGCATCATGGCTGATCATGTACAGGTATGGAGTGAAGTACTCACCATACCCACTTATGCGGTTGGGGAGCCACTCAAGTATCCGTTTTTTTGGGACAAGCGGGTCTACCAAGGCAGTAGCGGGGCCGTGTACCCGTTCCCAGTCATCGACAGCGTAGCCGACCACGCGACGCCACGTACATACACAGCGGTATTTTTAGAAAATCGCTACCTCAAAATCATGATTCTGCCCGAATTGGGTGGACGTGTCCAAATGGCGCTGGACAAGACGAACGACTACCACTTTGTGTACTACAACCGAGTCATCAAACCGGCGTTGGTCGGACTTGCGGGCCCCTGGATTTCGGGGGGGATCGAGTTCAACTGGCCCCAACATCATCGCCCGAGCACCTTTGACCCAGTCGATTGGCGCATCGAACACCATGCTGATGGCAGTGCCACGGTGTGGTGTAGCGAAATCGAGCGCATGTTTTTCACCAAAGGGGTACACGGGTTTACACTGCACCCCGACAAAGCCGTCTTGCACATCGATGTGCAACTGCATAATCGCACCGATATGCCGCAGACGTTTTTGTGGTGGGCCAATCCGGCAGTCCATGTCAACGATGACTATCAGTCGGTGTTCCCACCCGATGTACGCGCGGTGATGGACCACGGCAAACGTGACGTCAGCGAGTTCCCGATTGCCAAAGGCACCTACTACAAGGTCAACTATGCACCGGGCACCGATATATCACGCTACAAAAACATCCCAGTACCCACGTCATACATGGCACACCATTCAGATTATGACTTCATCGGCAACTACGACCATGGCCGCCAGGCCGGCATGATGCATGTCGCCAATCATCACCTGGTGCCTGGCAAAAAGCAATGGACGTGGGGCAATAGTGATTTCGGGCAGATGTGGGATCGCCAGCTGACTGACGAAGACGGGCCATATATTGAGCTCATGTGTGGGGCGTTCACTGATAATCAGCCTGATTTCGCCTGGCTCATGCCTGGTGAAGAAAAACGCTTCAGTCAGAATTTCTTCCCCTACAAACAGATTGGTCCGGCCAGCAACGCCAATACGGACGCCGTCGTGCATCTGCATGTGACCGACACGCATGCTGACGTGGGCGTCTATGTGACAGCTGACACCGATTGTCG
>VFQT010003598.1_pt1 | contig 13948 bp, 11 predicted proteins | sample 3512381 | NCBI WGS metagenome assembly VFQT01 (sample SAMN10412376, study PRJNA504923) | tailings metagenome | isolation source: Relicate 2 Philex TSF3 active mining site | place: Philippines: Tuba, Benguet | collected 2017-08-29 | reverse complement strand
CACAACGAGATGGAGCATGTGATTGCCGACACCAACGCCAGAACCCAAACAGGTTGTTCGCTGACGTCGACATCGCCCTGGCCGACGAGAACGATGGCAAGCGGAGCTGCGATGTTGCCGGCAAGAAAGCAGGCGAACCAGGTCGCTACCGCAGAACGCGCCGGAATCACGACGACAGTGTGTCAGCCAGCGAGTCGAGTTGCGCCGTCCGCGTAGGTGCGGTGGCGGCGATCCTCGAGTCTCCAGCCAGACGGCGGCTTCAAGCGACGTGCGTGTTGGTCACACAGGTCGTAGGAGTGCGGCTCGCGCTCTGGTGTCAGGTCGTCGAGCCACACCAACGAGCGCGCGTACTGGTACGACAACGTCAATTCAGCGTCGTTCGCGCATCCGCTGCGTGAGCAATGACGTGCCATGTGGACAAAGGTACTTGTTCGCACAAATGCTGTGTGTGATGCCACTTTTGACACACCATCGACCTGTTCGGTGCTCGCCAAGACAACCGAGAGTGTGCAGCCGTAGGCTGACGAACATGAGCGAGATACCTCCCCCGCCGCCCCCACCGCCGCCGCCGTCGAACAAACGCGGTGGTCAAAATCCGTTCATGAAGGGTCGTGCGCCGCGTCAGGACAAGTCGCCCACCGACCCTCAAGCGCGTCGCCCGATGCCGCGCTGGGCCATCTGGGTCGTCATCGCCGCTCTCGTCATGCTCGCGTTCAGCAGCCGTCTGTGGACCACCCCGACCGGCGAGAAGTTGAGCTACACCGAGTTCCTGGCTCTCGTCGACGACGGAAAGGTCGCTGACCTCACCATCAACAACGCCACCAACATCATCAGCGGCACGCTGTCCGACGGACGCAAGTTCACCACCACCGGTGCGATGCAATTGAGTGAAGCCGACGAACAACTGCTCAAGGAACGTGGCGTTGACTACAACTTCTCGACACCGCAGACCAGTTGGTTCATGAGCCTCATCCCGATTCTGTTGCCATTCGTGTTCATCGTCGCGATCTTCATGTGGATGCAACGTCGCGCCATGGGCCAGGCCGGAAACATCATGTCCATTGGTCGTAGTCGCGCGAAGACGTACCAGTCTGACAAGCCGTCCACCACGTTCGCCGATGTCGCCGGCTACGAGGGCGTGAAGCAAGAAATCAAGGAAGTCGTCGACTTCTTGCGCATGCCAGAACGTTTCAAGGAGATCGGCGCACGAGTGCCAAAAGGCATCTTGCTGGTCGGCCCTCCCGGCACGGGCAAGACGTTGTTCGCACGTGCCGTCGCGGGCGAAGCCGGTGTCGGTTTCCTGTCGGTCACGGGCTCGGACTTCATGGAAATGTTCGTCGGCGTCGGAGCCAGTCGCGTGCGCGACTTGTTCCAACAAGCACGCAAGTTGGGCAAGGCCATCATCTTCATCGACGAAATCGACTCCATCGGGCGGAAGCGTGGAGCCGGTCTCGGAGGCGGCCACGACGAGCGCGAGCAAACCCTCAACCAAATGCTCGCCGAGATGGACGGTTTCGAGACCTCTGAAGGAATCGTCATCATGGCGGCGACGAACCGTCCCGACATTCTCGATCCTGCGCTCCTGCGTCCCGGTCGCTTCGACCGCCAGATCGTCGTCCCTCTTCCCGAATACGAAGAGCGCCTCGCGATTCTGAAAGTGCATTCGCGCGACAAGCGCATGGGTCGTGATGTCGACCTCGACACCATGGCACGTGCCACACCGGGCATGAGTGGCGCCGACCTGGCCAACTTGGTGAACGAAGCTGCGCTCTTCGCGGTCCGTCGTGGATCGACCGAAATTGAGCGCATCGACTTCGAGAACGCACGTGATCGTGTGGTTCTCGGCGCACGTCGCGAAAGCCTGGTGTTGAACGCCGAAGAGAAGCGTGCAACGGCGTACCACGAAGGCGGCCATGCCGTGCTGGCCACGGTGTTGCCACACAGTGATCCGCTGCACAAGGTGACGATTCTCCCGCGCGGAATGGCGCTCGGCGTCACATGGACGCTGCCCGAAGAACGACACACGTATTCACGTGAGTACTTCGAAGACATCATCTGCAAAGCGATGGGTGGACGAGTCGCGGAAAAACTCGTGTTCGGACACTTGAACAGCGGTGCTGCGAACGATCTCGAGCAAGCAACAGGCATCGCCCGTCGAATGGTCCGTGAGTGGGGCATGTCCGACAAGGTCGGCCCGATGGCATGGAACAGCCAACAACAGGTGTTCCTCGGCGAAGATCTCATGACGAGTGGTCGTGAGTACAGCGACGAGACAGCGCGCATGATCGACGAAGAGATCTCTCGCATCCTCACCGAGCAAGAACAACGTGCTCATGATTTGCTCGTGAAGCACCGTAAAGGTCTCGACCTCGTCGCTGAAGCACTGCTCGAGCAAGAGACGATCGACGGAGCATGGGTCGCACGCCTCATTCAAAAAGGCATCGACCGTGCCGTCGAAAGTTCATCACCGACCGACGTCTCTCGCCCCGAGCACGACACACTCTGACGCTCGCCATAAGCGATCATGTCGGCCGCAGATGGTCGTTCAGAGATCGTGTTCGTGGCCGAGTTGAGGTTCTGGCGTGGAGCCTGGCTCGCGGCACTCGGCGACGGCTGCCCACAAATCTTGAGCCTTGACCGGCCCGAGAAAGGCTGACTGAACCACACCCCGTGAGTCGGCCACGACAACAGCCGGAACTGCATCGATTGCATATTTCGTGTGCAGGCTTTTTGCTGCGCTGTATTCGACCTCTCGCACTGCGACATCATCGCATGCAAGAACTGATGCCTTGTTGAACACATCAGCACACGTCGAACACGTCGCAGAGGTGAACACTGCGACCAACCATGGTGCACTGACATCTGCGAAATCACTTCGGTCGAGTTGCGTGGGGACTTGGTAGCCACCCTGGGTCGGGGCAGCCACTCTGCGCCGTTTCACAAGTTGAGTCACGACGACGGCGGCAACGACGACGGCGACGGCGACGATGAATCTGGTCAACGTGGGGCCTCGAAGGGTTGCGGAAGTGCGAGCACTCCCGAGAATCCGACGAGCTGTCGACCACGACTCAGTCGGCGCTGCACCACGATGGGTTGGTCAGCCTGCACGATGAGTTCACCCGCTGTCGCATCGAGTGGCATGTCGATGACCGTCACACCACTTGCGGGAAGAGCTATCGCCTGTAATGACGGAATCGGGAACTCCCCGCCTGGCCCGATCGCCGACACGCGCACCGTGGTGTCGAAGACGGTCGTGTTGACGAATGTCAATGCGCGAGGGGTGCCGGGTGTGACACCGGACGGAACTCGCCATGTGGTCGTCGCGAGTTGGTCTGGTGCACCGGTCATGACCGCGGTGAAATTGCTCTTCGCGACGCGCTGATTGATGACATGTTCCGCGACGAACGTGCTTGCGTCTTTGGTTGACACCGAAATTCCGTGCACTCCTTCTGGAAGTCCATCGACTGCACCTGCGTTGACGACCACCACTTCACCCGCAGGCACACCGACCGATGTCGTCGCACTCGGCACCGCGACGCCGGCTGCGACGTCGCCCGACAATCCGGCACCGGTGAACACCGCATCGACGGTGATGTCCACGTCACCGGGGTTGAACAACACGAGTTGTTCCACGATGTTTGGCCCCGTGTTGCCGCCAGCGAACCACCACTTCGACAAGGGCTGCGGAATCCCGAGCATCGTCGAGTACCCGAGACGACCGCCACCGAGATAGTGCTGCGCGCGAGCGGCCACGACTTTCCCTGTCGTCGTCTTCACCTCGACTGCGACGCGTTGCTCGTCAGCTGCACCTTCGTCGGGCATCGACAGACTGCGCACCGAGCGTGGCTCGATGAGCAGCCCCTGCAACGTCGTCGGACGACGGCGTCCGTCGACGGTCGTGAAGGCGACATCGACCACGGCAGTCTCAGGGAACGGATTCGCGATCATGATGCGCATCGACGACCCGTCGAGAGTCATTCCATCGGCGAAGTACCACGACGACGACGTCGCTGTCGTGCATGAGGCGGTCACGTCGCCTGCGGCGAACTCTGTTTGTTGCTCAACTGACGCGAGAGCACCGATCACCTCGACGATCGGCACCACGACTCCGACGGTGCGTCCGTTCAACACATCGACCGACTTCTGAGTGCGTGCCGGAACGACGACCTGCTGTTGCTCTTGCCCGTCTGCACTCAACAAAGTGACAGCGGCGGTGACATCGGCTTCCGTCGGATTCGCCACCACGACACGACCCGCACTCAACCCGTCACCAGCGGCCACCCCGGGGCAGAACCAAGACGAACTGATGCGTGGTGGAGTCGGCTGCTGGGCAAACGCAGCGAGCGGCACACGAGCGGCCTCAGCGCCTTCCTGCTCCGTCGGACTCAATCGTTCGACGTACACCAATGTCGCCACGGCGGCGGCGACAAGTGCCGTGCTGATCGCTCGTCGAAGCACGCGACGCACGAGTGATGTCGAATGGACTTCAAGTGTCGTCATTGCTGCATCACCACGGTCTTTCTGGGACGCAACACAGCCAGTACGAACACGAACACCCACAATCCGAACTGCACGAGGATGAGCAGCGACCGCATGACACTGGTGTCGAAATCGAGTATCGCGGTGCCACCTTGGGGCACGTCAAAGGCAGTGGTCACGCCGAATGCAGGACGTGCTGTCACGGGCACGCCACCGACCTCGAGCTTCCATGAGGACGTGAACGGGACAGCGACGTGCACCGTGCCCGCATCAATGACGCTCGCCGTGCCCAATTCATCACGATCCGTGTGAAGAATCGGAGACGCACCAGCAATGTCGGTGGCGATGAGGCTCACCGCCCCGCCAGATGAACTTGCCTCGACTGAACCAGCGGCGAGCATGGAACGCACAGGGATCCATGACGTGTTTTCGTAGATCACCAGGTCAGGCGATGCGTAGCGACGACGAAGGTCAAGTTGACTGGCCAGAGCATCGGTGAGGCCCCTCGGTGATGCGATCGGGTCGTCTCGACGCGATGCAGCGTTGTCGATGATCGGCACCACCACGAACCGCACACCGAGCGGAGCCAGTAGACGTCCCGCTCGTGCCGTCGTACCCCGCACGATTCCGCGCGCGGCGACCTCAGCCAAATCGGTTGCATCACTTCGATATGGCTCCCACATGTCTGCGGTCGTCGGCCGTGGACCATTCATCACTCCGTATGCAACTCCCCATCCGAGATTCACGGGCGCAACCGGAAGCACACGAGAGTCCCCGAGGAACAACACGCGATAGTCACCTTCACCTTCTTCGGGAAGTTGGCCGAGAAGTTGCGTGAGCGACGTACGTGTCTGGTTCCAACGTCCGTTGACAGTCGCGAGAAGCGCAGGCAACACTCCGACGACAAGAGCCAAGGCGGCTACAGCACCAAGTGGTTGTCGCCACCCGAAACGAGCACGACGAATGTCGATCGACAAACTTGCCCCGAGCGCGCCGCATGCCACGGCCAGACCGAACGCGACCGGCACCAACATCACGGAAGGTTCCGCCGCATGTGCCGGAAGCAATGCACGGTCGTCAAGAACAGCGAGCACAAGAGCCACGGCAGCGAGAAGCGCTCCGCGCAGTGCCCAGGGCGATCGTGCACCACGAACGACAATCAAAGCGACGACTGTCGGTACGTACAGACCGATCGACAACCATGCAAGAGGCACGTCACCGACGTCGAAGCGCGCAAGTGACGCGAGGCCAACTCCTCGCCCACCTGGAACAGCAGCTCCCATGATCTTGTCCCACCATCCGGACTGCACATAGGTGGTGGCCCACGGAAGATGCAACACGATGGCAAGGACGACTGCAGTGAGCGACACCGACAGCCACACTGTCGCTCGTTTCCACGCACCGTGGATGCCGGTGACGAGGAACCACACCGTGGACACGATCCCGATCGTCGCGATGAATGCTGGTTCGAAGGCGATGGTGACAGCTGTGATGAGCGTCAATGTCGCGAACGTCCGGCGGCGACGAACGTCGGACGGAAATGCGAAGTAATCACGTGCGTCGAGTGGTGCCGACAATGTCGTCACGCGATGGCCGACGATGATGCGAGCACAATGTGCCACCCACGGCAATGACGCATAGACGATGAGCCCGCTCCAACGGCCAGATGCGAGTGCTGCATACGGCAAGGGAACCGCTGCATACACGGACGTCGCGAACAACCGCGCTCGACGCACGCCGAACACCGATGCGAACTGCCACACGCCCACATAACCGATGACCGGCAACAACAGCACAAGCACGGTGTGCAAAAGACCCATGCGACCCAGTGCGAGAACTCCGGCTCCAGCGAGCAACGCGATGCCAGATGGAACTGCCGCGACCTCACCGAATGACGACGCCCACCAGCCAGATGAATAAGTGGTGAGCAGATCACGAGCGCCACCATCAAAGCGCACGAACTGACCGATGTCTTCCACTCCGTGCAACCACAACGACCGTCCACCGATGATGGTGCCGAGTGCGATGACGGTCCACAACAACACTGTCGACCTCTGCGACGTGGCCACCACCCCACCGGCTTTGTTCGCCTCTGACTCTGCGACTCCTGTGGTGCGTGCACGCCGTCGTAACCACACGGACAATCGCGCACTTCCACGAGCCTGCAGTGCGTGCACCTCGTCGTCACCGACAAGTCGGTGAGTCTTCACTCGTGCACGGCGTCGGCGTATGTCGCCGGTGGACAACGGTGCAGCGAGCAAGGCACGTGTAGCAGCGAGCGAGCGACGTGCATTGCTCGAGAACAACCCAATGAACAATTGCGCAACCGTGAACAGGACAAGTTCAGCGATGACGAGTGGCAGACGGCTGGTCGCAGTCAACGACAACACCGTGTTGATGCGTTCACGTTCAGCAAGTGCCGGAAGTTGATCGGCGCTCTCTTCGGGCAAACGCTCTGTGATGCGCTCACGGTGACGACCCACCGCGGACGGAGCGATGATCACTCGCGCTCCCGTGGTGTGCACACGCCAGCACAAGTCGAGATCGTCTCCGACAAGTGGCAATGTCGACTCAAAACCACCGATGGTGCGGAAGAGATCGGCGCGCACCAACATGCACGCAGTCGGCAACACGAACACGTCACGTACCGCATCGTGTTGCTCTTGGTCTTTTTCTCCGACGTCGACGATCGGGTCGCGCTCACCCAGCCGGTCGACTTGCACGCCCACGTGCTGCAACAACGTCGGCTCATCCCAATCGACCAACTTCGGACCGACGAGGCCGGCGTTCGTGCGATACAACTCCTCGACCAATCGAGTGATCGCATCGGGCGCGAGGGCCACGTCGTCGTGCAGGAGACAGAAGAACCCAGCGTCCCCTTCGACGAGTTCGAGAACGGTGTTGCATGCCGGCCCGAACCCGGGGTTCGCACCGAGAAATCGAACGACGGCCGTCGGAAGTGCGGTGCCGACGGCATCGGTGATGGGGCCGGCGGCAGCTGTGTCGGGCCGGCCCGTGACGAGTACGAGGTACTGAAGGTTGGGATAGTCCTGAGCCGCCAAGGCGAGAAGTGCGGTCTCAGACCATGGGGCCACCGAACCTGACGCAGCCTCAGGCTGATGAAGGACCATGACCGCCACCACCGCCGGAACATCACTGCTACCCGGGGCGGAAGGGACTGGCTGGGACACCGGTTCGGCGCCCTCGGAGACGGGGGCCATGTCAGACACGCTGTTCTGAGGCTACAGACCGTGCTCTCAGCCGGATGGTCGTGTGCTTGCAAAAGTTCGCAACACGGGGTATTTTGTTCGCATGAAGATTCCCACACTCCCCAAGTCCCTCCCCACAATCACCTTGCCGTCCCTTCACTCCATTGATCTCACCAAATTCGATGTGAAGAAGCTCAACGTGGCGAAGCTCGATGTCACCAAGTTGGACCTCTCAAAGTTGCCATTGCCGAACATCGACGTGGCAAAAATCGCGTCGGTTCCCGGCGTGCAGCGCGCAAAAGATGCCGGCTACACAGCCGTTGGCTTCGGCGTGTTGGCCTTCCAGAAGGCACAAGTTCGTCGTCGTGAGATCACCGAGACCGTGAAGCAGACATTGAAAGACCGTTTCAACACCGCCAAGTGACTCGCTCAGCGCAACGGGCGCTGGCCGAACTGTCCACGATGACCGGACGGTCCACACGGTCCTTGACAGGTAACACATCTGTCATCAGCACACCCAAGTAGCCTCGCTGCAGTGACAAACGAGCCATCACACGCATCTGTCAACGATTCCGTTGACGATCAAGCGTCAGGCTCACCACGAATTCCCCTTCCCGAAGGAACGATTCCGGTCGCAATCGGACTCGTCATCTCCGGGGTCGCCAGCTACGCCTTCTTCAAGGTCGGCCAACAAGCACTCGGCAAAGAAGATTTCAAACCGATCGTGGCGCTGTGGTTCACCACGTTCGCCCTCGTGCCGGGCTTCTTCATGCCGGTCGAACAAGAAGTCGGTCGTGCGCTCGCCCACCGCCGCGCGTTGAACCAAGGTGGTCGACCCGTCGTACAAAAAGTGTTGCCACTGATGTTGGGCATGATGGCGCTGCTCATGATCGTGGTCATTGCTGCGTCTGGCTGGATCACGAACGACTTGTTCGAGGGCTACGGCCTCGTCACCTTGGCCCTTGTGTTCGCATTCGTGTCCTATGCACCATTCCACTTGGCTCGTGGCATCTGTTCCGGCTCGGGGCGTTTCCCGCCGTACGGACTGCTCATGGGGCTCGACGGAATCACACGCACCGTCGGATGCACCATCTTGTGGCTTGCCGGAGTCGACGTGATCGGCGCCTACGCGTTGGTCGTGGTACTTGCGCCACTGGTCGGCCTCGTCGTGGTGTTTGCCATGGGCGACCTGCACACCGATGACGGCCCAACTGCCGAGTTCTCTGAGATCACTCCGAATCTCGGGTGGTTGCTCGGCGGTTCGATTCTCGCTGCCGCACTCGTGAACGCAGGACCACTCGGTATCGACATTCTCGCCGACGCGAGCGAAGCTGCGAAAGTGACCGCGTTCGGTAATGGTGTGTTGTTGTCGCGTGTGCCGCTCTTTCTCTTCCAAGCGGTGCAAGCAGCGCTCCTTCCGCGTCTCGCACGACTCGCCGCAAAAGGCGACCTTGGCGAGTTTCGCACTGGTTTTCGTCACCTGATGGTCGTTGTCGTCGGTGTCGCTGTCATCGGCACCGTCGGATCATTCCTCGTCGGTCCACCGGTTCTTGACTATGTCTACGACGGAGGCCTCGACCGTCGCACACTCACACTTCTGGCACTCGCGAGCGGTCTCTACATGATCGCACTGGCCACGTCGCAGGCTGTCATCGCGTTACAAGGTCACTCGTTCGTCACCTACGGCTGGGCTGCCGGCATGGGCACATTCCTTCTGGTCACTGCGTACAGCTCAGACGACTTGTATCTGCGTGTCGAGTTGGGTTTGGTGACTGCTTCGACAGCAGCGCTCCTTGTGTTCGCATGGGGACTGCGTCAACGAATTGCCGCCGGTGCCACGCCAGATGCAGAGTCGATGATCGACGGCATCTTGGACAACCCGCTCGAGGCGTAGAAGCGGTCAGCGCTTGGCGCGACTTGCCTCGTACTCAAGGTCGTGACGGACCATCATCGTCACCAAGCCGGCAAAGTCGACTTCACGAGTCCAACCCAACTTCTTCTGGGCCTTCGTCGGGTCGCCGATGAGCAAGTCCACTTCAGCGGGACGGAAGAATTTCGGATCTTGACGCACGAAGTTGCGCCAGTCCCCCAGCCCTGCTTCCTCGAACGCCAGTGTGAGGAACTCTTCGATTGAGTGCGTCTCACCTGTTGCGACCACGTAGTCGTCTGGTTGGTCTTGTTGCAGCATCAGCCACATTGCGCGCACGTAGTCACCTGCATAACCCCAGTCGCGCTTGGCGTCGAGATTTCCCATGACCAACTCTTTGTCGATTCCGAGCTTGATGCGCGCTGCGGTGTTCGTGATCTTGCGCGTGACGAACTCGAGACCGCGACGGGGCCCCTCATGGTTGAACAAGATGCCGGAGCAAGCGTAGATGCCATAGCTCTCGCGGTAGTTGACGGTGATGTTGTGGCCGAACACCTTGGCGCAGCCGTACGGCGAGCGCGGGTGGAACGGGGTCAACTCGTTCTGTGGAATCTCACGCACCTGACCGAACATCTCTGATGACGATGCTTGATAGAAGCGGATCGGGTTGTTCTGCGTACCGCCGACCATGCGTACCGCTTCGAGCATGCGCAACACGCCAAGTCCGGTGATGTTCGAGGTCAACTCGGCTTGGTTGAACGAGATCGCCACGAATGAGATGGCACCCAAGTTGTAGACCTCGTCGGGCCGTACTTGGTCGAGTGCGCTCACCAGGCTCGGAAGGTCAGCAAGGTCACCAGGAACCAATTCCACATAGGGGAACTCGTCACGGAACTGAATCGCGCGCGGGTTGTTCTGGCCTTTCAGCATGCCGTACACCTGATAGCCCTTGCTGTGCAGGAATTCAGCCAAGTGCTGGCCGTCTTGGCCGGTGATTCCGGTGATGAATGCCTTCGGCATGAGGTTTCTTTCTCTGTGAGCGACAGCGACGAGGGCGTGCGAGCGGACCTAGAGAAGGTACCACCGCCTAGCCTGCGCACATGATTTCGGTGCTTGCAGGTGGTGTCGGTGCAGCACGTTTCCTTCGAGGCTTGTGTCTCGCCGTGGACCCGAACCGCGTGCTCGCCATCGTCAACACTGGCGACGACACCGAATTACACGGCCTCTCGATCTCACCTGACATCGACACCGTCATCTACACGCTGGCTGATGCGATCGACCCAGAACGCGGATGGGGGCTACGTGACGAGACATGGCGTGCGATGTCTGCACTCGCGCGATTCGCTCACATCCGTCCGGAGACGTCTCTCGCCGCACCGACGTGGTTCAACCTCGGGGACCAGGATCTTGCGACACATTTCTACAGGACTGCTCGCTTGCAAGAAGGAGCGACCCTCACCGAGGTCACCGACGAAATCCGTCGCTCGTTCGACGTCAAGGTGAACGTCGTACCCATGACCGATGACCGCGTGCGCACGTTGGTGACGATCGCAGAGTGCGACTCGTCGGTGTCCGGACAGACAATTTCTTTCCAGGAGTACTTCGTTCGCCATCGCCACTCACTTCCGGTCGCAGCTGTCACCTTCGACGGCGTGACAACTGCCGTACTGAACCCTCGTGTGAATCTGGACGACGCAGAGCGCATCGTCATCGCACCGTCCAATCCGATCGTGTCCATCGGACCACTACGTGCCCTCGCCGGTGTCGACGAGATGCTTCGCACGCGACGCGACGACGTGGTGGCGATCTCACCGATCGTCGCCGGTGCTGCACTGAAGGGACCCGCCGATCGCATGCTGCGCGAGTTGGGCATGGAGCCGACCGTGGTCGGGGTCGCGCGCCTCTATGCCGAGGTGTGTGGAACATTGATCATCGACACGCAAGATGCGCATCTCGCTTCTGCAGTCGAAGCGGAAGGACTTCGATGCTTGGTGACGAACACGATCATGTCCGACCCGAACGTCGCGCGCGACCTCGCTGCACTCTCACTCACCTGACAGGATGGTCGTGTGCAACGGTTGACCGTATGGGGTGTCAGAGGAATCGGTGAGATAACACCAGGAGAGCAACTTGGGGACATCATTGCCGCTGCGTGCGCCGAGCCCCCGAACGGCCCGTTGCAGGACAATGACGTGCTCGTCGTCACCCAGAAAGTGGTGTCGAAGGCCGAAGGACGCCTCGTCGCCGTCGACCCCGATGATCCGCTGTCCCATAAAGCTGTTGTCGAAGCAGAGGCTGTGCGAGTGGTGCGCCGACGTGGAGACCTCATCATCACCGAGACGACCCACGGATTCATCTGTGCAAACAGTGGCGTCGACTTGTCAAACGTCGAACGCGGTCAAGCGGCACTACTTCCCCTCGACAGCGACCGCTCGGCGCGTCGTATCCGCGACATCGTGCGCGCCCGCCTCGGAGTGACAGTCGGCGTCATCGTCAGCGACACTTTCGGACGTCCGTGGCGGCGTGGTCTCACCGACGTCGCCATCGGTGTGGCGGGCATCGCAGCAGTGGTCGATCTGCGCGGGACGGAAGACGCGCTCGGACGTGTCATGCAAGTGACCGAAGTGGCCGTGGCCGACGAACTGGCGAGTGCGGCCGAGCTGGTGATGGGGAAAAGCAGCGGCATACCCGTGGCTGTGGTGCGCGGAGCCGATGCAACGTGGTTTCGCGACTCATCGATCAATGAGATCGTGCGTCCCGCGAGCGAAGATCTGTTTCGCTGAGCATTGATGCTCGCCTGTTGGCCTACGACGCGTCGTCTGCGCCAGTGTCTGCATCTTCACTTTGACGCGCGGCATATGCGCGAAGTGTCTCTGCGAGACCATCTTCCAAATCTGTGAAGGGTGACCAACCAAGCTGAATGCGCGCCCGTACAGGCGACAGCGCAGACCTCGTGACGTCATGTGGTCGAGCCGCGCTCACCCGCGGTGCAGGTGCGCTACGTCCGGCGACGTCATTCCACAGGTCGGCAATCGCGACTTGCCGTCCCGTGCCGACATTGACCACGAGTCCACCGGCTCGGTCGATTGCACGGACGATCGCGTCGACGACGTCGTCGACGTAGATGAAGTCGCGCGTCTGCTTGCCAGCACCGTGGAGAATCGGCGCACGCGACGCATGATGAGCCTGGACGAATGAAGCGACGACAGAATCTTCTGGGCGTTGACGCGGGCCGTACACCGCTCCGACGGCCAACACCGTGAATTCGACGGCATGTCGGTCGCGATACACCGTGTGCATGTCGGCCACTGACCGCGCCAACACTTCTGCGATGGTGCGCGGCTCGGACAGATGACCCTCTTTGATGGGGACGTCGCGGGCGGCGACTTCGCCGTACAACAACGTCGCCGGCAACACCGTGACGACTTTCTGAACCTCGGCCAATCGTGCGGCTTCGAGCACTGCCACGGCTGCCGACACACTGCCGAGTGCGCCGGCGGTCTCGGTGGACGAGGGCGTGAACGATGCGAGATTGATGATCACGTCGGGTCGACGAAGTGTCACCAACTCGCCGAATGACGCATCGGTGATGTCGATGTTCTGAAACTTGAAGTGTCCGCCCGAGCGACGTGCTGCTGCGACATTGACCAACGACCCCGAACGCAAATCATCGAGCACTTCCACCGCATGACCCGATGCGAGCAGGCGGTCGACGAGATGCGAGCCGACAAAACCGGCTCCACCGCAGACCATGACACGCTTCATGGAATCTTGACGTCAGTGAGTTGCGCCCCTGCCTCCACCATTCCATCTTTGCCTATGACACATGCCGTGACTGAGGCACCTGCATCGACGCGACCCATGACGAGTGAGCGCTCGACCTTCGCACCTGCACCAACATGCGACCCCGGCAACAAGACAGAGTCGATGACGATGGCACCTGCACCGACAGGGCACGAATCGCCCACCACCGAATGAGTCACCACAGCAGTCGCATGGATGTGGGCCTGCGCCGCAACCGACGCAAGGATCAGCGACCGAGTGCCGTCGATGAGATCGAGATTCGCCTTGAGGTACGTCTCTGGACGACCGGTGTCGACCCAATAGTCGTCGCTTGGTCGCGCGGCCAGTTGGCCGTCGGCCACCATTTCCGGAAAGACGACTCGCTCGATGGACAGTGGCTTGCCTTCTGGAATGCGGTCGAGCACTGACGGCTCGAGCACGTAGGTACCGGCGTTCACATAGCGACTGGTTGTCTCATGTGGCTGGGGTTTTTCGACGAAGCGTGTGACCCGCGACGTCTCGTCAGATTCCACGACTCCGAACTGAGTGACGTCGTCAACCGGGATGAGATGAATGGTTCCTTCGAGGCCTCGCTAGCGGTGGAAAGCCA
>VFQT010003597.1_pt1 | contig 13949 bp, 11 predicted proteins | sample 3512381 | NCBI WGS metagenome assembly VFQT01 (sample SAMN10412376, study PRJNA504923) | tailings metagenome | isolation source: Relicate 2 Philex TSF3 active mining site | place: Philippines: Tuba, Benguet | collected 2017-08-29 | reverse complement strand
TCGGATCGGCGGTGTAAACACCATCGACCTTGGTGGCCTTGAGCACCATCTCGGCTCCGATCTCGGCACCGCGCAAAGCAGCGGCCGTGTCGGTCGTGAAAAACGGATTGCCCGTACCCGCCGCAAACACCACCACCTTGCCCTCTTCGAGGTACTGCAAGGCCTTGGGGCGCACATAAGGCTCGACCACCTGGTCAATGCCGATGGCCGACATCACACGGGCCGTCAGACCGGCCTTGTCCATGGCATCGGCCAGGGCCAGGGAGTTCATCACGGTGGCCAACATGCCCATGTAGTCGGCGGTGGCGCGGTCCATGCCGACCGAGCCGCCCGCCACACCCCTGAAGATGTTGCCGCCACCGATCACCACCGCCACCTGCACACCCAAGCGGGTGACTTCGGCGATTTCTTCGGCCATGCGCACGATGGTGGCGCGGTTGATGCCGAAGGCGTCGTCCCCCATCAGGGCTTCGCCCGACAGCTTGAGCAAAATGCGCTTATAGGCTGGCTTGGCTGAAGACATGACGGGCTCCTTGGGGTTCAATGTGGACGATGGGTGGGCAGATCAGCAGGTGTGTGAACTCAGGCTGCGCCTTGGGCAGCAGCCACTTGCGCGGCCACTTCGGCAGCGAAGTCGTCGACTTTCTTTTCAATGCCTTCACCCACCACGTACAAGGTGAATGCCTTGACGGTGGTGCCAGCGGCCTTGAGCATCTGCTCGACGGTCTGCTTGTCGTTTTTGACGAAGGACTGGTTGAACAAAGACACTTCTTTGAGGTACTTATGCACCGAGCCTTCGACCATCTTGGTGGCGATGTCGGCAGGCTTGCCGGACTCGGCCGCCTTGGCCGCAGCGACCGAGCGCTCTTTTTCGATCAACTCGGCAGGCACTTCGGCGCTGGTCAAGGACACGGGCTTCATGGCAGCCACGTGCATGGCCACGTCTTTGGCGGCGGTCTCGTCACCTTCGTACTCGACCAACACACCGATGCGGGTGCCGTGCAGGTAGTTGGCGATCTTGGCGCCGCCCGCAGCACGCTTGAAGCGGCGGAAGCTCATGTTTTCGCCGATCTTGCCGATCAGGCCTTTGCGAACTTCTTCCAAGGTGGGGCCAAAGCCGTCCTGGCTGTAAGGCAGAGCGCCCAAAGCAGCGATGTCCGCAGGGTTGTGCTCGGCCACCAGCTTGGCCGCGGCGTTGGCCAAAGCCAGGAAGCTGTCGTTCTTGGTCACGAAGTCGGTTTCGCAGTTGACTTCGATCATGGCGCCTGTGGTGCCGCTCACGAAGCTGGTCACCACGCCTTCGGCGGTCACACGCGAAGCGGCCTTGCCAGCCTTGGTGCCCAGCTTGACGCGCAGCAACTCTTCGGCTTTGGCCATGTCGCCTTCGGCTTCGGTCAGGGCTTTTTTGCACTCCATCATGGGGGCGTCGGTTTTTGCGCGCAGTTCAGCGACCATGCTTGCGGTAATTGCAGCCATTTGATTTCTCCGTATTCAGTCTAAAAGTCAGATTAAAAAAAAGGGGCCACAAAGCCCCTTTCATCGAGTGTTGGGAACTCAGGCAGAAGCGTTGGCTTCTTCGACGAATTCGTCAGCGCCTTCGGTCACGGCCTTGACCACGTCGTTGACCGCATTGGCGCGGCCTTCGATGATCGCGTCGGCGATGCCACGGGCGTACAAAGCCACGGCCTTGGCCGAGTCGTCGTTACCGGGGATGATGTAGTCGATGCCTTCGGGCGAGTGGTTGGAGTCCACCACACCAATCAATGGGATGCCCAGCTTCTTGGCTTCCGAGATGGCGATCTTGTGGTAGCCGACGTCGATCACGAAAATCGCATCAGGCAAAGCCGCCATGTCCTGGATGCCGCCGATGTCTTTTTCGAGCTTTTCCATCTCGCGCTTGAACATCAGCTGTTCTTTTTTGCTCAGGCTGTCGAGGCCGACTTCCTGCTGAGCCTTCATGTCCTTCAGACGCTTGATCGAGGTCTTGACGGTTTTGAAGTTGGTCAGCATGCCGCCCAACCAGCGCTGATCGACGAAAGGCACGCCAGCGCGCTGGGCTTCGGCAGCCACCAGCTCACGGGCCTGGCGCTTGGTGCCCACCATCAGGATGGTGCCGCGGTTGGCAGACAGCTGCTTGGCGAACTTGATCGCGTCCTGGAACATCGGCAGCGATTTTTCCAGGTTGATGATGTGGATTTTGTTGCGGTGGCCGAAGATGAACGGGGCCATCTTGGGGTTCCAGAAGCGGGTTTGGTGACCGAAGTGGACACCGGCTTCCAGCATTTCGCGCATGGTAACGGACATGAAAATACTCCAAAGGTTAGGTCTAAAACCCGGTCCACTGATCGCGCACAGCCTGTAAAACAGGGGGCGCAACACCTTGACGGGACGGGTTCGCGGATGAACTTTGCTGAATTTCGATCACTGTTTGGGCGTCATGTTCGACATGACACTCACAAGACAGCGCCCGAGCTCCGCAAAGCCTTAGGATTATAGCATCCTGACCCACCCGAAAGCGCCCTCTCCCATGAAAGCTGACCTGATCGCCACCCGGCAAGCCATCCGGGCTGGCTCCACCCACCCCGAAGCCGTGGCAGAAGCTTGTTTGGCTGCGGCTCAAAGCACCGCCTGCCAGCATGCCTTCATGCAACTGACACCCGAGGCGCTGCAACAAACAGCCCAGCAGCCCGAAGTGGCTCAAAGCCCGCTCGCGGGCCTGGCGGTATCCATCAAAGACCTGTTTGACGTTCAAGGGCAGATCACCCAGGCCGGCTCGGTCGTTCTGAAAAATCAGCCCCCTGCGGCCGCAGATTGTGCAGCCGTGGCACGTTTGCGGGCTGCAGGCGCGGGCCTGATCGGGCGCACGAACATGGTTGAGTTTGCCTTTTCGGGCGTGGGCACCAACCCGCACCACGGCACGCCTGCCGCCTGGGACGGGCTTCATGACCAGCCAGTCGGTGCCCCCGGGCAGCCCCATGTGCCTGGTGGATCCAGCTCGGGCGCGGCCGTGTCGGTGGCCACGGGTGCCGCCTTCATCGGTCTGGGCTCGGACACGGGCGGCTCCATCCGGGTGCCCGCCGCCTTGAACGGCATCGTGGGCTTCAAAAACACCGCCCGCCTGGTGCCCACCACAGGCGCCCTACCCCTGTCCACCACGCTCGACACCGTCTGCGCCATGACACGCACGGTGCGCGACGCGATTTTGGCCCACGAAGTGCTCTCGGCCAGGCGTGTGCCGCAAGGGCGGCGTCCTCTCTGCGGCTACCGCCTGGCGGTCGTCAAGAGCCTGATGCAGGACAGCATGGATGCCACGGTCACGCGGGCTTTTGAGCGCAGCCTCAACGCATTGAGGGCTGCCGGGGCGCGCATCGACGAGATCGCGCTGACCGAGTTGAACGAGCTGGCCCCCATGATGAGCACGGGCGGCTTCAGCCCGGCCGAGGGTTATGCCTGGCACCGTGCACTGATCGAGCGCGAAGCCGAACGCTACGACCCGCGCGTCCTGCAACGCTTGATGCGCGGCGCGGGCATGAAAGCCCACGAGTACATCGATTTGGTGCAGGCCCGTCGGCAATGGATAGGCCGCGTGGAAATGGCACTGGTGGGTTATGACGCCGTGCTCTCGCCCACCACACCCATCACAGGCCCACAAATCAGCGCCGTGGCCCCGGGTGCCGAGCGCGATGCCGAGTTTTTCCGGGTCAACGGCCTGCTGCTGCGCAACACCAGCGCCGTGAACACGCTCGACGGCTGCGGCATCTCCCTGCCCTGCCACGCGCCGGACGAGCTGCCCGTGGGCTTGATGGCCTGGCACGCGGCCATGCACGACGACACCATTTTGCAGCTGGCCTCGCTGCTCGAACCCATGCTGCAACAGCACTGAAACCATGCACACCCTGAGCCGCTCACACGCCTGGCCCATCCTGGGGCCCGCACAGGTGCGGCAGCTCGAACCTGCGCTGCAAGCCCTCAGCCCCACGCCTTTGATGCAAAGCGCGGGCCTGGCCTGCGCCCGGCTGGCCCTGGCCGTGGCGCCCCATGCCCGGCGCGTTTGGGTCGCGGCTGGCCCGGGCAACAATGGGGGCGACGGTCTGGAAGCCGCTTTGCACCTGCACCGATGGGGCAAAGAAGTGGTGGTCAGCCTGGTGGCCTCAACCGGACCCGGCCCAACCGATGCACAAGTGGCCTTGCAACGGGCGCAACAAGCGGGCGTGCGCATTCAGCCTGACGTACCCAAGGAATGGTTGCAGAAAATGGCTGCAGAAGATTTGTGCATCGACGCCCTGCTGGGCATCGGTGCCTCACGCCCCTTGAGTGCTGACTTGAAGGCTTGGGTGCTGGCCATGCAGCAGGGCGCAGCTCCGGTGCTGGCCATCGACGTGCCCACTGGGCTGAACCCGCAATCGGGCCAGTGGCTGGATGGTGAAACCGGCCACACCTTGGCCGTGCGGGCAGACCACACCTTGAGCCTCATCGCGGTGCAGCCCGGTCTGCTCATGGGGCATGGGCGCGATGCCAGTGGCCAAATCTGGCTCGAAAACCTGGGCTACCAAGCCAACCAGCACCGTGTGCCGCCACTGGCCTGGCTCAATGCCCCCTGCGCAGCAACACCGAAGCCCCACGCCAGCCACAAAGGCAGCCACGGCGATGTGGCCGTGATCGGTGGCGAAGGCATGGCCCCACACGGCATGGACATGCGCGGCGCAGCCGTTTTGGCGGCCACTGCCGCCTTGCACGCAGGTGCGGGGCGCGTCATCTTGAGCCTGTTGTCCGGCCACGCCAGCGACAGCGCACCGCCCGATGTGATGCAACGCGAATTCAAGCGCCTGGCGCTGGAAAAACTGCATGTGGTGTGCGGCTGCGGCGGCGGCACCGCTGTGGAGGCGGTCTTGCCCGAGGTGCTGCAGCGCAGCGCCTGCCTGGTGCTGGACGCCGATGGGCTCAATGCCGTGGCGCAAGACAGCGCACTGCAAAACGCGCTGCGCCAACGGGGCTCCAAACAACCCACCGTGATCACACCCCACCCGCTGGAGGCTGCCCGGCTGCTGAGCTGCAGCACGGCCCAGGTGCAAAACGACCGCTTGAAAGCAGCGCAAGAATTGGCCGAGCGCTTCCAATGCAGCGTGGTCCTGAAGGGCTCGGGCACCGTGATCGCCGCGCCCGGACTCACGCCACGCATCAACATCACGGGCAACGGGCGCCTGGCCATCGGCGGCACGGGCGATGTGCTGGCTGGACTCGTGGGGGCCCGCATGGCGCAAGGCCAAAACGCCTTTGATGCCGCCTGCGCAGCGGTGGCCCAACACGGCCAAGTGGCCGATGACTGGCCACCAAGTCAGGCCCTCACCGCCAGCCGCTTGGCTCAGCGCCTGGTCTGAAGGGCCTCAACACAGAGCCTGGCCTGAACCGCCTCAGCGCCGGGGCTTCGTGGTTCTGGCACCCTTTTTCTTGGCGGCCGCTTTTTTCACCGAAGCCTTGAGCGCCTGGATGGGCGAGCGGTTGCGCTCGGCATCGGCCAAGCGGCGGTCCTGGACGCCTCGCTTTTTGTCTCGCCCGCCTTCATTCGGTGCCGACAAGCCCTTGTCGCGCATGGCCCTCGGCACCAAATCGTCGCCCGCTGTCACCAGCCGGAAGTCGATCTTGCGGCCGTCCAGGTCCACCCGGCTGACCTGCACCTGCACCCGGCTGCCAATGGCGTAACGGATGCCCGTGCGCTCGCCGCGCAATTCCTGGCGCAACTCGTCGAAGCGGAAATACTCCCCCCCCAGCTCGGTGATGTGCACCAGCCCTTCCACATACAAAGTGTCCAGTGTCACGAAGATGCCGAAGCTGGTGGCCGCAGACACCACGCCGCTGTATTCCTCACCCAAATGCTCACGCATGTATTTGCACTTGAGCCAGGCTTCCACATCGCGGCTGGCCTCGTCGGCGCGGCGTTCGTTGGCGCTGCAGTGCAGGCCCGCAGCCTCCCAGGCGCGCTGGTCGGCGGCCGACATGCGCACGCGCGGTGCAGACGACTCGGGCGCATCGCCCTTGGCCGCGCGGCTTTTCTCCAGCCGTTTGCTCAGCTTGGCATGCGCCTCGCCCGGCACTGGCAAGCTGGGCAGCGTGTATTTGCGGTCCAGCAAAATCGCCTTGATGACTCGGTGCACCAGCAAATCCGGGTAGCGCCGGATCGGGCTGGTGAAATGGGTGTAAGCCTCATAGGCCAACCCAAAGTGCCCGCTGTTGACCGGGGTGTAGATGGCCTGCTGCATCGAGCGCAGCAGCATGGTGTGGATCTGCTGCGCGTCCGGGCGGTCCTTGGTCGCGAGCGCAATTTTCTGGAACTCGCTGGTGTGCGGATCGTCGCTGATGCTCATGCCCAGACCCAGGGCCTTGAGGTAATTGCGCAGGATGTCTTTTTTCTCGGCCGTGGGGCCTTCATGCACCCGGAACAAGCCGGGGTGCTTGCCCTGCTGGATGAAGTCGGCGCTGCAGACGTTGGCCGCCAGCATGGCTTCCTCAATCAAACGGTGCGCTTCGTTGCGCACGCGCGGCACGATCTTCTCGATGCGGCCACTTTCGTCGCACACGATTTGCGTTTCGGTGGTTTCAAAGTCCACCGCGCCGCGCACCGCACGTGATGCGAGCAAGGCGCGGTAAACGTCCTGCAGGTTCATCAGGTCGGTCACACGCTCTTTGCGTTTGGCCGCTTCCGGTCCGCGGGTGTTGGCCAAAATGGCCGCGACTTCGGTGTAGGTGAAGCGCGCATGGCTGTGCATCACCGCCGGGTAAAACTGGTAGGCGTGCACATCGCCCTTGGCGTTGACCAGCATGTCGCACACCATGCACAAACGGTCCACATCCGGGTTGAGCGAACACAGGCCGTTGGACAATTTCTCGGGCAGCATGGGGATCACGCGGCGCGGGAAATACACGCTGGTGGCGCGGTCATAGGCATCGATGTCGATCGCGCTGCCGGTTTGCACATAGTGACTCACGTCGGCAATGGCGACCAGCAAACGCCAGCCCTTGCCACGCCCCACCTTGGCGGGTTCGCAATACACCGCGTCGTCAAAGTCGCGAGCGTCTTCGCCGTCGATCGTGACCAAGGGCACGTCGCGCAAATCGACCCGGTCCTTGCGATCCTTGGCCAGCACCTTGTCGGGCAGGCCTTTGGCCTGCTCCAGACAGGCCGCAGAAAATTCATGCGGCACACTGTATTTGCGCACGGCGATCTCGATCTCCATGCCCGGGTCGTCGATCTCGCCCAGCACTTCTTTCACGCGGCCCACCGGTTGCCCGAACAAGGCGGGCGGCTCGGTCAACTCGACCACCACCACCTGGCCCGGCTTGGCCGTGCCCGTCGCACCCTTGGGGATCATCACGTCTTGACCATAGCGCTTGTCCTCAGGCGCCACCAGCCACAAGCCGCCTTCGTGCAACAAACGGCCGATGATGGGCTGCTCGGGACGCTCGAGGATTTCGACGATGCGGCCTTCGGGACGACCCTTGCGGTCCTGGCGCACGATGCGCACCTTGACGCGGTCCTTGTGCAACACGGCACGCATCTCGTTGGGTGACAAATAAATGTCCGACTCGCCGTTGTCACGGATCAAAAATCCGTGGCCATCGCGGTGTCCTTGAACACTTCCTTCAATTTCTTCCAGCAAGCCGCTGGGTGGCGCTACTTTTTTGATATACAATCCTTTTATTCCTGAGGCGCCCAGATGGCGGAATTGGTAGACGCACTAGTTTCAGGTACTAGCGAGTAACATCGTGGAGGTTCGAGTCCTCTTCTGGGCACCAATCTTATCGAATCAGATAAGTTCAAAACACAACAAGCCGTTGATTTCTGATCAACGGCTTTTTTGTTGCCTGAAACACTTGTCTCGGCACTCGAACCGTGCAACGCATGGCGCACGCGGACCGCTCGAAGGCTGGCCAGCGATGCACCGCAGCGCATCAAACCGGCACCCCCACCAGGTCGTGGCCTTCCACGCTGACGATGCGGGCGCGGGTGAATTCGCCCACCTTGAGGGTTTTGCTCATTTTCTCGGGTGGCAACAAACGCACCACACCATCGATTTCGGGCGCATCGCCAAAGCTGCGCCCCACCCCGCCACGACGGCCCATGGCCGGGGCGCTGTCCACCAACACCTGCATGGTGGCGCCCACGCGCTGGTGCAAGCGGGCAATCGACACCTCTTCGGCCACCGCCATGAATCGGGCACGGCGCTCTTCGCGCAGCGCATCGGGCAGCATGCCGGGCAAATCGTTGGCTGTGGCACCCTTGACCGGGCTGTAGGCAAAACACCCCGCGCGGTCAATTTGCGCTTCGCGCAAAAAGCCCAGCAGGTGCTCGAATTCTTCTTCGGTCTCACCCGGGAAACCCGCAATGAAAGTGCTGCGGATGACCAGCTCAGGGCACAGTTCGCGCCAACGCTGAATGCGCTCCAGATTTTTTTCGCCGCTGGCCGGGCGCTTCATGCGGCGCAGCACATCGGGGTGGCTGTGCTGAAACGGCACATCCAGATAAGGCAACACCAAGCCCTCGGCCATCAAGGGAATGATGTCGTCCACGCTCGGGTAGGGGTAAACATAGTGCAAGCGCACCCAAGCCCCGTGCTCGCGGGCCATCTCGCCCAAGGTCTGCACCAGCTCCAGCATGCGGGTCTTGACCGGCTTGCCGTCCCAAAAACCGGTGCGGTATTTCACATCCACACCATAAGCCGAGGTGTCCTGGCTGATGACCAACAGCTCTTTCACGCCGCCCTCAAAGAGCGCTTTGGCTTCTTTGAGCACATCGCCAATCGGGCGCGAGACCAGGTCGCCCCGCATGGACGGGATGATGCAAAAGGTGCAGCGGTGGTTGCAGCCTTCGCTGATCTTCAAATAGGCATAGTGGCGCGGCGTGAGCTTGAGGCCCGCTTCGCCAAAGCCACCCGGCACCAAATCCAGAAACGGGTCGTGCGGCTTGGGCAGGTGGGTGTGTACCGCGTCCATCACCTCTTGCGTGGCGTGCGGCCCAGTCACGGCCAACACGCTGGGGTGCATTTCGCGCACCATGTTGCCACCGCCCTCGCCTGTTTTGGCACCCAGGCATCCGGTCACGATCACTTTGCCGTTCTCGTTCAAGGCCTCGGCAATCGTGTCCAGACTCTCCTGAATCGCTTCGTCGATGAAGCCGCAGGTGTTGACGATGACCAGGTCAGCGCCCTCAAACGTCTTGGACGTCTGGTAGCCCTCGGCACTCAGTTGGGTCAGGATCAGTTCGGAATCGGTCAGCGCTTTGGGGCAGCCCAGGCTGACAAAGCCCACTTTGGGGGCGAGAACAGGGGGGGTAGCGGTCATTTCACTCATGCCCGCATTGTCCCCGCAAAAACGACCGGCCTGTGACAAAAGGGCATGCAGTGCCCATCAAGTCCTCAAACCCATCACACCCAGAAGCTGCTCGGTGTTCTTCTGGATCTGCTTTTGCATCTGCTCCTGCATTTGTGCCATGACGTTTTGCGAGGGATTGGCCAGGCCGGAAAACATGTTCTGCATCAAAGGCGTTTGCCACTGCATGAACTGCGCCCACACCTCCGGGCTGAGCGCCGGGCTGGACTCGCCCAGCTTGCTTTGCCAGTCCATGAAGGACTGGACATGGCTTTCCAGGTAAGAGCCCATGTGGCCCTGCATGGCGTGGCCATAAAAGCGGATGATGTTGGACAGCACCGCCTCACTGAACATGGGCACGCCTGCGGATTCTTCTTCCAGAATGATCTGCAGCAGGATGGAACGCGTCAGATCTTCACCGGTTTTGGCGTCCACCACCACCATGGGGGCTGCCGCCATGACCAGCTTCTTGATCTCGGCCAAGGTCACATAAGTGGAGGTTTGCGTGTCGTACAAGCGCCTGTTGGGGTACTTCTTGATGGTGCGCACAGCGTTGGGCACCGAGGCGCTGGCGCTGGGGGCTGACGGGGTCGACTTGGCTTGGGGCTTGACCGGCAATGAAAACTCCTGCGGGGACACTGCAATTGAAAAATCTGCTGCAATGCAACATTCTAGGCACAGCCTTGTGGCCTTCGTGCCTTGGTTTACCCTGATCACCAGCCTGGCGGCCGGCAGCCGAGCGCCTGTGGGCTTTTTTGTTGCCAACCGTCCCGATTCACCCTCTTTACCTGCGAAAATACACGGCTATGTTCACCGGAATCATCACCGGCGTGGGGCGAATCGTCGCCATCCACGACCTGGGTCGCTCTTTACACCACGGCAAGCGCCTCACCATCGAGGCCCCCGCCGGGTACCTTGACGATGTGGGCCTGGGCGACAGCATCGCCCTCAATGGCGCTTGCATGACCGTCACCACCTTCAACCCCGAGAGCCGTCAGTTCACCATCGACATCTCGGCCGAATCGCTGGACAAAACCAGCGGCCTGGACCAAGAAGGCACCGTCAACCTCGAAAAAGCGCTGCGCGCCCACGACCGCCTGGGCGGGCACATTGTGTCCGGCCATGTCGACGATGTGGGCCAAATCAGCCATTTCGAGCAGATCGGAGAAAGCTGGGAGCTGCGCATCCTGGCGCCGCATTCGCTGGCCAAATACCTCGCCTACAAAGGCTCGATCACCGTCAATGGCGTCAGCCTCACCGTCAACCGCGTGGCCGATCTGGCTGAGGGCTGCGAGATCAGCATCAACCTGATCCCCCACACCGTGGACAACACCGCCCTCGGCAGCCTCCAAGCGGGCAGCCGGGTCAACCTCGAAATCGACACCGTGGCCCGCTATGTGGAGCGCATGCTCAGCGCAGGCCTGGTCCAGAAAGACACCGCATGAACGCGCCCGCACAACTGACCCCCGTGGCGATTTCGCCCGTCGAAGAGATCGTGGCCGAGATGAAAGCCGGTCGCATCGTGATCCTGGTCGACGAAGAAGACCGCGAAAACGAAGGCGACCTGGTCCTGGCGTCTGACCACGTCACGCCCGAAGCCATCAACTTCATGGCCCGCTTTGGCCGTGGCCTGATCTGCCTGACGCTGACCCGCGAGCGCTGTGAGTACCTCAAGCTGCCGCCCATGGCAGCACGCAACGGCACCGTCTACAGCACTGCATTCACCGTGTCGATTGAGGCCGCCGAAGGCGTGACCACCGGCATCTCGGCCGCTGACCGTGCCCGCACGGTGCAAGTGGCCGTGGCCAAGACCAGCCAGCCCAACGACCTGGTGCAGCCCGGCCACATCTTCCCGCTGCAAGCGGTGGACGGCGGCGTGCTCATGCGTGCGGGCCACACCGAAGCCGGTTGCGACCTGGCTGCGATGGCCGGATGCAGCCCCTCTTCCGTGATCTGCGAGATCATGAAAGACGACGGCACCATGGCCCGCTTGCCCGATCTGCAAATCTTCGCGGCCGAACACGGCCTGAAAATCGGCACCATCGCTGACCTGATCGAGTACCGCAGCCGCAACGAATCTTTGGTGGAGCGCATCGGCAGCCGCACGCTGCAAACCGCGCATGGCGAATTCACCGCCCACGCCTTTCGCGACCAACCCAGCCAGACCGTGCACCTGGCCCTCGTCAAAGGCCAATGGTCGGCCGACGCGGAAGTGGCCGTGCGCGTGCACGAGCCGCTGTCGGTGCTCGACGCCCTCGAAGTCAACCGCGCCATGCACTCCTGGAGCCTGGACGCGAGCCTCAGCTACATCAACGCCCAAGGCTGCGGCGTGGCGGTGCTGCTCAACTGCGGCGAGTCGGCAGACCAATTGCTCGCCCAGTTTGAAGGCCGCGCCCGCTCGGCCCAGGCGCCCGAGCGCGGCAAGATGGACCTGCGCACCTATGGCGTGGGCGCGCAAATTTTGCGCGAATGCGGCGTGCACAAAATGCGCCTCATGGGCCAGCCCCGCCGCATGCCCAGCATGACCGGCTACGGCCTCGAAATCACCGCTTACATCCCCAAGGAATAACCATGCTCGAAGCCAACAAAGGCCAAGCCGAAGAACTCGACGGCCAATTTCTGCACATCGGCATCGTGCAGGCCCGCTTCAACGAAGACATCACCAACGCCCTGGCCAAAGCCTGCATCGAAGAACTCGAAGCCCTGGGCGTGACCAGCATCGACCACGTCATGGTGCCCGGCGCTTTGGAAGTGCCCGTGGCCCTGCAGGCCATGGCCGAGCGGGCCGAATACGACGCCTTGATCGCGCTGGGCTGCATCATCCGTGGCGAGACTTACCACTTCGAGCTGGTGGCCAACGAATCCGGTGCGGGCGTGAGCCGCGTGGCACTCGATTACAACCTGCCAATCGCCAACGCCATCCTGACCACCGAAAACCTGGAACAAGCCATCGTGCGCCAAACCGAAAAAGGCCGCGACGCGGCCCGCGTGGCGGTCGAGATGGCCTGCATCATGGATGACCTGTCGGCCGACATGGCCGAGTTGGCCGACGAGTTGGACGACGAAGAGAACACCCGATGACCGAAGCCACCCCCACCCCGGGCAACACCGACGCAGGCCAAAAGCCTGCTGCTGGTACGCGCAAATCCTCCGCCAAGCCCGCCCGCAGCCGTTCGCGCGAATTCGCGCTCCAAGCGCTGTACCAACATCTGGTGGGCCGCAACGAAGCGGCCGACATCGATGTCTTCACACGCGACCTGTCGGGTTTTCACAAAGCCGACTCGGCCCACTACGACGCCTTGCTGTACGGCTGTGTCGAACAGGCCCAGGCACTGGACGCCTTGATCGCGCCCAAGCTGGACCGCAGCTTTGCCGAAATCTCCCCCGTGGAGCGGGCCATCATGTGGATTGGCGTCTACGAAATGCAACACTGCATGGATGTGCCTTGGCGCGTGGTGCTCAACGAGTGCATCGAGCTGGCCAAGGACTTTGGCGGCACCGACGGCCACAAGTATGTGAATGCCGTGCTGAACGGCCTGGCACCCGAGCTGCGCAGCGCCGAGGTTCAGGCCGATCGCCAATCCGGCCGCGCCAAATAAACCACCCCACTGCGAACATCAGACTTCAGACACCATGCGCATCTCTGAGCGAGCCGAGCGGATCGAGCCCTTTTGGGTGATGGAAGTGGCCAAGGCCGCTTCGCAAAAAGCCCGCGAGGTCGCACACACCGACCGGCCTGTGGTGTTTTTGAACATCGGCGAGCCCGATTTCACCGCCCCGCCCCGGGTGCAACAAGCCGCACAGGCGGTTATCCAATCCGGCCACACCCAATACACCCCCGCACTGGGCCTGGACGCCCTGCGCCAGGCCATCAGCGGCTGGTACGCGCAGCGCTTTGGCGTGCAGGTGCCCGCCAGCCGCATCGTGGTCACCGCAGGCGCATCGGCGGCTTTGCAATTGGCCTGCCTGGCACTGATCGACCGGGGCGATGAAATCCTCATGCCCGACCCGAGCTACCCCTGCAACCGCCACTTCGTGAGCGCGGCCGAGGGCACGGCGGTTTTGCTGCCCACCACCGCCGAAGAACGGTTTCAATTGAGCGCCGCCAAAGTGGCCGCTGCTTGGGGCCCCAAAACGCGTGGTGTTTTGCTGGCGTCGCCCTCCAATCCCACCGGGACGTCCATTGATCCGGCCGAACTGGCCCGCATCCTGGAAGTTGTTCGCACCAAAGGCGGCATCACCCTGATCGACGAGATTTATCTGGGCCTGAGCCACGACGACCAGTTCGGCCAAAGCGCCCTGGCCCTGGGCGACGACGTCATCAGCATCAACAGCTTCAGCAAATACTTCAACATGACCGGCTGGCGGCTGGGTTGGCTGGTGGTGCCCGAGCAGCTCACGCCCGTGCTCGAGCGCCTGGCGCAGAACCTGTTCATCTGTGCCAGCACCGTGGCGCAGCAAGCAGCCTTGGCCTGCTTTGAGCCCGAGAGCCTGGCCGAATACGAACGCCGCCGCGCCGAGTTCAAGGCGCGTCGCGACTACTTCATCCCGGCCCTGAACGCGCTGGGCCTGAACGTGCCCGTGGC
>VFQT010003594.1_pt1 | contig 13954 bp, 5 predicted proteins | sample 3512381 | NCBI WGS metagenome assembly VFQT01 (sample SAMN10412376, study PRJNA504923) | tailings metagenome | isolation source: Relicate 2 Philex TSF3 active mining site | place: Philippines: Tuba, Benguet | collected 2017-08-29 | reverse complement strand
CTGAACTTGGCGGGCAGCGTGCTGTCGGCGATTGGCTGATCGACGGCTCGGTGTCCATCGCCAACACCGAGCAGACCTACCCGCGGCGCGATGAGTTGCTGTGGCGGACCGCTGCGCTGGGCACGGCGACTGCGCCGGTGAGTTATGACTATCGAAGCAGCACACTCGAGCCTGCCATTTCAATATTCACAACACAGCAGCACTTGAACCCTGCCAACCTCTCCTTTCGGGAAAACGCCTTTCGAACCAGTGTGACGCAGGAAGATACAGTCGCTTGGACTGCCAACGCCAAATTGCCGGTCACACTCGGCGGAGGCGAGGGGCACTTCAAGTTCGGCGCCAAGTACAAGGCCGGTGAGCGCGAGGCTGACGAAAACCGCTTCCGGGATCGCGCGGCCACCGCGGCGCCGGCTGGGACGCTGCAGTCATTCCTTTCGGGTGAGCCGAGCCGCAACTACGGCTACGATCTGGGCTTCAAGGTTCAACCGGGCTTGGCGGACGCCTATTACGATCAGCGCAAGGCAACCTCACCGATCCGCGCGGAGCAGTCGGCGACTGCGGACTATCAGGTCGACGAAACGGTTCTTGCGGGGTACGCGCTCTGGGATCTCGATTTCGATCGACTGGGCGTGCTCGCCGGTGTGCGCTACGAGCGCACCGAGACCGAAGGGGCGGCCCCGGTGTTCAATGCGGCGAGCGGCAAAATCAGCACGCGCACCGACAAGCGTTCCTACTCGGATGTGTTTCCCGGTGTCACGCTTCGCTATGCGTTCAACGACGGTCTGATCGGACGCGCCGTGGTTTCGCGCGGCATGACCCGTCCCAACTTCACCGACATCGTGCCGCGCGCACTCGAGACTCAGGAGGGCAGCACGCTCGTCGTACAGCAGGGAAATCCGGAATTGACCGCCACGCTGTCGAATAACTTCGACGTCTCGGTCGAGTACTACTACGACACCATGGGCTTGTTGTCGGCGAGTGCCTTCTACAAGGACTTGAAGGACTACGCCTACACGTTGCGCAGCAACGGTAGCTACCTCGGGCAGGCAGCCATCCTCGTTCGGCCGGAGAATGCACCGAATGGATCACTCAACGGCGTGGAGCTGGCGTGGCAGCAACAGTTCACGGCCTTACCGGGCTGGCTCTCGGGGTTTGGCGTGTTTGCCAATGTGACCTGGGTGGATGCGGAGATCGACGTCGGTCGCAGTTACGCCGGCCGCAGCAAATTTCCTCTGCCGGGGCAGTCGAAGACCACCTCGAACCTCGCGCTGTTCTATGAGCGCGGACCGCTAAGTGTGCGTTTGAGCTATACGGACCGCGGGGATTACTTGAACGAGATCAACGCCGAGGACGGAGCGCTCGACCTGTATTGGGAGGGTCGCGACCAACTCGATCTGACCGCGAGCTACGAATTCACGAAGCTGTTCGAAGCGTTCGTCGAGGCGAAGAACTTGACCAACACGGCCGGTATTCGTTACTACGGCGAGCGTAGCCGCGTGTACGAGTATGAAAAGTTTGGCTACAGCATTTTTGTTGGCGGCCGTTTGAAGCTGTGAGGTCAACGTGTCTCGTCGGGTCTGGACAATCCTGTGTGTAATCGGCACGTCATGCGCGGCAGGTCAGGTCAAACCTTCGGCGGAGCCCGTGAAGCCGCGCGTCGTGACTGTGCCGGTGAAGCACGACTCGGACGATCCGGCGATCTGGGTCGACAGGAAAAACCCGGCCAATAGTCTGGTGCTCGGCACCGACAAGGACGCCGACGGAGCGCTTTATGTCTTTGGACTCGACGGTAAGCCGCGGACCGATCGCATCGTCCGAGGGCTGCTGCGGCCGAACAATGTCGATGTCGCTTATGACGTGATGCTGGGCGGTAGAAAGGTGGACGTCGCGATCGTGGCTGAACGCTTCGCGCACCGGCTGCGCGTTTATACGCTGCCAGATCTGGTCGCGGTGGATGGGGGTGGTATCCCGGTATTTGAAGCGGAACGGGCCCGTGACGTCATGGGGGTCGCCTCGTACACGCGCGGTGCCGACGGTGCTTTGTTCGTCATCGTCAGTCGCTCGGATCGCTTCGCACCCAAGCAGGGCTACCTCCACCAATATCGCCTCGTAGACGACGGGCAAGGCACGCTACGCGGAGTATTCGTCCGGGCCTTTGGCGAGTGGAGTGAACGAAAGGAGATTGAGGCCCTCTCGGTTGATGCGGTTGCGGGGCGGGTATACGCCAGTGACGAAACATTCGCCGTCAGAGTTTATGCCGCGGATCCCAACGCGGAAGATGCCGACGATGAGCGGGCTCGCCTCGGTGAGACGGGCTTTGCGCGGGATCATGAGGGGAGTGCGGTGTTGCGCCGCCCTGGGCAGGTGCCGCTGCTGTTCGTCTCAGATCAGCAAGCCGGTGAGTTGCGGGTGTTCGCGGTGCCGGATGATCAGGCGCCACGCTTGTACGGTCGAATTCGCTTTTCTGCAACCGAAACTGACGGCATCGATCTCACGGCGGCGGCACTACCCGGGTTTCCGGGGGGCTTGCTCGTTGCCATGAGCGACGACCGCACGTTTCATTTCTACGATCTCGATGACCTGCTGCGGGCGATGCAGCGCTAAGCGCTGTCTCAATGGAGCTTGACGCGCGGCTCTGTCTGCGCGGCGATCATGCGGCCGAGCGTGGTGAGCGAGGTCTTCCAGAAGCCGTGCAGCGCGAGTTCGTGCAGTTTGTACAGCGACATGTACATCCAGCGGGCGAACAGGCCCTCCAGCCAAAGATTACCGCCGACGAAATTACCCATCAGGTTGCCGACGGTGGTGTATTCGCCAAGCGACACGAGTGAACCGAAGTCGCGATAGCGCCAGGGCTTCAGTGATTTACCCGCCAGAGTGCGGCGGATGGCCTTGGCGAGATAACTCGCCTGCTGGTGAGCGGCTTGGGCTCGCGGCGGCACGTTGCGGCCCGGATGCCCCGCCCACGCTGCCGCGGCGCAATCGCCGAGGGCGAAGATGCGCGGATCATCGGGTGAGCGCAGCATGGTGTCGACAATAATCTGATTGACGGCGTTGACCTGCAGGCCAAGCTCGCACAGGAAACCAGGCGCTTTCACTCCGGCTGCCCACACCACCATCTCGGCGGCGATCACCGTGCCATCGGCAAGTTTCACGGCGCGCGGCAGCACTTCGGCGACCCGTGCATTGGTGTGCACTTCGACTTCGAGCTCGTGCAGCAGCTTCGCAGCCGCCGCCGAGATGCGCTCCGGAAGCGCCGGCAGGATGCGCGGTGAGGCCTCGATCAGATGCAGACGGATGTGCTTGTCGGGATCGATGTTATCGAGACTGAAGGAGACGAGTTCGCGCGTCGCGTTGTGCAACTCCGCCGAGAGCTCCACGCCCGTGGCACCGGCGCCCACGATGGCGACATTGAGCTGATCGGGGCGCAGCGGTTCGGTCTGCGCGTGAGCGCGCAGAAAGGCATTGATCAGACGACGATGAAAGCGATCCGCCTCTTGCGTGCTCTCGAGCGCGATGGCGTGTTCTGTAACGCCCGGTGTGCCGAAGTCGTTGATGCGGCTGCCCACCGCAAGCACGAGGATGTCGTAGTCGATGCGACGAGCCGGCACGATCTGCTCACCATTCTCGTCATGCACGGGCCCGACGAGCACTTGCCGTGCCGTGCGATCGAGCCCGACCATCTCGCCAAAGCGGTAGCGGAACCCATGCCAGTGCGACTGCGCGAGATAATCGAGTTCGTGTACGTCGAGATCGACGGTGCCCGCGGCGAGCTCGTGCAGGTGCGGTTTCCAGAAGTGGGTTCGACCGCGCTCGATCAGCGTGACTTCCGCGCGACCCTTGCGACCCAAGGTATTACCAAGACGCGTGACGAGCTCGAGGCCGCCGGCGCCGCCACCGACGACGACGATCTTGGGTAGGGTGGAGCCTGCTGACTTCGACATGACGCGACTATGGTACGTCAACTCGGATTGTCGTAAGGATACAATTGCCACATGAAGGTCTTGCAACGGGTGATTCAGGCGCAGCGCACCTCGGACGGGGCGGGCGTCACGCTGCATCGCAGTCTCGGTCAGTCGCCGTTTGCGCGCCTCGACCCGTTCCTGATGCTCGATGAGTTTGGGAGCGACCGGCCCGACGAATACATCGCGGGTTTTCCGGCCCATCCGCATCGCGGTTTCCAGACCGTGACCTACATGCTCGAGGGTCACATGCTGCACGAGGATCACCTCGGCAACAAAGGCCACCTGCGCAGCGGCGATGTGCAATGGATGAACGCCGGTCGCGGCATCATCCACTCGGAAATGCCGCAGCAGGAGCGGGGGCTCATGCGCGGGTTTCAGTTGTGGGTGAACCTGCCGGCCCGAGAGAAAATGGGGCCTGCGGCGTATCGGGATATCCCCGCGGCGGCGATCCCATCCTATGTGGGTGCCGACGGTGTGGTGGTGAAGGCCGTGGCGGGTCTATTCGAGCGCGACGGTGAGCGTATCGAGGGACCGGTGCGCGGTGTCAGCACATCGCCACTATTCTTTGATCTAGACCTACCGGCTGATGGAAGACTGCGGCAGTCCGTTCCGGCTGCGCACAACAGCTTCATCTACGTTTACGAGGGTTCGTTGGTCGCCGCTCAAGACACGAGCCTGACCCAGGGCCTTGGGGCGAAGCAGGGTGGCGTGTTCGGGCCCGGCGGCGACACGTTGATTTTGCAGGCCGGCCCTGCGGGGTGCCGCTGTCTGCTGCTATCGGCCCAACCGATCGGCGAGCCGATCGCGCAGTACGGCCCCTTTGTCATGAACACCCGCGAGGAAATCGAGCAGGCCGTACGCGATTATCAGAGCGGCCGGTTGACGGCCTAGCGCGGCGTGTAGGCGCGGATCGGGTCCGGTACGCCCTTGAGTTTGAGCGAGCCGATGTATTCGAGAACACCCGGATTCTTGGCCCGCTCGAGCGTGGCTTCGCTCAAGAGCACGACCGTGTCGTATTCTTTGTTGGAGGCTTCGAGACGCGCGGCAATCACCACGGTCTGTCCGTAGGCCGTGTAGTTGAAGCGCTTGGCGCCGCCGAAGTTACCGACGAGGGCCTCGCCCGAGTGGAGTCCGAGGCGCGTACGACCGAAACTGATGCCGTACTTCTCCATCACGTCGGCGCGGTAGTGATCGGAAAACGTTTGGATATCGCGCGCGCAGGCGATCGCCCGGTCGGCGTGGTCCGCATGCAGCACGGGCGCGCCGAAGAGGACGATCACGCCATCGCCGGTTAACTTGTCAAGCATAGCCTCGTGTTTCCACAAGACCTCGAAGAGGCCATCGAAGTATCCGTTGATGATTGGCGAGAACAGTTCGACGGGCGTCTCGGCGAGGAAGGTCGAAGAATTCTCGAGATCGCTCACCATCGCCGTGATGTCGCACATCTTGGCGCCGATTTGCACCGGCTCTGAGCCATCCTCGATCCGCCGGATGACTTGGGGTGCGAGGTAACGCTCGAGCGCCGTGGCGTAAAGCTTGCGCTCATCGAGCAACTGTGTCGCAGCTACGCGGCTCACCACGAAGAACGCCAACGCGAAGGCGCTGAACGGGGCGACCATTGGCAACATCACGGCTGCACTCGAGAACGCAGCCCATCCACCCACGGCTCCTGCGGCGAGCAGCCCCGTTAGCCAGCGCAAGGCGCGCAGCCACGTGAAGGCCGAGCGGCCGAGTCCAGCACCGCCCAGGGCTGCGATCAGGGCGAGCAATCCGACCCAAGGCAGCGCAGGTTCGATGACGCGGTCCTTCTGCAGCATTTGCAGCACGGCATGAGCGTGCACCTCGACTCCGGGCGTGCCGTCGTAGTGGCCGGGCAGATAGCGCAGCGGCGTGGTTTTCAGATCCTCGCCGAGGGTCTCGGCATCGACGCCCGCAGAGCGCGACACGCGACCGATCATCACGATCTTGTCGGCAAAGAATTCGGACGGCAGGAAGGCGACATCGCCCGCTGAGAAGGATGGCGCGATAGCGCCTACGTTTTCAGCTGTGGCACCGGGATGCGGGGCGCGGTAGCGCAGGCGGAAGATGCCGGGTTGGACTTTAAGACCGAGCGTCTCCAGCACGGCGGCAGCCAATGACTTTCGGGCTCCGGGAAGCGCGTCGTAGCTGCGCACCACGTCGTCGTAGTCGTCGTTGACCAAGGTCCTCGCATCGGCGTACCGGATGTTGGGTACTACGTCGAAATCGCGACCGGGCACCCGGTTGGGGTCAGCCGCGACGATCACGGGAGTGCGCAGCGCGCTCAGCTTCGGCGCGACGATCAGAAACTCCTCTTTGGAGCGCCAAGTGTCGAAGAGATAGTCGACGAGCACGACCTTCGCCCCGTGGCCATCGAGTGCGACGATGACGTCGGCGAGCCAATTCTTGTCGACTGGGGAGATGCAGCCGCAGGACGATTGAGAGCGCATCTCCTCGACGGCTCGATCGTCCATCTTGACGATAACCAACTGATCCCCGGGAGGCGGGGCGGCCAATGCCATGCGAAGGTCGTAGGTCAGGTTCTCGATGTATCGTGCCGGCGTTGTGAAATTGAACAAAACCGCGACCATGGCCGCGCCGGCCGCAATGGCCAGGGCGGCGAGATTTCGGCTTTTTTCGGTTTGTAATGCCATGAGCGCCCCTGACGGATCATTGTGCACGCAAATGGCATATAAATGCGGTAAAACAATCCGCGAAACTGCCGATAACGGAAACAAATCACGGGGTTAGTTATGGCCGATGCGGTGCGTTGCACCAAAATTGCGGGAATCGGGGCTGCGCTCGTTTTGGCGAGCATTCCGGCTACACCGCAGGCAGGCCTGACTCGCGATGAGGTCTTGCGCTTGCCTGCACCCTTGCGCGCTGCAGCCTCGGATTTCGGTGCCGTTGAGTGCGATAACCAGCCGGTTGTTGGCCTCATGCCCGGCGAGGCCATCATCGCTGAGGTCAAATTGATCGAGGCCGAGGGCATGACGGTCGTGCCCGCGAAGGAACTCGCGTATCTCGCGAGCGCCATGCCCGATCTGCCTGTGAGCCGAGAAGGTCTCGCGCGACTCGTCGCCGAGCTCGAGTGTCGATACCGCGAACTCGGCTATGTGTTTGCCCGCGCTGCCGTCGTCGGTGACCCGGTCGCGGAACCGGGTCGCTATCGCATCGTCGTGCAGGAGGGTGTGGTCAACCGAGTCGAAGCGCTCGCTGATCAGGAGTCGGTGGCCCGGCTTGCGCTGCGCGCGTTTCGCCCCGTGAAGCAGGGGAGGCCGCTGCGCGCTGCGGATGTGCGTCGAGGCCTCGCACACGCAGCCTCGGTGGGGCTCAGCAACGTGCGTCCGACCATCCGCCGTTCGCGCACCGACCCCGCCGCGCTCGATCTTGTGCTCATTGTCTCGGCGAACCCCAACCAGGTGTTCGCGCAGACGCAAAATGGCAACTCGGACACGCTCGGCCCATGGGGCGCACTCGTCGGTACGCGCTGGTCGGGTGCAATGCCGCTCGAGGAAACCACGACGTTTGGCGTCTACACCGCGCAGACGCCAAGCACGCAGTGGTCCGCTCAATTCGACACGCAGGCGCTCGTCAATGGCGATGGACTCAAGCTGCGTCTTGGCGGCGCGTACTCGCGTGCGCGCCCGGGCGGCGCACTTGCGCAGCTTGAGCTCGACAGCAAAACGCTGTTTACCGCTGCAGAGCTCTCGGCTCCGCTGCAGGTGCGACGCGGGCTGGTCACCTCGTGGCGTGCCGGCATCGAGACTCTCGATCAGAAGACGACTTTCTTTGGCGATGTGCCGCTCGGCGAGGACCACTTGCGCGTCGCCTTCGTCGGTACGCGCACGGATGGCTTGCTCGGCAACGGTGTTTGGTTTGCCGACTTTCAGGCGCGCAAGGGGCTGAGTGCCTTCGGCGCGATGCGGTTCGGCGATCCGAGCGCCTCGCGCTTTGAAGCCGACCCGCAGGCTTTGGTGCTGCGCGGCGAGATCGAGGCAGGGCTGCAACTGTCGCGCACTTATAGCCTCAGGCTCAATCTCAAGGGGCAGTGGACCGGGCAGCAGCTCTCTGCGTTCGAGGGCTTCAGTTACGGCGGACTCTCGGGTGGCCAGGGTTTCGATCCTGGTGCGTTGTCGGGCGATTCGGGCGTTGCAGCGCTCGCGCAGCTCTATGGCCCCGGGCAGCAGGTCAGCGAAACGAGCAGCCTGCGTCCGTTCGCCTTTGCCTCGACCGCGCGCCTTTGGGCGAGCAAAGATCAAGGTGCGGGTTATGGCCGCGCTCAGTCGGCAGGGTTTGGCTTGCAGATGACGGTGAGCCCTAAGCTGCAACTTGAGGCGACCTTCGCGCAACCTTTCGGGCGCATTCAAGGCACCGGCCCTGATGCCTACGGTTCGCGCATGCTGCTGAGCTTCACGTATTCCTTCGATCCCTTGCCGCGCAAGGTGCTTGGCGAATTGCCCGAGGGTGAGCGGCCATGATGGTTAAGCTTCAGAGAATTTTTTATGTTGCGGCTCTCGTCTTTCTTGCGGGAAGGGCGGCAGCGTTGCCGCCGCGCCCGTCGTTGGATGGTGTAAACAACATTCCTAACGGCACCGTGCCGACTGTTAGGAAAACTCCTGGAACCGTAACGGCGACTACGACGGGGAACACGCTCGATATCGTGTCGACCAGCAAGCGATTTGTGATCGATTGGACGAGTTTCAACATCGACTATAACAACCGTGTCAACTTCGCGATGCCGGATCGCGGCTCTATCGCAGTCAATCGAGTGACCGGGGTTGGCGGTACTTATAAAAGCAACATCGGCGGTAGCTTGTGGTCGAACGGCAATGTATGGCTACTGAACCCCAATGGCGTTTTGATCACACGTGATGCGCGAATTGATGTAGGGGGATTACTGGCAACGCCCGCTGGCCTGAGCAACATCGATGAGTTCATCACCAGCTCGGGAACCTACGCCGCGACATCAACCATCAATTTCGTCATGCCGGCAAATCCCGGTGCGATCTCGACGCAGGGTACAGGTACCGGCTCGTCACTTACGTCCTCGGCGAGCGAAATCATGGTACGCGGCGGGCCCGCCATGTTCATTGTCGGCAGCGCTGAATCCGGTAAAAACTTGCAGTTCGACGGAAAAATCTTTGGAGATACGATTAACGGCACTGGCATGTTGATGCCGCCCTCCGTCGAAGTGGGTTCGAGTAACACGAATACCATCAATACTTCCACCGATGCAGCCGAGAAAGCCTCAAGCCACGTATTGCTGGCGGCCTCAGGGAACTTTTCACTGCAAATCGCTGAGGGTGCACTGGCCGAGACAGGTGGTCCGCCAAATCCCTTGTCGAGCGGCGATCTGGAACTCGTATCGTTCACGCCCCAAACCGGTTTCGTCTCGGGGACATCGGCGGACAAAGTCATTCGGGTGGGTGACGGCGTAGTTAGCGGCGTGGCTAGCGGCTATGGAGACGGCATCAGGGAAGTCGGGCAGGTGCAGATTTCGGCAAAGGCTAGTGTCGACAATTTGTCCGGTGTGTCTGTTTTTAACCCCTATGCCCCGATCGATAAGCTCGTGATCGAGTCGTTCGGAAGAGTCAACATGGACATCGATGGATCTCAAGGGCAGTCGACGCTGACTTTCACGGGAACGCGAGTAAATCCGCTCAATGTCGGTACACCAAACACCATTGTCATCACGACTGACACCTTGGGCGTTTGTTTTGGCACCATCACTGGGTCGACCTGTGTGGGGAGCGCGCTCAACGCCAGCAATACCTCGCTCACGGTAAGTGCTTTCGACAACATACGCCTTGGAAACGTTTCGACGAAGAATGTCGCGGTCGTGTCGAAAAATTCCGCGATACAGGTGGGCGAGGTGCTCGCGACAGCAGGCGACGTTCGGCTTGAGAGCCGAACAGGGATCGCCATAGCCGGCTCCGTGACATCTAGCGTCGGCAGCGTGCGTCTGAATGCCAATGCAGGACAGATCGAAACCGGCAACCGGGATGTCGCAGCGGGAAAAAGTGTTGATATCCAAGCGGGCGTCAACACGGCGTCGGCGGTGGGAGAGGACCCGTACGTCAGTGATTCGGGAGCTTTCAATGTTGCCGTCGGCAATGTTACGGCGAGCAACGGTACGATGCTCATCGTCGGACGCGACGGCATCACTACCAACACCATCACGCAGAGCCGCACGACGAGCACCGTTCCGGCTGTGCCAGAAGTCGACTTGCAAACAAAGGCCGGCTCCGTTCGCGCCACGGTGGTTGACTCGCGGGGCTTGGTTGGCCAAGGCAATTCGGCTGGAGCAGGAGGCCGATTGCGAGTGGTAGCGCCGGGGGGTATCGAACTCGGCTCCGCTCGTGGATCCGATGTCGAGTTGACGAGTCAGTCTGGAAACGTGCGCATCGGTACGCAGAGTTCGAGTACGCAGAGTACCCAATTCAATCCGGGAACCGTCACGGCAACGCTCGGCGATGTTCGGGCGAGTGCACGGAGCATCGAGGCGGGCAACATCAGCGCAGCCCGCGATCTCACGCTGACGGCCAGCGAGGGCGCGCTGACGACCGGTGCCTTGTCGGCTACGCGCAATCTCTCGTTGTCTGCGGCCAATAGCCTCGCCGTCAACACGAGCGCGATCGGCACATTGTCTGGTAACGTCTCCCTCAGTTCCACCGCGGGTTCACTCTGTGTCGGCACGCGCTCTGGAACCGATTGCATCGCCGGCGATGTGATCGCAGGCGGCGCGGTCAGTCTCGCAGGTCGCGATGGTGTTACGGCGTCGAATGTCCGAGCGAGCGGTGGCAATCTCTCTATCAGCGCGGCCTCAGGGGGCGTGACGGTAACTGGTATTGAAGCAGCGGCGGCGACGAGCGCCGGCCGCGCGGATGTCAACGTCTCGGCGCGCGACAGCGTGCAGGTTCGGAGCCGTACGGTTTCCGGCCAGACGGTCGGTGGGAGCGTCGGCGCTGAGGGCAATGTCAGCATCAGCTCCGCGCAGGGCGCCATCACCGTTGATCGTGAGATCGGTGCGTCGAAGGGCTTCGCGCAGTTGGCCGCGCAAACAGGTGTAACGACCGGAAACATCACTTCGCTCACTGGATTCGTCGATGTGCAGGCGAAGGCGGGGCCCGTTCGGGTGGGTGACTTGTACGGTTTGGTCGGTAAGCCTGCGTCCACCACAGGTCCTGCCGATCCGTGCGCCGGAAACGTGATCTGCATTCAGGCCGGCACGGGCGGGACTGCGACGAGCACGACGAACTACACGGTGACCACCGGAGCCATCAAAAACGACAGCACGGCGACGGGCAACGTGACCGCGTCTGGGAATCTGCTCGTCGGTGGTGCCAACGGCGTGCAGACCGGTGCCATCAACATCAACAACGGTTCGGTGGCACTGAACTCGAGTCAGGGGGCGATAACCGTCGGCTCCGTTGGTCTGAGTGGTTCCTCGGTCGGCAAGTCGGTCGTGGCGAATGCGCGCGGTAAGGTCACGATGGGGAACATTGTCGCCGGCAGTGGCAGCATCGACCTGCAGTCAGCCAATGACGAGCTCGTGCTCGCTCGAGTATCTGGGGGAGGCGACGTGCGGTTGCGCAGCGCCGCCAATCTGACGGTAGATCTGTCCAAGGTCGATGCGGGTGGGGTCGCATCCTTCACGTCGACGGGCGGCGAGTTGCGGGTTGGTACGGTCAGTGGCAGCAACTTTACTCCGGGTGACTTAAACCAGACGCTCGGTGCTGTGGAGCTCAGCGGTCAGACGGGCGTGACTGTTGGTAATGTGACGGCGCGTGACGGAGCGAGCCTGCAGTCGGCCGCGGGCAGCATCAACGCCGGTGAGGTGGTATCGAGCGGCGGTGCCGTGCAAGTGACCGCTGCAAACGACGTGAATTTGCGCCGCGCACAGGGAACCGCCGCGACCCTCGCGTCTAACACGGGGCGTGTTCGCGTCGGTACGACGAGCGGCAGCACGTTCGTTGGCGGTAATGTGAACGCCACCACCGGCGCCGCATCGGTTACGGCGCGTACGGGTGTAGAGACTGCCGACATCACGGGCGGCACCACGACGACTGTCAACGTGGCGGAGGGCGCAGTCGTGGCCCGTGCGCTTTTCGCGGGCAACGGCGCGGCATTGGTCAGCGGCCGTGACGGCGTATCGGTCGCTTCGGCCGCAGCGCCTAATGGGAGTATCGAGCTCATCGCCAACCAGGGCGCCGTTAAGGTTGGTTTAACTTCGGGTAGTACATTCTCTGGCGGTCAAGTCAATGCGGGTCGTGGTGGCGTGCTCATGGATGCGCGTGATGAGATCGCCACCGGGAACGTTACGGCTTCGAGTTGGGTCAAGATCGGCTCTGAGTCCAGAAAGGTTTCTTTGGGGAATGTTTCCGCTAACGCAGCCCATACTTCCGGTGACGAGTGCAACGGCAAGTCGGTGTGTATTGGCGCTGCGTTCGACTCGGCGAACGTGAGCGGTCAGACGCTGACGGTGGGGTCGGTGACGGCCTCTGCCGGTGATGTGTTGCTGTTCGGCCGTAATGGAGTGACTGCCAACGGAGCGGTGACGGCCTCGCGCGGCGAACTCGTGGTCTCGGGCGGTTCAGGTGCGGTGACGGCGTCGGGTGCGCTGACGACGGGCACGGGCGCCACGACGGACGCTAACTATGGCCTCAAGGTAGACGGCGCAAGCCTTGCGCTGCAGAACGTGACCGCGAGCGGCAACATCGATCTAGTCGCTAATTCGACGACGGGCACGATCACGACTGGCACCCTCGCGGCGCGACGTAATTTGACCGTTCAGAGCATCGGTGGTTTTGCAGTCGGCGGCGACAACATCGCGGGAACCCCCGAATCGGTTCGCCTGACTTCGAGTGCGGGCAGTGTGTGTGTTGGTACGGTCGTAGACGGTCGCTGCACGGGCTCGACATTGACCCGCGACACAACGCTGGTCATCGATGGCGCGACGGGGGTGACCACGGGCGATTTGTCCGTGCGCAGCGTCAACGTCAGCGCCGCGGGTGGCAGCGCGACTCTGGGTCAGCTCACCACGACCGGTGCTGTATCGGTATCGACTCGCGATGCGTTGTCGGCGCGTGGTGTGGCGGCAGCCGGCAGCGTGCAGTTGGCGTCAGTTAATGATGGGGTACGCGTCACCGAGGCCATCACCTCGCAGCAGGGTTCGGTCACCGTGGCAGCGAAAGGCGCCGTGGAGACGGGAAATGTCACCGCCGGTACGTTCCTCGATGTGCAGACTCGTGCGGGTGCATTAAAGACCGGCAACCTCGCCGCGCGATCTGCGCAGACGGCGACGAGCGCTACGGGTAACACCACGAACCCCTGCATCGGGACTGCGATCTGCATTCAGACAGGTACAGATTCGACGGCGACCAATGCTGCCGCGTTTACGGCAAGCGTTGGGACTGTCGAGGCTGCAGTCGGCAATGTTCGCCTCGACGGGCGTGGCGGTGTTGAGGCGGGCTCGGTCCTTGCGAGCGCAGGCTCGGTGGCGTTCAGTTCGAGTGATGGCGGTGTTCGTGCAGCTGCCGTGCGCGCCGCAGCTCCTGTGTCGGTCATGACTGCTTCGGCGGCGACGGTAGCTTCGGAGGTCCCGCGATCGACAGTCGCCGTAAGTGTGAGTTCGCCCAGCGTCGGGGCACTTGCCAAGGGGCCGATTGTTTTGGGTGACGTGACGTCGGCGGGTGCCGTGACTCTGCAGTCCGTCGAGGGCAGCGGTGGCGTCACCGCGGGATCTATCGATGCCGGCACCTCTGCAACAGTAAGTGCGGCTCAAGGCACAGTGACACTCGCGAAGGTTGCAGCGAAGTTGGGCGATCTGAAGGTTGTCGGCAAGAACGCGGTGAAGACGGGCGATGTCACGGGCAGCGCCGCGGTCGAGCTCGTCTCTGAGAGCGGCACGCTGGAATCGAGCGCCGTGAATGCGGGCGGCGTGGCGAAGCTCGCGGGTGCGAGCGGCATCA